>OKSE01000070.1_pt1 | contig 61634 bp, 36 predicted proteins | sample 1633631 | NCBI WGS metagenome assembly OKSE01 (sample SAMEA3541555, study PRJEB24748) | human gut metagenome | biome: human gut; feature: human-associated habitat; material: faeces | place: China | collected 2012 | reverse complement strand
TATTCAATTTTCGATATACGAAATAACCCGAAGATATTTTTCTATAATAATAAACTGTTTTCAACAGGTTTTAGGGTTTCCCTAAAGAGCAAAATTACCGTTTGGATATACAAACGGTCTGCTCGCTAAGATAACACAGCCATTTTCTGCCTACCGCAATTCTTTCAAAATCGCATCTATACAGCGGATAACTTCATCTTTTGCAAGCTGCGGAATGGCTGCTCTCAGTTGCTTTAACTGCCGGAAAAGCCGGTAATCTTTTTCTCGGACTGTTGCTTCAACATCCTTTCCAAGCCCCAACCTTCTCAGGTATTCTGATAGAGAAAGTCCGCAATAAAATGCGTTTTCGCTGAGCTTCTCCTTCTCGGCAGGTGTTACTCTTACGTTGATTCCAAGTGTTTTGCTTCTCATAAAATCTCAATCCTTTCCTTTGTTTGTGACGGCAATGACGGCTGTGACGGGCATTTCGCTATACCGTGATATTCCCGTCATTTGCGTCACCGCCGTCACGGCGTATGAATTTAATCAGCCTGCTTTGTCCCGTCCGTTTGGTGCGGTACTCGATTCCGGCGGGCTCCAGCAGCTGCGAAACTGCTCACTTCACCGTGCTTTCCATCAGTTTCGTCTTTGAAAATGTACTTAAAAGCACGACCAAGATTAGTAAACTGAACACCCTTAAGTCTGATAGTAAGAAACAGACCAACTGAAAGTATAAGGACAATGAGAGGGATTCCCCAGACATATGCGTCAATAGTGTCGAGAATAGTATTGATTTTACTAAACATATTATGTATTCTCCCTTTTTATAAAAAATTAAGACAAATTTTAACATAAAACAACATTTTTTTCAATTGAATACTGTTATTTCCTAATATAATAAATAATTTTGTTAAATGTTGCTTATTGACAAACTCTGTCAATTTATATATTATTGTTGAAAAAGAAGGCGTTTTGCAGATAAAGCAAGACGCTTTTTTCCTTATTATTAAGGTAATATCCGGAAGATATAATCGGGAGAGACTGTGTAAAAATGCAGCGCCGAAGGTGACAGCGAAAACTCTCAGGCAAAAGGACCGGTTATGGACGGAACTCTGGAGAGCTGTAATTATCAGCACCGAAGAAGCAATTTCTAAGCATAGAGATGAGAAATATTGAGGCTGATTTGCTTGGGGAGAATCTTTCAGGTTTTTAACAGAGGCATAGGTGTATTAAAGTGCGCCTGTAGCCTCTTGTTTTTATGTAAAGATATATTAGGAAGGGAATCTTCTTAGGAATCTTGATAAGGCGGGATTGCAAGGCACGAAAAGGCTAAAGCAAAGGAGAGAAACATTATGAAGACAGACATTGAAATTGCACAGGAAGCAGTAATGGAGCCAATTAAGAATGTTGCAGCCAGATGCGGCATAAGCGAGGATGATCTTGAATTATACGGAAAGTATAAGGCTAAGATATCAGATGAGTACATTAACAGTGTCAAAGACAATGAAGATGGAAAGTTAATTCTTGTAACAGCCATTAATCCAACTCCGGCAGGAGAGGGAAAGACAACAATTACTGTAGGGCTTGGAGAAGCATTTGGAAAGCTTGGCAAGAAGGCTGTTATAGCACTTCGTGAGCCATCACTTGGCCCATGTTTCGGTATCAAAGGTGGAGCAGCAGGTGGCGGATATGCACAGGTTGTTCCTATGGAAGAACTGAATCTGCATTTTACAGGCGATTTCCACGCAATTACATCAGCTAATAACTTATGTGCAGCACTTCTTGATAATCATATACAGCAGGGCAACGAACTTGGAATTGACCCAAGATGTGTTACATGGAAAAGATGTATGGATATGAACGACCGTGTTCTTAGAAATATAGTTGTAGGTCTTGGTTCTAAGGTTGACGGAACTGTAAGAGAAGATCATTTTGTTATCACAGTTGCGTCAGAGATTATGGCAGTATTATGTCTTGCAACAGATATGAAGGATTTAAAGGAAAGACTTGGCAGGATGGTAGTTGCTTACAATTATCAGGGACAGCCTGTTACAGCATCAGATATCAAGGCAGTAGGTTCAATGGCTGCATTGTTAAAGGATGCATTAAAGCCTAACCTTATCCAGACACTTGAACATACTCCGGCATTAGTACATGGTGGACCATTTGCTAATATCGCACATGGCTGTAATTCAGTAAGAGCAACTAAGACAGCACTCAAGATGGCAGATTATGTAATCACAGAGGCAGGATTTGGCGCAGATTTAGGAGCAGAGAAATTCTTCGATATAAAGTGCCGTAAGTCAGACTTAAAGCCAGATGCAGTTGTATTAGTAGCAACAGTAAGAGCACTTAAGTACAACGGTGGAGTACCTAAGACAGAATTATCAGCAGAGAATCTTGATGCATTAAAGAAGGGAATCGTAAACCTTGAAAAACACATCGAGAATCTTCATAAATACGGAGTACCTGTAGTTGTTACACTTAATGCATTTGTATCAGATACACAGGCAGAATTAGATTATATACAGAAGTTTTGTGAAGATAAAGGCTGTGAATTCGCCCTTGCCAAAGTATGGGAAAAGGGTGGAGAAGGCGGAATTGAGCTTGCAGAAAAGGTTCTTAAGACACTTGAGACAAAGAAGAGCAATTTCCATTGTCTGTATGAGACAGACCAGCCGGTTAAAGCAAAGATTGAGACAATTGCCAAAGAAATATATGGAGCAGGAAGTGTTAATTATTCGGCAGCAGCTAATAAGCAGATTGCACAGCTTGAACAGTTAGGATTTGGTAATCTTCCAATCTGTATGGCTAAGACACAGTATTCGCTTTCAGACGATCCGACATTACTTGGCCGTCCGGAAGGATTTGAGATGAATGTAAGAGAAGCATATGTATCAGCCGGTGCAGGCTTCATAGTAGTGCTTACAGGTTCAGTAATGACAATGCCAGGACTTTCAAAATCACCAGCGGCATATAATATAGATGTTAATGATGATGGGGTAATAACTGGGTTATTCTAGAAAAGTGACTCCCGGGAGTGGGAGGCAGGTGGTTGTGTAGTGTATTTTCAAACGCGCTCTCGCTCGGACGAAAACGCAGCGGTACTAAGATTTTGCGAGGTTTGTCGCCTTTGGCGACTCCCTCGCAAAATCAAGTGCCGGCGTTTCCGTACGGTTTGAAAATACACTACCCAGCTACCTGCCTCCGAACTTCCGGGAGTTTTTTGATTTACAGTGGAATGGACGTTAAAGAGGAGGGAAGGCACACAGAAGTCCAAAAGTGAAGCCAAGGCGTAGTGGAATGGACATTAAAGCGGAGAGAAGGCACACCGAAGTCGAAAAAAGGACGCGCCAGCGGACCAGATTGGACTTCCTCCCGCCCCAACCTTGCCAAAGGCGGGGCGGAGCAGTTGTCCGGTAAAGAAAAGCCCAGCCGTGTATATTAGTAAAATCAAAACCGTATGAAGACGCCGGCACTTGGTAAGCTGGGAAAGCTGCCACAAAGTGGTAGCAAATCCCAGCGAACCTAGTACCGCTGCGTCGGAATCCGAGCGGAAGCGTGTTTTGATTTTACTAATATACACGGCTGGGCGTGCTTTAGGGGAGCAACTTCCTACAACATAACTCCCGACTTCTCCTTACTTCTCTCAATCATATGATTCAGCTTCTCAAATGGTTTCTGTAAGAACAATCCGATAATCAGCGAAACAACTATATATATAGAAAGAAATGCGAGATTCTTAATGTAATCATATCTGTACATTCCTGCTATGCATTCCCTTAATGCGTCCATTGAATATGGGAAGAGAAGGAACCGGTATATTATTTGGTAGGCGTTAGGAAGTACTTCTATAGGGAATGTACCGCCTGAGCCGGCAACCTGTATAACGAGCAGGACAATTCCAAGTGCTTCACCGATATTTCCAAATGCAACAGTAAGGCTGTACATAAAGAAGGTGAATACGAGGCTTGAGAATGCACATGCAACCCAGTAAAGGAATGGGTGGTAACACTGGATTCCAATGTAGAGAAGATTTCCAAGTGTTATAAGCAGTGCCTGAAGCTGTCCTACTGCAAAGAAGATAAAATACCTTCCGAAGAATTTTTCATATCTCTTTGCATCTGCTGGAATGTCCGGAGCAGGATGCACAGGTGTGTGCATAATAGCAACAAGTATAAGTCCACCAAACCACAGTGCAAGTATTGTGTAGAATGGTGAAGCGCTTGTTCCATAGCTTTTAACAGCATATACCTGCTCTGTTGTTATATTTACAGGTGCAGAGAGAAAATCTCCCAAAGTATTGGCATCTGCATTTAACATCTCTGATAATAAACCATATGTATCCTGTTCAGTGATTGTGTTTAATGTATTAATTGCGTTATCAAGCTTTGTCTCGAGGTCACTGAGAAGCTCTTTAGTCTGAGTGAGTGAGCCCGATGTAAGCTTAATTGCAGCAGACAGGTCTGCAACATCCATGTTCATGTCAGAATAAAGCTCTGTTAATGAACTCATAATGCTTTGAATCTGGGACATCTGGTTTGAAAGAGCAGATGATAATTCATTTAAAGATTCAGCGGAATTACCATTTACAAGTGCCTGTAAGGTTATTAACTGCTGCTGCTGTAACTGTAATTGTGTATAAACTTGCGGTGCAGCACTGTTTGAACTGCTGCTTATTGATGATGTAAGGTCAGTAATTGCAAGCATTGAATTAAGAATTACATCGTATGTTGAAAGTGTAGTCCTTGCGGATGTAAGTCTGTTAATAACTGCATCCATAAGAGAACCGGTTTCTTTATCTGCATCTTTGATAACTGAGTCGCCAGTACCGGCAATCGTAGATACGATTGTATCTATAAATGTCTGGTTTACCTGCTGCTGAACTGCTGTTTTAGCCTTGTCTGTTATCTTAGGTGCAATAGCGTTTGCTTTCTGGTTACAGTAATATTTTAACTGAGGATGTTCCATGGAATCACTTAAGAAGCTTATAAGATTCTTGGAAAAATTCTCTGGAACAACGAGGGCTGCATAATACTCACCGCTGTATACGCCTTCGATTGCTTCATCTGATGAAGCAACAAACTGCCAACCGATAGTGTTATTAGTTTTAAGTGCATCAATTATGGTGTCACCGACATTAAGCTCCGTTCCTTCAAGAGAAGTACCTTTGTCAACAGATACAACGGCAACTTTAATCCTGCTTGTGGAAGCCTGTCCATATGGATCCCAGTTTGACAGGATATTAAACCACGAATACAATGCAGGAATAACGGTAAGACCGATAATTACGCATAGTGCAATTACATTTGTTTTTATATGGCGAAGGTCAGCCCGTATAATCTTAAATATATTTTTCATAACTGTACCTCACTTAAAAATGCTTTGATACTGTCTGTAAGAGAAGTATCAGCCTGTTTTTCCTTAATCTCAATATTGAGCTCATTGAGCTTTCTTGCGAGCTTGTCATCAATATAATCAATAACTATAAGATAAGCACAGAATATAAAAAGTGAGATTACCCAAAGAAGCAGATAAACAACTTTAGCTGTATCCATGGTAAACATAAGCACCATGAATACTAAGGGAATTATCATCATACATCTTAAGCAGACCTTTTTCTTGTGCTGGTTCTTAGCGTGCATATTTTCTGCAAATGCTGTGATTTCCGCAATAACAACATCTATATTAAAATCATCATTTTGCATAAATTCATTTCTCCTTTACATAAAATGTGTTTCTTTCATACGGCGTTCGAAGAACTCACGTACTTCAAGAAGTGACTTTCTGATTCCAAGTCCCAGAATAAGGGAAATAACAGCATAAGTGCATAATTTCACAAGAAATACAGCGTAATCACACTGATATAATCCGCTTATTGCCTCCCTCATGGCATTGATTGCATAAGGGAATGGGAAGTAAAGGTACACATTCTGGAAGAATTCAGGAAGAAGTTCTATTGGATAAGTTCCGCCTGAACCGGCAATCTGTAACACAATCATAACTACAGCAATAGCTTTTCCCAAATCACCAAATGTAAGAACAAGTGTATATATAAATAATGTAAATACAAAGCTTGTTATAGCGGCTGCAAGCCACAGCATGAATGGGTGGGTGCAGTCAATTTTTAAAATGTACAAATCACCAAGAACAACTACAAGAGCCTGAAGCTGTCCCATTGCAAGGAAGAGTAGTGCACGACCCATATATTTCTGATGTTCTGTGGCATCCTTGAATTCATCATCCTCATAGTCAACCTTTACTTTCATAAGGGCAACTAAAACAATTCCTCCAACCCAGAGAGCAAGTGTTGTATAGAAAGGTGTAACACTTGTTCCATAGTTAGTCTGCATATAGACGTAAATTTCTTCTACCTGTACAGGTTCTGACAGGAATGACGCTATTGACTGTGCGTCAGAGTTGATGAAATCCATTATCAGTTTATATGTAGAAGATGAACTTATATCTCCTACTGAACCAGATATGGTATCAAGTCTTTTGTTGAGTGAATCAAGTAATGTTTTTGTGCTTTCTAGAGTTGTATTAATATTTACTGATATATCACTTACTCCAAGAAGCATCTGCGAGATTCCATTAATATTGTCTCCGGCACTGCTTATATTAGCTGCAAGGCTGCTTACGGCATTCTTAATGGAAGCCTTAAGAAGGTTAACATTAGTTCTTATTACAGTCTGCATAATTGTCTGGCTCTTCTGGAGCTCTGTGCGGCACTGTTCAACAACAGACTTGATTAACTGATATTTTGCCTGAAGTGTTTCAGGTGAATCAGTAAGAATATCGGCACACTGCTGAACAAGGTTGTATGCGATATTCTCCATAGCGTTAACAGAAGCTAGAGCTGACTTTAGGGCGGTGATAACTGCCGGATCAATGCCATCTACTTTGCTGAGGGAATCAATAGCGTCTTCAAGAGCCTTATTCTGGTCTATAAGTTCCTTTAACTGTTTGTTGGCTTTACTAAGCTCAACGCCAGCCTGTCCGACATCAGTTATTGAAAGCTGTACAGCTTTATCAAGAGAATCAAGTGCACTGTCAGTTAATTCATTCATAGCTTTAAGCTGCGCATCAATCTGGTTTGCAATATCATCTGTGACATTATCAAGAGATTTATTGGCAATATCAGCAACATCAGTTGTTCCAGTAAGAACATCTTTAATCTGTGGAAGAACCTCCTGAAGTTTTGCAAGATTATCTGCCAGGTCTGAATTACTCTTAATAAACATGTCAATCATGGTATCGTAAGAATTAATATTGGCAGATACACTCTGTAAATCCTTAACTGTCCTTTCAATAATTGAAGGATCATTTTCAGCTATTTCGTTAAGTCCCTGCATAATAGTCTTAACACACACATCAACGAATTCGGAATTGATAGTGTTCTGAAGAGTGCTTTTTCCTGTATCTGTAATCTTGGAAGCAACAGCATTTTTCTTGGAATTCTCATAATATGTAACTGTTGGTGGATTAAGACCATTGTCAAGGAAGTCATACAGGCTTCGTGAAAAGTCCTCACCAACAACGATAACGGCATAGTACTTCCCGGCATTCAGTTTATTCATGGCTTCATCTTTAGTTTCCGGAAAACGCCAGCCTAATTTATCATTCGAATGAAGCTGTTCAACAATCTGTTCTCCCATATTGATAGTGGAATCATCAGATTCAGAGTAACCTTCATCTTCAGAAACAATAGCAATCTGGACAGACGCAGTGTTTGCGTAAGGATCCCAGTTGGAATATATGTTAAACCATGCGTAAAGCGATGGAATAAGGCACAGACCAAGTGCAATGGCTAAAGCCAGAATATTCCTGCTAAGACCTTTCAAATCTCTTTTGAAAATCTTAAATATCATAACGTTCCTCAATTCTTTAATTATCGTTTAAAACTCATATGTATTTTACTTAAGAAACTGGGGAAAATCAATACAGAGAGGATAAATCAGACATATTTAATAAATTAAGAAAGGATATGTATTTATGAACATATTGTATTGTGGTGATAAACCAATGCAGAAGGGGATTCTTTTGTCTTCAATGTCTCTTATTAAAAATGTGGATGAACCGTTAAATATATATATTCTTACGGTTGATTACAGTGAAAAAGGTATTAATTACAAGCCGGTTGATAAAGCATTTGCAAAATATCTGAAAGAAAAATTGAATAAATCGGACATTAAAGTAAATATCTTTCTTGTTGATGTTACAAGATATTTTGTTGAGGAGCTGCCGGAGGCAAATATGCAGAGCAGATTTACTGCGTGCTGTATGCTGCGCCTTTTTGCCGATAAGACAGATATTAAGGATAGAGTTCTTTATCTGGATACTGATGTGCTGTGCAGGAAAGATTTTAGGGATTTTTATTATCAGAATATGGATGGCATAGAGATTGCGGGAGTTTCTGATTATTATGGCAGATGGCTTTTCGGTGATGGCTACATTAATTCCGGAGTAATGCTTATGAATATGAGGATGATAAGACAGAACGGGCTTCTGGAAAAATGTCGTGAACAGTGCATAAGAAAGGAAATGTTTATGCCTGACCAGACGGCTGTTAATACATTTGCAACAAGAGTTAATCTGTGCGGACGAAAGTTTAATGACCAGAGGAGGCTGCATGACAACACTGTTTTTCAGCATTTTACAACTACCTTCCGGGTGTTTCCGGTGATAAGGACTGTTTCAGTCAAGCCGTGGGAGATTGATAAAATGCATAATATACTTGGGCTTCATGAATATGATGAGCTTCTGGATTCTTATAACAGGGAGCATGAAGAGTACATGGCAGTTTCACGTATTCCTGTGTTTTTCTCGATTAATGAACAGTACGCACCATATCTGGCAGTGTGCCTTAAATCGCTGGCTGTACATGTGGCTTGTGATGAGCGTTACCGCATTATTGTTATGTGCGACAATGTGAAGAATATTACGATGATTCAGCTTCGTAATGTGATAAAGGATTATGAAAACATAGATATTGAATTCGTTGATATAAGAAAGAAAATGTACGAATATTCTGAAAGCTTTGGACAGACAGTTACTGACAGACAGGAAAACAGGCTTTATTCAGGCGAGTTTACACTGACAATATATTTCAGATTATTTATTGCAGAGCTTTTTCCAGAGCTTAATAAAGCTGTGTATATTGACTCTGATACTGTAATAAATGATGACATTGCAAAGCTTTATTCAGTTGATATGGGAGATGCAATGTTTGGTGCAGTAAGAGATACATTTGCAGGAAAGAATACAATACTGGCTCATTACATTGAAAATGTAGTGGGAATAGAGCGGGATGAATATGTCAATTCAGGAGTGCTTCTTATGAATCTTGATAAGATAAGACAGGCTCATCTGGCAGACAGATTCTTAAAGCTTATGGCTGAATATCACTTTGACAGTGTTGCACCTGACCAGGATTATATTAATGCTATGTGTGCAAAAGAAATATATTTTCTTGATAAGGAATGGAATGTTATGCCTAACAAGGGCGGGGAGTATATAGCAAGACCGAAGCTGATACATTATAACCTGTTTGACAAGCCGTGGCATTACAGCGAGATTCCGTATGAGGAGTATTTCTGGCAGTATGCGGCGGAGTCGGGATTTTATCCGTTGCTGATTAAACAGCGCAAGCAGTATGGGGATAATGAAAGGAAAGCTGACCGTGAGAATTTAAAGAAGCTTCTTGCAAGGGCTGAGAATATTGCGGACGGTGATGGGGTTAAGTTTTCTGATGTTGTGGGAAGCAGATTTGTTGTGGATAGTGGTTTCGTGAAGGATAGCAGTGATGCTGCAAAATAAATTATGTCGGAGGAGATATGATTGGTGATAGGGAGCAGGTCTATGAAAATATTAGGACGGCTGTAAGCCTTAATCAGTTGAATTCAAAGGTTGAGCCGGGAGACCCTAAGCTGTTACGCGAAGATAAAGAAGCATTACTAAGACATTATATTGATTACCGCACAGCATATGGTTTTTGTGTGAAGAAATATATTGCAGAAGCTATATTTCATGCCGGGACTTCTGCGGTTGGGCTTATAACACAAGTTGACGGACTTGAGAATCTTTCTGGAATCAGAGGTCCTGCGATTGTAACATGCAATCATTTCAGCCCGTTAGACCCTGCAATTGTCAGGTTTGCAATGAGAAAAGCTGGATTCAGAAGAATAAGTATTGTTAATCAAGATTCTAACCTTGCAATGAAAGGTTTTGTCGGGTATATGCAAAAATATGCCGACACAATGCCCGTAAGCAGCCTGAAATGGTTTATGGAGACTGAGTTTCCTGATCAGATTAAGAATGCACTTGATGAAAACAAACTTGTGCTTATATATCCTGAGCAGGAAATGTGGTTTAATTATCGGAAGCCCCGTCCATGCAAAAGAGGTGCATATCTGTATGCGGTAAAGTTTAATGTTCCGGTGATTTCGCTGTTTGTTGAACAGCAGGTTAAAAGTACACATTTGCACACATTCAGGGTACATGTCCTGCCAGTAATATATCCGGACAGACAGCTTGATGAAAGAACGGCAAGTTTAAGAATGCAGCACACAGACTATGAGCAGAAATGTGCTGCATATGTCATGGCATATGGAAAGAAGCTGACTTACGATTTTGAAGAGGGCGATATTGTAGGAAGATAAAAGCATTTGACGCGGAAAGAAGTGAAGTGTATATATATTTGAAGAAATTACAAAGATTGAGAGGAAAATGTATATGAAGATAAAATCAGTGGCAGTATTTGGAGCAGGAGCAGTCGGCTCTTATGTTATATGGGGACTTTCAGAAAAGAAGGATATAAGTTTAAGCGTTATTGCAAAGGGCGAAAGAGCGGAAAGACTTAAGGCAGAAGGCTGTCTGATTAATGGAAAGACATACCACCCGGAGGTATTGACCCCAGAGGAAGCAAAAGGTGTTGACCTTCTTGTTGTATCATTAAAATACGGCGCACTTGCAGGTGCATTAGATGACATTAGGGAAGCCGTCGGTGAGAATACAATTGTCATGAGTCTTATGAATGGTGTTGACAGTGAAGAGATAATATCTACCAAGATAGATAAATCACATATCATTTATTCACTTATAAAGGTGGCGTCACACCGCGAAGGTAAGGAATATGTGTTCAATCCTGAGACTACAATAGGCATTATATATGGAGAGGAAACTGCACCATTTGAGAGTGAGAGAGTTGCGGCAATAAGAGATTTATTTGATGGAACAGGACTTAATTACAGAGTGACTGAACATATCAAAGAAGAGATATGGAGCAAGTATAGACTTAATATCTGTAACAATCTTCCGCAGGCTATTATTGGAGCAGGTGTTGGCTGTTATACTGACAGTGAGCATATGAAAGCAATCAGCGAAGGATTACGTAAGGAGGTTGAAGCAGTAGCTCTTGCCAAAGGCATTGATATGAGCAGGTGTGCAGATAACTCAAGCCGAGGAAGCGCTGTTCCGCCAACAGCAAGATATTCAACACTGCAGGATATTGACGCTGGCAGACACACAGAGATAGATATGTTCTCTGGCGCAATGATGCGCATGGGGAAAGAACTTGGAATTGATACACCATATAATGAATATACATATCACATCATCAAGGCACTTGAAGAGAAGAATGATGGCATGTTTGATTATGATGAGAATAGTGAGGCTGTGACTTATTCTAAGTAGTGGCAGACGGATTTAGCAGGAATGTGGGGTACAAGACAGAAAATATTAAGATATTAATCATGGCGCAGCCTTTTTAAGGGCTGCGCTAATTGCTTCTATAAAGACGGAATATGTATATCTGTTGGCTGAATCATAGGTTATGTTGGTTGTGCCGGCTTCCATGACTTTAGCAGCAACTTCATCAAATGAAGTTGTGAGCTTAGGGTACATAGTTGTGATTGATTCAGAAAGATTAACAAGCTCAATGCTGTTAATGTTAGAGGAATCAACTGTGACCTGGATATCAACGGGGTTGCCGTCTAACAGAATAGAGGCGGTATATACTCCGGGGCAGAATTTAGGAGCGTCGGCATTATCAAGGGGTGTCTCAATATTAGAAGAAGCAGAAGCATTTACAGTGCTGCTCTTAGGTTTAGTAGTATTCCTGGAATTATCAGAACTATTGCTGCCAAGACGGATAACAGCGAATATAATAAAAGCTATTATAATAGCAGCGATAACCGCTCCAATAAGGAGCTTTTTAAATGGAATAACAACAATTTTAGTCTGACTCATCACAAAGAAACCTGCCCTTCATATTCATTATTACAAAATATATGGTATGGAGTGGGAGATTATGATTAAAATGTGGTATATTAAATACAAATGTATTGGATAGTGTAAAACGGCACATTAAATTAATGCATGAATGGGGCAAAAACCTACTAAAGCTGCTAAATATGATGAATTAGTAGGTATATTGAGAGAAAAATCAGAGGATAATTAATGCGGATAAAGAAAATTGCCTATTAAATTGATAATTTATGCCAAAATAGTAGGTTTTTTTGATGATTAGAATTGTCTAATATTATAGATATATAAGAAAAAGACCTACTAAAAGTGTGAACCGTGTTTATTTAGTAGGCGTTTGAGTTGGAAAGAAGAATTACAAAGCAACTGACAATATGGAAAAGACCTACTAAAAGTGTGAATGGTGTTTGTTTAGTAGGTCTTCAAGTTAGGAAGAAGCATTATAAAGCAACTAATAGCTTGAAAAAAAACTACTAAATTGTTAAATATGATGAAATAGTAGGTAATGAAGAGGGGCAATGACTATGAAACGTAGATTTACTAAAACATTTATAACAGCAATCATGATAATGGCAGGCATGACAGCGTGTGGACAAAAGAAAAATGTCACAACAGATGATGTATCAGAAAAAGAGATGGCGAACATACAGGAGACTGCAGCACAGGAAGTGACAGCACAGGAAATTATAACACAGGAGATTACAACCGAAAAAGAACCGGAAGATGACGAATATGTACTTGTTAAGAAATATATACCGGACATATATGTCGAATTGATGTATGCAACAGACAATAACTTTACAGGTGTCAGAATATATGATTTCACAGACGCATACCTTCGATACGGAACAGTTAAGAAGCTTGCAAATGTGCAGAAAGAACTGAAAGAACAGGGATACAGCTTAAAGATTTGGGATGCATACAGACCGTTTGAGGCACAGCAGAAATTATGGGAAGTATATCCGGACCCTAACTATGTGGCAAATCCGGCTAACGGAATGAAAAAGCATAATCTTGGAGGAACAGTGGATATTACAATGGTTGCTGCTGATGGAACTGTTATATCAATGCCGACAGAATTTGATGATTTCTCTCTAAAAGCAGATAGAGATTATTCTGATATAGAAGATGAAGGGGCTGTGAAAAATGTGATGATTCTACAGAATGCTATGGAAAATAACGGATTTACAGGCTATCAGGGAGAATGGTGGGACTATTCAGATACGGTGGAATATGAAGCGGTTGATTTCGAACCATGATGAGACATGATATGAAAAAGTGCATTATGGTAAAGCAAATGATGGTAAAGTCTATTATAGAAAGATTAGGGGAGTAACACATGTCATTACAATTAATTCTGGGAAGCTCAGGTGCGGGTAAATCGCACTATCTGTATACACATATAATTGAAGAATCAATGAAGAATCCTGACAGGAATTATATAGTTGTTGTGCCTGAGCAGTACACTATGGCAATTCAGAAAAGATTGGTGTCCATGCATCCAAGAAAAGGAATACTTAATATAGATGTTGTGAGCTTTGAAAGGCTTGCGTATAAAGTATTTGAGGAAGTGGGTGAGGATAATCTTGAAGTCCTTGATGATACAGGAAAGAATCTGATTATTAAAAGAGTTTTAGAGCAGAACAAGGACAGATTAAAATATTTTGGAAGTAATCTGTCTAATACAGGATTTGTGTCAGAGATGAAGTCTGTTATATCGGAAATGCTTCAGTATGATATCAAGCCGGATGTTATGCAGGATGCGGCAGGTGCAGCATACAGTGATTCAGAGGGAAGTGCAGCACTTCAGTATAAGCTTGATGATATAGTACTTGTATATAACGCATTTGCAGAGTACATAGACAAGAATTATATAACTAAAGAAGAAATACTGGATAAATTATGCAGCAAGGTTACAGAGTCAGAGAGAATAAAGAATTGCGAGATAGTATTTGACGGGTTCACAGGTTTTACTCCGATTCAGTACAATTTAATGACAATTCTTTTATCAATGTGTCCGAAGATATATGTTTCTCTGACAATTGATGCATCTGAGCGTGAAAATTCAGTAAGAGGCAGGGAAGAACTTTTTTTCATGAGTAAGGACTGCGTATCAAAGCTTTATAAGATATGTGATGAAGAACATGTGAAAGTCCTTGAACCTGTGTATATTGCAGGAAAAGCAGTACCGGGAAAGAATGTAATTGTAAATGTTAATTCAAGATTTAAGAATTCAGAAGAACTGGATTTTCTGGAACAGAACCTTTTTAGAAACAATTCGGGAAGATTTAATAAGAAGTCTGACAACATAGTTATATATGAGGGAGCTGTTGCCAAGGAAGAATTAACATTTGCAGCAGGAGAAATAATAAGACTTACAAGACTGTGCGGATACAGATATAATGAGATTGCGATAGTTACTGCGGACATGGATGGCTACGGCAAACTGGCGGCTAATATATTAAAGCAGAACGATATACCATATTTCTTAGATTACAAGCGCCATGTGACGGACAATCCATTTATTGCGGCAATTAACGGTGCACTTGGAATAATAGAGAATAATTACAGCTATGACAGCATATTAGGATTCCTAAGAACCGGAATGAGCGGAATGGAGCGCGAAGATATTGATCTGTTAGACAATTACTGTGTTGCAGTTGGAATCAGAGGCAGGGGAAAATGGCATGAACCATGGATAAGAAAGTTCAGGGGAACAGTCAATAATACTGACCTTGAGAAGCTTAATTCACTAAGAACAATGATAACGGATATGTTGGATCCATTGGAAGAAGTGCTTAAGTCAAAGGAATCTAATGTTGCAGATATGGTAAAGGCTCTTTACGAATTCCTTGTGCGTGAAGATATGGAGCAGAAGGTAAGTGTGCTTAATGACAGCGAGTACACTGGTGATGAATATGCGCAGTTATATAAGAAAGTTATAGAAGTATTAGATAAAATGTATGCCCTTCTTGGAAGCGAGAAGGTTGGTATTAAAGAATTTAACAAGATACTTGCGTCAGGATTTCAGGAGATTAAGATAGGACTTATTCCGCAGACCAACGACTGCGTTGTTATCGGAGATATAGAAAGAACCCGTCTTGACAATATCAAGGTCATGTTCTTTGTCGGAATCAATGACGGCAATGTACCTAAGAAGGCTGATTCAAGAAGCGTTCTGTCAGAAAGCGACAGGGAGTATCTTGAGGATAAGGGAATAGTTATGTCAGCTTCCGTGAGGGAGAAAGCATTTACACAGAGATTCTATCTGTATCTTATTATGACAAAGAGTGCGGAGAAGCTTTACATGTCATATGCGGTAAAAAACAGCGAGGGTGCGGCGTTGATGCCTTCATATATTATAAGAAGCATGAGAAAAATGTTTCCGCAGTGCCTTAAGTTATCTTACAAAGACACAGCACAGCAGAATTCTTATGTAACAATACCACATGCGGCTTACAGCTATGAACAGACTGAAACTGCTGCAAATGTAGATGAGGATATTATTGATTCACTTACTGGCGGCAGGCTTGTCGGAAGCGTCACATCTTTTGAGAACTTTGCAGAGTGTCCGCTGAGGTATTACTTAAGGTATGGAGTTGATTTGAAGGAAAGGGAAGAATTCACATTTTCACCGGTAAACTTTGGCGTCGTACTGCATGCTGTTATCCGTGAGGTGTGCGATGAAATCAAGAAAAACGGTGAGTCGTACTATCTGATATCAGAGGAGAAGCGCCGCGAGATGGTAAAAAGAAGTGTTTCTGCAATTACTGACATATACCAGAACAGTATTCTTAAGGATTCAAGCCGTAATTCATTTATGATTAAGAGGATGGAAGACCTTGCAGACCGCACTATATGGGCTATGGGTGAGCAGTTAAAATGTGGTGATTTCGTGCCATTTGTATTCGAGCATAAGTTTAATATGGAAGTCGGAGACGGAGACAGAAAGCAGCTTATGAGCGGAACAATTGACCGCGTTGACATATGCGAAAACGGCACAGATGTATATGTAAGGATTATCGATTACAAGACAGGAAAGAAGGATTTCAACATAGTAAAGACCTACTACGGAATTGATATCCAGCTTATGGTCTACATGGAAGCGGCAATGAAGCTTGTGGCAAAGATGCGTCCGGGTAAAAATGTGATTCCTGCCGGAGTGTTCTACTATAACATAAGTGACCCGATTGTATCTGCGACAACAGAGAGTGCAGAAGAGATAGAGGATAAGATTAAGGGTGAACTGCGTCTTAAAGGAATGGTTAATTCGGATAAGGATATTGCCGAGAAGATGGACAATACAGAAGGAACATCGCTTAACATCCCTGTAAGCAGAAAAGCTGATGGCGGATTTGACTCACGAAGAAGCAAGGTGATGAATACAGAGCAGTTTAACATGCTTGGAAGATTCGTTGATGTAAGAGCGGTTGATACCGCGGATAGAATTGCAGGCGGTGATATAAGGAGAAGTCCTTATAAAGACGGACAGTTTTCAAGCTGTGACAGATGTCCTTATGGGGCAGTGTGTGGATTTTCAGTGGATTTGCCAGGCTGCAATTATAGAAAATTAAAGAAATTCGATGATGAAGTATTATGGAATAATATAAAGGAAGGGGTTGATGAGAATGGAAAGAAAATGGACACCGGCGCAGAAGAGCGCGATTGATACAAGAGACTGTAATGTGCTGGTTTCGGCGGCTGCCGGTTCAGGAAAGACTGCTGTTTTAGTTGAGCGAATCATTTCCATGATTACAGACCCTGACAAGAATATAGATATAGACAGGCTGGTTGTTGTTACATTTACAAAGGCGGCAGCAGCCCAGATGAAAGACAAGATAAGAAAAGCACTTGATTCAATGCTTGACGAGAATCCGGGGGATGTGAACCTTTTAAGACAGATAACACTGCTTAACAACGCACAGATAACAACAATAGACAGTTTCTGTCTATGGATAATCAGAAATCATTTTCCAGAGGTTAATCTGGACCCGGGGTTCAGGATAATGGACGAGGGGGAGAAGAAGCTTATTGAAAATGATGTGTTGGAAGATGTGCTTGAGGAATTCTATGCCGAAGCAGATGAAGAATTCTTTAATCTTGTTGATGCATTTGGCATGGGACGGGACGATTCAGGGCTTGTGAGCATTATAGATAAAATATACCATTTTTCAAGAAGCAATCCGTGGATTGATGAGTGGTTTGACGAGTGCATGTTAGTTTATGATGATGAGACTTACGATAATCCTGCAATTAAGGAGCTGTATGATTCAATTAAAAATGCACTTTTCGATTACCGTGATAAATACAACAGATTAGTAGATATCTGTTCTGAGCCGGCAGGACCTGCAGCATATACAGGTGCTTTGCAGTCTGATCTGCTTGGAATTAATGAGATGATTAATTCACAGGATTTTGGAGAGCTTGGCAGAAGAATAAGAATATTTTCATTTGAAGCCCTGTCAAGAAAGAAGGATGCAGGAGCAGACCCGGATATTAAGGAATATGTTAAGGGGCAGCGAAAGTTGTTTAAAGATTACATAGGACGGCTTAATGATAAGATATTCTTGAAAGATGATGAGGGAATATTTGCAGACATGCAGGGGGCAGGCATCCAGATTCGGACTTTACTTAAAGTGGCAAAGGTGTATGCCAAGCGTGTTTCAGAGGTGAAGCGGGAGAAGGGTATAATTGATTTTAATGACATGGAACATCTTGCTCTTTCAATACTTGTAAAGAAAGAAGATGGAAAGCTTGTATACACAGAGACTGCCGACAAGCTTGCGAACAGATTTGAAGAGATACTGATAGACGAGTATCAGGATTCCAATCAGCTGCAGGAGGTTATTCTTAATGCGGTGTCGAAGACGAGACTGACAGGGGAGAATAATAATATATACATGGTTGGAGATGTAAAGCAGAGCATATACAAGTTCCGTCTTGCCTGCCCGGAGCTTTTCATAGAGAAGTACGATACATACGGTGAGACTGGTGATAATGTAAGAATTGAATTACAGAAGAATTTCCGAAGCCGTGAGAATGTGCTTGAATGTGCCAATGATGTGTTCAGTCATATTATGAATAAGAATTTTTCGGGAATCGGGTATGACGAATCTGTAAGGCTTAATGCGGGATTTCCATATCCTGAATACAGTGACAGTAATTACGGTGATGAAGTCAACAAGAGTACAGATGTAATTCTTATATCTTCAGAAAATGAAGAAGAGGCTACAACAAGAGAAATTGAGGCTGACAGGCTTGCAAAGCTGATTGAGGGAATAGTATTTTCTGGTGTAAATGTGTATGATGCAGATGAAAATGTATACAGACCTGCAGAATACAGGGATATAGTAATTCTTACAAGGTCAGTGACAGGTTGGGCAGATACATTTGCAGATGCCCTTATGGATAGGGGGATACCAGCGTATACTGACTCGTCAACAGGATATTTCAGCGTGCGTGAGATACAGGTAATCTTAAGCATGCTTACAATAGTAGATAATCCGGTTCAGGAGATAAGCCTTGCGGCGGCAATGATGTCTTATTTTGGAGGATTTACGGCAGCAGAGCTTGGAATGGTGAGAAAGCTTGGCAGAGAGTATGTGGATAAGAATGTGCATAATAATCTGTATGAACATTTGAAAGCAGTTGCAGTGCTTGGTGAAGCTGGGAAGGTGCAGGAGCCGGATGTTAAGCAGCTGTCCGGCAAATGTGCATTATTTCTTGCAAAGCTCACAGAATACCGAGACAAGAGCAGTGTTGAGTCACTATATGATCTGTGTTGGGAGATGATATATGATTCAGGCTACTACGATTATGTGGGAACAATGCCTGCCGGAGCGCAGAGACAGGCTAACTTAAATGTCCTGCTGGAAAGAGCAGCGGGATATGGAAAGTCAAGTTATTCAGGTCTGTTTAATTTCTTAAGATATATTGAAAGACTTAAGAAGTTTGACGAAGATTTTGCAGAGGGGGCTGCCAGCCTTGATAATGAGAATCTTGTAAGAATTATGAGTATTCATAAGAGCAAAGGTCTGGAATTTCCGATTGTAATACTTGCTGGAGCGCATAAGAGCATTAACTTTATGGATGCAACAGCGCCGGTGCTTGTAGACCAGAACTTAGGAATTGCAGTTGATTATGTTGATCTTGAAAGAAGAACCAAGACACCTACCATAATAAAAGGTGCCATGGCAAGAAGAATTGTAAGGGAGTCGATATCAGAAGAAGAGAGACTTCTCTATGTTGCAATGACAAGAGCAAGAGAAAAGCTGATAATCACTGGAGTTGTAAAAGATGCAGACAAGACACTTGAGAAATACAGGGGAAGTGCAAAGCAGCTTGAAGCAGATGGAATGTTGTCTTTCGCAGACAGTGAGAATATAAAGAACTATCTTGATATGATAATGCCGGTGTGCCTTATGGATTCAGATAAATTGAAAGGCAGCTTTAAAGTTATGGTTGATGCCGGAGAGGATTCCTTGGCTGATGCGGATGAATCCGGAGAGCTGGCTGGTGTAGCGAATGTTGTTGGAATCGGGGAACTGGCTGATGAAATTAAGGAAGCTGTGTCTTATCCTTTATTAGATGAGCTTCCGGAATATGTTCCTGCTGATAACGCAGCCGGCAGGATGAAGCTGACGGTTTCGCAGCTTAAGGCTATGCAGGCGGATGATGATTCAGAGGAAAATGCTTACATGGATGAATCTGTGAAGGCAGCACTTAAAAAGGAAGCAGACGATGAGCAGACAGACAGTGAAGCAATGGTTGAACTGTCAAATTCAATAATTCCTAAATTTATAAGCGGCAAGGAAGAAAAGCTTGCAGCTAATGAACGAGGCAGCGCATATCACAGGGTTATGGAATGTCTTGACTATTCAGTAAGTGTGAACCTTGATGGAGTTAAAGCAGATATTAACAGAATGTTAGAAACCGGCAAGATGAATGAATTACAAGTGAAAAGTGTCAATCCGTGGGATATATATACATTTGTACAATCAGATACAGGCAGGAGAGTTGCAAATGCGATGAACTGTGGCAGTGTCAGAAGAGAACAGCCTTTTGTATTTGAGTACGAAGGACAGCTTATACAGGGTATAATTGACTTGTGTTTTGAAGAGGACGGAGAACTTGTGATTGTTGATTATAAGACTGACAGGGTTATGAAGGGCAAAGCGGGGGAAAAAGAGCTTGTCAAAAGATACGCAATCCAGCTTGATTACTATGCAAAAGCGCTGGAACAGCTTACCGGAAAAACTGTAAAAGAAAAAATTGTATATTCATTTGCTTTAGGAAAAGAAATAATGTGTTGAAATGACGAAAAATTTTCTCTAACATGTAAAATGCGGTTGAAAATATTGTATAATAATGGTAATATGAACTTGATTTGTGAATAAAACATATCAAATTTGCACAAAAATGTGCATATAGGAAAAGGAGAGGAAAAATGAAAAAGCAAGTAAAAAAGTTTATGAGTGCATTACTTGCATGTGTAATGGTGGCAGTGTCAGTTATAGTATTTGACATGAATCCAGTACATGCAGCTTCTGGCGCAATAACAGAAGCATCAGGCTGGCTTGAGACAGCATATGTTAAGTGGACACCTGTAACAGGAGCTACAGGTTACAATGTATATGTTAAGTCTGCAAGTGCCTCAGATTCAGCTTATGTCCAGTTGGACGATGAGCTTATCAGAAAGTATCCATCTTACATGAGAGCGGATGCTGTAGGATTAAAAGCAGGCGATTATGTTATGAAGATTGTTCCGCTGAACAATGGCAAGGAGAATACATCAGCTGCTATCGTTTCAGATAAGCTTACTGTAAATGCACATGACAGAAGCGGATTTACATTTTCAAGTAATTCACCGGTAAAGAATGGCGTTGGTGCATATAATAACGATGGTACATTAAAGTCTAATGCATCTGTTCTTTATGTTACAGAAGCTAATAAGAATACAGTTAAGATGAAGATTGGTAACACAGAATATACAGGTGTAGCAGCTATTACACAGGCAATTAAGGCTAAGAGTAACTGCCAGCCAGTTGCTATCCGTATTATAGGTCAGGTTACATTAAGCGGACTTGCCTGCAAAGATGTATCATCAGCATATGCAATTGGTGTTAAGGGAGCAGCTAACGTAACATTTGAGGGTATTGGTGATGATGCTACTTTATATGGAGCAGGTGTGGCTGTATTCCAGTCAACAGGCATAGAAGTAAGAAACCTTGGTCTTATGAACTGGGGCGGTGGAAAAGACGGAGATGGTATATCTCTTAAGCAGTCACTTGGTGTATGGGTACATAACAACGATGTGTTCTATGGTAATGCTGGTTCAGATGGTGACCAGGCTAAGGGCGATGGCTCTATGGATTTAAAGGATAATTCTCAGTATGTGACAGTATCTTACAATCATTTCTGGGATTCAGGAAAGATGTCACTTTGTGGCATGAAGTCAGAGTCAGGTGAGAACTGGATTACATATCACCATAACTGGTTTGACCATTCTGATTCAAGACATCCTCGTATCAGAACAATGTCAGTTCATGTATATAATAACTACTATGATGGTAATTCTAAATATGGTGTAGGCGCTGCAAAGGATAGTGAGGCTTTCGTAGAGGCTAACTATTTCAGACATTGTAATTATCCAATGCTCAGTTCAATGCAGGGAAGTGATGTTCTGGCAGGTGGAATATTCTCAGGAGAGAATGGTGGTGTCATCAAGGCATACAACAACTATATGGAAGGTCAGAAGTCTGTTATATATGCTAATTCGGATGCTGGTACAACAACTGCAAGTGCAACTGATTTCGATGCATATCTTGCAACATCAAGAAGTGAAACAGTACCTTCAACTTATAAGGCAAAGCAGGGTGGAAAGACATATTCTAATTTTGATACTAAGGTTGATTTAGGTGTTGATACTGCTGATATTGATGCACCTGCAGATGTTCCTTCAATTGTAACTAAGTATGCAGGACGTATTATGGGTGGCGACTTTAAGTGGACATTTGATAACAGTGTTGATGATGCAAGCTATTCACTTAACAGACCTTTAAAGGATAAGCTTAATGCATACAAGACATCTCTTGTATCAGTAGGTGGTGGAAGCGTATCATCAGGAGAAAAGCATATACATAATTATGTAAGTACTATAACAAAGAAAGCTACATGTGCTGAAGAAGGAGAAATTACTTACACATGTATAGCTACTAATGGAACTTGCGATAAGAAGACATACACAGAAGTAGTTCCAAAGACAGCTCATACATATGGTGAATGGAAAGTAGTTAAAGAAGCAACAGAGACAGAAGAAGGGCTTAAGAGTCATTCTTGTACAGTATGCGGGGCTGAAGAAACAGCATCTATTCCAAAGAAGGGTTCAACAGGTGGAACAGAGACACCAGAAGTACCAACAGGAGATGCAAAGGTACATAATTTTACAACATCAGGTGCAAATAGTTCATTCTTTGTAATTTCTGGTAATCTTGCATCAAACAAGGGAACAGTAACGTATAATGGACTTACACTTACACAGTGCCTTAAGATGGAGTCATCAACAAGCATTAAGTTCACAGCGCCATCTGCTGGAAAGCTTACACTTGTATTTGGAGAAAGTGGTAAGAATGTAAAGATTAACGGAAAAAAGAACGCATCAGATTCTAATTGCATAGTAACAGTTGATGTTGCAGCTGGAAGTGTAGAGATAACAAAGGGAGATACAATGAATCTTTTCTATATGATATATACACCATCTGGAACATCAGAGACAACACATACACATAAGTATGAGTCAAAGATAACAAAGCAGGCAACATGTACAGAGGCAGGAGTGCTTACATATACATGTACATCTACAACAGGAACATGTGACAAGAAGACATATACAGAAACAATCCCAGCAACTGGACATAAGTTCAGTACAGAGTGGACAGTAGATGTTGAGGCAACAGAGACAACACCAGGAAGCAAGAGCCACCATTGTACAGTATGTGATGCGAAGACAGATGTAACAGTAATTCCTGCAACAGGAACAGTAGAGAAGCCGTTAACAATTACTGCATCAAAGACAGAAGCAGATAAGACAGTAACATTTACAGCAAAAGCTGCAGGTGGAAAAGAAGGATATACATATAAGTTTATAGTATATAACAAGACAACAGGAACATGGGGACTTGTACAGAACTACAGCAGTAAGAATACATGCACATGGACAAAGGGAAGTGCTGGAGACAGATACTTCTATGTAGATGTAAAGGATGCAGCAGGTAATGTAGTAAGAAGTGAGGCTCTTAATGTCAAGATTGATGCTGCTACACCAAAGGTAACACTTACAGGAAGCTCAGAGACTGTTAATGCAGGAGCAAAGCTTACCCTTACAGCACAGACAACACTTGGAAGCGGATGCACATATAAGTTCATAATTTTTAACCCTGCAACTAACCAGTGGTTTAAGTTACAGGATTTTGGTTCAAGCAATACCTTCACATGGACAGCTGGAAGTGATGGAACAAGATTATTCTATGTAGATGTTAAAGATGCTGATGGCAATGTGACAAGAAGCAAGGTTCTTAATGTTACTATTGGAAGCGGAAGTACTGATAGACTTACAGTTAATGCAACAGTAAGTGATAATACTACAAATATTGGAGAAAAGATTACATTTACAGCGCATGGCATTGGAGGAAAAGCAGGTTACACATATAAGATGGTTGTATACAATAAGACAACTAAGACATGGGGACTTGTACAGAATTTCAGCAGTAACAATGCTATAACATGGGTTGCAGGAACAGCAGGAGACAGAGAATTCTATATCGATGTTAAGGATGCTGACGGCAATGTTGCAAGAAGTGCTGTTATGAATGTTATAACAAAATAATAAAAACATAATAATGGTAGAAAGGCACATAGATAGGATTATCTGTGTGTCTTTTTTGTACATATATATGAATTTTTTGTGAATAAACCTTGAATAATTTGTGCAAAAATGGTAATATGAGTCTAGATTTTGAATTTTGATTATTCATAATTCACAATTGTATGCATATTTGGAAAAAGGAGAGGAAAATGTCATGCAAAAAATAAGAAAAGTGTTTGCTAAGGTTGTTGCAGGATTGTTAATCGTAAGTAATCTTGCAATAGCAGCACCAAGTATGACTTATGCAGCATCTGCAACAAGTTTTACTACTTATGGTGGATGGAATGAAATGATGTATGCAACTATCAAAGGTGTTAAGGATGCCGATGTTACTGCAGTATCATATTCAGGTCCAGTTAGTGGTTCTCTTACAGGAGAGGACTTTGAGTATCTTGTTAGAGATACAGCCGACGGAGCAAGAGTTGATGTAATGGGATTAAAGCCAGGTACATATACTCTTAAGGTTACTACTAAGACAGGTACATATACCCAGTCAGGAATTGAGGTTAATGCACAGGATAGATCGGGATATGCGCATTACAATTATACTGATGGTGTAGGTGCTTATAATGATGATGGTACATTAAAGGATAACGCAATTGTTCTTTATGTAACAGATGAAAACAAGAATACAGTTACACTTTCTTATGGTGGAGTAACAGTTGCAGGCATTGGTAATATTCTTAACTCAGTCGGTAAGGCATGTGGTGAAGCAGGTCATGAGACAGAGTGTAAGAAGGTATCGAAAGGAAAGACATATTACGGCAAGGGTAATACTAATCAGGGTATTCTCCAGTTACTTGCTGAGAATAATATACCATTAGTAATTCGTATGGTCGGAGCAGTATCAGAGTCTGGTCTTTATAAGACAGGAACATGGGCAGCAGCTAATGCAGGACTTATTGATGGCCTTACAGATTATGATTCTAATGATTATGGCGGAAGTGTTGGCGACAACGGTCATATGGCACGTATGAAGTCAGCAAAGGATGTAACAATTGAAGGTGTTGGTACAGATGCAGCTATGGATGGATGGGGAATTCATTTTATGTCTGAGACATCAACAACAGCAGCTGGATTAGGAAAGAACTTTGAGGTTCGTAATCTTACATTTATGAATCAGCCAGAAGATGCTATTGGTATGGAAGGTGTTCAGGAAGGCTCTGTTATAACAGCTCCAGTTGAAAGATGCTGGATTCACAACAATGAGTTTTACAGCCCTTCTATAACAGGACCTGCAGAATCAGATAAGGCTGAAGGTGATGGATCATGTGATTTCAAGCGTGGTGAATATTTAACAGTTTCATATAACTACTTTGAAGGATGTCATAAGACTAACCTTGTTGGTTCATCAGATACATCGTTACAGTATAATCTTACATATCATCATAATATCTGGAAGGGATGTAAAGCAAGACAGCCTCTTGGACGTCAGGCTAATATGCATTTCTACAATAACCAGTTTATAGGAACAACAGATTATGCAATGAATACAAGAGCCAATGCTTACATATATTCAGAGTACAATTTGTTTTTTATGACAAAGAATCCTATGGATGTAAGATCAGGAGCAATTAAAAGCTATAATGATTCATTTTCATCTTGTATTGGATCGATGACAGGAACGGTTGTTACAGATAAGTCAACTAAGGTTACATCAGGTAATAAGTACGAGAATTTTGATACTAATGCATCGCTTTCATATATTCCAAGTGGTGACTATCAGTTACAGACAAGTGTTACAGATGCAGCCAAGGTTCTTAAGGCATACAATGGATGTATGCCAGAGACAGTTAAGAGACCAGAGAATGTTACAACTTCAGAGTGTTCATTGTTGTCATATTGTGCACCTGGTGTAACACCAATTAATATATCTGATTATCCATATACAGCAGCACCAGGAAAGCTTAGCAAGACGGTATATGCATTCACAGTAGGTGGAACAGTAGATGTTACTATATCATTTGCATCGGAAGCTTTAACTACAACAGGTTGTCTTGTTAATGAGACTGGTGAGTGCTTCCAGGTAGGAAGTGGTACTGTTACAGGTCTTCCGGCTGGAACGTATATGGTTATGCCATATAATGTTCAGTCAGGTGGTAATGGAGTTAATCCGGCAGCAGGTACATTTAAGGATATGACTATTAATTCAATTACAATTAATGCGGCTGATCCTAATGCACATTATCATCATTATGTATCAGAGGTAACTAAGCAGGCTACATGTACAGAAGAAGGCGTTATTACATATACATGTACAGCAACTAATGGAACTTGTGATAAGAAGACATACACAGAGGTGATTCCAAAGACAGCTCATACATATGGCGAATGGAAAGTAGTTAAAGAAGCAACAGAGACAGAAGAAGGGCTTAAGAGTCATTCTTGTACAGTATGCGGGGCTGAAGAAACAGCATCTATTCCAAAGAAGGGTTCAACAGGTGGAACAGAGACACCAGAAGTACCAACAGGAGATGCAAAGGTACATAATTTTACAACATCAGGTGCAAATAGTTCATTCTTTGTAATTTCTGGTAATCTTGCATCAAACAAGGGAACAGTAACGTATAATGGACTTACACTTACACAGTGCCTTAAGATGGAGTCATCAACAAGCATTAAGTTCACAGCGCCATCTGCTGGAAAGCTTACACTTGTATTTGGAGAAAGTGGTAAGAATGTAAAGATTAACGGAAAAAAGAACGCATCAGATTCTAATTGCATAGTAACAGTTGATGTTGCAGCTGGAAGTGTAGAGATAACAAAGGGAGATACAATGAATCTTTTCTATATGATATATACACCATCTGGAACATCAGAGACAACACATACACATAAGTATGAGTCAAAGATAACAAAGCAGGCAACATGTACAGAGGCAGGAGTGCTTACATATACATGTACATCTACAACAGGAACATGTGACAAGAAGACATATACAGAAACAATCCCAGCAACTGGACATAAGTTCAGTACAGAGTGGACAGTAGATGTTGAGGCAACAGAGACAACACCAGGAAGCAAGAGCCACCATTGTACAGTATGTGATGCGAAGACAGATGTAACAGTAATTCCTGCAACAGGAACAGTAGAGAAGCCGTTAACAATTACTGCATCAAAGACAGAAGCAGATAAGACAGTAACATTTACAGCAAAAGCTGCAGGTGGAAAAGAAGGATATACATATAAGTTTATAGTATATAACAAGACAACAGGAACATGGGGACTTGTACAGAACTACAGCAGTAAGAATACATGCACATGGACAAAGGGAAGTGCTGGAGACAGATACTTCTATGTAGATGTAAAGGATGCAGCAGGTAATGTAGTAAGAAGTGAGGCTCTTAATGTCAAGATTGATGCTGCTACACCAAAGGTAACACTTACAGGAAGCTCAGAGACTGTTAATGCAGGAGCAAAGCTTACCCTTACAGCACAGACAACACTTGGAAGCGGATGCACATATAAGTTCATAATTTTTAACCCTTCAACTAACCAGTGGTTTAAGTTACAGGATTTCAGCTCAAGCAATACATTTACATGGACAGCTGGAAGCGATGGAACAAGATTATTCTATGTTGATGTTAAGGATGCTGATGGTAATGTAACAAGAAGCAAAGCTCTTAATGTTACTATTGGTAATGGAAGTGCTAACTGGCTTTCAGTTAAGGCAACAGTAAGCTCTAATACATCTAAGACTGGAGACAAGATTACATTTACAGCAGAAGGCGTTGGAGGAAAAGCAGGATACACATATAAGATGGTTGTATACAACAAGACAACTAAGATATGGGGACTTGTACAGAACTTCAGTAGCAATAATACAATAACATGGACAGCAGGAACAGCAGGAGACAGAGAATTCTATATTGATGTTAAGGATGCTGATGGCAATGTTGCAAGAAGTGCTGTTATGAATGTTACAACTACTAAATAATAGTTTAACTCTATAACATTTAATCATTATTGAATGCACGGGCGTTTCATTTGATACGCTCGTGTATTTTTTTACTAATTTGTTAAAATAATTTTTGAAAAATATATTGAATATTGATAATAAATCAAAATGCATATATAATATAAGATTGACAGATAATAAATATATAATGAGAGGGAAGTATTATGGCAAAGATAAGTGTTATAACACCTGTCTATAAAGTAGAGAATTACTTGAGAAAATGTGTGGATAGTATACTTGATCAGACATTTAAGGATTTTGAGTTAATAATAGTTGATGATGGTTCACCAGATTCATGTGGAAGTATAGCAGATGAATATGTACAGAAAGATGAAAGAGTACGCGTTATACATAAACAAAACGGTGGTGCACCAAGTGCAAGAAACAGAGGAATTGATATAGCTAAGGGAGAATGGCTGTATTTTCCGGATTCAGATGACTGGCTTGAGCCGGATTATCTTGAAGCATTATACAATACTGCTATAAAAACAGATGCTAAGCTAGTTGTGTCTGGTTATACAATGGAGTATTTTGAAAACGGTGTAGCACACAGCTACAGTGTATCAACACCTAAGAAGAATTATAATTCACAGGAGTTAGTAAGAGGTAATCTGCACAATTATTTTGATAATATGATGATGGCTGTACCTTGGAATAAGTTATATAAGGCAGATTATATATTAGACAATAATTTAAGATTTCCAGAGTTAAAGTGGGATGATTTACATTTTAATATGGAAGTTATTATGGATATTGATAAGGTTGCTATATGTAGCAATGCCGGATATCATTTCTTTCGTTCAAGACCAGGATCAGAAACTACTACAGTTTTTGACAGCATGCTGTATAAGAAGAGAAAAGAACAGTTTGAGCATATTATGAGAGTGTACCGCCACTGGAATATTAAAAACAGAGAGATTCTCAGTGTTATATATGGATATTATGCTTCAAGACTTGTACAGTGCGTGCAGGAAATATCGATAAGTAATATCAGCAAAGCAGATAAGAAGAGAATGATTTCAGATATATTGAATGACAAGCTTAGTTATACAGCTATAAAGAAAGGCAGAATTGAATCTAAGGTATTGTCAGTAGCTGCTACACCAATGAGAATGCATAATGTGTCATTATGTATATTTATGGGTAAAGCGATTGGATTCGTAAAGATTAATATGTCATCTTTATTTTATAAGATAAAATCAAAGTCTGTTAATAAGGCAAAAGTTATAAATTAATTAAACAAGATGGAGAAAATTTGATGATTAAATCCACAATTAGAAAGATAATGGACGATGTTCAGACTATTTCATATGCACAATTAGAAAATAGGCTTGAAAAATATAGTGAGATATCATTTGATATATTTGATACTCTTATAAAAAGAGATGTACCTAAGCCTACAGATGTTTTCAGACTTATGGGAAAATGCATGAGAGATGATAGTTTTTATGAAAACAGAGTCGGGGCAGAAAGAATTGCAAGACAGGCTTTAGGCGAGGTGTCACTTGAAGATATATATGCTATTATGTATTCGAATAATGAAGATAATAAGCAGAAACTTATGTCGAATGAGATAGAGTACGAGAATAGTCTGTGTACAGTTAATAAAGACATGATTGATATATATAATAGAATTGTAAAATATAAAAGAGTATTTCTTATATCTGATATGTACCTTAGCAGAGAAGTTATACAGTCAATTCTTGATAATAATGGAATAAAGGGATATGAGGCATTAATAGTATCCAATGAGATAGGAAAAACAAAATCAAGTGGTGAATTGTATGAATACGTGAAGTCAGAATACGGCTGTAAGAACATGTGCCATGTCGGAAATAATTTTATGGCAGATTATGTTGCGGCAAAGAAATCAGGACTTTCATCTTGTAAAATTAAAACTAATACATACAGACTTGAAAGAAAATTTGATATTGAATCGGATAAGGATGCATATTTAAGTGCATTTTTAAGTAATCACCATTCATATGATGAGGATTATTTCTATAATTTTGGATATGAAAGATTCGGTCCGGTATTATACGGCTTTATTAAATGGATGTATGAGGATCTTGTAAAAGAAGGAATACAGGAAGTATATTTTATGGCAAGAGATGGTTTCATAATGCGTAAAGTATACAGAGAATTAGGATATGATAAAAAGATTTCTGACAGATATTTTGAGGCATCACGACGAAGCTTAAGAGTTCCTTCATATCACAATAACAACAGCATAGAGTACGTTATTAATGAATCACCGCTGTTGTCAACGACGAATATGGAACAGCTTCTGGATAGTCTTGGACTAGAGGCTTCTGATTATGAAAATGTAATCAAGGAATACGGATTTACTTTGAGAGGACATATCAGGAGAGATGAATTAAAGGATAATCCCGATTTTGTTAAGTTATATCAAAGAATTAAATCAGATGTGATTAATAATTCCAGTATGGAATTTGAGAATCTTATTAATTACCTTAAACAGTGTGATTTCAGTAAGAAAATTGCTGTTGTTGATATAGGCTGGGGTGGTTCTATGCAGAAGAACTTGATACAGACACTCAATAATAATGGAATATCTAACAATATAACAGGTTATTATCTTGGTTTATCTAAGAAATCAAGAGAAAATCTCGGCAAAAACGGATATAAAGCAAAGGGATATCTGTTTGACTGTCTTAATAACAGTAACGATAAAGATATTGAGATTGCATTCAGACCATTATTTGAAACATTATTTTTAGAACAGTCAGGTTCCGTAAAATGTTATGAAACAAGAGAAGACGGAGTGGTTGCTGCAGTAAGATATGAGTATGAATATCTTAAAGATGGTGAATTGTCACACGAGGCACAGAATGTAATTAATATTCAGAAGGGTGCAGTTAATTTTGCGAAAGACTTTAAGGATAGTAAAGTTTCAGATTATATAAACAGTGACGTTAAAACACTGTTTAAATATATGTATACAACAGGTACCAATCCTAATATGCAGGATGTAAAAATGTTTGGAGATTTTATTTTCTTTAACAATGGCAGTGAGAATTATCTTGCAAGGCCTAAGAAAGTATTATCTTATGTACCTAATCCCAAGAAATGTTTAAGAGATTTATCAGAAGCACAGTGGAAAGTTGGATTTTTCAAGCGTTTAATGAAAATACCATTTCCATATTTAAGATTATATATGAAGCTGCATCGTATGAATAATAATGAAGAGGATTGAGCTTGGAAGGGACAATTAAACAATGATATACATTTTAATGCTTAGTGTATTAGTGTTATTAATTATAACCATGCAGTTGTTTAATAAAGATATGACAGCACCGGCATTTTTGATTACAGCAGCATTTACAGTATCTCTATTGTGTTGCTGCATATATGCGGATGTATGGGGATTTAATGATTACAGACTTATACTGGTCATATTGGCTGGTTTGATAGGATTTAATATATTCAGTTATATTACATATATACTTGATAAGAACGGCAGAGAGCCTGCTTCATACAGATTTGAGCCTGTAGCGGTTAATGGATATAAGTTATGCATCTATCTACTTTTTCAGTTGGTTTTATATGGATTGTACATAATCATGATTATGAAAACGACAGGAAGCTTTTCGTTGTCAGGCATGTCTGATGCCATTGGAGAGTATTATAATGCCGGTAAAAGCGGAAAACAGGTGTATAGTTCTGGTCTGGTTAATATTGGTACGATTATCAATATGCCGGGTATCTATTATGTAATATATCTTGCAGTAAATAATATAATATGCAGAAAGAAGAATAATATACTTATATATATTAATATATTTGTGGGAATGACAGGTGCGCTTCTCAGCGGAACACGGACTACATTTTTTATGTATATTATTGCAACGGTGATTATCTATATAGTACTTAAACAGAGATATAACGGCTGGAAAAAGAATATTAATATTGCCAGCGTTATTAAAGGTGTTTTGTTTATTATGGCTGCTATAATTGTATTTAATATGCTCTTTGCAATTCAGGGAAGAACATTGTCTGATATAACTGTAGTAGATCTTATAGCAAATTATATAGGTGCACCAGTCAAGAACCTTGAATTGTTTATTAAGGACGGAAGAATTAAAGGTAATGGGTTTGGATTAATAACATTTCGTGATACATATTCATGGGTAAATGAAATGCTTGGTTCAGAACATTTCATCATACCTAAAGTATATAAGTATAGATGGATTGATGGTAAGATACTTGGAAATGTATATACACAGCTCATGCCGTTATACAATGATTTTGGTATACCAGGTGTATTTATATCTATGGGACTTTTAGGCATATTCTGCCAGAAGATATACGACAGTATAAAGTACAAGAAAAGCAGAGGAAATATTGATTACAGACTGCTGATATATTCATATGTCGGATTTGCAATAATCTTCAGCTTTTTCTCAAATAAATTTTTTGAACTTATATTTGCAAGAGCAATGATATATTATCTTGTAGGCATTTTTATATTTGATATATTCTTCTGTCATATTTCAATAAGATATGGAACATTTGTATTGAATTTTAGAAAAAAGAGTAAGGGTGGAAAATAATATTATGAATGGACTGGTATCAATTATAGTTCCTGTATACAACAGTGAGCACTGGCTTGACAGATGTGTAAAAAGTATATTGGGACAGACATATCATAATATTCAGATAATACTTATAGATGATGGTTCACAAGATGGTTCAGCCGCTTTATGCGATGAATATGCAGCAGAATATGAAAAGGTAAATGTTATTCATCAGCAGAATCTTGGTGCAGGAAGTGCAAGAAATGCAGGACTGCAGTATGCTGATGGCGAATATATATGCTTTGTGGATTCAGATGACTGGATAGAGCCGGTGCTTGTTGAAAGATTAGTGAGCGGAATTGCTGACGCAGATGTGTCAATATGCGGATACAGTATATTGGATGACTCAGAAACAGGCAGTGATTCTAAAGGCACGGTCAGCTGTGACAGGCTGGATGTATTAAAAAGAATGCTTATGCCTGGTTATCCGTCAGAAGAAGCGTGTTACGGATATCTGTGGAATAAGTTATTTAAGAAATCAATAATTGAAAAGTACGATATAACATTTAACAATTCATATATTATGTGGGAGGATATGCTGTTTTGCTGCAGATATATGGCTCATATTGAGAATGGAACATACTGCTGTGATAGATTGTATCATTACAATATGGATAATGAAACGAGCCTGAGTCATAAAGTGACAGCAGAGGTTATGGATTCTTGGAATCTCGCAGCGAAAGAGATAGAAAATATTGTAACAGATATGGGTGTCAATAAAAAAATTCAGTATGATGCCGTGACAGCAGATTTATATATGAAGACATTAATTGCGTATGCTAAAGAGAAGAAAATCCGTAATCTGCAAAAAGAAACTGTACAGTATCTTGGCAGACAGAAACATTTGCTGAGAAAGAAATATAGAATATATTTAATGATATATAAAATATCTCCGGTATTATTACAGAGTATTAGTAATTTATTAAGTGTATAAATGAGGACATATATGATTGGAATTATAACTTTATATTATAACAATTATAATATTGGTGGGCTTCTTCAGGCCTACGCATTACAAAAGACACTTGAAGATAACGGAATTGAGTCAGAACAGCTGTCAGTGTGGCATTATAAGAAAGAAACTGTCAGCTTTAGAAGAAAATTAACAAGCAAAGCAATCCGCATGATAAAGAACCCGGCTGCAGAGATAAAGGCAACAAAACATAACCGGGAGATGGAATGGCGTAAAAATGTGATATCAGCTGATATAGAAAAGCGTCAGAAGCATATGAGAGCTTTCATGCAGGAGATACCTCACAGCAGTCAGATATATACACCGGACAACATAAAGGAAAGCCTTAAAGACTATTCAGGATATATAGTTGGAAGTGATCAGGTATGGAATGATGACTATATTGATAAGAATAACATGATGATAAATATGCTTCAGTTTGTACCGGACGACTATCCTAAGATTTCATATGCGGCAAGTATTGGAAAGAACAGCGGTTTTAAGGACTGGTTTGTTGAAATGCTTGGCGGGCTTAAGCATTTTGATTCGGTATCAGTAAGAGAAAAGTCGGCAGCAGACATAATAAAACAATATACAGGAATTGATTCACAGGTTGTATTAGACCCGACACTTATGCTTACAGATGAGGATTGGAAAGCATTAGTACATAAAGAAGATAATAAGAGTGAAAAAACACCATATATATTTACATATTTTCTTGGGCAAGATAAAGCAAACAGAGAGTTTGCAGAAGAATTAAGCAAAAAAACATCTATGAAAATAATTAATTTTGCACATGCAATCAATTATTTCAGGGATGAGGATAAAGAGTTTGCGGATGAAGCAGTAATGGATTATTCGCCAAAAGATTTTATAGATTATATTGCAGGCGCATCATTTGTAATTACAGACTCTTTCCATGCAACAGTATTTTCGTTAATATTCCATAGGCCTTTCTATACACTGACAAGGCAGAGTGCAGATGGAATTAAGTCAATGAATTCCAGAGTAGTTGATTTACTTAATACATATGGATTGCCTGACAGATTAATAGATGCACAGGAGCAGCTATTTGATGGTAATGTTAATGATATTGATTTTAGCACATTTGATAATATGATTAATGAGCAGAGAAAGAAATCAATGACATTTATAAAAGACAGTCTTTTAAATCGTAAGGGTGGAAATAATTAAAATGAAAATAGACAGAACGAAAAATGCGGGCCGTAACATAGTGTTTGGCTGCATGCTTAAGATATATCAGATAGTTATGCCGTTTATTATGCGTACACTTATGATATATTACATGGGTATCCAGTATCTGGGACTTAACAGTTTATTCACATCTATCCTTCAGGTTCTTAATCTGGCTGAATTAGGTGTTGGTAGTGCTATGGTGTACAGCATGTACAAGCCAATATCAGTAGATGATAAGAAAATGATATGTGCATTAATGAAGCTGTACCGCACATATTACAGAGTAATTGGAATAATAATAGCATTTTTAGGATTATGCCTTGTGCCTTTTATTCCGAAATTAATAAAAAGCGATGTTCCAGCGGATATTAATATATATATTTTGTACATATTAAATCTGTCGGTTACAGTGCTTTCGTACTGGTTGTTTGCGTATAAGAACTGCCTGCTTGATGCACATCAGAGAACAGATGTGGCAAGCAAGGTTACTCTTGTTACTAATACATTACAGTATATAGTGCAGTTCTTTACGTTATGTTTTTTAAAGAATTATTATGCTTATATAATCGTTTCACTGGCAGCGCAGGCACTGACAAATATACTTACAGCGGTTGTAACAACCCACATGTATCCTGATTACAGACCAGAGGGAAATCTTTCAAAAGAAGTTATATCAGGTATTAACAGAAGAATAAGGGATTTATTTACCTCCAAGTTAGGCGTGGTAATAGTTAATTCAGCTGATACCATAGTAATATCAGCATTTCTTGGATTGACAATGCTTGCAATATATCAGAATTATTTCTTTATAATGAATTCAATAATAAGCATTGTGACAATTATATTTGCAGCATGTACCGCGGGAATTGGAAACAGCATAATCGTTGAAACTAAAGAAAAGAATTTTGCGGATCTTAGAAAATTCACACTTATAATAACATGGATAGCAGGATTCTGTGCTATATGTCTGCTGTGTCTGTATCAGCCGTTTATGGAGATATGGGTTGGAAGTGAGTTGAAGTTAAACTTTTTGGCAGTAGTGTTTTTATGTATATATTATTTTGTTTATGAGGTCAACCAGTTATTTACAACATATAAGGATGCTGCAGGAATGTGGCATGAAGACAGATTCAGACCGCTTGTTACGGCATTGGCGAATCTTTTTATGAATCTTTTGATGGTTCAGTTCTGGGGTATATATGGCGTAATTATATCGACAGTAATATCTACGCTTTTTATAGGCATGCCGTGGCTCTTACATAATCTCTTTACAGTAATATTTACGAAAGACCAGATGATACAGTATGTAAAGAAATTGCTATTATATGTTGCTGTTACTGCAGCTGCTGCAGTTGTAACATATGGTTTATGCAGTCTGGTTAATGCAGGAGCAGTAATACAGATTATTGTAAAGGGAGTTATATGTCTTATAGTTCCTAATATGATATATCTGGCTGCTTATTATAGAATGTATGAATTTAAGCAGACTGCAGCACTTGCAGATAAAATGCTTAAGGGTAAGGCTACATTTTTAAAGAAATTAATGTAAGAGAAAAAACGAGGAAAGATATGATTAATATAATTGATAAAAAGGACTGCTGTGGATGCAGAGCATGTGAGGTGCGGTGTCCTGTTAATTGTATTAAGATGAAAGCAGATAATGAAGGCTTCTGGTATCCTGAAATCATGATTCAGGAATGTGTACGATGCGGAATGTGTGAAAAAGTCTGTCCGATTCTTAATAAGACTTCTAAGACAGGAAAGACAGAAACTCTCGGAATACTGGCTAAGGATGATAATATCAGGAAGAACAGCTCATCGGGCGGTGTATTCAGTCTTATAGCCCAACATATTTTAGAGCAGGGCGGTATTGTATTTGGAGCTTCATTTGACGAGAATATGATGGTTCACCATATTGGTGTTGAGAGCAGTGAAGGACTTGAAAAGCTCAGAGGCAGCAAATATCTGCAGAGTAATACAGAGAATACTTACACAGAAGCACAGGAAGAATTAAAAAAAGGAAGGCTGGTGCTGTATTCAGGAACAGCATGCCAGATAGAGGCATTAAAAAATGTTCTGGGCAGAGAATATGAAAATCTTATTACAATAGACATACTGTGCCATGGAGTTCCAAGCCCGAAGTTATGGAAGAAATATCTTGATTATCAGGAGAAACAGGCTGGGTCAGCAGTAAGAAAGATAAGCTTCAGAGATAAGAGCAAGGGCTGGCGTCTGTTTAGCGTAAAACTGGAATTTGATAATGGAAAAGAATATTGCAAAGACCTTAATGAAGATATATTTATGCAGATGTTTCTTAAGAATATATGTCTGCGTCCATCATGCCATGACTGCAGATTTAAAGGTATAAATAGAAACAGTGATATTACAATAGGAGATTTCTGGGGTGTTGAAAATGTACTTCCAGAGCTTGATGATGACAGAGGAATATCAGTTGTTCTTACACATTCTGATAAAGGCAGGGAATTGATACAGAAAATAGCGGGTGAATCGCAGATAAAGCAGGTTGAGACTGATAAAGCTCTTCCGCCGTCGGCTGATTCAAGACGTTCTGTACCAATGCATAAAAAAAGAAAAATGTTCTTTAATAACATAGATACTTATGATATAACAAAGTTAGCAGGGTATGTAAAAGAATCCAATATAACAATATTTATACATAAAGTTATTCGCAAATTAAAAAGAATGATGAAGATAAATGCATAAATATTAAAGGACAACAGATGGGGAGGATTAATACATGAAGGTCAAAAAAATGAAAAAGATACTGAGCAGAATTGCTATGGTATTAAGCGTTGTAACTGTTATTGTTTCGTCGTCAGTGGTGATGGCGGATGCTGAGATTGTAACCAGTTCGGACTTTGTATCTACATCATATTCGCATGATTACAGCAGATGGGCATCGGTTATCAGGTCATATCTTGTGGACTGTGATGATGGACGGTTGATGAGAGTATACTTAGGAAGCAAAGGTTATTATGTTGAATATTATGATTCTAATTTTAATCTGTTAGAAAGCAAAACAATTGATAAGGAACTGAGCTTATTAGGTGGATTCTATGCAGGAAAAGATGCTTATTACATTGTGTCAGGACAGAATAACCCAGATGAGTTGGCAGATGTTGAATGTTTCAGGATAACTAAATATGATAAGAACTGGAACAGAATCACATCGGCAGGGTTGTATGATTGTAACACATATGTTCCTTTTGATGCGGGAAGTCTTAGAATGACAGAAGCATCAGGATATCTGTTCATAAGGACATCACATACAATGTATAAAAGTGATAATGGATATCATCATCAGGCTAATGTTACTATTCAGCTTGATGAGAGCACTATGAAGATTACGGATTCATTTACTAATGTAGGTAATAGTTCATATGGATATGTAAGCCATTCATTTAATCAGTTCATTAAGACAGATGGTAATCATATTGTAGCTGTGGATCATGGAGATGCATATCCTAGAAGTCTGGCATTAATTAAGTATAAGACAGATTTTACTAGTGGACAGTTCTGCTCTAATATAGGATATTGGTGGGATAGTAATAAGCATGCAGTTGTAAATAATAGTTGTGATGTTACGGATTTACTTACAATATCAGGACAGATAGGAGATAATACAACGAATGCAACAATAGGAGGTTTTGAGATAAGCGATACTTCATATATTGTTGCAGCAAGTTCTATTAATCAGGAAAAGCAGGAAGGCTTAAAAAATATATATATTCTTACAGAATCTAAGGAAGACGGAACTGTAAAGTCTAATCAGATTACAGATATAAGCGGTAAATATAATGCTACATCTCCATATCTTGTGAAGATAAACAATAACAAGTTCATGGTTATGTGGACAATTAAAAATGATAACACAGTATATTACACATATATTGATGGAGATGGTAATGTTATAAGTGATATCAATACAATGGGCGGACAGCTTTCAGACTGTGAACCAATTGTTTATAATGGAATGGTGTTATGGTATATATGCAGCAATAAGAAGATTACTTTCTATGGAATTAATACAGATGGTACAACATTTGGAGATGAGCTTAAGGCTTCTATGACAGCATCTGATGGTGGCAGCACTATTACATTCACAGCTGATGCACAGGGCGGAATGGGAACACATACATACAAGTTCCTTGTATATAACAAGACAACAGATACGTGGGCAAGGATTCGGGATTATTCAGAGAATAATACACTTGTGTGGACAAAGGGAACATCTGGCGACAGAGATTTCTATGTCGATGTTAAGGACAGCACAGGAAAGGTTGTAAGAAGCAAGGCTGTTAATATTAAGATTGATAAGCCTACAGCAGTACTTACCCCAAGTGCGTCAACAGTTACAGCCGGAGATAAGCTCACGCTAACAGCATCAACTAATAAGAGCGGATGCACATATAAGTTCTTAATCTACAATCCATCAACAAACCAGTGGTTTAAGCTGCAGGATTTCGGAAGTAAGAATACATACACATGGACAGCCGGAAGTGCCGGAGCAAGACAGTTCTATGTTGATGTTAAAGATTCTGACGGTAATGTTACAAGAAGCAAGGTTGCTAATGTGACAATCGGAAGTTCAGGAGCATTATCAGTAAAGACAACAGTAAGTGTCAAGACATCAAAGCCGGGAGATAAGATAACATTTACAGCAGTAGGAACTGGCGGAAAGGCAGGTTACACATATAAGATGGTTGTATATAACAAGACAACTAAAACATGGGGACTTGTTCAGAACTTCAACGCCAATAACAAGATAACATGGACAGCCGGAAGTGCCGGAGACAGAGAATTTTATGTAGATGTTAAGGACGCAAGCGGTAAGGTTGTGAGAAGTTCGGCATTGAATGTTAAGACAAGTAACTAATTGAAGCAAAAAGTATAAATATAGCGGGGTTACAGGAAGTCTTGAGGCGTAGCCTCATTGGGACTGTCAGTAACTCCGCTTGTTTTCTACTTATTATTAAGAGCCTTTTCAGCTTTTAAATAATCTTTCTCTGAGTATTTAGTAAGAATTTGTTCTTTGGTAAGTCCTAGTTCAATCATTGTAATAATTGCAGTCTGGCGTTCTTTCTGTTTGCCTTTCTGAATCCATTCATTTTCCATCTCTTCAACGCATTTCCACATGGCAGTTTCACCTCCATTATCTGATTCATTAAATATATCTGATAACTTGGAAAATCCAGTTATTGTGGTTATCAGATTGATGATTTCACTATCAATAGGTTTGTTAGTGTATTCTTTTGATAAACCTTGAAGATTCTTTGCATATATCTTCTGTGTAATGTCAAACACACATCTGACATCTTCATTATAAAATTGATAACGCCCTGAATCAAGTATTTGTACGAGATTTATCTTGTAATCGGAAAAAAATGGACGCAGTTCTTCCGGGATATTTGTCATCATATCAGATAAGCTAACTGGGCCATCCCATGGCGATTCTCCATAATAGAAGATAAGTGTGATTATTGGGTGGATTTTGTCTGATTTATTAAAGCCAGAGAGGAAGCTTTTGCTAGAGTCAAAGTCATTCTCCGCCCTGTGTAGTCTGCGGAATTCATTGCATTCCTTAAGATAACCGAGTCCGTCATAAAGCAGAGCTCTTACAGGCATGGCATAATGAGGATTGGTCTGGAGTTCTAATCCAAGAATGGTGAATTCAATACCATTGTAGAACTTTTTGATAATGTCTCTTGTTCTTACAAGAGATTCATTGTAATCAGTGAATTGGATGACGCCTGAAACATCAGTGTCCATCTCAGTAAGTTCATCAGGATTGATAACCTGCCTGCCATTGAAAGCTACAGCATTAAAGAGGTCGGCAAAACGCTCGTTGTTGCGCCAGAAGGTTTTCATGGCAGTGTCTGGTTTATCAATCTTTTTAATAGTGTTCTTTTTTCTCATAAATCGCCTTTCTAAGTATTAAATGATGTGTCATATATAATATATTAAAAATATTAATACATAAATATAAACGTGTCAATAAAATGGATATAAACTAAATTAAAAGAATATCAAAACGCTATATGAAAATATAAATATACATGATATAATTAATTAATAATTTTGAGGAAAGGAAATATGTTATATGAAAAGGTTGTTAAAAGGGAGTCTGGCGATAGCTTCGGCTGCAGTAATATTTGCAGGAAATATGCCATTTACAGCGGTTAATGTATTAGCTGATAGTAACGAAACGGAAGTTATTCCATCAATTGATAATACTGTTTATACAGGTACATGGGGAACATGTGATTGGACCTATGGTAATGGAATACTAACAATTAGCGGAGGAGTTGCAGAGGGCTCGAAATCATGGGACAGTTATAAGAACAATATTGAAAAGATTGTTATAACAGGAAAGATTACATTTGACAAAGAGACATCATTGTATGGATTGTTTAGCAAGATGACATCTTTAAAGACAATTGAGGGGCTTAGTAACCTTGATACAAGTAATGTAACTGGTACGAATTCAATGTTTCGTGATTGCAGTTCTTTAGAAACATTGGATGTCAGTGGTTTTGATACAAGCAGAGTAACTGACATGGATGGCATGTTTTATGGGTGTAATTCGTTAACAACACTTGATGTGTCTCATTTTGATACCAGTAAAGTAACTGGTATGGATTCAATGTTTCATGGTTGTAATTCTTTAGAAACATTGGATGTCAGCGGCTTTAATACCTCTAATGTTGAAAGTATGGATGGCATGTTTTATGAATGCCGAAAGCTTCAGAATATAGATGTATCTAAGTTTGATACAGGTAAAGTAAAGAGTATGGATTTCATGTTTTCATATTGCGAGGGAGTAAAGACTATAGATGTAAGCAATTTTAATACAGAAAATGTTACAAGAATGAGATGTATGTTTCAGTTTGCGTCACAGTGTGAAGTGCTTGATGTAAAGAATTTCAATACATCTAGAGTAATAGACATGGGTGGTATGTTTTCTGGATGTAAATCAATAACATATCTTGATGTAAGTAATTTTGATACATCTAAGGTTACTAATATGAGCGCTATGTTTCAAGGCATACAATGTGAAGAACTTGATTTAAAGAACTTTGATACATCAAAGGTTACGAATATGAATAGTATGTTTGGCAATGATACCAAATTGAAAAAAGTTGACGTAAGCAACTTTGATACATCAAAAGTTACTGATATGAGATATATGTTTGGTAATACAAAATCATTAAAAGAACTGGATGTATCTAGCTTTAATACTAGTAATGTAACAGATATGTCTAACATGTTTTATTTATGCTACAAATTATATAATTTAGATCTTAACGGTTTTGATATGAGCAAAGTTACCAAAATGACTGAGATGTTTAAGGGTGCCAGCCTGGTAACGATAAAGGTTCCAGCTAAACTTGCTGAGGATAAAGATGCATTTTTACAAGAAATGAAATCGGGAATGAGATCTGGAAAATGGATTGATGAAACAGCCGATATTAATTATGATAACAAAGCATCAGTCGAATTATCAGAAGGACATTCATATAGGTTTAATCCAGTAAAAATGTATGCCATATTAAATATGACTAATACAACAGAAGGCAAGGAACTGACAGCAAGTGTTAAGGGTGGGGCACCAGATTATACTTATAAGTTCATAATGTACAACCCTTCTGCTGATAAGTGGACACTTCTTAGTGACTATAGTTCATCACGTTCATATATTCTTAATATGAAAGGAAACGGCGAAAGAAAGATATATGTAGATGTCAAGGACGCACTGGGTAATGTAGTAAGAACATCAAAGACAATAACACTTACAGGGCAAGAGCCTCTTACAGTCGAAGCATCTAAGAATGAAACAGACAAGCAGGTGACATTCACAGCTAATGCAACAGGCGGTTCATCAGATTATACATATAAGTTCATTGTATATAACAAGACAGAAGGAACATGGGGCATAGTACAGAACTACAGTGATAAGAACACATGCACATGGACTAAGGGCAGTGCCGGAGACAGAGATTTCTATGTTGATGTCAAGGATTCAGATGGCAATGTTGTGCGAAGCAAGGCAATGAATGTAAAGATTGAAAGCAATAAGCCGACAGCAGTGCTCACACCAAGTGCCACGGTACTTTCAACGGGAAACAAGCTTACACTCACAGCTTCAACAGATAAAACAGGATGCACATACAAGTTCTTAATCTATAACCCAGCAACTAACCAGTGGTTTAAGTTACAGGATTTCAGCAGCAAGAACACTTGTACATGGACAGCTGGAAGTAATGGAACAAGACAGTTTTATGTTGATGTAAAGGATGCCAGTGGCAATGTGACAAGAAGCAAGGTTGTTAATGTAACAATCGGTGGAGAAGGAGTATTGTCAGTAAAGACAACAGTAAGTGCTAATACGACAAAGGTTGGAGATAAGATAACATTCACAGCAGAAGGAGCCGGAGGAAAGGCAGGTTATACATATAAGATGGTTGTATACAACAAGACAACCAAGACATGGGGACTTGTGCAGAACTTCAATGTTAATAACAAGATAACATGGACTGCAGGAAGTGCCGGAGACAGAGAATTCTATATTGATGTCAAGGATGCTGATGGTAAGGTTGTCAGAAGTTCAGTGATGAATGTGAAGACAAGTAATTAAATAAGAACAATTGAATAATTGGTGACGAAAAGGGCAGGAACTCTAACGATTGATTTTGAATTGTTAGGGCTTCTGCTTTTTATTGCTTTGCTGGCGGAAGCAGCAGAGGAGATACTTTTTGAGGGCCTTTAAGGCTTTTAAGGGTGGGGTAAAACTTTGATTAATTGATGAAAGCCTACTAACTCACAAGCTATGAGTGATTTCGTAGGTGTTTTTTGAATGCGTTTTGCTAATGAACTGTCAGAAGCCTACTAATCAAGAATAAAGTGGAATTATATTAGGTCTTTTGCAGAGGAAATTATTTTTGCCCAACATTTCTACATTATAAGACCTATTGCTGACACATAATGACGACATATGCATGATTTTGTTATACATTAGACTAAATTACTTGATTATTAGATGCTATCGGGTGTATTATTTTAGTGATAATTATTTTATGTTTCTTAAAGAAACGGGAAGGGGAATATGAAAAGGAAGATTAAAAGAGCAGTTGCGACTGGAATGTCGCTGGCAATGGGAACAGTTATTATGACATCAGATGTAATGGTGTCTCCTGTTATGGCATCTCAGATTAATGGAGAGAAGCCTTATGCTGTAGAGTTATATGCAGCAAGTAATGCATCATATAATGGATTGTACTACTCCACTAGTGGCTCATATGCAACAATTACTGGATATGATGGACAGAGTACGGATATTGTTATTCCGGATAAGATAGGAAGTTATACTGTTAATGCAATTCAGTATGGGGCATTTAAGGATAATAATAAGATAACAAGTGTCAAGATTCCATCAACAGTAACACAGATTGGTAATTCATACGGTTCGGGAGCGTTTGAGAATTGTGCTAATCTTAAGTCCGTTAGTATAGCTGCTGGTGCAGAGACAGCATATATTGGTAATGCAACATTTAAAGACTGTACTTCTCTTGAGGAGATAACAGTACCGGGTAATTATACAACAATATATTCAGATGCTTTTCGTGGATGCCGTTCACTTAAGAAATTCGTGTACAATGATAATGGTATCAGCAGAAAGATACAGAACAGAGCATTTTATGAGTGCACATCACTTGTAAGTTTGTCGTTACCAACATCATTGAATTCTATTGGAGATGAGGCGTTTTCAGGATGCAGTTCACTGACTGCGGTAGATATTCCAGAGGGAGTTAAATTAATTGAATATGGAGTATTTAATAATTGTAAATTGCTAAAAAAAGTTGTAATACCTTCAACAATACAGAGAATTGGAAATAGTTATAATACAGGAGCTTTTCAAAACTGTACATCATTATCAACAGTAACAATAAAAGAGGGAACTCAGGCAGCTACAATAGGAAGCAATACATTTTCTGGCTGCTCAGCAATTACTTCTATTGTGATTCCAGGCAATTACAGTAATGTAATGGATAGTGCTTTTAAAGATTGTAAAGGACTAAAGACACTTACATATTCACCATCAATAAATGGAATAACACATAAGATTGGAAGTTATGTTTTTGAAAACTGTCAGTCTCTTGCACAGGTTACATTGGGAACAGGTCTGGAGAGCATTGATACTAAGGCATTTTATAATGACAGCATGATAGCAGAAGTTAATATTCCAGTTGGAGTTAAGAGTATTGGACAGGAAGCATTTTCTAATTGCACAAGATTGTCAAAGCTGACACTTCCAGAAGGACTTACTGTTATTAAATCAGGAGCATTTGCATCATGCAAATCTCTGAAGTCAGTAGTAATTCCGTCTACAGTAACCAGAGTGACAGATAGTTATGTTGCGGGAGCTTTTGAGAACTGCACGGGTCTTACATCTGTAACATTTAAAGAAGGAATTGCAGAAGCAGTAATTGGGCAGGATAGTTTCAACGGTTGTCAGTCGCTTTTATCTGTTATTATTCCGGGTAATTATGGCAAAATTGGTGATAGTGCATTTAGAAACTGTACATCGTTAAAAAGTTTTAAGTATGCTCAATCAGTCAATAATATTGAACATACCGTGGGAAGTTCGGCATTTAGGGATTGTAAATCTTTAACAAGCATAACACTTGAAAAAGGACTTAAGACTATTGATTCATATGCTTTCTGCAATACTAACGTTGATAAGATTGATATACCAGAAGGTGTAACACAGATTGTAGCTGCGTCATTTAAGGACTGTAAGAATCTTGCATCAGTTAATATTCCTTCTACAGTAAGCAGTATTGGAGGAGCATATTATGGTGGAGCATTCGAGAATTGTTCGAAGTTAGCAGAAGTTAACATTGCAGGCGACAAGAATATTGAAGCTTCGATAGGTTATAGTGCATTTAAAGACTGTGTTATGTTAAAGAATATAGTTGTCCCTGGCAATTATAACAGCATTGGCGAGTATGCATTTGCGGGCTGTTCAAGTCTTACAGGCTTTGAGTATAAGAAGAGTTCATATGATTTTGCTGATCAGAGTATTGGAAGCCATGCGTTTTACCAGTGCATAAAATTAAATGATGTGAAGCTTCCAACTACATTAGGTACTATAGGAAGCTATGCCTTTTATGGCTGCTCTGTACTGCAAAAGGCTGCAATTCCAGAGGGCGTAAAGACAATGGGTAATAATGCATTTGAAGGATGCAAGGCACTGGAAACTGTTACAATTCCATCAACAGTGGAAAGCATTTCCAGAGCATGCTTTGAAGGCTGTACAAGATTGAAGAATGTTATAATAGCTAAAGGTGATACTGATGCTAAGATAAGTTCTTATGCATTTCAGGATTGCACTTCATTAACTGATATATCTGTACCAGGTAATTATGTTAATGTAGACAGTTATGCGTTTAGTGGTTGTATTAATCTTTCAAAGTTTTCATGGGAAAAGGGAATGTATGGCTATGACAATCAGTCTCTGAGTGGATATGTTTTTGATAATAATAATAATCTTTCAGTTGCATCACTGCCTTCAACTCTTGGAACAATAGATAAGAATTCATTTTATAATGTCAAATCAACATTTGTGATTGAAGGTGAAACTGGTTCAGAGGCAGAGAGTTACGCTAAGACAAAAGGAATAACATTCAGAAAATATTCACAGCCATTATCAATAAATGCCGTAATATCACCATCAGGCAGTGCTAAGGATGGAGATGTTATTAATATTCAGGCAAATGCATCAGGTGGTTCTTCAGATTATCAGTATAAGCTTGTTGTTTATAATGAAGATACAGGTAAATGGGGCATTGTCAGAGATTATGGGGAGACAAGCGGATTCACATGGGCATCCTCAACTGGTAACAGAAAGTTTTATGTTAAGGTTAAGGACAGTACAGGCAAAGAAGTGTTAAGTCCGGCTTTGATTAGCATTAACAAAAAGCTTGAAGCTAAGGCATCATATAAGTATGTGAATAATAATATTGAGTTTACAGCTTTAGCTAATTATGGCAGTGGTAATTACCAGTACAAATTTATTGTTTACAATGTAGATACAGGTAAATGGGGAATTATTCAGGATTACAGCAGCAAGAATACATGTGTATGGAATGCTTCTGGAGCATCAGCAGGTAACAGAAAGTTTTATGTTGATATAAAGGATTCTAACGGAACCGTTGCAAGGAGCGCGGCAATGAATGTTAGTACCCAGACAGGTCTTAATGTATCGCTTAAATCGTCAGCAGCACAGGTTAATCCGGGTGCTTCAGTAAAGCTTACTGCTAATGCCACAGGAGGAAACGGAAGCTATCAGTACAAGTTCATTGTTTATAACACAGCGACAAAGCAGTGGGGTAAGGTTCAGGATTACAGCAGCAGTAATACATGTACATGGATTGCAGGAGCAGCAGGAACCAGACAGTTCTATGTTGATGTAAAGGATGCAAGTGGTAAGGTTGTAAGAAGTGCTGTTAATACTGTTAATGTTGGAAACGGTATGAGTGTCACTGCCACAATTAGTACAAATGCTAATAAGGTTGGAGGTAAGGTTACAATAAGCGGTGCAGCAACAGGTGGAGCAGGCAGCTATCAGTACAAGTTTATTGTATACAATAAGACAACTAAGACTTGGGGTCTTGTTCAGAACTTCAGCACGAACAACAAGATAACATGGACAGCTGGAAGTGCCGGAGACAGAGAGTTTTATATTGATGTTAAGGACGCTGATGGTAAGGTCGTAAGAAGTTCAGTAATGAATGTTAAGACAAGCAAATAAAATAGTGTTAAATAAAAGCGGCAATCATGAGTAATGCATAGGTTGCTGCTTTTTTAATTCTAATAAAAAATTCACATTGGATTTTTCACCCCATTGCATAATCCCAAAACATGTTATATAATATAATGACATATGAGATTATATTGCTACGAAAAGCCAATAGGAGGATATGATGACAAGAACATACGCTGTTAAGTATAAGAGTAAATCAAAGATGTTAACAACACCTGAGCAGGTTGCCCAGACTGAGGAAGATATCAAGGCATTAGCACTTGTTAAGGATGCAGTTATTAAGGAAGACGGACAGGTTGTTACTGTTGAGGTTGAGAATGAGGAAGATTTCGAACCGGTTATGGACAGAGTAGTCAACATTTTCAGAAGAATTGATGACAAGTCTGAGGTTTCATACAAGTTCGGTCTTAACCGTGAATAATTCGAAGACTATTGATTAGAGTAAGCCTGTGAAGCCGTAGACTGCATCACAGGCTTATATTATGTATATGCCAGAGCAGACATGAATTATTTGATAAGCTATGTATTATGTGATATAAAGGAGTAAAACAGTGAGTTTAGAAAGTGAAATTAAGAAAAGAAGGACATTTGCCATTATCTCTCACCCGGATGCTGGTAAGACAACATTAACAGAGAAGTTCCTGCTTTATGGAGGAGCTATTAACCTTGCAGGTTCTGTAAAGGGTAAGAAGACTGCCAAACATGCGGTTTCTGACTGGATGGAGATTGAGAAGGAAAGAGGTATTTCGGTAACTTCTTCAGTTCTTCAGTTTAACTACGAAGGCTACTGTATTAATATCCTTGATACTCCGGGACATGAGGATTTCTCCGAGGATACTTATAGAACTCTTATGGCAGCAGATTCTGCGGTCATGGTTATTGACGCTTCTAAGGGTGTTGAGAAACAGACTATCAAGCTTTTTAAAGTATGTGTTATGAGACACATTCCTATATTTACATTTATCAATAAGATGGATAGAGAGGCTAATGACCCATTTGAGCTTCTTGATGAGATAGAGAGCGTACTTGGAATTGCTACATGCCCAATTAACTGGCCTATCGGCTGTGGTAAGGAATTCAAGGGCGTATATGACCGTAAAGAGAAAAATGTTTCTTTATTCAAGGCAGCTATGAATGGTCAGAAGGAAGTTGATACTGAGATTGTTGACGCATCAGATGAGGCTGTTCTTAAGGACAGAATTGGTGATGCTTTCTACGACAAGCTTCAGGAAGATATCGAACTGTTAGACGGAGCAAGTGCAGAGTTTGACCAGGAAATGGTAAGTGCAGGTGACCTTACACCGGTATTCTTCGGTTCAGCGCTTACTAATTTTGGTGTACAGACTTTCCTTGAGCATTTCTTATCAATGACAACTTCTCCGCTTCCAAGAAAGTCTGACCAGGGAGTTATTGATCCATTTACCGAGGATTTCTCAGCATTTGTATTCAAGATTCAGGCTAATATGAATAAAGCACACAGAGACAGAATTGCTTTTATGAGAATATGTTCAGGTAAGTTTGAAGCCGGAATGGAAGCCAACCATGTACAGGGAGGCAAGAAGATAAGACTCAGCCAGCCCCAGCAGATGATGGCGGAGGAGAGACATATTGTTGATGAGGCATATGCAGGAGATATTATCGGTGTATTTGATCCGGGAATATTCTCTATCGGTGATACTATCTGCAAATCTAACAAGAAATTTGCATTTGAGGGTATTCCTACATTTGCACCAGAACATTTTGCAAGAGTAAGACAGATTGATACTATGAAGAGAAAACAGTTTATTAAGGGTATCAACCAGATTGCACAGGAAGGTGCGATTCAGATATTCCAGGAGTTCAATACAGGAATGGAAGAGATTATCGTTGGAGTTGTTGGTGTCCTTCAGTTTGAAGTTCTCGAATACCGTCTTAAGAATGAATACGGTGTTGATATCAGACTTGAGCCGCTTCCATACGAGCATATCCGCTGGATTGAGAATCCTGAGGAAGTTGATGTAAACAGAATTGTTGGTACATCAGATATGAAGAAGATTAAAGACCTTAAGGGCAATCCGCTTCTGGTATTTGCCAATAGCTGGTCTGTTAATATGGTACTTGAGAGAAATGAAGGCTTGAAGCTTTCAGAATTTGGAAGAAACTAGTTAATACGATACGTTCAGGAGTCAGGTGATTACATGAAATCAGGATACAAATGTAGTGCAAAAAGAATAGCCGCAATTGGTGTCATGTTATGTATGCTTGTGCTGACATGCCTCACGGTTACTTCTGTACTTAATACTAAGGCGGAAGAGTCAATTGGTCAGGGGCATGTTAATTATGATGTTACAGGCTTAAGAATCAGAAAAGGTCCTACAACAAACAGCAGTATTATTACAACTGTAAGCGGTGGATTTAAGTTTGATATATATGAAGAGACAACTGATGACGACGGTGATACGTGGTACGGCATAGGATTTTATCTTAATGGCAGTTATGAGAGAGGCTATATATATGGCGGCTACATAACTGTTGATAAGAGAAATGATTATAAGCCGGATGCGGATTTCGAGGAGTACCTTGATTCACAGGGATTCCCGGATAGTTATAAGGATGGGTTAAGACAGCTTCATGCGCAATATCCTAACTGGGTGTTTGTGGCAGACCATAATGGGAAAGACTGGTCGGATGTACTCGATAATCAGAATATAATCGGACGAAGCCTTACATATGGCTCAGCTGTATCATCATGGAAATCAGTAGCTGACGGGTGCTATGACTGGGAGACAGGAGAGTACACACAGCTTGATTCAGGAGGCTGGGTGCAGGCATCTTCTGCACTTGTTGAATATGCACTTGATCCTAGAAATTTCCTTAATGCAGATAATATATTTATGTTCGAGAATCTTTCATTTGATGGTTCATTGCAGGATGAGAGTGGTCTTGAGAGTATGGTTGATGGCACCTTTATGGAGAATTCAAGCCATAATCTATCATATGAAGGTAATGATTATACATATATAACCGGTTTGCTTCTTGCTGGGCAGAAATCAGGTGTAAGCCCATATCATCTTGCTTCAAGAATATTACAGGAGCAGGGAAACAGCGGATATGGAAGCAGTATATCAGGAACACAGTCTGGCTACTGGGGTTATTACAATTACTATAATATAGGAGCTTATGCAAGCGGTGGACTGACAGCGGTACAGAATGGTCTCAGGTATGCTTCAAGAACTGATTCAGAGACATTGAGACCATGGAATACGAGAATGAAGTCCATTGTTGGTGGGGCAATATATCTTGGACAGAGTTATATAAACAGAGGTCAGAATACTCTTTATTATGAAAAATTTGATATGACTGGAAGAGGTCATCAGTATATGACTAATGTTCTTGCACCTAGAAGTGAATCAGTTAAGAGCGCACAGGGGTATAGCGACAGTAACAAGAATAATATTGCATTTATATTCAGAATACCTGTGTATGAGAATATGCCTGAAAATGTGTGCGAGATACCTACAGGCAATGGCAGCCCTAATAACAGACTTGAGAGCCTGTATGTTGAAGATTATTCTATAACGCCAACATTCAGTTACTATACGACAGAATATAGTCTGATTGTGGATTATGAGACTTCATCAGTATATGTCGGAGGTTCGGCACTTGATTCATCAGCTGATGTCAGTGGATTAGGATATCATGACCTTTCGGTTGGAAGCAACGATATTACAATTACGGTAACAGCAGCTAATGGTGATGAGCAGAATTATGTTATTACTGTGGTAAGAGAAGATAAAGAGCCAGATCCTGAACCAGGTCCGGGACCAGAGCCTGAACCGGATGTTACTTATCCGGGATTCTCAACAGATTTATTTGTTGATGAAGATGAAAGATATATTACCGGTATAAATGTATCGGAATACACAGGAGATGTACTTGACAGAATCAGTAATTATGATGGTGCTTATTCGAAGATTCTCAATAAGAATGGCAATGAGAAAGATGGATTAGTTGGTACAGGAGATATTCTTATAACATATAACTCTTCTGGTGAAGAAGTAAGCAGATATGAGATTATTCTTTATGGTGATGTCAATGGCGATGGTGAGATAGATTTGTTTGATTTTGTTGCTGTGAAAAGATCAATTTTAGGTATTGCTGATCCATTGGGCGTTTATTGGAAAGCAGCGGATTGTAATAGAGATGGAGAAATTGATTTGTTTGATTTTGTTGCTGTAAAAAGATGTATTTTAGGCTTGGGAAGTGTTAAACAATAAAGTAATGTGGAAGGTAGAAAATGAAAATAATAAAAAAAATACTAGCGTTCTTTAACATACTAGTCATATGTGGATGCTTTTTATCGGTAATTAATGCAAATGCCGAGGAGTCTGCAAGTGTCTTAATAAGTTCGGCAAATGGTGTTGTTGGAGAGAAAATAAATATAACAGTAACAATTAATGCTTCAGAAGATATAGGTGGAGCGTTTATATATGTATCTTATGATAATACAATAATTAAACCAACTAGTGGAAGTAATAGTGGTGTTATTAGGTATGAATTTACAGATGGTAAATCGTATGGTATGAATGAGTCTTTGACACAAGAATTTGAGATTATAGGTGTAGGTACGACTACTCTAAGCGTTACAGGAGATTCGAGGATTGTCAGTATAAACAATGAACGTGAATCTATTAGCAGTTCCTCATCAGGGAAGGTCACTGCAAAAGCTCCAGCCAGCTATTCCTCAGACAACACATTAAAGTCCCTGCAGATAAGTCCGGGAACGCTTTCACCAGCATTTTCATCAGACAGGACAACATACAATGCAACTGTTGATGCTGATGTTACAGAGCTTGTTGTAAGTGCTGCCGCTAATGACAGTGCTGCCAAGATAAGCATAAGCGGTAGAAGAATGGACCCGGGAAGTAATACAACAACAATTACTGTTACTGCAGAAGATGGTTCAGTTAAGAAGTATATAATATATACAACAAGACTTGAGGATGGTCAGGAAGCAACAACAGAGGCTGAGTCAAAGACAGAAGCTGTTACAGAAGATGCAACACAGACGGTTAATAATGATGGAACTGTGATGATAGATGGCAGGAAGTATTCTGTTGTAAAGGATTATTCAGGAATCACAATTCCAGATGGATATCAGGAGATTGACTACGATTATAATGGTCAGAAGATAAATGCGGTTAAAGGCATAAAGACAGGTCTTATCCTTATGTATCTTGAAAGTGAAGATGGAAAAGGCGGGTTCTACATCTATGATGAGACTGCGAAAACATTTTCACCATACAATACTGTTGCAGAACCAGAGATAACATATGTTGTTCTGCCTATAACGAACTCGTTAGATAAGCCGGCAGGTTATGCACTTACAAGGTTTACCATGAATGGTAAAGAAGTGCAGGTACTTATGGACGCTGACAGACAGTACTGCCTGTTCTATGGAGTAAGTTCTCTTGGAGAGAAGGGATGGTTCAGATACAGGGTAAGTGATGGCTCGATTCAGGCGTATTCTGTTGTGAAATCTAACACTGCTAATGCTGATGTTAAGGCTGATAATGGAAAAACATCAGGAAACAGCAGATTCTGGCTGATGATAGTATTAATACTTGGACTGATAATAGCGGTATTTATAGTGATTACTATTGTTCTTTGCTCTAAGCTTGCGAAAGTTAAGAAGGTGTTTAACATGGCGTCAAAGGATGGTGTTGACCTTGATGAATATACAGAGAAGGTAATTGATGGATATGCCGAGGATGAAGATGACAGTTATGAAGAACTTGATACATCATCTGATAAGATATCCTATGCAGACGATAAGTCAGGTAAGAGTGATGTTGAAGAGTTGAAGCTCTTTGATGTTGAGGATGATAAATAATAAAAAAGCCTTAGTGAAATCATTGACGGTTTCACTAAGGTTTTTTTATTCTTCTGGAAGCGACCAGTTATCAGCCTGATTGTAATAATCGTCAGACATTTCCTTGTACTGTGCACACAGGTATGCGTCATCTGAAGTCTTTGCAAGTTCTTCATAGCATCTGCCAAGCAAAGATAAAGGCTTATTTCCGCTGCTTGCCACATCAAGTATGCTTTCCGTCTCAAATGCAGCATTATACAGCCACAGCACAGCTTCCTCATAGTCTGTCTGGTTCATGTAAAATGTTCCTAGAATCAGACACATTTCAGCAGGAGGATTGTCGGCAGCTGCTTTTAAAGTGGTCTTAAAGAATGCGTCAGTGTCACCGTCTGCCATATATATCTTAGCAAGAATACAGTTGATTTCTTTCATTAAATCATTGCTTCTGCCTTCTTTGGAAAGAATATTTTCAAATATATTCCTGAAAGCAATAAAGTCGGAATCTTCACCGGATATAAGAAGTTCTTTACACAGCATGGTAACTACATAATCTTCAATGTGGACTCCTTTTTCAAATGCTTTGAAATATGTTGAAAAGTCTCTTTTGCTATGGTCGCCCGCCTGCATGTGAAGAATTTCAATGTCACTGTCATATACGATTGGCGTGAGCCGTACTGTTTCATGTATTGGTGAAATCCATGTGAATGGACGGAGCCTTTTGAAAAGCTTCGGGCGGAGTTCTTTGTGTGCATTGTATACAGAATTATATTCTGATGCATTGACATAATACATCTGAACAATGTCTATCTCTGGAAGAAGCATATGTTTCAATTCTCTTAATGCGTAGTTGTTGGTATCATCAAGAACTTCGTCTGCGTCAGCACTGAATATGTATTCACATCCGGCTTTGGAAAATGCGAAGTTCCTGGCGGCTGAAAAATCATTTATCCATTCAAAATCATATATTTTATCGGTGTAGTTAGCGGCGATTTCTTTAGTATTGTCAGTTGAGCCTGTGTCTACAATAATCAATTCATCATAAGTTCCTGCGTATGAATCAAGACACCTTGCAAGAATGTCCTGTTCGTTCTTTACAATCATGCACATGCTTATTGATATCATGTTTTTCTCCTGTTCTTAATTGGATTTATATAGGTTATATCGGTAAATGCCTTGATTTTTTTAGGTATTCGTAAGATACTTGTTATCAATGATAACATATATCTGATACGAGGTACACAATGTCAAAAAAGAAATCTGCAGCAGAACCAGTTGAATATATAGACAGTCAGGCTTTTGACGCGGCGAAAGAGAAGATAATCGGTAAGAGCCATAATGACAAGGGGATAGGTACTTTGTCGGAAAAGACACTGCATGCAGTATTAAAAATGTATTATGAACCCGATGAGGATAATCATGAGGTTGCAATAGATGGTTATTTTGCAGATATATATAACGAGCATGGGATAATTGAGATTCAGACGAGGCAGCTTAACAAGTTAAGGGATAAGTTGTCAGTGTTCCTGAATGAATATCAGGTGAGGGTTGTATATCCAATGCCATATGAGAAGTATTTAAGCTGGATTGAGCCGGAAACAGGGGACATTACTTCTAGAAGAAAGTCTCCGAAGCGATGTTCTATGTATGATGCGATGTTTGAACTATATAAGATTAAAGCATTTTTAAAGAATCAGAATCTTAAGGTTACATTGCTGCTGATTGATATGGAAGAATATAAGCTTCTTAATGGCTGGAGTTACGATAAGAAGCGCGGAAGTGTGCGTTATGACCGCATTCCTGTTGGAATAAGAAAGATAGTTGAACTGGACTGTCCACAGGATTATATGCAGTTTGTACCAGAGGGACTTGAGAAGAACTTTACTTCAGCGGATTTTGCAAATGCAGCGCATATTGACAGGCAGACTGCTGCCAGTGTACTTGCAATGCTTAATTACATGGAACAGGTTAAAAGAGTCGGAAAGACAGGCAATGCCTATATATACGATATTGAAGAACATTATTGAATGGAGATAGTATGTACTCTGTAAATGGAAACTGCTTTCGAATATCTGTAAGAAATCTTGTGGAATTCATGTGTGCAGAAGGTGATATTGACAACAGGAATACTGGCAGCAATGATGTGAAAATCATGCAGGAGGGGGCAAGGATTCACAGGAAAATCCAGCACAGCATGGGAACTATGTATCATGCAGAAGTGCCTTTAAAGATTGAGATACCGCTTGTATCTGACTTAGGGATTGAGTATGTATTACAGGTTGAAGGCAGGGCTGACGGTATTATTGCAGATATTAATTATGACGAGGATGGCAATAAAGAGCCGGAGAGCGATGCAATAATTGATGAGATAAAGACTATGCAGACAGATGTTTCTCTGCTGAAAGAACCGGTTTATGTGCATAAAGCCCAGGCACTGGTATATGGCTATATATATGCAAGCCAGAAGAAGCTGTCAAAGATTGGAATCCAGATGACTTACGTTACTCCTGAGCCTGAGACAATCAACAAGTTTCTGGAAGAATATACATTTGAAAGAATTGAAGAGTGGTTTAATAAGCTGATTACAGGCTTTAAGAGATGGACTGATTATACATTTGATGAGAGGCATAAAAGGACGGAATCAATCAGAGAACTTAAGTTCCCTTATGAATACAGGGAGGGGCAGAAGAATCTGTGCGTGAGTGTATACAGGGCTATTGAAGATAATACCAATCTATATATTCAGGCACCTACAGGTGTCGGAAAGACGTTGTCTACTGTGTTCCCGGCTGTGCAGGCATTAGGACAGCAGATGTCAGACAAGATATTTTACCTGACGTCAAAGACAATAACGAGAACTGTTGCGGAGGATACTTATGCTATATTAAGAGATAACGGGCTTCATATGAGAACTGTTACTCTTACAGCGAAGGACAAAATATGTCCACTTGATGAGCGCAACTGCAACCCCGTGGCATGTCCTTATGCCAAGGGGCATTTTGACAGGATTAATGATGCTGTGTACGACATTATAACGAGCCAGATGGTTATCGGAAGAGATAATGTCATGGAATATGCCAACAGACATAATGTCTGCCCGTTTGAGATGTCGCTTGATGTTTCGTACTGGTGTGATGGAATTATATGTGATTATAATTATGTATTTGACCCGGATGCGTCGCTTAAGAGGTATTTTGGCAATGGTGCGAAGGGTGATTATGTGTTTCTTGTGGATGAAGCACATAACCTTGTGGACAGAGCAAGAGAAATGTACAGCGCAGTGTTGAAAAAAGAAGATTTTCTTGCGGCTAAGAAGCTTGTCAAAGAGATGGACAAACGGCTTGCAGGCGCACTTGACAGATGTAACAAGCAGTTGCTCGAATATAAAAGACAGTGCGATACATTCATGGTTGTGAGTGGTCTTGGAACATTTCCAGCCAGCCTTGAGCGTGTCATGGGACTTATGCAGAAGTTTATGGAAAGGCATAAGGGTGAGCCTGTGACTAACGAGCTGCTCGAGTTTTTCTTTGCAGTGAGACATTTTCTTAATATGTATGACTGTGCTGATGAAAAATATGTCTATTATAATGAACATGATAATGATGGAAATTTTCTTGTACATCTGTACTGTGTTGACCCGTCTGGCAACATAAGTGAGAGACTTTCACAGGGCAGAAGCACGGTGTTCTTCTCGGCAACGCTGCTTCCGGTTAATTATTTTAAGGAAATGCTTTCAGGTGATGTATCAGAAAGAGCGGTGTATGCACACTCTTCTTTTGAACCTGATAATAAGAGAATTGTTGTGGCTACTGATGTGACAAGCCGTTATACAAGAAGAAATGCAAGGGAATATGCCAAGGTACATGATTATATTATGCATATGATTTCTGGCAGAAGCGGCAGATATATGGTGTTCTTTCCGTCATATTCTTACATGGAGAGTGTTCTTGAGTGCTTCAGGTGGGAAAATGGTGTTAATGTGGTCGAATGTGGTGGAGAAGATACATTTTTACCAGAAAGCTGTGTAAATGTGCTTGTGCAGGGAAGGTTTATGAAGGAGGCTGACAAGGAAAATTTCTTATCAGCATTTTACGAGGAACTTCCAGAAGGGGCTTCGCTTGCAGGCTTCTGTGTGCTTGGAGGAATATTTTCCGAAGGAATTGACTTAAAGGATGAGAGCCTTATCGGAGCTGTCATTGTCGGAACTGGGATTCCGATGGTGTGCAGGGAGCGTAACATTCTAAGGGATTATTTTGATGAATTTGGCAAAAATGGATATTCGTATGCTTATGTTATTCCGGGAATGAATAAGGTGCTTCAGGCAGCAGGAAGGGTTATAAGGACGGATACGGATAAGGGAGTTATTGCACTTCTGGATGATAGATTTATGACTGGTGAATATGAGCGTATGTATCCTAGGGAGTGGAACAGGATATTTCCAGTCAGTCTGGGTAATGCTTATAAATGTATTAAGGATTTCTGGACGGAACAGGATATATAGGGCATTGATAAAAAATGTACAATGTTAGAACTTGTAGTCGGACTGTATGTGTGATAGAATTTAGACAGATATTATTAAGGTCCGGATATATGATGATTTGGTTTGATTATGGGAGATGGGCTTATGCAGAACGTGGAAGAGATTAATAAGAATATAGAAAACAAAACTGTAGACAAGCAGGCCTGGCAGTCTCTGGGATTTGATGAATTACAGACTATTGAGATTATCAGAGGAATTGAGAATGGCGTTGATGTGAGTGTGTATTGCAAAGAGGAATTTAACGCTGCCCAGATGAAAGCATTAAGACTTGGTCTGGAAGAAAAACTTGATGTAAGCAGATTTGCAGATGCACAGTATGATTATATGCAGATGGAAGAACTGAAGCAGGCTGTGCGTAGCGGAATGAATATGGATGATATATGTAATCCTAAGTTCAGTCATTCTGTTATGAGAGAGATAAGGCTTGCATCAGAGCTTAATTATGATCTGACCAGGTATGCAAAGCTTGGTTATTCAGGAGAGGTATTAAGACAGATAAGACTTGCAAAAAAAGAAGAGATTGACCTTACATTTTTTGTTGAGGATAATTATGATGAATATCAGCTCAATGAGATAAGGCTGGGAATACACAATTGTGTCGATATAACTAAGTATCTGCTTCATGAATACAATGGAAAACAGATGGAACAGATTAGACTTGGACTTGAGGAAGGGATTGATGTTACTCCATATAACATGGTTGGATTTTCATCAGGACAAATGAAGCAGATAAGACTTGGGCTTGAAGAAGGAATAGATGTTTCTGAATATGCAGATCCGTTTATTGATGCGGTAAGCATGAAAGAGGCAAGACACAGAATTTCTGATAAATGGAATGACGAGAAGCCTGCACTTAATGAATTGCAGTCACAGGAAATTCTTATGGGACTTACAAGCGGTGTAGATGTTTCTTTATATGCTGATCCAAGATATACCTTTAAAGAGATGGAGAAGATAAGACTTGCACTTGAGAGGGGAAGTAATCTGGATGGGCTGCTTAAGTATGGATGTTAAGATGCAGCTATTACAGTACAGTGTTTTGATAATGAATGGATAAGACCTTCGGAAAGGGGGAACAGCATGAGCAATACAGAAATAGTTAATGAAACAGCTGATATAGATGATATCGAGTTACATGAGGTTTATGTATATATTGCAGATGATAATATGAGCGCATCAGTCAGGCTTGGCAAATGTGATGAAGGATATACATATGATGAAGTCATGAATAAGCTATCGCTTAATGGAATTAAGACGGGAATAGATGAAGAAAAAATTCGATGGATGATTTCACAAAAAATATATGACCAGCCGGTTGAAGTTGCTTTTGGTAAACCGGTAGAGGCAGGAAAAGATGGATATTATGAGTTCTTCTTTGATACAGATGCAATTAATAATAACAGACCTACAGTAAGAGAAGATGGTTCTATTGATTACTTTAATCAGAAGAGATTTGAAAAGGTTAATGAGGGTGATCTGCTGGCAAGATATCATGAGCCGACTAAAGGGGAATTTGGCTTTGATGTATGTGGGAAGCTGCTTGTGCCTAAACCAGGAAAACCCAAGCCAAGACTGCATGGTAAGGGCTTTAAGACATCTGAGGATGGGAAAGAAACTTATGCTGCAATATCTGGAAAGATTGAATACTGCAACTATGATTTAAGTGTTGTTAATGTGTATGAGGTTAATGGTAATCTTGACATGAGTACACCCTATTGCCAAATCCTCTGCTTACAGTGTCCGCGAAGTCGCAGCATTCTGCCGTAGGCTGCATGGGCCTGCAAGTTGCCGCAAGGAGCAATTAAGCATTTGGCACACAAGACATGAATGCCCCAACCATCATCTGCAGGCATCATGCTTTAATTGGGATTAAAATCCGGCAATGATGTTTTCCGGCACGGCTGATTTCTGCACGCATCATTTCCGACTGCAACAAACAATCCAGCGCGCCACCCCCAACTATCTGGCATTCAGCGGTTTGCCGTATGGGTCGTTTTGGTTGGCCAAACGGCCCATACGGCAACGCAAAACGGCTGTCGTCGTTTGGCCATACGGGCCGAATCTCACCCAAGAACGAACCGGCCCTACTACCAACATTATTCCAGACATCACCCAGTGCCGCCATGCCGGCGCAGGCAGCCCAAGGCAGTATGCTACTGATTATATTAATTAGGTGTTCAAAATTAATTGCCATCAGATTGTGCGCTATTTCGGAGATGCATGCCAAAGTCCGAAAATAGAGCTTAGCGGGCTACGCGACCGATGAGACTTTGGCATGCGGCCCGAAAGAGCACACAAGATGGTGGCAAAGATATAGAGGACACCTGCAAGGTCAATTGTATCGGTTAATTTTGAACAGCTACTTAGCGCCCACAGCTACGCGCCATGCCGACACAAGGCCGCGCCATGCCGCCGGGGCCGCAGGTCTCCTGACCCACAACGCCAAACTCCAGCGAGATCTTCTCGTCGTAGTAGTTGTGCTTGTAGGACTTGTCGGTCAGGCGCGGGCGCGGGGCCTGGGTCCACAGGAAGTCCGGGTCCTCGTCGAAGTACTGCTTCATGAGCGGCCAGTAGGCCAGGTACTCGAAGTAGCGGCAGCGGAAGGAGTTGGCGGAGGCCATGATCTCGTTGCCCATGGTGAGCAGGATGTCGCGGGGCGGCATGCAGGTCATCATCGAGTCGTTGCGGAAGTCGGGCGTGCCGATGGCCTGGTTCCACTGCAGGGGCGTCGGGCGGTCGACGACCACGCCGCGCTCCTCGAGCGCCTTCACGAGGTTCTCGAGGCAGGCGTTGCCGACCTCGACCGTGCGCAGCGGGCGGAGACCCCACATGCCGCGCATCTCGGAGTCGACCGGCACCTTCTCGGAGGTCGCGGGCTCCTCGGGCGGGATGACCGAGTTGTCGCACAGGCCGACGATCACGCGCTTCAGCGGATCCCAGTCGTTCCAAGAATTGACTATCTTCGCCATGACAGTCTCCTTTCTCCGGCAGCGCTTCCGGCGCCGCCTATTTGGATGGCACAACTACAAACTGCAGCTTCGCTGGAGAGAGCGCCACGGCTTAGACCCCGTCGTGGCAAGTCCTTCCAGATTTGCCGATGAGCCAGTTATACCATCTTTTTTGTTCAACTGCAACATGAAATTACATAGACATTTGAGCAAAACGAATAAGTAAATTGTTCAAATGCACAAAAATGTTGAACGACGGCGTTTTCTCCTTTATGCAGTTTTTGACCCAATATTGGATATTATCCGCAATTAATTCTCTCGTTCTGTATAGCGATGGAAACAAAAGGGTAACTCATGCACGCACAGCACCGAACATGAGCGCGCCGCTGAGCATAGGGACTGCACAATCAACTGAAAAGAATAGAATTTTATGTAAATCTGTATAAGGAATATAGCTATTTGAAATTAAATGAATTAGAAAAATCACCTTGTTTGGAGGTAATGATTTGGCAACCGTCTCTATTGCTTTGTTTTACTTCATAGAGTAACTCTTTCAAGTACAAAAGTAGTATTTTTTTCGATA
>OKSE01000061.1_pt1 | contig 63115 bp, 53 predicted proteins | sample 1633631 | NCBI WGS metagenome assembly OKSE01 (sample SAMEA3541555, study PRJEB24748) | human gut metagenome | biome: human gut; feature: human-associated habitat; material: faeces | place: China | collected 2012 | reverse complement strand
CGTTCTTTTTTTCTGTATTTACGGCAGCCTTGTACTTTTCACCGTAATGTGCGTCGATGAACTGCGCAGCCTGTGCTTCCGCTTCTTCCGATACACGGGTGGAATCCGTACGTAAATAGGTGATCAGACCTACCGTACCTTCTCCCTTGATATCCACACCTTCGTATAACTGCTGTGCAAGACGCATGGTCTTCTGTGTGGAGAAATTCAGCACCTTGCTGGCTTCCTGCTGTAAGGTGGAGGTAGTAAAAGGAAGGGGTGCCTTCTTCACACGCTCGCCGTGTCGAACTTCCTTCACTTCGTATTTGGCACCCTTCAGGGAATTCATGATCTCATCAGCTTCTTCCTTGCTGCCGATCCCCTGCTTTTTCTCCGTAGTTCCGTAATATTTTGCACAGATGGGCTTCTTCTCGCCCTTTACCTTCAGATTCACATCCAGGGACCAGTACTCCTCCGGAATGAAGGCATTGATCTCATCCTCTCTGTCGCAGATGATCCTCAGAGCCACAGACTGCACGCGGCCGGCACTTAAGCCTCTCTTGATCTTCGCCCACAGAATAGGGGATATCCGATAGCCTACCACGCGGTCCAACACACGTCTCGCCTGCTGGGCATCTACCAGATTCATATCAATCTCTCTGGCATGCTTTAAGGATTCCTTCACCGCACTTTTGGTGATCTCATTAAAGGTGATACGATATACTTTTTTATCTTCCAGTTTCAAGGCATAGTATAAATGCCAGGAAATGGCCTCTCCCTCACGGTCCGGGTCGGTTGCGAGATAGATCTTCTCTGCTTTCTTCACTTCTTTACGTAAGGATGCCAGCAGATCTCCCTTGCCGCGGATCGTAATGTATTTCGGTTCATAGTCATGTTCCACATCAATTCCCAGCTGACTCTTGGGCAGGTCCCTCACATGCCCCTGGCTGGCCATAACCTCATAATTCGCTCCCAAAAATTTTTTGATTGTCTTCACCTTCGCCGGTGACTCTACAATTACTAAATATTTTGCCATATATGCTCCCATCCATCCGTTTTCGCGGATATACGGCTTTCGGTTCCCGCCTCTTTGCCGCTTTTTCCCCATGATTTGAGTAATCGTGAACCACTATACAACAAAAAAATGGGAATGGCAAGAAAAATTTATAAAAAAAAGAGCCAAAAAGCAATCATTTCTGCTCTTCGACACTTTTCAGGGTTGGGCTATTCTATGAAAGAATAAGCAGCTGATAGGGGAATCGAACCCCTGTTTTCGCCGTGAGAGGGCGACGTCTTAACCGCTTGACCAATCAGCCAAAAAAACCGTACTTGCATAGTATAATGGAGAACCATTAAAAATGCAAGTACTTTTTTCAAAAATTTTAGGAACGTTCTGTCCCCAGCGCAAAAGCTCAGTGCCCGGACCATTCGCAAAAGCGTCTGCTGCGCAGCCGGCGCCGCTTGCGCGGCTCATCTTTTACTTCATGGATCGGGCGCTCCGCTCATACCGTGTGGAACACGCTGCTTTGTACGCAAGCGTCCACGCAGTGTGTTCTGCACGGTATGGCTGAGCTGTTACACCAGATCAAATATACTGATCTGATTGGACTCGGGCAGGTCTCCTAATAATCCTAACGAATCCATAAGGTCAATTATCGTCTTGGAAACCTTAGTTCTTTGACGAAAATCATCTTTGGAGAGGAACGGACCGTCCTTGGCAGCTTCCACAATGGCATCTGCCGCCTTCTCTCCCAATCCGTCGATACTGTTTAAGGACGGCATTAATTTTCCATCCACGATCTGGAACGATCTGGACTGTGCACGGAAGATGTCGATGGGTTCAAATTCGAAGCCTCTTGCATACATCTCCTGCACGATACGCATATCACCCATAGCATCTTTTTCCTTATTAGAAAGAGTATCCTGTCGTTTTTTGTACTCTGCCATCACGCTCTCCAAGTGCCTCTGCCCCTGACACATGATCTCATAGGAAAATGCCTTGGCGCGGATACTGAAAAACGCACCGTAATAAGCTAACGGATAATGGATCTTGCAATAAGCGATACGCCATGCCATCATAACGTACGCCGCCGCATGTGCCTTCGGGAACATATACTCGATTTTCTGGCAGGATTCGATATACCACTGGGGTACGTCATGCGCCAGCATATCCGCTTTCCACTCTTCCCACATGGCACATTTTCCCTTCGCCACCATACCCTTACGTACTGCCTCCATGATCTTGAAGGACTTCTCCGACTCCACGCCCATCTGGATCAGATACAGCATGATATCATCACGGGTACAGATCGCCGTGGAAATTGTCGCCACGCCGCTCATGATCAGATCCTGCGCATTGCCCAGCCATACGTTGGTACCGTGGGACAGACCGGAGATACGCACCAGATCGGAAAACGCCTTGGGTTTCGCATCAATAACCATCTGCATAGCGAAGTCTGTACCGAACTCCGGAATGCCTAATGCTCCTAACTTTGTTCCACCGATCTGTTCCGGGGTGATGCCTAACGCGTCCGTGTTCTGGAACAGACTCATAACATCCTGTCCATCCAGCGGGATCGTCAAGGGATCTCTCCCCGTCAGATCCTGCAGCATACGGATCATGGTAGGATCATCGTGTCCCAGAATATCCAGTTTCAACAGGTTATGGTCGATGGAATGGTAGTCAAAGTGTGTGGTTATGGTATCCGTGGTCATATCATTCGCCGGATGCTGTACCGGGGTGAAGGAGTTAATATCCTGCCCCAGAGGCAATACAACGATACCGCCGGGATGCTGACCGGTACTGCGTCGCACTCCGGTACATCCGGAAGCGATACGGTCGATCTCGCTGGTCCGCTTATGAATGCCACGTTCTTCAAAATAATTCTTCACATAACCGAAAGCAGTCTTATCCGCCAGGGTTGCAATGGTTCCGGCACGGAAAGTCTGTCCTGCGCCGAAGATAACCTCCGTGTATTTATGCGCCTTGGACTGGTACTCACCGGAGAAGTTCAGGTCGATATCCGGCTCCTTATCTCCCTTGAATCCCAGGAACGTCTCGAAAGGAATATCGAAGCCATCCTTATGAAGCTTCTCTCCACACACCGGGCAGACCTTGTCCGGCATATCGATTCCCGCTTTACCGGCGTAGGCTTTGACCTCTTCACTGTCGAAATCCACATAATGACACTTGCTGCAATAATAATGGGGACTTAAGGGATTGACCTCCGTGATTCCCGCCATAGTCGCCACAAAGGAGCTTCCTACGGATCCACGGGAACCTACCAGGTATCCATCCTCCACTGACTTCCATACCAGCTTCTGCGCAATGATGTACATTACGGCAAATCCGTTTTTGATAATGGAGTTCAATTCCTTCTCCAGTCTTGCCTCTACGATCTGTGGCAGATCCGGTCCATAGATCTCATGGGCCCTGTTGTAACAGATCTCCGTCAGTGTCTTATCACTGTCCGGAATGACCGGGGGACACTTGTCCGGGCGCACCGGTGCAATGGTCTCGATCATATCCGCGATCATATTCGTATTGGTAATGACGATCTCTTCCGCCTTATCACTGCCCAGATAGGAGAACTCTTCCAGCATTTCTTCTGTGGTATGTAAAAAAAGCGGTGCCTGTTCATCCGCATCATCAAATCCTCGGCCCGCCATAATAATACGACGGTATACTTCATCCTCGGGATCCAGAAAATGTACATCACAGGTAGCCACTACGGGCTTGTGGAACTGTTCTCCCAGTTCCACGATCCTGCGGTTGATATTCTGAATATCCTCGATGGAATTCACATTTCGGACACGCTCCGAAGCGATCATGAACTTATTGTTGCCGCAGGGCTGAATCTCCAAATAATCATAGAATTTTACCAGCCTTGCGATCTGTGCATCCGACTGCCCATCAAGCAATGCCCGGTACAGTTCTCCCGCCTCACAGGCACTTCCTAAGATCAGTCCTTCCCTGTACTTCATCACCAGACTCTTGGGAATCCTGGGATGTTTGTTAAAATAGGTCAGGTGTGACTGGGACACCAGTCGGTAGAGATTGATGCGTCCCAGATCATTTTTTGCCAAAATAATGGCATGGTAGGAGGGCATTTTTTTCACAGCATCCACACTGGATGCCCCCAGTGCATTGACTTCCGTCAGATTATGGATATCCTGCTCCTCCAGCATTTTAATAAATTTCACAAAAATATGTGCCGTACACTCTGCATCATCCACGGCTCTGTGATGGTTCTCCAGAGATATCCCCAAAGTCTTCGCCACCGCATCCAGGGTATGCTTTGACTGATTCTTCAACAATACTCTGGAGATGCCCACGGTATCCACATAGGTAAACTCCTGCGGATATCCCAGTCTTTTGCAATTCTCCATAATAAAGCTCATATCGAAGCCGGCATTGTGTGCCACCATGATACAGCCCTCACAAAACTGCAAAAATTGCGGCAGAATCACATCGATCTGCGGGGAGTCCATGACATCCTCATCACGGATACTGGTCAGCTTCTCGATTTCAAAAGGAATCGGTACATCCGGATTGACGAAAGTGGAAAAACGATCCACGATCTCACCGCCGGACACCTTGACCGCACCGATCTCAATGATCCGGTTATTCACGGGGGAGAATCCTGTGGTCTCGATATCGAACACCACATAATCCTCGTGCAGACTCTGTCCCTTATCATTGGTCACAATCTCCTTCAGATCATCTACCAGATAAGCCTCCACACCATAGATGATTTTGAAAAAATCCTGCTTGTCCGGATTCTCGTCTCCGGCTTCCTTACGTTTGCCCTTTTCCGCCTTCCACAGATCGTCCCAGACATGATTGGCATCGGTAAAACTCTGTACCACGCCGTGATCTGTGATGGCGATGGCACGATGTCCCCATTTATAGGCACGTTTTACGATATCTTTTGCCTCTGAGACACCATCCATATCACTCATTTTGGTATGGCAGTGCAGCTCCACACGTTTTCTGGCGGAAGTATCCATTCTTGTATTGGTAAAATCAGGGATCTTCTTGATTCCGGCGATGGAGCCGATGGCAAGCTCATGGTCGAACTTATCCATCATACAGATTCCCTTTACCTTTAAAAAGGCTCCCGGCTTAATATCCCCGGTCACTTCCTTCACCTGTTCCGTACGCACGAACATTTTGATAGTCATGGTATCGGTAAAATCGGACATATTGAAGATAATGATGGTCTTCTCATTCTTAATATCCCTGGTATCCACAGACAGTACTTTTCCGCGGATGGTCACTTCCCCCATCTCACCGATCAGTTCCTCGATCTTCATGGCTTCCTCTTCAAAATCTCTGCCATAGATCACATCGGGATTGTCCGATCTCTTCAGGGCGCCCTTTTCAAAATTGCCGCCCTTACGGAACTCTCCTTTTTTGAATTCTCCGCGCTTGAATTCGCCACGGCCTCCCCCCTGGAAGCTCTTGGTCACGCCACCTGCCGGTTCGCTTTTTGCCTTGCCGGAATTGTCTGTCTTTTTCGCCTCCGGGCTCTGTGTATTTTCCTGCTCTGTGTCCTGCGCAGGCGCTGTGCTGTCCACAGCCTCTTCCTTCCTGCCTCTGGTGCGGCTGTAGATGGCATCTACCTTCATGCGGATCTTAGCTTCCTCTTCCTCCTTGAATCTTCCGGCCTCTTTTTCCACATAGGCTGCATGGAGCTTCACAGAGAATCCACAGCGTTCCACCAGTATCTTCTCAAGGATCTGTAATATCTCTCCTTCCATACTGCGGTTCAGCACCGTATCCTCCATCGTTATCAGCATTTCATTGTCCGCAGGATACTCAATTCTGGCCGTCTTCAGGGCGTTGTACTGGATATGACTGTATTCCCGAAATTCCTCCAGAATACTTTCTTTATAGATATCCATCAGCTTTTCCGGATTGTATTGGGAAGAAAGTTCAAATTTTTCGTATATTTTTACCGTCAGGTTGGCATCCGGAAACAACTGCTTTTTAATCTCCTGTTCCGCGGTCCAGATATCTGCTTTCTGAATCAGACGGGTACTTTTTAAATACACCCGAAGAAAGTCTCTGCGCTTTGTCGCCGAGACTCTCTCTACTTCTGTCTGACCCATCAGGTCATGAATATCCGTATTCAACTGTAAATTCGGAAATACTTCAAAAAAAGGTTTACTCATCTATTTTAACTCCAATGATCCAATTCCTCTTTTAAGGCGGGGAGCAGCTGATCCTCCGGAAGCTTTTTTATAATCTCTCCGTGTTTGATCAGCAGGCCCTCTCCGATGCCTCCCGCTACTCCCAGATCCGCTTCTTTTGCTTCTCCGGGACCGTTTACCACGCAGCCCATGACTGCCACCTTAATATCCAGCGGATAATCTTCCACCAGCTTTTCCACCCTGGTCGCCAGGTCGATCAGATTGATCTGGGTTCTGCCACAGGTAGGGCAGGATACGACTTCGATGCCGCCCTTTCTGAGTCCCAGGGTACGCAGGATCAGCTTCGCGGACTTGATCTCCTCCACAGGGTCTCCTGTCAGGGATACACGGATCGTGTCCCCGATGCCCTGGCTTAAGATCAGGGACAGACCAATGGCAGATTTAATATTGCCGCTGTTGACTGTACCGGACTCGGTAATGCCCACATGCAGCGGATATACAGTCTTCCCTGCCAGCAGTTCATGGGCTTTCACGCACATTAATACATCCGAAGACTTGATACTGATGACCAGATTGTCATATCCTAAGTCTTCGATCATGTGCACCTTATCCAGTGCGCTCTCCACAATGCCCTCAGCTGTCACACCACCGTATTTCTCTATTAACGGCTTCTCCAGGGAGCCGCTGTTGACACCGACACGTATGGGGATATTCCGCTCCTTCGCCACATCCACCACAGCCTTCACCCGCTCCGTACTTCCGATATTGCCGGGGTTGATACGTATCTTGTCCGCACCGTTCTCGATGGCAGCCAGCGCCATACGGTAGTCAAAATGAATATCCGCTACCAGAGGAATATGAATCTGCTTCTTGATCTCACGGATGGCTGCTGCCGCCTCTAAGGTAGGTACCGTACAACGGATGATCTCGCAGCCTGCCTTTTCCAGTCGCAGGATCTGTTCCACCGTAGCTTTCACATCTTCCGTCTTCGTATTGGTCATGGACTGGATGGCGATAGGATTGCCGCCGCCGATCTTACGGTCTCCGATCTGTATGACTTTTGTATGCATTCTGTAAGTATCTTTATCGTTCATAGGGTTACCCTGCCTTTCTTGCGTCTGTATTCTTAACTATACCCCCGATCTAAAACCCTTGTCAATTCGCAGAAGTACCAAAATACCCCGGGGTATTCTGCTTTACATATCCCATCAGTTCCAATTCCATCAGTCTCCGGTGCAACGTGACAATATCTATATATTCTCCTTTCTTCCATGCCTCCTGCAAAATAATCTCCGTCGATTTCGGCACACAATCCAACAATTTGTACACCTGACGCAAAGGCTCCTCCAGCTTTTCTATCCATTTCCGGCTCTTTCGTCTGCCTCTTATTTTCTGCGCCGGATCCGGCGATGAAAGCTCCTGCTTTTCTTCCCAGTTCCTCAAAAATTCCTCCGTAAAGTTCTCCGGTGACAGGAACACCCCCGCCCCCTGTGTCAGTAGGCGGTTACAACCGTCACTGAGTCTGTCCGTGATTCTGCCGGGAACCACATAAACATCCTTCCCCTGCTCCAGCGCCATATCCACGGTAATTAACGTCCCGCTTTTCTGTCTGGCTTCTATGACGATCAACGCATCCGCCAACCCGCTGACGATACGGTTCCTCGGGGGAAAATATGCCGGCAGTGCCTTTGTCCCCGGCGCATAAGTGGACAACAGACCCCCTTTTTGTATCAGTTCCTCGTACAATTTCCTGTTCTGTCTGGGATAACAGATATCCACTCCGCATCCCAGCACTCCATAGGATGTCCCTCCTGCCAAAAGCGCTGCCTGCTGGCTGATCCCATCGATTCCCCTTGCCATTCCGCTGATGACCTGTATTCCCTGACTACCGAGGTATCTGCCCAGTTCTTCCGCCACAAAACGTCCGTATTCCGAACACTCTCTGGCTCCGATGACTGCCACCGACGGCTGTTTCTGTTCCGGTAATTTTCCTTTATAAAACAAGCCGTAGGGTGGGTCCGGTATTTCCAGCAGTTTCTGTGGAAATCCCTCTTCCTCCTGTAATACCAGTCCGATCTGTTTTTCTCCTAAGCTGTGATATTCTTCTTCAAGATTACCGCTTTTTTTCTGTCTGTCCATATACTCCACAACAGAATCACTCAATATCTCCCTCCAGCCGGCGGTACCGGCTTCATAGACTCCCTGCGGATCCCCGAATCTGCTTAGCAGCTGACCGGCTCTTACCCCGCCGATCATGGGAATACTGCATATAAAATAAGCATACATTCTCTCCGTCTCTGTCATCTCCGGCTCTCCCTTCTATCCCCAGTACTCTCCGGAGGGGCGATAGCAGGCTGCCTCCAGAAGATGTTCTTTTGCAATGTTTTCCTGTTCCTCCAGATCGGCAATCGTTCTGGCGGTCTTCAAAATCCGATGATATGCCCTGGCGCTCAGTTCCAACGTATGGTACAGCTGTTCCATGACATTTTTCTCCGTTTCTCCCAGACTACAATAATGATCCACATCTGCCGATGATACATCCCCATTGAAGCGATACTCTGTTCCCGCATACCTCTTCTCCTGCATTTTTCTGGCTCTTTCGATTCTCTCCCGCATCTGTTCACTGCTTTCTCCTGTGATTTTTGTCTGTAAATGCAAAATATCCACCGGTTGCAGTTCCACGCACAGATCAATACGGTCCAATAGCGGTCCCGATACTTTTCCGAGATATTTTTCTATCTGCGGCTGTGTGCAGCGGCATTTGTTCCGATCCGGATAATATCCGCAGGGACAGGGGTTCATGGCAGCCACCAGCATAAAATCCGACGGAAAAGTTACCACTCCCGACGCCCTGGCAATCTGTACCCTGCGTTCTTCCAACGGTTGCCGCATACTGTCCAGCACCGTCCGCTGAAATTCCGGAAGCTCGTCCAAAAACAACACGCCCCGATGTGCCAGAGATACCATTCCGGGTCTGGGATAGGCATTTCCGCCGCCGATCAGTGCCGCTGCAGTGACTGTATGGTGAGGTGCGTAAAAAGGTCTCTCCGTGATCAGCGCCTGTTCCGGAGTAAGCAGCCCCGCCACACTGTAAATACTGGTTACCTCCAGACTCTCCTCCAGTGTAAGGGGCGGTAATATCCCCGGAATTCTCCCGGCAATCATGGATTTCCCCACCCCCGGCGGTCCCATCATCAGCAGGTTATGGAATCCCGCTGCCGCGATCATTGCACCTCGCCTGGCACTCTCCTGCCCCGACACCTCTTTAAAGTCTCCTCTTCTGTCTGCTTTCTTTTTCTGTAACAGTTCTTCTGCCCGGATCCTGGGTTTGTATATTTTTTCATTTTCCGTATCCGGATGCAGCAGAGCCATAATAAGCTCTCCCAGTTCCCCGACACCCCATACCGTAATCCCCGGGATCACCGCTGCCTCCAATGCGTTTTCCCGGGGAACGATCACTCTGGTGATTCCCTTACCGGCAGCTTCCCGGATAATGGGAAGCACACCTTTGACTCTTTTGATCTCACCGTTCAGTCCCAACTCTCCCAAAAACAGCGTATCCCGTACCGTCTCCTCCGTGAGAAGCTCCATATCTTTTAACAAGCCTACGGCAATAGGCAGATCAAATGCCGTTCCGTCCTTACGCCTGTCTGCCGGTGCAAGATTCACTGTTATATGGCAGGGTGGAATCTGAAACCCTGAATTTTTCATAGCGACACACACTCTCTCCCGGGATTCTCTCACCTCACTCCCCAAAGAACCCACCATCTGAAAAGAGGGCAATCCCCCAGCCAGATCCACCTCCACGCGGACCAGATACGCTTGCAATCCGCAGACTGCACCGGAATCAATTGTCGAAAACATAAACTACCTCCTTGTATATAAATTTTGTGATAAATATTGGGTAACCAACGAAATGCAGAAACTCTGCGAAATGCCCGATGGGCAATAAAAGAATTTTGTATTAGAAATTTTCCTTGGAAATCAGCTTTTCGAAATTTGATTTCCGCAACGATTCAGAGCCTGTTCTCATTCTTATGGTGTGGGACTCTGAATCATTCACGGTGATTATCATTTTATGATCCTCAGGATCAGATCTTATTTTCCATGCTGTCCGGATCCTGTGCGAACTGGATGGCCTGCTCTCTATCGATCTTGCCTTCAAAATACAACTGGACAATTGCCTCGTCCATGGTGATCATCCCCAGCTTGCGGTTGGTCTGCATGACACTTGCCAGCTGGTGGGATTTTCCCTCGCGGATCAGATTGCGTACCGCATGGTTCGCATGCATGACCTCAAACGCCGCTACACGATGTTTTCCGTCTGCCGTAGGTATCAGCTGCTGGGAAATAACGGCTTCCAGTGTATTGGATAACTGTACCCGGATCTGTTGCTGCTGGTGCGGCGGAAATACATCAATGACACGGTCTACCGTGCTGGCTGCACCGATGGTATGCAATGTGGACAATACCAGATGTCCCGTCTCCGCCGCGGTGATCGCTACACTGATCGTCTCAAAATCACGCATTTCTCCCACGAGGATAACATCCGGATCTTCACGGAGAGCTGCCCTTAAGGCATTGGCATAATTGTTGGAATCAATACCGATCTCACGCTGATTGACCATGGACATTTTATGCTGGTGCAGGTACTCTATGGGGTCCTCCAGGGTAATCACGTGAGCATCCCTGTTATTATTGATCTTATCTATAATGGCAGCAAGTGTGGTGGATTTACCGCTTCCGGTAGGGCCGGTGACCAACACCAGTCCACGTTTGCGCTGATACAGATCAATCACCGATTCCGGTACTCCCAGTTCTTCCGGTGAAGGTACCTTGGTTCCCACCAGACGGAATGCCAGGGCAACAGATCCCCTCTGTTTATACGCATTGACACGATAACGTCCACAGTTCGGAATAGAGAACGACATATCATATTCTCCCCGTTCCTCAAAACGCTCCCTCTGCACTTCTGTCATAATGTTGACCAGCACCTCCAGGGTATCCGCAGGCAGCATTTTGGGATAATCCATTGTGATCAGATTACCGTTCACCCGCATTTTGGGAGGAATACCTACCGTAAGATGCACATCACTTGCTCCGGCTTCTTTGGCGGCTCTGAGTATTTCTTCGATTGTCGGCATATTTTTTCCTCATTTCTTATTTCTTCAGTATATATCTGTTATCCATCGTCTTCATGACATCAACGATCTGTATATCCTCATTCTGTGGCAAAGCAAGATCCAAAATACTGTTGTCACGGAAGCTTACCACTGTGGGACACAGCACATTCTCTTTATTTTCTCTCAAAACAAGCGCCTTTTCTCCGGTACTGAGTTCTACGCTTGCCCCGGGCGGCAGAATATTAATGGATCTTAATAATGCCTGAACCGTCTCCGGGTCGTACACTTCCGGATGTTCCAGCAGTTCCTGGGCTGCCTTCACTTCTGACTGGGCCGTTCCCTGCAGTGTCATCGCGGTAATCTCATCATAGCGGTTCGCCACCAGCAATACATTGGATCCCTCCAGCATTTTATATCTGCTTTCTTTTCCTTCTTCCGGGAAGAGATCCAGCTGCTTTCCCGCCGCCTGCTGGCAGATCCGGCGTATAGCGGGTCCCTCCGTCGCAAATGCTTCTTCGATCACGCTGTAAGCCTCTTCCTGGGTCTCACAATTTCTGATCGCGTCTTCTCTGGAATAAGGAGCTCCGAAATATACATCCTCATGTTTTTTCAGTTTTCCCATATCATGAAGAAGGGCCGCACATACGGTATGATACTGTTCCTCTCTTCGAATATTCATTACATGGGTAATCATGGCACAGAGTATTGCCACATTCAGGGAATGTCTGGAAACATAATCTTCCAGGCTTCTCAGATTCTGATAAAAATTAATCTTCTCATCCAAATGTCCATAGTTGCGGATAACCATATCCGCAATCGTCTGGATCCTGCTCTGTTTTCTGGTCTTCAGAATGCGATCCAGCTCTTCTTCGATCGCACTGACCGCCTTGATCTGGAACCGCTCAAATTCCAGATCCTCCTGCGTCATGGGAGGTAGCGGTTCCGCAGGCTCTAAAACATAAACACCGATCAGGCCGAAATTGCGTATGCTCTCTATTGCCTGTACCGACAAAAGAGAATTCCTGTCAAACAAAAGAATACTTTTCTTATTATATATAGGTCTGGCAAGACGCATTCCCGTCTTTAATTCTTCCGTTTTCACAAAATGCATCCCCGATATTCCCCCCTCTTATCCAAACGTACTTACAAAAATAAATATATCACAGTGTCTAATAATTGACAAGATTGTGTTTAGTCTTCCCGAAGCTTAGATGCAAGCTTATGCAGCGCTCGTTTTTCCATACGGGACACATAGCTTCTGGAGATTCCAAGAATATCCCCGACCTCCTGCTGCGTATGTTCTTTCTGCCCCCGCAGGCCGTAACGCATTACAAGAATCCGGTATTCTCTGTCTGACAGGCAGTGATCAAGGGCCGAAAACAGGCGTCTGATATTTCTTCCGAGCTCCATATCCTCCACGATATCCTTCTGTTTCTCCTCGATCACATCCATGAGGTGAATAGCATTGCCTTCCTTATCCTGACCGATCGGTTCATATAGAGATACTTCCCTGGACAGCTTTTTACGGCTTCGCAGCATCATCAGAAGTTCATTATCGATACAACGACAGGCATACGTAGCCAGCCTGCCTTTTCCGGAATCGAAAGAATTCACTGCTTTGATCAGTCCGATACATCCGATGGAGATCAGATCCTCCATATCTTCTTCCACATTCTGGTATTTTTTGGCGATATGCGCCACCAGGCGTAAATTCCTCTCCACCAGAATTTCTTTCGCCTGTATGGCTTCTTCCACGGTACCTTCCCTGAGTAAACGGATATAATAAGCTTCTTCTCCTGCGGTTAAGGGTTGCTGAAAGGTCTTCAAAAAGCACCTCCGTGGACAGTTGCTTATGTTATTTTATGTGTTATTCTGTCCACAAGTGCCTGTCAGTCCTCACAGACCTCAGAATAAAAACTGTGCCATCACATAATTGCTTACATCCAGTCCCTTTTCCGTAAGTGCCAGAAATCTCTCCCCTGACTCCTCTGTGTATTCCCGGAGTAAGCCGTCTGCAATATTCTGCGTGATCACCGGTCCATATACCTCGGGAAGACTTCTGCCATACTGTTTTTCAAACTGTTCATAGGAGATTCCCCGGATCAGACGCAGTCCCAAAAACATGGTCTCCTCCATCTGCTCCTGCTCCGTAAGCACCTGTTCTTCTTCCCTGCAATTCTGCGGATTCTCCAAATATGTGATAAGATCCCGTCCATTCTGGAATCTCACATTATCAACCAGCGATGCCGCGCCAATGCCAAAGCCCAGATAATCCCTGCGGATCCAGTAACCGACATTATGAAGGCACTCATACCCATCCCTGGCATAATTGGATATCTCATAACGATGAAAGCCATATTTTGCCAGTATCTCCCTGGTCTCCTCATACATTGCCCGCTCCGTATCTTCCTCCGGCAGCTGTAATTCTCCCCGCTCCGCCATCCTCGCAAAAGGGGTTCCCTCCTCCACGATCAGACTATATGCCGAAACATGCTGTGGCATAGGCCGGAGTGCCAATAGTTTCCCCAGGGTATCCCGTAGACTTTCAAGCGTCTGTCCCGGCAATCCGCTCATAACATCCACATTGATATTCGTATATCCTGCCTGCACCGCTGCTTCATATGCTTCAAGAAATCCGGCAAAATCATGGATCCTGCCGAGTTCACGTAGTTCTTCATCCTGTGCGGACTGCATTCCGATGCTCAGGCGATTGATCCCTGCCTTACGAAAGGTACGTAACTTTTCCTCTGACACGGTTCCCGGATTTACTTCCGTCGTGATCTCTGCCGCCGGGTCCAGGAAAAAATGCCGTCTGATACACGCCATCAGCTGCCCCATCTGCTCTCCGGTAAGCCGCGACGGCGTTCCTCCACCAATAAACACTGACACCACTCTGCGATCCCGATATTTACCGGACTTCCCTTCGATTTCGGCAAAAAGTGCAGCCATATAGGACTCTACCGTCTGCTCCGCAGCAGGAGCAGACAGAAAGTCACAATAGCTGCACTTTTTTATGCAAAAGGGAATATGAATATATATTTCCAGTTCCTTCTGATTCATATTACTCCTTCAAAAAATTATGGTTAATTCTTGTCATCCAGTTTCAAAACGCTCATAAATGCTTTCTGCGGGATCTCTACGTTACCGAACTGCCGCATACGCTTTTTACCCTCTTTCTGCTTCTCCAGCAGCTTTTTCTTACGGGTAATATCACCGCCGTAGCATTTTGCCAGCACATCCTTACGCATAGCCTTTACGGTCTCTCTGGCGATCACCTTGCCGCCGATAGCTGCCTGAATGGGAATCTCGAAGAGGTGTCTCGGAATCTCATCCTTTAATTTCTCACACATCTTACGGCCTCTCTCATAGGCGGAGTCCGCACAGACAATGAAGGACAGTGCATCCACTTCCTCGCGGTTGATCAGAATGTCCAGCTTCACCAGATTGGATCTCTCATAACCCTTCAGATCATAATCAAAAGAAGCATAACCGCGGGAGCGGGATTTCAGTGCATCAAAGAAATCGTAAATAATCTCGTTCAAAGGCAATTCGTATTTTAACAATGCTCTGGTGCCTTCGATATATTCCATGCCAAGATACTTGCCGCGACGCTCCTGACACAATTCCATAATAGATCCGATAAATTCAGAGGTTACCATAATCTCCGCATTTACCACAGGCTCCTCCATGTATTCGATCTCGGAAGGATCCGGCAGATTGGACGGATTGGTCAGCTCGATCACTTCCCCATTGGTCTTGTGTACCTTATAGACTACTCCGGGAGCAGTGGTCACCAGATCAAGATTATACTCTCGTTCCAGACGCTCCTGAATAATCTCCAAATGCAACAGTCCCAGGAATCCGCAGCGGAAACCAAATCCCAATGCCACGGAGGTCTCCGGTTCATAAAACAGGGACGCATCGTTTAACTGTAATTTTTCCAGGGCATCTCTCAGATCTGGGTATTTGGAGCCGTCTGCGGGATACAGACCACAATACACCATGGACTGGACTTTTTTATAACCGGGCAGGGGCACTGCACAGGGATTGTTATCGTCTGTCACCGTATCACCCACTGCGGTGTCTTTTACATTTTTAATAGAAGCGGTAATATAACCTACCATTCCCGCGGAAAGCTCTTCGCAGGGAATAAACTGACCGGCGCCGAAGTATCCGACCTCCACTACTTCCTCCCTGGCTCCGGTAGCCATCATGCGGATGACAGTGCCCTTTTTCACGGTACCTTCCATGACACGGCAGAAGATAATGACACCCTTGTAGGAATCATACACGGAATCAAATATCAGCGCCTGCAGAGGATTCGTTGGATCGCCCTTTGGTGCGGGAATTTTCTTCACGATCTGCTCTAACACTTCCTCAATGCCGATACCGTTTTTTGCGGATATCAGCGGTGCATCCTGTGCCTCGATGCCGATAACATCCTCGATCTCCTCAATCACTCTCTGGGGATCCGCACTGGGCAGGTCGATCTTATTGATGACCGGGAAGACATCCAGGTCATGATCCAGTGCCAGATAGACATTCGCCAGTGTCTGTGCCTCAATGCCCTGTGCCGCATCCACCACCAGGATCGCGCCGTCGCAGGCCGCCAGAGAACGGCTGACTTCGTAGTTAAAGTCCACATGTCCCGGAGTATCGATCAAGTTAAAGATATACTCTTCTCCGTCCTGCGCCTGATATACCGTGCGTACTGCCTGTGCCTTGATGGTGATGCCACGCTCTCTCTCCAGATCCATATTATCCAGAACCTGTGCCTGCATTTCTCTGCTGGTCAGCAGACCGGTCTTCTCAATAATACGGTCTGCCAAAGTGGATTTTCCATGATCTATATGTGCCACAATACAAAAATTGCGGATCTTGCTCTGATCTATCGCTGTCATACTGCTGTCCTTTCCTGACATATTCTTGCATCTAACGATTGTAGCATAAAATCCGCATTCTTGTCTATGTTTTTGCTTCGATTCGTAAATCAGCATTCGTAAATCAGATCATTCCCCTCCAAGGACCATATCCAGAATATGTGCCAGCGGATCACAGGCATTGATGGCTTCCTCATATGTATTATTCTGCGCTCCCAGTTCCACCAGAAGCGTCCTGGGACACAGATGCATATTGTATCTGTATCCCTTCAAATAGATTCTGCGGGTCAGACCCGGGTAATACTCCGCTGCCTTCAGCTGCATCTGAAAAGAAAATGCCAGATTTGCCTCCTGATTCTCATTCCGGAGATAATCGATATCTCCTGTCTTGCGCGTGCGGCTGAGTCCGTTAAAGAACATAAATTTAGCGGTGGGTCTGCCCTGCAGTTCCGTCACCAGTCTGGTGTCCTGTGCTACTTCATCTCGGTGCAGATCTATCACCACCTGAATGGACGGATTCTTTGCAAGTAGTTGTTCCACTTCCGGAAGCGCCCTGGAATAAGCATTGTCTCTGGTTTCCACATCATATTGTCCGGTATGATGAAGTACCCGGTAGCCGTATTGTTCCGTAAGCACCTGTGTCAGATATTCTCCCACTCCCACAATACCTGTGTTCACATCTCCCGGCACAGAATCTGCAAATGCCTCCTGGGAATGGGTGTGATAGATCAGGATCTGTGGACCTTCTCCCTCCTGTTTCGCCATGGTCATATCGATTTCCATAAACTTATCCACGGATAGTTGATCGCTTCCTATCATGGTATTGGCATCTATTGCATAAAAATTTCCTACCAACGATTCGTAGTCCTTTAACTGTGCAAGGTCAATCTGCATCTGTCTGCCGGCCGGAACAAATTCTCCGCAGGCTGTTGCGGAAGTACTCTCCGCCGGTTCCGCCACCTCCTGTGTTTCCTTTCCACTGGATTGCGGAAGAATTCCATCTGCTCCCAACAATTCTTCCGTTGTCAATGTATGCCACGTAGACTCATCCTCCGGCGGCTGTGTCCGCGTTTCCCGAATATCTCCGTATCCCAGCAGGGGCACCAGTCCCTGTACCGACTGTTCCAGCAATATTCCCGTGCTGTCTTCAGAGGCTGCAACCGCCTGAGAATACCCAACGATCGGATAAGCATCCGTTCCGTTTCCGGCCGTCAGCAAAATGCCGCTTCCGACCATAAGGAGCAACGCCGTCCGATGCATGTTCCTTTGACTCATTTTTACCGCCGCCACTCCCCTTCCCATATGTTCTCCCCTATATATATGCCGGCACGTTTTCTTTGATTCGTTATACCACAAATGATTTTTCCATGGCTATATTGATTCCTTCGGACACAGTATAGCTGACCCTCTTCACTACAGAATCAATATCTTTTCCCGTCATATACATATTGTTCAGTTCCGCAAATGCCATTCTATGCTGTCCCATATATTTCACCGCATCAAATTCCTTCTCGCCACTCATCAGTTTTTCCAGGGCATCCCCTACAATGGTAGCTGCATCCACTACCGTAGGAATTCCTATAGCTATCACCGGCACCCCCAGTGTTTCCTGTGTCAGTGCATTACGATGATTTCCCACACCGGAGCCCGGCTGGATCCCGGTATTGGTAATCTGGATCGTTCGGTTCAGTCTTCTGGTACTGCGGGCAGCCAGCGCATCCACAACGATCAGTACATCCGGTCCGGTCTCTTTTACAACTCCGCTTATGATTTCCGCTGTCTCCATGCCGGTCTTGGCCATGACTCCCGGCTCAATGCTGCTGACAAGATTCATCCGGGTGCAGTTATATGCTGCCTTACCATAATTTTTCACTACATGTCTGGTGATCAGGAGGTTATCTACCACCTGAGGTCCCAGTGCATCCGCAGTCACTTCTCTGTTGCCCAGGCCCACCACCAGTACCGACTGTTCTTCCTGTTCCTGCGGCATCATTTTCAGAAGTTCTTCCGCCAGTGCTTCTGAAATCTCCCGATGATAATCATCATCCGGCTCCACCATCGCCGGAGCCTCCATCGTCACATAGACTCCCATGGGTTTTCCCAGCATTTTCTCTGCATTTTTCGTATCGATCGTAACCTTAGTGATACGAAGATCCGCCTCTTCCTCGTAGTGTTCTTCCACCGACACACCCCGTAATTTACTTTCTTCCTCGTTGACGCTTTCTCTTGCCTCCAGGGCAAGGTCCGTTCTGATCTGAAAATTATCCATTTTACACTCTCTGCCTGCCTTTCTTGGCAATATATTTTTTACAAAAAAACGCAAAATATGTATTGACAAAAGGCGGCAGATTGTCTAAACTACAATAGTATGTTTACGTTAGTCTTCCGTGTCTGGCTAAAGTGAAACATTTCTTGTAAATTATAATTTTATTGTATACATTATGGAGGTGTACGACTTGGCTAACATTAAATCTGCAAAAAAGAGAATTTTAGTATCCCGCACAAGAGCTGACAGAAACAAAGCTATCCGTTCCGGCGTTAAGACCGCTATCAAGAAGGTATACGCCGCAGTTGAGTCCGGCGACAAGGAAGCTGCAAAGGCTGAACTGACCGCTGCTACCAAGACCATCGAGATGGCTGCTTCTAAGGGCGTTTACCACAAGAACAACGTGGCAAGAAAGATTTCCCGTCTGAGCAAAGCTGTTAACGGAATGGCTTAATTTTTCTTGAACTGATACAGAATTTAAGGCATACAAAAAGCACCTATACCGTCATGTAGGTGCTTTTATTGTGCAATTTAATATGTGCGGGCGATAAGCCCGCACATATTTCTTATCTTCTGTGTCCACCACCGCCATGGCTGACACCGCTGCTGCTTCTGTGGCTTCCACCATGACCTCCGCTGTGGTGGCTGCTTCCGCCGCTGCTACTGCTGGTCTCGATTCTTCTGGTAACCACATTCTTACGCAGATACTGATCTCTGGTATCGTTGATCTTTGGCTTTTTACCGTCGACATACTGGTTTGTTGCGGTAGTATCCTTCGCTTTGCTCTGATGCAGATTCACCGCTGCATAGATCAGAGCGACCACAAGTCCTACCAGAATCCATGGAGCAAATGTCATAGGCATGCTTTCCTGGCTCTCCTCCATGGTCCGGGTCACATAACTGATACAATTCTTATATGCTCTGTAGGGACTTTCGTCTATGTAGTCATCCACTGCATACAATGCCTGGTCGATCTCATAATCACCAAAATAATCATAGACATTTCCGCAGGTGGACAGCCAGCTTCCCTTCTGTCCCTCATAGGAATTATCCAGAAGCAGAACGCCGTTGCCATGTACCTTGTTATAGCCGTAATTATTGTAATCATAGAAGTTATCTGCCAGATCTCTCATAGCAGTGCTCCAGTCGGTGCTGCCGACCTCCTTCGCATGAAATGCCTCCGGAAGATCCGGATCCTGCAGATCATATTCTACCGATTCGGAGATTGTTACGATGACGATATCTGCCTGAATCTTCTCCTCACACTCTGCAATATATTCCCGCAGACTCTGCTCCTCTTCATCCGTCAACATATCCGCATAGTCATATACACGCTCTGTGGGCTCCTGACTGTTGCCCCGTACGGGCTTAGGCGTAAGTGCATGAACAACTGCCGCTCCGATAGTGATCACTGCCAATATTCCGGCAATGATAAACCATATTTTAAAATATTTGAAGTACTGTCTCAGTGCTTCTCTCTTAATATCTTTTTCCATTGTCCCGTTATCCTTCCCTCATAATCTCTACAGCAGACTGGCAATCGCATTTACCATGCATAAAATTGCCGCCAGTGTCACACCAAGTGTTCCTGCGTAAGCCCACACCTTTGCTTTGGAAATCGGTGCGGTACCTACCAGTTTACCGGTCTGTCCGTTCACATAGAAAGGATACTCTTTCCCTTTATAGGCATAATCATACTTCCATACCGGCAGAAGTCCATAATTTACCTCACTGCCTGTTACGCTGATATTTTCTCCCAGTTTGCGGACGCTGGAATAACCGGAATAGCTGTCATGCAGCATCTTCTGCGCATCTTCCTGCATCTTCGCCTTCGCCCGGCTCTCCACCAGATCGGAGGTCATATTGTAACGCTCACTGTAAAATCCGGAAAGGTACTCCGGTTTGAACTCCTGAAGTTCCTTATAATCAAAAGGCTCCATCAGATCCATGACATCATCCGGCATTCCGATGGATGCATCCACCGGAATCTTGTCAAAATTAATATCCATATCCCGGACAATATCATAATAAGAAGTCTCGGTATATTGGGTATTACCGGTAGTCCAGCTACGCACCTTGGTACCTTCTCCGTGGAATGTACAATTGGTATCATAATCATAAAACCAGAATGGTACATAATCACCGTGGATACCATTCAGTCTCACCTCAGACAGAAAATCTGTCGGTGCAAAAATACATTTTTTGAATTTGTCACGGATCAGCTTCTTACACCCCTCCTTGCCCATGCGGAACGGGATCAGCATATGCGGTGTATAGCTTCCGGATATCTGATCGTCTACGATCACGTAGTTGTCGCAGTAGGGGCACTGGGTTGCGGAGGTACTCGTTGTCATTGGTATTTCACCACCACAGTTTGGACATACCTTATTCACCTTTTTCAGGGCTTCCCCTTCGGCTGCCGACAGCTTTCCTTTCGGTTGATCTGCTCCTGCTGCCTGGGACGCTTCCGACGCAATACTGTTTTCGTCACCGCTCGTCTCGATCACGCCATCCTGGCGTTCTTCACTGTCCTCGCTCTCACAGAAAGGACAGAACATTTTCTTTCTCTCCGGGCTGTAGACCACATTACCGCCACAGTTTTTACACTTAAAGATCATCTTACCCCTCGCCTTCTGCCTTTTACGACATTTTTCTTAATGGAACTTCCTATATCTTACCATACATTCTGACGTATTTCCATATGCTAAAATTGCACTTAATCTTTTCTTATCGTTCGCTCCCCTGTCATCTCACGTTTTCATCAGCTCCGCATAATCTTCCGGCAGAAAACGGTGATAGATCACATGACATCCTTCGTTCCGAAAGCAATAGCAATAAGGGTCCCCCATCCCTTCCGGGAAACGGATCATAACATCAAAATCCTCACCCTGCATCTCTTCCACATAAATATTCTCGGAGTGACTAAAAAATAACCGTCGTATATCCTCGAGCTTACAATCATGTTCACCGATCAGCCGGATCAATTCATAGATAAATCCTGTCTCCGCAAAATGCTCATGGACATAAGCACTGCCCTCCTCCGGAATACAGAGACAGAAGCGTTCTCCTCTGCGGGTAACATCAAGGTTTCCAAGCTTCCGCGTCATACTCTCCGGCTGTCCGGCAAGTGTGATTTCCATCTGCTCGGCCGTATCCTCAGTGTCCAGTAAATGATTCAATGTGCTTAAAGGATAATACAGGCGGATTTTCTCTCTGCGAAACCCTAACTTAGCCTGTTCCTCCTGGATCACATCCATAAGATTTTTCTCTAATTTATCAAAAGTCATATGCTATTTCCTTATAAAAATTTGTCCAGTTCCGTCTCTACGATCTGCTTTTTCTTCGCCTTCGGGGAACGGAGCACTTTCCCCTGCGACACAACCATATCCACATTACGAAGTGCCCTTATGTCCTCCAAAGGATTCTTCTCCACCACGATCATATCCGCGCATTTACCGGGTTCCAGTGTACCGGTGATATCTCCGATGCCTGCCATTTCGGCTCCCCGGCAGGTAGCGGTGTACAGTGCAAAAGTATTGGAGACTCCCACATACTTGTGGAAGTAGTATAATTCTCTCCAGAAATCATACTGGGTGATCCAGGGGCATCCCACATCATTGCCCAGTACCACAGGAATATCGTTGGCGATCGCCGCCTTCGCACAGTCAATGATACCTTCAAATACCACATTGCCGTTAAACTGTTCCACTTCGGAAGCATTAGTAATGGAACGGTCGAACAGTGCATAAGGAAGCGCCGGAGACAATGTAGTACACAGAAATGCATTGTGTTCCTTAAAAAGCGCTATCATCTCTTCGTCCGCTTTTGCACCGTGTTCGATAGAGTCTACCCCATTCTGTAGAGCAACTTTTACACCCTTCGGAGACTCCACATGAGCCGCTACCTTATATCCCATGGCATGCGCTTTATCGCAGACTGCCTTTACCATTTCGGGAGCCATTTTTAATTCACCGGGCACCCCTTTTTCTTTCGCATCCAGTACGCCGCCGGTGATCATGAGTTTTACCAGATCCACCTTCTGTGCTTTGGCAATTTCCAAATGCTGCAAAGCTTCTTCGATGCTGCCTGCCGCGATTGCCACGGAGCCGGCCATATGTCCGCCGGGGACAGAGATGCCTTCGTTCGCTGCGAGGATTCTGGGCCCTGGCTTTTTGCCTGCGGCAATGTCATCCCGCAGTCTGGTATCAAAATCTCCCAGGCCTCCCACGGTACGGATCGTGGTCACACCACTGTACAGCTCGTCTTTGGCAAAGCCACAGACCATGTGATAGGCGATCGCTTTGGTCAGACCATTGCTCATGATCTTTTTTACCAACGCTTCATTGTCTCTCTGCTTCTTCTGCGGCTTTCCGTTACCCGCCAGATGTACATGCATATTGATCAGTCCTGGCAGGATATATTTTCCCTGCAGGTCGATCTCTTCATACCCGGAAGCCTTCAGGTTTCGTTTCCCGGCTTCTTCCGCTGGCAGAATCTCTGTAATCCTCTCATTTTCCACCAGAATGACCTGCCCCTCCTGTACCTGCATGTCTTTTGTACCGTTTAAGATTTTTCCATTTGTAAATACATATTTCATAAAGCGTTCCCTGCCTTTCCATGTGTCTCAGACTTCCAGATACTGAAATTATACCGTATTAATCCCCAGCCGCAACCACATTCATTTTAATCTATCTGCCGTAATCTACGTAAGAAAATGGCATAACCCGCCATTCCTGATGATAGTTTAGTGATAGAAAAAGGTGATACTTATTAGATTATATAACATAACAAAAGAGGATTCCATTGTTGGCTTTCAACAAAGAATCCTCTTTTTTCAAGGGTTTTGAACCCCTATTTTTTGTGCAATTGTTCTATTACTTATAGTTTACGATCTGTCCGAAGTCAGCCTTCAGGGAAGCGCCACCTACCAGACCACCGTCGATGTCAGCCTGTGCAAACAGTTCGGGAGCGCTGGAAGCAGATACGGATCCGCCGTACTGGATACGGATAGCTGCTGCGGTTGCATCATCATAGATCTCAGCGATGCACTCACGGATTGCCTTACATACTTCCTGTGCCTGCTCGGTAGTAGCTACTTTGCCGGTACCGATCGCCCAGATGGGCTCGTATGCGATCACAGCGGTTGCTGCCTGTGCGGCAGTTACATTCAGGAATGCGATCTTGATCTGCTGACGGATGAAGTCGATGGTAACACCCTGCTCTCTCTGCGTCAAAGTCTCACCACAGCAGATGATGGGAGTAATGCCATGTTCGAAAGCCTTGAGGACTTTCTTGTTCACGGTCTCGTCAGTCTCTGCAAAGTACTCTCTTCTCTCGGAGTGACCGATGATCACATACTTCACACCTGCATCATCTAACATTGCGGGAGAAATCTCGCCGGTGAAAGCACCCTTCTCCTCGAAGTACATATTCTCGGCACCAATCATGATATTGGAACCTTTTGCTGCCTCCATAGCGGGAATGATGTCGATTGCGGGAACGCACAGCAGTACGTCTACTTCATCATTTGCTACGAGGGGCTTTAAAGTATTGATCAGTTCTACTGCCTGGCTGGGAGTCATGTTCATCTTCCAGTTGCCGGCAATGATCTTCTTTCTTGCCATAACCATACACCTCTTATTTTTTATCGTTCTTATCGTATACCGGAGAATGCCTGAGGCATTCTCCTCAGAATAACTTAGAAATACTTAGGCGGCGTACTTTTGACGCCTTAGTATTTCTTTATTCTTATTTGTCGTCTGCTGCGGCAACGCCGGGAAGCTCTTTGCCTTCCAGGAACTCCAGGGAAGCTCCGCCACCGGTAGAGATGTGGCTCATCTTGTCAGCGAAACCAAGCTGGTTAACAGCTGCTGCGGAGTCACCACCACCGATAATGGTAGTTGCATCGGTCTCAGCCAGAGCCTTCGCTACAGCGATGGTACCTGCTGCCAGGGTAGGATTCTCGAATACGCCCATAGGTCCGTTCCATACAACGGTCTTAGCAGTCTTAACAGCCTCAGCATACAGAGCTGCGGTCTTGGGTCCGATATCGCATCCCTCTCTGTCTGCGGGCATGTTGGTAACATCATATACCTGAACCTCAACAGGAGCATCGATCGGGTTAGGGAAATCAGCGATGGTTACGGAATCAACAGGCAGTAACAGCTTCTTGCCCAGCTTCTCAGCCTTTTCCATCATTTCCTTACAGTAGTCGATCTTGGTATCATCTACCAGAGACTTACCGATTTCATATCCCTTTGCCTTTAAGAAGGTGTAAGCCATACCACCACCGATGATCAGGGTATCACACTTCTCTAACAGGTTGGAGATAACGTTCAGCTTGTCTGCAACCTTTGCACCACCCAGGATAGCTACGAAAGGTCTTACGGGATCTTCTACAGCCTTACCTAAGAAGTTGATCTCCTTCTCCATCAGGTAACCTACTACGTTCTGACCACCCTTAGCGGTGATGAACTTGGTAACGCCTGCTACGGAAGCATGTGCTCTGTGAGAAGAGCCGAATGCATCACATACATACAGATCAGCCAGGTCAGCCAGTTCTTTGCTGAATTCCTCACCGTTCTTGGTCTCTTCTGCGCCACGGAAACGGGTATTCTGAAGCAGAACAACGTCGCCTTCCTTCATGTTCTCAACAGCCTTGGTAGCTGCTTCGCCGGTTACATTGTAGTCAGCTACGAAAGTAACCTCTTTGCCCAGCTTCTCGGACAGTCTCTTGGCAACAGGTGCCAGAGATTCGCCTTCGTTGGGGCCATTCTTTACCTTACCCAGATGAGAGCAAAGAATTACCTTGCCGCCATCGCCTATCAGCTTCTTGATGGTAGGCAGAGCTGCAACGATACGGGTATCGTCAGTGATCTCACCGTTCTTTAAGGGAACGTTAAAGTCGCATCTTACCAGGACTCTCTTTCCCTTTGCGTTAATGTCATCTACAGATTTCTTATTTAATCCCATGGTATTAACCTCCAATTATTTTAGTATCTAAAAAGGGCCCGGTCCTTGTAAGACCGGACCCTGATAGGTCTTTACGCGTTAACGCCTGTCGGCTTATGCTAACTCGCTGAAGTACTTGATGGTACGAACCATCTGAGAGGTGTAGCTGTTCTCGTTATCATACCAGGATACAACCTGTACCTGAGTATTGCCATCTTCCATAGGAGCAACCATGGTCTGAGTTGCATCGAAGATGGAACCGTAGGTGCTGCCTACGATATCGGAAGATACGATCTCATCGGTGTTGTAACCGAAGGACTCGGTAGAAGCAGCCTTCATTGCTGCGTTGATCTCTTCCTTGGTTACAGCGCCCTTAACTACTGCTACCAGAATGGTGGTAGAACCGGTAGGGGTCGGAACACGCTGAGCGGAGCCGATCAGCTTGCCGTTCAGTTCGGGAATTACCAGGCCGATTGCCTTAGCTGCACCGGTAGAGTTGGGAACGATGTTGCAAGCGCCTGCACGGCTTCTTCTCAGATCGCCCTTTCTCTGAGGTCCGTCAAGGATCATCTGGTCACCGGTATAAGCGTGAACAGTGGTCATGATACCGCTCATGATAGGTCTGCAATCGTTCAGAGCCTTAGCCATAGGTGCTAAGCAGTTGGTGGTGCAGGAAGCTGCGGAGATAACGGTATCTTCGGGCTTCAGGGTCTTGTGGTTAACATTGTATACGATGGTAGGAAGGTCGTTACCTGCGGGAGCAGAAATAACAACTTTACGGGCACCGGCAGTGATATGTGCGGAAGCCTTCTCCTTAGAGGTGTAGAATCCGGTACACTCCAGAACTACATCAACCTTTAATTCACCCCAGGGAAGCTTGCTTGCGTCAGCCTCTTTGTAGATGGTGATGGTCTTGCCGTTAACGGTGATGCTGTCCTCGCCAGCCTCAACGGTGCTTGCATACTTGTAAACACCCTGAGAAGAATCATACTTCAACAGATGTGCCAGCATCTTAGGGCTGGTTAAATCGTTGATTGCTACTACTTCATATCCTTCTGCATCGAACATCTGTCTGAATGCAAGACGACCAATACGGCCGAAACCATTAATTGCTACTCTTACTGCCATTTTAGTTTCCTCCTAAAATATTAATTTTATATCTTTTGACTTACTGTGATTCACAGATTGTCAAAATTTTATCAGCAAATTCATTTTACCTAATTCCTCTTTATAATTCAAGATGTAAATGCAAAATATTTGTGATTTTGTGGTAAATTTTACAGTTTGTTTAGAAATGGTATGATTTTTGCTCCGTTTTTTGCTATACTGTACCCTGTAAATGACTTACAACAGAATGATAACCAGAAAGGATAAAAAATATGTCTATCAAAGCAGATTGTCATCTTCACTCTTCTTTTTCCGGAGATTCAAAGGCTCCCATGCCGGAGATGATCGATAAAGGGATCTCTCTTGGACTGGAAACCATGTGTTTCACCGAGCACAACGATTTTGATTATCCACGCACTGAGGAAGGTCCCGGCAGCATCTTTTTGCTGAATACAGATTCTTATTTGTATGACATCCTCCGCTGTCGCGCCAAATACGAAGGGAAAATGCGGGTTCTCTTCGGTGTGGAATTAGGCTTGCAGCCGCATCTGGCCGACCGAGACGAAGATTTTACTTCCGCCTATGATTTTGATTTCGTCATTGGCTCTACCCATCTGTGCCGGGGAATGGATCCCTATTACCCCGAATATTTTGAGAAGTTTTCCTCCGAGGAGGAAGCCATCCGTGCTTATTTTGCAGAGACGCTGGAAAATCTGAAATGCCATGACGATTATGACGTCTTAGGGCACTTGGATTATATCGTCCGTGTGGCGCCGAACAAAGATAAAAATTATTCCTATGACAAGTATAAAGATGCCATCGATCCGATTCTGGAACTGTTGGTTCACAGTGGCAAGGGCCTGGAATTGAATACCGGAAGCTTCCGCTATGGTCTCAGACAGCCTCATCCCTGTACCGATGTTCTCCGCCGCTATCACGAACTGGGCGGCGAGATCATTACCGTTGGCAGTGATGCCCACAAAGCACAGGATGTAGGATCCTATCTGGATCTGGCCTCCGAGATTCTGCAGCTGTGTGGTTTCAAATATTATACGATCTATGAAAAACGCAGCCCGGAATACCACAAGCTGTAATTTTCTTTATTCCCTATCCTCCAAGCTGAATGTGTTCCTTCATCAGCTCGCGAAGCAACGCATCCGCTGTCCATGAGACATTATACGGTGTCACAATCGCCTTCAGGGCAACCGGTGGTAAGCCGGTTGCCTTATATTCTGCCAGGAATGCATCCACCTGTTGCGAATCCATTCCGGAAAACACCAGCATTTCCATTGCAAAATCAGGACCGTTATATATTTTTCCATTCTTATGAAAACCGCTGATTTCCGCCAGTGTGCCGATCTTCTGTCCATAGTCCCTGCGGTTCACCGCCGTCACATCCACACCTATTTTCTCCGCTGCCACACGCACAGCCCGGTCTTTTTGTGTACTCACGCCAAACAATAATATTTTTGCCATTATATTTCCTCACAGTCCATCACCCGGAAGCCGTTCTTTTCCAGCAATTGTGCAAATACTCCCTGTCCGGGGATGAGTTTACCGGTAAAGTTTCCATCATAAATCTGCTTTACGCCGCAGCTGGGACTTCGTGACTGTAAGATTGCCAGATCGATGCCATTCTCTTTTGCAATCCGCAGAGCCTCCTCTGCGCCTTCCCGAAACTGCCTGTCCACATTTACACCTTTGCAGTTTATGACCTCGCCGCTCACGATCTCCGACGGACCCCTCGGGGTCGGAAGTCCTCCCAGCACCTCAGGACATACCGGGATCACCTCATGCCCTTCCAGATATTTTGCCACACGCTCGCTGTAATTATTTTTCCCGTTATATTTACAGTTTTCGCCCAGCAGACAGGCACTGACCAGTATTTTCATCGTAATCTCCAGCTTTCCGTTATTATGTCTGTTACAATAGCGGCGCGATCAGCCGCATGATACACTGCCAGCCTCTCACTGCCATATTTTTCCTTCCATCCCGGTATTTATCGGTGACTTCCTCACTATCCTGTATCAGCTTATCAAAATCCGCCTCAATATCCCGGATGGCATCACAGCCGTGCATCCACACACCGTTTTCAAAATGGTGATACAGGCTCCGGTAATCCATATTGATGGTACCGACGGTCGCCGTATCCTCATCGCAGAGCATCTGCTTCGCATGCAAAAAGCCCGGGGTATATTCATAGATCCTCACTCCCTGGCGTACCAGTCCGGAGTAATAGGATCTGGTCACACCGTAGATTACTTTTTTATCCGGAATACCGGGGGTAAATACCCGTACATCCACGCCACGTTTTGCCGCCAGTCCCAGCTCTCTCGTCATCTCATCACTGATGATCAGATAAGGAGTTGCCACATAGAGGCGTTTTTTCGCTGTCTTGATCAGGTTCAGGTAGACATTCTCTCCCACCGGCTCTCCGTCCAGAGGAGAATCCGCATAGGGCTGTACATAGCCGGACGCCTTCTGCACATTTCCGTCTTCCACACCTTCCTGCGACGCCTTCAGATACTTTTCATAATCCGTGTCCGCCTGTCCCATAACATTCCACATTTCCAAGAACATCATGGTAAAGTTCTGTACCGCTCTGCCGGTCAGCTTCACTCCGGTATCCTTCCAGTAACCGTAAGGATGCGTGATATTGAAATACTCGTCCGCCAGGTTATATCCACCGGTGAATCCCACTTTTCCGTCGATGACCATGATCTTACGATGATCGCGGTTATTCATAAAAATATTTAAAAAAGGCACTACATAGTTAAATACCCGGCACTGTACACCAATGGCATTCATGCGGTCTATAAAGCTTTTATCCAGAAAGCCGATACAGCCCACATCGTCGTACAGGATACGGACTTCCACGCCCTCAGCAGCCTTTCTTGCCAATACATCCCTCAGTCGTGCAAAAGCCTCCGCCTCCTCTATGGCATGATATTCCAGAAATATAAAGTGCTTTGCCTTCTCCAGCTCCTTAAGCTGTTCCTCGTATCCCAGATAAGCTTCCGGATAGAATTTCACAGCTGTCGTGTCATACACCGGATAATTACCATACTTCCAGATATAATGGCATTGATTTGCCAGCAGAGGATCTTCCTGCTCCAGCTGCTGCAATATTGTCTCATCCTGAACATTCAGAGGAATCAGTTGTGCATCCACATCCTCAAATTTCCGGATGATTTTATGCATAGCCTCTTTATGTCCGAACAATCCGTAAATACACAGACCGAACACAGGAAATGCCAATATTACGATGATCCAGGGCATCTTAAATGCGGCATTGGTATGTTTCCCATAAATCCTGAGTGCCACCGCCAGCGCAAACAGACTGGTCAGCAGCGAGATCACTGAAGAATACTGATACAGTTTGATCATTAATACCAGTATCCAGCCGATCTGTAAAAGCACAGCCAATGCTGCAAACGCAATTCTTCCTATACTGTTTTTCACATTCCCTTTTACTTCAGAACGCATCTGCTTTTTCTTACCCATAATATCCTCTTTTCTCTTTCGTTCTGCCAGATCATAAGTAATCTTCCCCTCACAGGCTGCCTGCACTATGCGCAGGCAGCTATGAATATGTTCTATGGGGATTGTTTTATGGTATAACATTTTTGCAAAAATCTCAATAGGTCTATGGACTACAACTGTCCTCTTTTGTCTGCCTAACCACAGCTTCTGTCACACAGCACCACCACTGTAGACGGCGTGGTCTGGGCAGGAATGCTTCTCGTGGAAGAGGAATAGATGACCACCAGATTATGGTTCGCGGGACTCGCCTGGAAATACTGGTTGTTCACGGTACGCACATCCACTGTGCCATCCAGATTCAGCTGCAATGTCTGCTCCTCATTGACCAGGGAATTGCTGTAGTAGCTCACATCCACATTCCGGTCGCTTCTCTCTTCAGCCACTACCACTGCCGTATACTGAGGCGGATAGATCAGGGGCATGGGCGCATCATTGCGATACCAGAAGGTTGCCATCATTCCCACTGACAACGTAGTAAAATCCACCACATAGGTATCGGGGTTGATAAAAAAGTTCACGGTATTGCCATCCGTATCCTCGATAGCGGCAAATAGCAGGCATCCATCAGCTCTGCGACCGCCCTGCCCTGCCGGCACCAGATCCACGATCGTTCCCTTCATGGAACAGAAGCTGTTTCTTCTCATAGGTCTCTGAAACGAAAATCGATAATCCATAGTCTCTCCTGTGAATTATAAAAGCTTTCTTCTATTATATGCACGCCCCCGCTGTTGATGTTACGTGTCGTGATAAAAATATAGGACCACTATTGTAAAATAGTGATCCCTGTTTTCCTACAGGACAATGGTCCCGCCGCCCAGTACATGTTCGCCCTGATAGAACACCATAGCCTGTCCCGGGGTAGCGGCACGCACCGGTGCATCAAAAGTACAAAGCACTCTGCCGTCCGGCTGTCTGGTAAGGGTCCCGTACTCTCCCTTATGGTTGTAACGGATCTTCGCCAGTACTCTGACGGGTTCTGTGATATTCTCCACTGCCATATAATTCACATTTTCACATAATACTTTATCCGTGAAAAGTTCCTGATTGGAACCGATCACCACCTCATTGGTCTCGGGGCGGATGGCTGTAACAAACACCCTCTCTCCCATGGGGAGTTCCAATCCTCTGCGCTGCCCCAGGGTATAATGAGTAATCCCCTTATGATGCCCCAGTATCCTGCCGTCCTCCGTGACAAAATTGCCCGGTCCCGGCACTTTTTCGCCGGCTTCTCTGTCAATAAAAGAAGCATAATCATTGTCCGGCACGAAACAGATCTCCTGACTGTCCGGCTTATGCGCCACCGGAAGTCCCGCCTCCTCTGCCAGGGCACGGATCTCATCCTTGGTGTATTCTCCCACCGGCATCAGAGTATGTGAAAGCTGATCCTGGGTCAGATTATACAGCGCATAGGTCTGGTCCTTCGCCGCCGTAACGGAATTGCGGATAGCAAAACGACCGTTTGGCAGTCTGTCGATCCTCGCATAATGTCCCGTGGCAATATAATCCGCACCGATCTCTAAGCTCCTCTGTAACAGGGATTCCCATTTCACGTAACGGTTGCAGGCGATGCAGGGATTCGGTGTATGCCCTCTTAAATACTCGTCCACAAAATAATCCATGACATGACACTTGAACTCTTTTTTAAAGTTCATGACATAATAAGGAATCTCCAGTCTCTCTGCCACTCTTCTGGCGTCATCCACCGCAGACAATCCGCAGCACCCGCCATTGGCTTCCTTCGCTGCTTCCTCCTCGTCCTGCCAGATCTGCATGGTAACCCCGATCACATCATAGCCCTGTTCTTTTAATAACATGGCTGCCACGGAGGAATCCACGCCTCCGGACATGCCAACCACTACTTTTTTCTTCATAGATCTTAATAGTCTTCCTCTTCTTCGCCCTCACTGATATCGTTCTTGGGCTTCTGCAGGCCTTCAATGGTGATGTGGTTCTTCTCCGCATAATCCCACAGAGCTGCATGGATGGCTTCCTCTGCCAAAAGTGAGCAGTGTACCTTTACGGGAGGCAGTCCGTCCAGAGCCTCCATTACCGCCTTGTTCGTTACCTGCAAAGCTTCCTGGATGGTCTTGCCCTTTACCAGTTCGGTAGCCATGGAGCTGGTAGCTACGGCAGCACCGCAACCGAAAGTCTTGAACTTTGCCTCTCTGATGATCCCGTTCTCGTCAATGTCCAGGAACATTCTCATAATATCTCCGCACTTGGCGTTACCCACAGTACCTACGCCGCTGGCATCCTCGATCTCCCCGACATTTCTGGGGTTTTGAAAGTGATCCATTACTTTTTCACTGTACATGTATCTGTTATCCTCTTCTTTCTTGCTTAGTTGTTCTTCTGACTTTTCAGAAAATCTTCATATAAAGGAGACATATCCCGCAGTCTCTGGACGATTTTCTTCACTTCTTCCGCTACGATATCCATCTCTTCCTTCGTGCTATCCTCAGACAAGGTCAGACGTAAGGAACCGTGGGCTTCCTCATGCTTTAAACCAATGGCTAACAGCACATGGGAAGGATCTAAGGATCCGGAAGTACATGCAGATCCGCTGGAAGCACAGATTCCCTTCATATCCAGCATGATCAGCATGGATTCTCCCTCGATAAACAGGAAGGAGAAATTGATATTATTCGGAAGTCTCTTCGTGCGGTGACCGTTCAGCCAGCAATGAGGGATCTCGTTCTCCAGACGTCCGATCAGATAATCACGCAGTTCGATCTCCTTCTGGGTCTTACTGTCCATAATACGCATAGCACGCTCTACGGCTGCCCCCAGTCCCACGATGCCGGGGATGTTCTCTGTACCGGCTCTGCGACTTCTCTCCTGCGCTCCGCCGTGTACAAAAGAACGGATCTTTACGCCTTTACGGATGTATAAAAAGCCGATGCCCTTGGGGCCGTTTAATTTATGACCGCTGGCACTGAGCATGTCAATATGCATCTCATCCACATGAATGGGAACCTGTGCATACGCCTGTACCGCATCGGTATGAAACAATACGCCGTGCTCTTTTGCAATCTCACCGATCTCGGCGATGGGCTCGATGGTACCGATCTCGTTGTTGGCAAACATCACGCTGATCAGAATGGTATCGGGACGAATGGCTGCTTTCAGCTCGTCTAAGCTGATCAGTCCGTCTCTGTCCACATTCAGATAGGTGATCTCAAAGCCTCTCTTCTCCAGATACTCACAGGTATGGAGAATGGCATGGTGCTCGATCTTCGTGGTAATAATATGTTTTCCCTTAGAAGCATAAGCTTCTGCGGTGGCTTTTAACGCCCAGTTGTCGGACTCCGAACCACCGGCGGTAAAATAGATCTCTTCCGGCTTCGCTCCCAGGCTGTCCGCGATAGTCCTGCGGGCATGATCCATAGCCTTTTTGCTCTCGGCACCCAGACTGTAAATGGTGCTGGCATTGCCGTAATATTCACTGAAATACGGGAGCATCGCATCTACGACCTCCGGTGCTGTTTTCGTAGTCGCTGCATTATCTAAATATATCATATTGCCTCATTTCTGCATATCTTGTAACTGATCATGCACATTTTACTGCTATTCATGATAGCATTCACTTTACTGTTCTGTCAACAAGGTCATCGGAATATACTTTTGCAAGATCTTTTCAGCCAAAAGGGGCCAAAAATCCGCTTATGAAACATGCCAAACGTCATCCCCTGATCTTCGGTACTATCATTCTGACTGCAACCGGCCTTATCACCCGTGTCATTGGATTTTTCTACCGTATCTATCTGTCCAGGCTCTTCGGTGAAGAGGGAATGGGCATCTATCAGCTGCTCAGTCCGGCATTATCCCTATCTTTTTCCCTTACAGCCGCCGGATATCAGACCGCCATTTCGAAATATGTGGCGGCGGATAGTGCCAAACGCCCTTCCGGGAATTTAAAGCCTCTGCTGGCCGGGATCAGTATCACCTTACCCCTGTCTCTTGTAACAAATGCCATTTTGTTTTTCTCTGCGGATCCTATCGGTATTTTTCTATTAAAAGATCACCGTACCGTACCCATGCTGCGGATTCTGTCCTTCTCTGTCCCCTTTGCCGCGCTGCACGCCTGCATCAACGGTTATTTCTATGGGAAAAAGAAAGCTTCCGTGCCTGCTCTTACACAGCTTTTAGAGCAGCTTGCAAGAGTCAGCTGCGTCTTTCTCGTCACCGGAGCCGATCTGGCAGAAGGTCGTACTCCCTCCATCAATGCTGCGGTTCTCGGTCTCACCGTAGGCGAGATCTTTTCCATGCTGATCGCTCTGGTCTGCCTGTATATACATCTGTATCCGGACAGTAGTATTCTTTCCCTGCAAAATATCTGTCCTTCTGTTCCGGTCTATCGGGATCTGCTTGGTATGGCACTGCCTCTGACCGCCAACCGTATCGTTCTGAACATTTTACAAAGTATCGAAGCCGTCTCCATTCCTCGAAAACTTCTGCTCTACGGTTATGATACCACCACAGCCTTAAGTGTATACGGAGTTCTTACCGGCATGGCCATGCCCATGATCTTTTTTCCTAACGCCCTTACCAGCTCCGTGGCAGTGCTTCTCCTGCCCACCATCTCCGAAAATCATGCCAAAGGAGACCGTGGAGCCGTCATAAACGCCACCCTGCGCACCGTAAAGTATTGCAGTCTCATGGGTGCCTGTTGTCTATGCGGCTTTCTGTTTCTGGGTGACTGGATGGGAACGGAACTGTTCCACAGTGAACTGGCCGGTCATTTTATCGTGACTTTGGGATTCATCTGTCCTTTTCTGTATCTGGATACCACTCTCTCCAGCATTTTGCAGGGTCTTGGCATGGCGGGACGGATCTTTGCCTCCAACGTGGTCTGTCTTCTGATCCGGCTCCTGTTCGTATTTTTTGCCATTCCCGTGATCGGTATGCAGGGATATCTGTGGGGGATTCTGGTCAGCCAGCTGGTGCTTGCCGGAATCTATTTTTTCTGTCTGTATCACTTCTTCCGAAAACATTAAAAAATACCTCCGGTGTCTTGCTTACGCCTGACAGACGGAGGTAACTATTCTGTAAATACCGTTTTGCTTCCCACAAAGTACTGGTACTGCTGTAAGATCTGGTCCTTACGCATATCGGAGATCGCCTTCTCCACATCCAGGGAATGGATATCGCTGTCCCTGCCAATGTAGCCGAAATCGTCCTGTTTGTGGAACGTAATGGAGATGTCCTCTAACGGTGCGTTGGATTTCTGCTCCTGAACCGGAGCTTCCTCCTTCGCCGCACCGGGATTCCCGGAATTTATCTGTTCCGAAGATGCTACATGGGATTCTTGTCATTCAGGACACTCTTTAATTCATCCATAAAGGTGTTCACGTCCTTGAACTCCCGATATACAGAAGCAAATCTTACATAAGCTACCGCATCCAGATCTTTCAGCTTATTCATCACAAGTTCACCGATGGTTCCGCTGGGGATCTCACGTTCTTCCCGGTTGAAGATCTCGTTCTCCACCTCGTCCACCAACGTCGTGATCTGTTGTGCGCTGACCGGACGTTTATGGCAGGCTCTGAGTACTCCGGCCTCGATCTTAGAACGGTCATACGCCTCTCTGTTATTATCCTTTTTAATAATGATCAGCGGGATCGTTTCGATCTTCTCGTAAGTGGTGAATCGCTTGCCGCATTCATCACACACACGGCGACGGCGAATGGAATTGTTATCTTCCGCCGGTCTCGAATCGATCACTCTGGTATTTTCATGGCTGCAGAATGGACATTTCATAGGCATCCTCCTCTTAAAAACCACGTGTTATTTATACGGATATTATAAGAGAATCAGCAGTTAATGTCAACTAAAATTATGTCCGGACCGATCTGCCGGATGTCCTTGTAAGGAATGACAATATTGGGCTCACAGCGCAGGAATCCCAGCCACTGGTTTCCACCCGGCACCATGATCTTACAGATGCATCCGCTGCACTCATCGAACTCCAGATCACAGACATGCCCAAGCTTTTTACAGTCTCTGATATTGATCACATCTTTGCATTTTAATTCGGAAAAAAGCATATGCATACTCCTGCTTTCTTTCTATATATATAATATATGCCTCTCCCATCCGTTTGTTCGGCAAATACTGGAAATTCTACCGGCAAAGTATATCCTTCCACAGTCCTGTGAATACTGTTGTTATCACAATATTCAGTAATCGGGAGGTCTCTATGGTACAGGGAAAAGTGGAAATCTGCGGCGTCAATACAGCAAATCTGCCTTTGTTAAAGGCGGCAGACAAGGATGCTCTATTTACGAAGATCCGTGAAGGAGATACCGCTGCCCGAGAGACCTATATCGAAGGGAATTTACGTCTGGTCCTAAGTGTGATCAAACGTTTTTCAAGCAGTGCGGAGAACGTGGATGACCTGTTCCAGATCGGCTGCATCGGGCTGATCAAAGCCATTGACAATTTCGACGCTACTCTGGGTGTGAAGTTCTCTACCTATGCGGTTCCCATGATCATCGGGGAGATCCGCAGATTCTTACGGGATAACAACAGCATTCGTGTATCGCGCTCCCTGAAGGATACCGCCTATAAGGCAATCTACGCCAGAGATACACTGACAAGAAAAAATCTGAAGGAGCCTACCGTGGAAGAGATCGCCGCGGAGGTGGGTATCTCCAAGGAAGACATCGTCTATGCCTTAGATGCCATGCAGAACCCCATGAGTCTCTACGAACCGGTCTATACCGACGGCGGCGACACCCTCTATGTCATGGACCAGATCAGTGATAAAAAAAATAAGGAAGAGATGTGGGTAGAACATCTCTCCCTCAGTGAAGCCATGAAACGTCTGAACGACAGAGAGCGTCATATCATCTCTCTGCGATTTTTCGAAGGAAAGACCCAGACCGAGGTCGCCGACATGATCGGAATCTCCCAGGCGCAGGTCTCCCGTCTCGAAAAAAATGCCCTGAAAGCCATGCGGGGCTATCTTACCGCCTGAGATCAGGTCTGTGGAATCCCTGTATCATATGATGCAGCAGCCAGAAAATCACATACCCGATCACAGCCCCCAGCACATTGGTCAGGATATCGTCCACCTGAAAATATCCCCTGCCGGTGATCAGCTGGATCGTCTCCACACCGAAGCTGGTCACGAATGCCGCAAAGGTATTCCTAAAAAAACCCCGAAGCCACGGAAATGCCCAGGGACAGATAAATCCATAGGGAATAAACAGCAATACATTTTCCACGACATACGAATGGTTCCTCGCATTCGTCCCCCAGGTAGAGAACAGTTCCAGATCCATGCCGATCCGGCTGCCATCCTCTCTGGAGAAAAAAGTGATCACCAGAATGATCATCAGATACAGAGAAAATGCCATGAGTCCCGCCATGGGAAAAGTATCCTTCCCCTTACGCTCCCGTCTGGCATTCAGTCCGTTCAGGAGCAGTCCCACAACAGCACCCGCCATGATCCCGTAGGGAAGATAGGCCAGGGTCTCCTTCAGATCCTTTATGATATATTTTAACATCATCTTATTATTTCCTTACATTTGATAGGTATCCCAATGGGAAGGTGCTTCCTCCCATATCTTCTTATCCTCGAATAAGCGGTCATTCATCCAGCTGACGGCATCCACCACGCCATCCTCGTCAAAAGAAAAATATGCTCTTTTCTTTTTTTCCTCCGGGGTCTTAAAATAATTAAAGGGCTCCGGCCATACCGTCACCATAAGCTTTTTACCGCCCTCGGGGTCCTCCGGAGCCTGTGTCTGTTCCAGACGGTAACGCATCCCCTGATGGCATCCGGTGAATTCCGTCTTTTTTAAATATTCCATCGATAATATATCATCACGCTGTATCATGTATCTTCGTCCTTAAAATCTGTCATTCACAACCAGGAGAACAGTTCCTCTCCGTAATCTCTATAGTATCATGTATCCGTCCCGAATGCAAAGTCAAATATGCAGGCTGATCTCCTTTTTCAGCTGCCGCATGATCTTTTTTTCCAGCCTCGAAATATAGGACTGGGAGATTCCAAGAAAGCTTGCCACTTCCTTCTGTGTCATCTCCTGTCCGTCCGGTGTCCCCAGTCCGAACCGCAGCCGTACAATGGTCTTCTCCCGGTTCGACAGCTTACTTACGGCATTCATTAAAAGCTTGCGCTCCACTTCGTTCTCTATCCCTCTGTATATCACATCCTCATCCGTTCCCAAGATATCCGACAGGAGAAGTTCATTGCCGTCCCAATCCACATTTAAAGGTTCATCGATGGACACTTCCATCTTCGTCTTATTATTCCGCCGCAGATACATCAATATCTCATTTTCAATACACCGTGAGGCATAGGTCGCCAGCTTGATATTTTTCTCCGGATTGAAGGTATTGATGGATTTGATCAGTCCGATGGTACCTATGGAGATCAGATCCTCCACGCCCACTCCCGTATTATCGAACTTTTTGGCTATGTAGACGACCAGTCTGAGATTATGTTCAATCAATATGGCCTTTGCTTCATCCTCATATTCCGTTCCCAGATCACTGATCACCCGGTTCTCCTGATCTGTGGGAAGCGGCGGTGGCAGGACCTCTGCGCCTCCGATGTAATGAATATCTCCTTTCCGCTGCCGCAGAAACGGTTCTCTGCGAATCATCTTGAATTGCATTTTCCCGGGTATTGCTATCTTTAAGATCATAGTTGCTCCTTCCTGCTTTTCCTGTCTTTTTTAACAGCGCCGGATGCAGCAGCATAGGAATCTCTCTTCCTGCGATTTCCTCTTCACTTACTGCCAGCCACACATCGCTGCATATTTTTTCCACACCATGGATCCGGATCTTCATCTGCGGAATCCTGTATCCATAGAGAATTCCATTCTTTTTCCCGACACTGTGGTAAGGAATCACCCGAAAATCCGGCAGCCCCTCCGGCCACAAAGTCTGAAATGTCACCACATCCAATACAGATACGGGGGCTCCGCTCATAGGTTCCGTCAAAGTATTGCCGGAATCCACAATCGCCGCGATACACAATGTCTGTTCCGTCCCCCGGAGTACTACCTCACAATGAGTTCCAAGCTCCGTTTCTCTTCGGTATCTCCACAATAGCAGCTGCACTGTCAGAGCCCCCACTCCCAGTGCAAGCACAATTCCCGGTACATACTGTATTCCGGCCGGGATTCCCCTCAGCACAGCCACCAGAATTCCTCCGAGCAGGAAAGTATCATACATCTGCTTTCTAAAATAACTCCATAGCGAACGCCAATTCCGGATTCGGAATGTTACTGTAAGCATCAACAATGTTCCGGGCAGCATACAGAGCAGCAGTTTAAGTAGAGCCGCTCCCTTCCATAAAAAAGGGAGCAGATAGCAGACCGCTCCGATTCCCGCTCCACACAGCAGCCGGTACCACGTGGCAGTGCGGCAGGTGCTGTGGTCTACCATGATCAGAAGTAACAGATTCATACCGAGATTCAGGAGGAACATACTGTCTAAATATAGTTCATAATGCATCACACCCCTCCTTCAGAATTATTATAAGGGGTGTCCCCAGCGGATTTTGTCAAATTTTCATCCGCCGGAACCTTTTTCATTCAATGATTTTCGACAACAGTATCCTCCGTCTTCTCCAGTCCCAAATAAGGCAAAATATTTTCATACAGCTGCCTTATAATAGGTGCTGCCACCTGTCCTCCATAATAGACTCCCTGGGGATTGTTGATAATGGCGATGGCAATCACCTGTGGATCATCGGCAGGCGCGAATCCGATAAAAGAAGAAATATAACGTCCGCTGCCTCTGGGCAGCGTCTGACTGGTCGCCGTCTTGCCACCCACCCGAAAGCCCTGCACCTGTCCGTTTCTACCAGAGCCCTCCGCCACTACCATTTCCAGAATATAGCGCATGGTAGCGGAAGTCTCTTCCGATACGATCCCCTCCTGCACCGGGTAGGAAAAGATCTCTTCCACCTCCCCGTCACGATTCAGAGCCTCGATGCCGAAATGCGGTGTGATCCGATTACCACCATTGATAATGGACGAAGCAGTGGTCAGCAGCTGGATCGCCGTGATCTGGAAAGACTGCCCGAAGGCCACAGTAGCCAGCTCCACATTTCCCATATCCTCTTTCTTATGCATGATGGTCCCGGCTTCTCCCGGCAGGTCAATGCCGGTCCGCTGTTTTAAACCGAACTGTTCAAAATAATGATAATAATTGTCCACACCGAGGCGCAGGCCTACGGTAATGAGGGCCGGATTGCAGCTGTTCTCCATGCACTGCACAAAAGTCTGGCTCCCATGTCCGGCGATCTTATGGCAGCGGATCCTGCGGTCATCCACGATGATAAATCCCGGGCAGGAAAATGTGCTCTCCGGTGTGACTACTCCGGCCTCCAGTCCCGCCGCGGCTGTAATGATCTTAAAGGTAGATCCCGGTTCATAGGTATCATTGATGCAGCCGTTGCGCCACATGGCATTTAATTTTTCCTGCTTCTGCTCTCCTGTCAGATTTTCCGTCTCCTCCGGCAGTGCATAAGGGTCATTCAGATCAAATTCCGGATAATTGACCATGGCCAGGATTTCTCCGTTTCGCGGATCCATGGCGATGATGTAGACGCTGTCCGCCTCTTTGGTGGCGCAGGCCTGTTCCGCCAGTTGCGTGGCATACTCCTGGATGTTACGGTCGATGCTGATCCGCAGATCCCATCCCGGCACCGGCTCTACCCGGCGTTCCCCCGCTGTGTCTATCTCGATTCCTTTGGCATCCGTCACAGTCAGAATCATACCGGGTTCTCCCTGCAGTGTTTCCTCATAGATCACTTCCAGTCCAATGATCCCCTGATTGTCCCCTCCGGTAAATCCCAGGACTTTACTGGCCAGGTCCCCATACGGATAGTATCGCTTATAATCCTCATCCACTTTCACCCCCGCCAGATCATATTCCCGGATTCTGTCACCGATGCTCTTGTCCACATTGCTTTTGACGCGTTCCATGGAAGAATATTTTTCCACACGTTTTCTCGCTTCCGTCTCCGAAATTCCCAGCTCTTTTACCAGCATGGCTATCACCTTTTCCGGTTCTGTGATCTGATTATGAATCACCGATACGGTACAGACCGTCTTGTTATCCGCCAGTACCACTCCGTTCCTGTCCAAAATACGGCCTCTTGCCGCCTTTATGCTGCGTTCTCTCTCATGCAGTCTCGTCGCCGCTTCCTCATAATAATCCGCCCTCCACACCATCAAATACAAAAGTCTCATAAACAATCCGATAAGCACCAGTGCGCATATGAAAAAAATGGTCATGATCTTTTTGCGATGAAAAAATCGATTTTGCTGATCCGCCATAAAAAAACCTCACAACAAGAGCTTTTTACATTTTATTGCTCCTGCTGTGAGGCTATTCATATGTTTTGTTTATTCATTCTGCTGATTCAGCAGATTATTGTTAATGGGACTGTCACCCATAGTATCGTCCCCGCCGACATCCGCTCCCGTAATGGGATCGATCAGACCGCCGTCGATCGGACTTACCAGATAACCGGTAGCGGGATCTTTGGGATAATTTCTCCAGTCCTCCGTAACCGTCGTCGTATCGTCACCGGTTCCGTCACCACTCTGGGAATCTCCGGACTGATCATCTCCGGTCTGATCGTCTCCGGTCTGATTGTCTCCGGTGCTCTGGTCATCTCCGTTCTCGGGAGTCTGGGTATACTGATTCGTAATCTCGATCTGTTTCTCCGCCAGTTCCTGAATCTCCTTTTCAGACAGTTCCTCCGTCATGAAGATATTCAGATAAGGCAGCACTTCCGTCAGAACATTTCGTACAATACCGGTTGCAAACTTTGCATCATCCTGAGGGGATGCATTGGCACGGTCCACGACTACATAAATGGCGATCTGGGGATCATCCGCCGGTGCATATCCCATAAAGGATACAACATACTCACCGTTTTTACGGGGAATAGTCTCTGCGGTACCGGTCTTGCCGCCGATGGCATAACCTGCAGGTCTTGCGGTTCTACCGGTTCTGCGGTCACCACCCTCTTCCATAACGGTAGCACGGCAGTACTGCCTGATCTTCGCCGAAGTGCTCTCGGAGATGGTCTGTCGTAACACTCTCGGTTCAATGTTCTCCACCGTTGCTCCGCTTGCATTGGTGATCTTATCCACCATATGAGGCTCATAATAGTAACCGCCGTTGATCAGAGAGCAGAAACCGGTGATCATCTGGATCATGGTCACATTAAAATTCTGTCCAAAGCTGTTGGTCGCCAGATCAGCGCTTCCCATCTGGTCCACCGGGAACAGCAGGCTTGCAGTTCTCGCCTCTCCTGCCAGATCCACGTTGGTCTTTAATCCAAAGTTAAAGGTCTGCTGGAATTTGGCAAATTCCTCTTTGCCCATGGTGGCAGCAATCTTCATTAACGCTACATTGCAGGACCAGGCAATGGAATCCTGTACCGATACATCACCTTCACCGCCGGAACGGTAGCTGTGGCATTTGATCGTATGTCCGCCGACTTCCAGAGATCCGTTACACTGATAGTGCTCGTTGCCGGTGATGGCACCGCTCTCCAATGCTGCTGCCACGGTAAAAGGCTTCGCCGTGGATCCCGGCTCGTAAGTGGTGGAGATACAGTAGTTCTTCCACAGGTAGTTCAGATTATCCAATAGCTGCTCATCTGTCAGGGCATCGATATCTTCCTGGGTAAAATAGGTATCTGTCTTCGTCAGTACCTGGTAACCGTTGGCATTGGTCACCATCTCGATCTTACGGGATCCCAAAAGGGCGTCCGTATTCCTGGTATCGTTCAGGTCATAGGTAGGATAGCTGGCCATGGCCAAAATATTGCCGGTATTGACTTCCATGATGATGCAGCCCACATTTTCCGCACCGTTACCGGGATGTACCGCATCCTTATGCTCCTCGTTAAACTGCTTTAAGTATTTCTCTACAATGCCCTGAATATTGGCATCAATGGTACTGTGTATCGTGTTACCGTCCACTGCCGGCTTGATCGTACGCTCCAGGTTGGCATCGTCATTCAGATAGCCGTACTCTCTTCCGGTGGTTCCGTTCAGAACATCATTGTAATACTCTTCCAGACCGTACTGTCCTTCATTGTCCGCTCTGGAAAATCCGATCACATCTGCCGCCAGAGAACCGTTGGGATAGACTCTCTTATATTCCTCTTCAAACCAGACACCACGGATCTTGCTGTTCTCCAGTGCTGCCGCCTGGAATCCGCTGATCTGGTCATAAGTCATCCTCCGAAGAGGCACATACCAGGAAGATTCGGGGTGAGACGTTACATACTGCCGCACTGCCGTCATGTCCAGATCCGGAAAATTTGCACCCAATGCTTCCATGGTGGGTTCGAGATAATCCTCCCGATCCAGCATTACCCTGGCATCAATGACCAGATTATATACTTTCTCGCTGACCGCCAGCTTGGTTCCTTTGGCGTCCACAATGTCGCCGCGCCGGAAAGGTAATGTTATGGAATCATATTTCTGCTGAGACAGCACCTGCTTCTCGTAAGCCGCACCATCTGCTTTCACGATCCATGTAAGACGCACCGATAAAAGAATAAATGCCAAAATGATCAGTGCATAAAGACACAGGAGCTTTTTCTGCATTTTTACGGAAAATTTTTTAGATTTCTGTTCTTTCACACTTCGGGCCTCCCGGGCTTAGTTCTGACTGTTATCAGCCTGACGCATGTAGTCATTACTGTTGCTCTCATAAGGGATTACCTGTCCCTCGGTTGCATAGGTCATTCCCAGTTCGCCGATGGCAATCCTCTTGATCTCTTCCAGGTTGATATTACTGGTAATGCGACTGTATTCTTCATCATTTGCCAGCTTCAGAGAGTTCAACTCGCTCTCCATTCTGGATACTTCCGTGATCCTGGCAGTCAGTTCTGACTGCATCTGAATATAGTTCACCAGAAAAAATGCACATGCCACCAGTGCCACCATCAGAAAAGTCACATAGCCGATGCTCATATGTCTTGCTTTTTCTCTGTTTTTTCTCGTCTCGTGAGACAGCTGTCTCCGGGGCTCTTCCATCTGCCTGCGGATCTGTAAGTCTCTCGCTGTATTATCATATATGTATGGGGTATTACTTCTTCTCTGTGCCATACTTTATTCCCACTTTCACTGATGAAATATTTAAAATTCTTTATTTCTTTTCAAACACGCGTAACTTCGCGCTCTTGGATCTGCTGTTTACTTCCAGTTCTTCCGCACCGGGCAGAATCGGTTTTCTGGTGATCACCTTTCCCTTGGAGACCTTACCGCATACACACACCGGAAATTCCGGAGGACAGGTACAGGGATTTTCATTCCTGCGGAACGCATTTTTCACGATCCGGTCTTCCAGAGAATGGAAGGTGATGATGCAGAACCTCCCACCGGGATGCAACAGATCGATCAATTCGTCCAGTGCCTTTTTCAGTACTTCCAGTTCCTGATTGCACTCAATGCGGATCGCCTGGAATGTCTGCTTGGAGGGATGTCCGTTCTGCCGCATCTTCGCCGGAACTGCAGCTTTGATGATCTCGTTTAATTCAAAGGTAGTCTCAATGGGCTTGTCCGCCCTGTTTTTTACAATATGTTTCGCAATGTTTTTCGCAAACGGATCTTCGCCGTAATCCCGGATGATATGATACAGCTCCATCTCGGAATAGTTGTTCACGATGTCTCTCGCCGTCAGGGTCTGTCTGCGATCCATCCGCATGTCAAGCGGTGCATCAAATCGGTAAGAAAACCCTCTGTCCTCGGTATCTAACTGGTAGGAAGAGACTCCCAGATCCAGCACAATGCCGTCCACACCGGTCACTCCGTATTCTCTGAGTGCCTCCACCGCATTCACGTAATTGTTACGGATCACGGTCACTTTATCTCCAAAGCATCGTAATCTCTCCGATGCCGCCGCGATCGCCGCGTCATCCTGATCGATCCCGTAGAAATGTCCGTTCTGTAAGCGGCTGCACACTTCATATGCATGTCCGCCGCCTCCTAAGGTTCCGTCCACATAGATGCCGTCCGGTCTGATATTCAGTTGTTCGATGGTCTCATGCAACATCACAGAATAATGATTAAATTCCACGGCGGTCATCCTTTCCTGCTTCTTTTAAATGGTCAGTCCCAGTCCTTCCATGGCACCGGTGATCTCATCCATATCCGCATCCAAGTTCATGGCCTCCCACTTATCCTTGCTCCAGATCTCCACGCGGCTGCCGACTCCGACTAACACCACATCTTTTTCCAGTCCGGCGAATTCTCGCAAGTGTGCCGGCAACAGGATTCTTCCCTGCTTGTCCACTTCCACCGTAGCCGCACCGGCTAAGAAGAAACGGGCAAATTGTCTTGCTTCCTTATTGATCAGAGGTAATGAGGTCAGCTTCTGTTCAAAAGCGTTCCAGTCATCGTTTGCATACACAAATAAGCAGCCGTCCATTCCCTTGGAAATCACAAATTCCTCGCCCAAAGTCTCTCGGAATTTCGCCGGAATGATCAACCTGCCTTTCGTATCTAACGTATGGTTGTACTCGCTCATAAACATCGCACTCACCACCATTCATCCAAAAGGGGACTGCCACGAAAAAGGAGGTCATTTTCCCAAAAATCTACCACTTTGTGGCACTTGCCTCCACTTTCTCCCACTTTTATTATGATTTTATACTAAATTAAAGGATTTTACAAGAGAAATCAAGTGGCTTTTTTCGACGGCAGAATCAAAAAAAGCGTCCTGTCCTATGACAAGAGCGCTCTTTTCCACTATATGTGGTAAAAAAATAAGAGCAAACACAATATCTATGTATTTGCTCTTATTTCGATATTCTTAATAAATTTTTAAAAATTTTTAATTTTTTTCCACTTTCGGCTGTTTTTTCAGGTGCATACGTACCACAATGTCCGTCACCACCGCGAAGATCACCATACACAGGGATAATACCTGGGATACGGCGAGGCTCGTTCCGGGGATAAACAGGGTATCTGTCCGGATACCTTCGATCCAGAATCTGCCAAGGCCATAGCCTCCGAAGTACAACAGACAGATCTCGCCCTCGAACTTTTTGTGCTTGCGGTATATCAGCATAATGATCAGAATCATCAGATTCCACAGACTCTCATAGAGAAATGTGGGGTGTACCTGGATATAATTCGTTCCTTCAATAATATGTGCCGCTACATTCTCGGAAATATCACGGCTGCGCACCGCTTCGATGGGAAGCCGCATAGCCAAGAAATTATCCGTATATTCTCCGAACACTTCACGGTTCATGAAATTGCCCCAGCGTCCGATAACCTGTCCTAAGATCAGTCCCGGTATACACAGATCTCCCAGCCGGAAAGGGCTGATCTTCTTGATCTTGCAGTAAATGAACAGAGTCAGGAAAGCTCCGATCACGCCGCCGTAGATCGCCATACCACCATTACGGGTATTGAAGATACTTAACAGATTGTCCTTGTAATAATCCCAGGCAAATACCACGTAATAGATTCTGGCACCGATCACGGAAAAGATCACGGCATAAATAGCGAAATCCCAAATAGTATCCGGATTCTCTCCGTTCACCTTTGCCTGGTGCACTGCCATCAGAATTCCCGCCAGTACACCGATGCCGATGATCAGACCGTAAAAAGCGATCTCGAAACCGAACACGGTAAAGCTTCTGGGAACATTTTCCAGGTAAATGCCTAAATGGGGAAATGCTATATCTCCTGCATTCATCATAATATTTATATCCTTTCTTAGTATTAACCGGCTTCTCCACGCTTTGCGCTCTCGAATCCGGCATATCAGACGTTAAATCTGAACAGGATCACATCACCGTCCTGTACGACATAGTCCTTGCCTTCCATGCCGACCAGACCTTTCTCACGTGCAGCTGCCAGAGATCCCTGCTCTAAAAGATCCTTGTAATTTACAACTTCCGCCTTGATGAAGCCTCTCTCGAAATCGGAGTGGATCTTACCGGCTGCCTGAGGCGCCTTGGTACCGATCTTGATGGTCCATGCTCTGGTCTCATCCTCTCCTGCAGTCAAAAAGCTCATCAGACCTAAGATATGATAGCTTGCCTTGATCAGCTTCTCCAGACCGGATTCCTTCAGTCCCAGATCATCCAGGAACATTGCCTTCTCATCATCATCCAGTTCAGAGATCTCTTCCTCAATCTGTGCGCAGATGACGAATACTTCGCTGTTCTCACTTGCTGCAAACTCTCTGACCTTCGCTACCATCTCATTGGAGGCACCGTCATCTGCCAGATCATCCTCGGATACATTGGCTGCATAGATCACTGGTTTGTAGGTCAGCAGATTGTATTCCTTCAACAGAGACAGCTCGTCCTCATCGGTAACTTCCAGGCTCTTCGCCATCTTGCCGCTCTCCAGATGCTCCTTGATACGCTCTAAGAGTGCCAGCTCCTTGGCATAAGTCTTGTCCATTCTGGCAGCCTTGACTACCTTGGACAGTCTTCTCTCCAGTACTTCCAGATCTGCGAAGATCAACTCTAAGTTAATGGTCTCGATATCCCGCAAAGGATTGACACTACCGTCCACATGGATGACATTGGGATCCTCGAAGCATCTTACCACATGGACAATGGCATCCACCTCACGGATATTGCTTAAGAACTGGTTCCCCAGTCCCTCACCCTTGGAAGCACCCTTTACCAGGCCTGCGATATCTACAAATTCAATCACAGCAGGGGTCACTTTCTTGGAATGATACATCTCTCCCAGCGCTTTTAATCTGTCATCCGGAACTGTTACCACGCCCACATTGGGGTCGATGGTACAGAAAGGATAGTTAGCGGATTCCGCTCCCGCCTTGGTCAGGGAATTGAAAAGTGTACTCTTTCCCACGTTGGGAAGACCTACGATACCCAGCTTCATGATTTATTTACCGTTCAGACCTAACGACAGGGTCTGCCTTTCTTGTATTTTCTATTCTTTATTTCACTCATAAGTCCATCCGTCTCCGTACAGAGACAAACGAATCCGAAATAGTATTATAGCATACCTCACACTCTTTGCAAAGTCCTTACTGTTCAAAGTAAGTATTGATTCCGGTGAGAAGCCCTGTGGCTAATTGTTCCAATATCACATCGCTGTGGTCCGAATACGCATTTCCCAGTTCCATATCCACAGAAGGGATCGTGCTGTAGGATGTCTGGGTCAGGTCAATACCCATATGTCCTTTCCCATAAATTGTGGCTCCCTGCTCCCGCAGTCCTTCCACCAGATCCGTTCCCAGGGTATCGTGCTGCTGCCAGTGCGATGCCACCGGCTCCATGTTTTTCAGCGCTTCCGGCACCGAGATATAGAAGCATCCCTTGTCGTAATTTTTGCCGTCACCGCTGTCCCAGTGCAGCGCAATATGGCAGTCCGCGACATTGTTGCAGATCACAGTCCGCGCCACATTGTCTAACTGCACATCCTCACTGTCCCTGAGCATCAGCACATCATAACCGGAGGTAAGCAGCTTATCCCGCAGGATCTGTGCCATACGTAATGTCACCTCCCGCTCCGGGGTGCCGTCCTGGAACGTCATGCCCCCAGAGACTGCCGCAGCTGACGTAGCTCCCGCCGCCGTACTGCCGCCGGTGACCTTCGCCGAGCCGTCCGGATGGCACAGCGCCTTCACCTTCGCACCGCCCGCCGTCCCGTGTCCGGCATTGACACCGATGACGATACCTTTGCGTCCGGATTCCTCCGGTGCCGGGTAGAGTACTGCGGCTCCGGTATTTATTTTAGAATGATCTGCATATTCCCATGTGGAATCCAGGGTGATCTGCTGTAAGTTGGTGTATTCCACCGGTTGCATCTGTGGTGTGACATTTGCCGTTCCCTGTGGTGCCACACTCTCCGAAACCATAGCTTCTATAATTTCTGCATTCTCTATGGTCTCTGTGCTCTCCACGGTTTCTGTGCCCTTCACGTTCTCTGTGTTCTCCACGGTTTCTGTACTCTTCAGGCTTTCCGTACTCCCGGTATTTTCCTGTGTTCCACAGGCAGTCAGGGTAAGCGCCAGCGCCATAATGGTTACTCCCGCTGCCACCCTGTATTGTTTTCTGTGAAGCATTTGTCTTTTACACCTCCGATATGAAAAGAACCACAGCTGTGAACTTACAGCTATGGTTCTTCTGTTCTCTCTTCTTGATTCCGCTCATTTCAGAACACATCCTATGATTAGCCGCGCAGTTTGAAATGCTCTAACAATTCGTTCAGAGTCGTTGCAGATGCGGAAAGCTCCTCGCTGGTAGCGGAAGTCTCTTCGGCTGCTGCAGAGTTGGACTGGATAACGTCATTGATGTCTTCCACACCTTTTTTGATATTTTTAACGGAAACCGCCTGTCTGTCAGACGCAGTACGGATATTGGCCACCTCCTGGATGATCTGATCCAGCTCACCCATAACCTCCTGCATAGCATCATTGGTCTCCTTTGTGACCTTATTGCCCACCTCTACTTCGTTCATGGACTCTTCGATCAGCTTCTTGGACTCTACTGCGGAGTTCGCACTTTCTTCTGCCAGCTGTCTGATCTGGTCTGCGACGACTGCGAAGCCTCGTCCTGCCTCTCCGGCACGGGCTGCCTCTATGGAAGCGTTTAAGGACAGCAGATTGGTCTGGGATGCGATATTCTCAATATCCGCGATGATCTTTTCAATGTTCTGAGTCGTTGCATTGATCTTCTTCATGGCATCTACCAGCTCATCCATCTTCTTCTGGCTGTTGGCTGCCTCAATACCAACCTTTTTCGCCTTGTCATGTACAATATCGGTAGACTTGGTATTCTCCAGTACCTGACCGGTTACTTCTTCTACGGTAGCCACCAGTTCTTCTACGGATGCCGCCTGATTGGTAGCGCCCTCCGCGATATCCTGTGCACTGACTGCCAGCTGATTACTGCCCGCAGATACCTGCTCGGAGGAATCCTGAATACCGTGCATGGTCTCGCTGATCTTATTTACCATTTCATCCAGCTCATCCAGAACATTTCGGAGCTGTCCGACATATGCTTCCGGACAACTGCTGTGAACATCAAAATTACCATCGGAAAATTGCTCTACGATAGTCTGCAGATCAGATACAACCTTTTTCAAAATAGCTGCGGCGGTCTCAAAGCTGTCGGAAAGTCTGCCCAGCTCATCCTCAGATTCATAAGGTACTCCGATCTCAAAATCGCCGGCCGCGATCTTCTCAGACGCAGCTACCAGGTTCGTAATCGGATCTACCAGCATTTTGGCAAGCATTTTCGACATGGATGCATTAAATATGATAGCTAAAACAAGTAAAACCACAACAATTATACTTCCTATATAGCCTTTTGACTGTAGCAATTCCACCACTGCCACCAGTGCCAGCACCAAATATAAAATGTCCATGATGCGGAACACAAAAGACAGCTTATTTTTAATTGGTTTATCTCTCAGTATTTCTTCCAGTTTTTTCATTTGTTTTCTGCTCCTTCCGTGAATTAACCTTCCTGCATTTTATTTTAATTTTCCTTATCTGTTTCGTCAAGATGAAGCTGATTAAAATTATGTAAAATTCAGGTATGGGATGCCCGGCTCATCTCCAGTAATTTATCTCTCATTTCATTCTCAATGCGCTGTAAGTCTTCCTCTGCGCTCTGTCTTCTCGCACGTCCCTCTTCCTGGATCTTCATGACCTCATCCAGTGTCGTCATCAGTGTCTGATTCGTACTCTTAAGTGTCTCTATATCCACAATTCCCCGCTCGGATTCCTTCGCTGTCTCCACAGAAGCCACCTTCAGTGCTTCCGCGTTCTTCTTCAACAGTTCATTGGTCATATCCGATACGGCACGCTGTGCCTTGGCGGCATCGGTAGCATGATCCAGACCGATGGCAATGACCATCTGACTCTTCCACAGAGGGATCGTATTCACTAATGTCGACTGGATCTTCTCGGACATGGCGATGTCATTGGACTGGATCAGACGGATCTGGGGTGCCATCTGCAGGGAAATGGCTCTGGTCAGTTCCAGATCATAGATTTTCTTCTCAAACCGCTCACACATTGCCGCGAAATCTTTCGCTGCCTGGGTGTCCTCCGGAAGTCCACTCTTCTGTGCCTTCTCTAAAAGCTCCGGAAGCTCCACACTTTTTGCCTGCGCCAGCTTCTTTTTACCTGCCAGGATGTACATGGACAGTTCCTTGAAGTAATTCAGGTTCAGCTGGTACAGCTTGTCCAACACTGCGACATCCTTTAACAGCACAACCTGGTGGCTCTCCATGGCATCACAGATCTTTGTGATATTGACTTCCGCCTTATCGTACTTTGCTTTCAGATTGCTCAGCCTGTCTCCGCTTTTTTTGAACAGTCCGAAAAATCCCTTATCTTCCTCGGTGTCGAAATCCTTTAACTGTGCCACCACATCGGTTAACAGATTTCCGACTTCTCCCATATCCTTGGTCCGGACATTACTAAGCGCCGTCTCTGAAAAATCTGCAATCTTCTTCTGACTTCCGGCTCCGTACTGTAACACCGCCTGGGTATTGGTCAGGTCGATCTGTGCTGCAAAATCATCCACCTGTTTCTGCTCTTCCGGTGTCAGTTCCATCTCGGGAACCGCCTGCTCTTCCACTAACTCTTCCGGCTTCTTCTCCACGATCTCTGCCTTTGCCTCCGCAAAAGGATCCAGTGTAAGAGTCGGTGCTTCTTTCGTTGCTGCATCTAAATCCATGTTCATATTGATACCCCCATTTTTTTACTATTACATCTTTTATATTTTACTGTTTTTCCATTACAAAATCGGATTCCGTCAGACCTTCCTTTGCCAGCATGGTCTGTAATACCTGCGCATCTGCCGATGCATCAAAGGCTGCATCCTGAAACAGATTGTTTAACAATGTCACAAATGCCTGATTGATCATGTCCAGTGTCTTCCCGATCTCTTTCTTGGCATCGAGAATGTCCTCTCCCGGACTGCTTACCTCGTCAAATTCCGCATACTGCTCCACCAGTTTTAAAGTAGTGGGCAGATAATAATCCATTAATTTATGCATTCTGTGCATCTGCTCCGGGTGCTCCTGCACTCTGTCGAAGATCTCCTTCAACAGATTCTCCAGACGGTACAGCTTCTCAGAGATTGCCTCTTCTTCGATCCGGTCGTTCAGATCCCGCAGATGTCTGATGCATTCCAGCCCCTCTGCGACCATGCTGTGGAGTTCCTGTTCTCTCTCCGTCTGTGCAGCGTCCTGTGCTGTTCCCTTGTCCGGCATCTGTTCTGCCTGTTCCTCTGATTTTTTCTGTTCCTGATAAGCCTTTTCTGTCTCCAGATACTGATGATAGATCACATCATTTAACATGAAACAGGTCTCTTTATCATCCAGATGACCATCAGGGAACATTCCGGCTTTTAACATTTTACGCAGATCCTTTTTTACATAGCGGACGCTTTTTCCGGTATAACGCGCCATCTCCGTGATCACACCGTACATCTTGGTACCGCACAGTTCCAGATATTTCTCCGCACGCTGTAATCTTCTGCGCTGTCCGTTGCCATAGGCGATCATCTCCAAAAATACCAAAGAAAGTACTCCCGGAAGGATCGCCGCACTTATACTTGCTGCACTAAAAGCGGCCAGAAGAAGCTGTACCAAAAGTCCCAGCCCGGAAAAGCCTAGTCCGATGCCTCCGAACACGGTGCACAGAGTTCCGGACACGCTTCCCTTTTTCTCCATTTTTACCAAAGAAGTCATCTCCAAAGCCGTAGTCTTTCTGGGTGTCCAGACACCGGCCTGATTTCCAGAACGGTTCTGCGCCGCCTGTGCCTTACGCTGTTCTTCCCATTGTTTTTCCCGTTCTTTTCGCTGTCTGTGCCACTCCTCGTTCTGTCTGCGGTGTTCCTCCCGCTGTCTTTCCCGTTCTTCGCGCTCCGCCTGGATCTGCTCTTCGGACTTCTCTTCTTCCCGCTTTTTATCCTGCCAGCTGCGTTGGGAATTCCAGACCCTTTTCTCCGCGGCTTCCCTGGACAGATTCGCCTGAAAATCCGCTTCCCGCAGAGCATCGTTGACTGTATCGCTCACTAACGTATTCAGTGCCCGGAAATCTCCGGTCTTCATGGCTTCGGCGATGGTTTCTTTAAATTTTTCCCCAAGATGATTCTGCACTTCACTCATAATTAATATTTTCTCTGACTTTTCAGTTCCTCATAGAGCAGACAATAATTCTCGTAACGTGTCCGCGAGATCTCCCCTTCCGCCACGGCATCTTTCACGCCGCAGACCGGTTCTGAGATATGAGAACATCCTCCGAATCTGCAATATTTTTCAAAAGGAACAAATTCGGGATAAAATCCCGCCAGCTGTTCTTTTTCCAGTCCGAACAGTCCCAGGGAGCTGAACCCCGGCGTATCCAGAATGTAAGTATCCGGTGCAATGGAGATCAGTTCGGAATGCCTGGTGGTATGTTTTCCACGCTCGATCTTCTCACTGATGGAACCGGTCTCCATCACGATACCCGACTGTAAACAGTTGACCAGCGAAGACTTGCCGACGCCGCTGGGCCCCGCCACCGTGGTGGTCTTGCCCCGAAGCAGGTCTTTTAATCTGTCGATGCCTTCCTTTTCCCTGGCACTGACAGTAATGGTCTGAAATCCCGCCTGTTCATAGATGGAACAATAATCCTCTTTTTTCCCCTCTGCATCAATGTCCTGTTTGTTAAAGCAGATGATGCAGGGAATATCCTGCTGCTGCATCATGATCAGGAAACGATCCAGCAGGTTAAAATTGGGCTGTGGCTTACAGATGGCAAAAATCACCAGTGCCTGATCCACATTGGCAACCGCCGGACGGATCAGTTCGCTGTGCCTGGGAAGCAGTTCTGTGATATTTCCCTTTTTCTGTGCTTCATCTATGACTTCCATCTCCACATCGTCCCCGACCAATGGTTTCCTGTGGTCCTTACGGAAGACACCTTTTGCCTTGCATTCATAGATTCCGTCCGCACTATGCAGAGCATCCCCTGCATGGACATAATAGAATCCGGCAATTCCTTTTATAATCTTGCCCTTCATAGTTCCTGCCTTTGTCTTATTCCTTCACGAATTCCACTCTTCGGGTAAAGGTCTTGTTCTCTGTGGTGCCTGGGACGACAACATCCCCCTCTGTTGTGGTGCTTGCCGATGTCACCTGGTAGGTCATGGTGAGGGTACCGCCGGAGGAGGCGATGCCGTTGATATTGGTCGATACCGGGAAGGTGGTAACCTTCGTATCCATCAGTACCGTACCGTCATCCGCCACCAGGGTGATGCCGACTTCCATTCCCGATACATACTGGGGTGCCTCGGAAGTCGTCGGTGCCACAATGCTGACATTGCACTTATAGGTTACTTTCTGTGCGCCCTGGCTCACCTTAATATCAATGGAGGTTCCCTGATCCACATAGGAACCATGGGAATAGCTCTGATAGCAGATCATGCCCTCTCCCACTTCATCGCTGTAAATATGGGTCACACTGCCTACTGTCAGTCCGGCCTCGATTGCTTCCACCGTACCATCCTGCTCTGACAGTCCGATCAGGTTCGGCACGCGGATCTTCGTATCTTCCTTTCCCAGGCTTACGGTAACGGTGATCACACTGCCTTTCGGCGCCTTATTTCCATCTGCGGGAGTCTGGGCGATCACGCGTCCTGCTTCTATGGTGTCGGAATAATCCTCTGTCTTATTGACCAAAAAGCCCTTGCTTACCAGCTGTGTATTCGCCTCGTCAAAAGTAAGTCCCACCACATTCGGAACTTCTACGCCCTGGGTTCCGGCGCTTGCCGTAAGTGTTACCTTGCTGCCCTTGTCAATCTGGGCACCCACGCTGACGTCGGTACTGATCACCACACCTTCTGCCACGGAATCAGATTCCTCATATACAACTTCCGTCAGAATTCCCAGTCCGGTCAGTGTATTTCTCGCATCATCCACATTCATGGCCTTCACATCCGGCATGGCGACTTTTTCTGCCTCTTCTTTGGTTTCCTCCGTAGTGATGATCGGACCGGAAGGATTATTGCCTTCGTTCTTTTTCCCGCCGAAGATCTTCACCGCCAGTACGATCAGTATAATACAGATCACCACTCCCGCAACGATTGCCAGAACCGTTGTCACGCGTTCCATCTTGGGATCGTAATCATAATCATCCTCTCCCTCTGCCTCTTCATCATTCTCATACATGGCTTCTGTATCGGAACGTAGGCGCATCGTCTCATCATGATCCTGTTCTTCATACTCCCGGCCACTCTGATACGGAACTTTTCTCTTGATCTGTGCCATATCTTCATCCGAGATCATCCGGGTGCCGCCTTCCATATCCGGATCCTTGTTCACGACAAAGTCCTCCTCCGGATTGATCAGGGACTGCTTCAGGTCTGCAATCAGTTCTGCCATGTTCTGATATCTGCGGTCCGGTGATTTCTGACAACACTTTAATACAATACTTGCAACGCTGGAAGGGATCTCCGGCACGAATTCCTTGGGAGAAGGCATTTCTTCCTGAATATGCTTGATGGCGATCGCTACCGTCGTCTCCCCATTGAAGGGGACTCTTCCCGTAAGCATTTCGAACATGGTGATACCCAGTGAATAGATATCACTCTTCTCATCACTGTAACCGCCTCTGGCCTGTTCCGGAGACGTATAGTGTACACTTCCCATTACATTGGAAGTGATCGTATTGCTGGTCGCTGCCTTGGCAATACCGAAATCCGTGACTTTTACTTTGCCGTCTTTGGAAATAATGATATTCTGCGGTTTGATATCCCGGTGAATAATATGATTATTATGTGCTGCCTCAATGCCCATACTCACCTGGATGGCAATGCTTACTGCTTCCTTGTAAGACAGACGGGCCTTTTTCTCAATGTACTTTTTGAGGGTAATGCCCTCCACCAGTTCCATTACAATATAGTAGATTCCGTTTTCTTCCCCTACATCATAGACATTTACGATATTGGGATGCATCAGTCCTGCTGCCGCCTGGGCCTCAATACGGAATTTGGATACAAAATTAGCATTCTCGCTGAATTCCTGCTTCAATACCTTGATCGCCACATATCGGTTCAACTTATGACATTTTGCTTTATAGACATCTGACATACCGCCGGTTCCGATTTTCTCCAGAATCTCATAGCGATCGCCGATCATCATTCCTATTTTGATCATTATTGCTCTCCATTCTTATATAACCTAAGTAACTAAGAGTATTATCTGTCTTATGCGCACGGCTCAATAAGGATAACACTGATATTGTCTCTGCCGCCGTTTGCATTGGCTGCCTCTACCAGACGCTCTGCTTTCTCCACAAGATCTCTTGCACCACTGATGATCATGCGGATCTCTTCATCTTCCAGCATATTCGTCAGTCCGTCCGAACACATAAGGACAGTATCGCCTTCCCTGAGTTCTACGGTAAAAAAGTCCGGCTCTACATGATCCTCCGCACCTACCGCTCTGGTAATAATATTCTTGTCAGGATGATTTCTTGCATCCGCACGGTCTAATCCGCCCATGCGTATCATTTCCTCTACAAGAGAATGATCCCTCGTAATCTGCCGTATCTCACGATTCACCACATAAAGTCTGCTGTCACCCACATTGGCCACCTGTAAAAATCTGCCCATGCAGGATGCCACCACAACCGTCGTTCCCATTCCTTCCAGCTTCTTGTCTTCGCCGGCTCTCCTGCGGATCACCTCATTGGCTTCCTCGATCGCTCTGCGGAAAATCAGCGTGGGATTTTTTTCAAAAGAACTCTGCATCTCAGCCAGCATGGTCTCTACTGTCACTTTGGATGCATAATCTCCCGCATTATGTCCGCCCATACCGTCCGCTACAATAAACACGTTGGGCAGATTTCCCACCGGTTCCTCAGAGGTATAGATATAGTCCTGATTTACTTTTCTTTTCCTTCCGATATCGGTTATGGAAAACGTCTTGAGCACGTCAATTTTCCTCCTGTGAGAGTCCGTCCGGGTTCTGCATCTCCTGTGTATGACGACGCCGTAACTGTCCGCAGGCTCCGTCAATATCCCGGCCCATCTCTCTTCTAATTGTAACATGTATCTTCTTACTTTCAAGTTTATTTTTAAACGCCTGAATATGCCCGGTATCCGACTGCACGAAGTCCCGCTCTTTAATCGGGTTTACCGGAATCAGGTTAATATGACAGCATAAAGGCTTTGCCAGAGCGATCAGCTCTTTGGCATCCTCTTCCGTATCGTTCACACCGCCTACCAGACTGTATTCAAAAGTGATCCGGCGCCCGGTCTGTTCAAAATAATACCTGCAGACTTCCATCAGTTCTTTGATGGAATACCTGTTGGCAATGGGCATCAGTTTTCTTCTTTTTTCATCTGTGGTTGCATGCAGTGACAATGCCAGGGTAATCTGCAGCTTCTCATCTGCCAGCTGTCGCATTCTCGGCACGATTCCGCAGGTGGACACCGTAACATTTCTCTGGCTGATGTTTAATCCATTCTCATCCGTCAGCAGATGCAGAAACTTTAGAATATTATCATAATTGTCCATGGGTTCTCCGGTTCCCATGACTACCACATTGGAGACCCGTTCCTGCGTCAGTCTCGTGATGGCATAGATCTGATCTAACATCTCCGAAGGCGTCAGGTTCCGCTCCAGTCCATCCAGGGTGGACGCACAGAATCTGCAGCCCATCCGACATCCCACCTGGGAAGAAATGCACACACTGTTGCCGTGTTTGTACTGCATCCACACGCTTTCCACCACATTGCCGTCAGACAGTTCAAATAAAAACTTTTTCGTTCCGTCGATCTTCGACTCCTGTATTCTGACAGGCTTTACACAGGTATATTCATACTTTTCCTTGCATTGTTCCCTGAATTTTGCGGAGAGATTGGTCATCTCGTCAAAGCTTCTCGCTAACTTCACATGCATCCACTCATACATCTGTTTTGCCCGGAAAGCTTTCTCTCCCATACTCTCCAGTTCGGTCTTCAGTTCCTCCAGATTCAGGGATTTGATATCTTTTTTACTATCCATGTCTTATATCTCACGTTCTTCTGCGCAGCCTTGCAAAGTAGAATCCGTCGGTCTCATCCGTTCCCGGCAGAAGTTGTCTCTCCTCCTCTAAAACGAACGGGAACTTTTCCGTGATCCATGCTGCCATGTTCTGATTCTCTTCTCTGTTGATCGTGCAGGTGCTGTACAACAACACGCCACCCGGCTTCACATACCGCCATCCGGCTTCCACGATCTGCCTCTGCAGTTCATGGATAGATTTAAGGCCTTCCGGTGTCACACGATATTTAATGTCTCTCTTTTTGCCCATGACGCCTAAGCCCGAACAAGGGACATCCATCAACACAACATCCGCAGATGCTTCCCTCTCTGCGTCATAAACCGTGGCATCATGCACTTCCACTTTCACATTGGTGCGGTGCATGCGCTCCAGATTCTCAAGGATCAAAGCCGTCTTATATTCTGACACATCGCGGGATAACACATGTCCCGCCTCTTTCGTATATTCTGCCGCCAGGATCGTCTTGCCTCCCGGTGCCGCACACAGATCCATAACAAAGTCTCCCGGCTTTATTTTTGCTGCTTTTACCGCCAGGGCAGAAGAAGCATCCTGTACAGTGAATTTTCCTTCGGCAAACCCGGGCAGCTCGCTGACGTTTTCCAGATTTTCCGCCAGATATACATAGGGAAGTTCCTTATGTGCGCTTAAGTGGACCCCTGTAGCCTCTATCTTTTTCTTAAGATCCTCACGGTCCGTTTCCGACAATTCCAGGCAAAAACGCAGAGATACCGGATGAATCTTAAGCAGTCCCATAAGAAGTGTTTCCGTTCCCTCCGTGCCGTATACCGGAAGCCACAGATTCACGATCCATTCCGGCATGGAATATTTTACGCTGAAATATTTTACAGGATCCGCAGGATCCGGCAGGGGCATTTTGTCCTTGCTACGGGATATATTTCGCAGGACGGCATTGACAAACCCCTTCAGAGTACGAAAGCCGCGCTTTGCCGCAATCTTGCAGGCTTCATTGCATACCGCACTGTCCGGCACCGCATCCATATACAGGATCTGATAGGTACTCATGCGGAGCAGACAACGGATCAGAGGCTTCATCTTGCGGACCGGAACGGAAGAGAACCGGTTCAGATAATAATCCAGCTCCAGCTGTCTCTCTATGGTACCCTCTGTAACTCTCTTGATAAATGCCTTATCTCTGGGATCCAGGTAATCGTATTTATCCAACACTGCTTTTATTAATTTATGGGAAAAATCCTGCCCCTTTTCCAGGTCCAGCAGGATCTCCACAATAATCTCTCTTGTATCGGTGGTTGCAGGCTTCCCCATGCTTAGTCTCTCCTTCTGCGGTTGCCGCCATACAACAGGATCAGACGAAGCAGCTGTAATGCGGAGGATGCTGCTCCCGCTACATAGGTAAGGGCTGCCGCTGTCAGCACCTTTTTACCACCGCTTACTTCTTCACTGCCTAACAGTCCGTATTCCTCCACCTTCACGATTGCTCTGCGGGAGGCGTTGAATTCCACAGGAAGTGTCACCAGCTGGAAGATCACGGTCAGAGCAAATGCCCAGATTCCCAGCTGGATCAATGTCTGGTTCCAGCTGAGCAGTACTCCTAAGAAAATCAGGGGAATACTTAAGTTGCTTCCGATGTTCACCACCGGTACCAGTGCCGCACGAATACTCATAGGTGCATAGCCGTGGGCATGCTGGATCGCATGTCCGCACTCATGGGCAGCCACACTGACTGCGGTGACTGAGGTTCCGTTATAATTCTTATATGACAGTCTTACGGTATCTGTCCGGGGATCGTAATGATCGCCGTCGTTTGCGTTCAGACACTCGATCTGTACGTTATACAAGCCTTCTCTATTGAGAAGATTCCGGGCAGCTTCCGCTCCCGTAATTCCTCTCATATTCCGGACCTTACTGTATTTTCGCATGGTGGAATTCACCAGCGCACTGGCCCCAAGACATAACACCAGTCCGATCAGTACCAGAAAATACGTGGGGTCAAAATAATAACCATATCCATAATAACCACCGTACATAGCAAAGTCTCCTTTCTTATTGCCTGGATTGTTTATCACTCTCCCAGGATCTCTCCCGGCTGCACCTTCACGCCTAACAGGAAATCATGGGCTGTCATACGCTTTTTGCCTTCCAGCTGCAATTCCATGACTTTCAGAGCCCCTTCCGACGCTGCCACCTCAAATGAGTCTTTATTTACCGCAAGGATCGTTCCCGGGGCTTCCCTGTGAGCCGTCACCATGGGAATCGCCTTCCAGATCTTTAACTGTTTTCCGCGATAAAATGTGTAGGCACTGGGCCAGGGAGTGAGTCCTCTGATCAGTCTGTCCAGTTCGGCTGCCGTTTTGGTGAAGTCCAGTCTGCCCATTTCTTTGGTGATCAGTGCCGCATAGCAGGTCTTCGCATCGTCCTGTTTTTCCGGAGTCAGCTTTCCTGCTTCTAAGAGCGGCAATGCCTCGGTGATCGCTTCTCCGCCGAGCACCATAAGCTTGTCGTGCAATGTTTCAAAAGTATCTTCCGAAGTAATGGGAATCTTCTTCTGATACAACATATCTCCGGTGTCCAGTCCGGCATTCATCTGCATGATGGTCACACCGGTCTCCGTCTCCCCGTCGATGATCACTCTCTGGATCGGAGATGCCCCACGGTATTTCGGAAGCAGGGATGCGTGGATATTCAGGCATCCGTACTTCGGCAGATCCAGAATCTCCTGAGACAGGATCTGTCCGAAGGCTGCCACAATATAGACATCTGCGGGATATTTTTTCAATTCTTCCATAGCCTCGGGAGTCTTGATCCGACGAGGCTGGAATACCGGGATGCCGTGTTTTACAGCACATTCCTTCACCGGCGGAAACTGTAACTGCCCGCTTCTTCCCTTTGCCTTGTCCGGCTGGGTCACCACTGCGGTGATCTCATGTCCCTGTGCGATCAAAGCCTCCAGAGCTCCCACTGCGAAATCAGGGGTTCCCATAAATACGATCTGCATAGCTTATCTCCTTCCCGGAATACTTATTCTTCTTCCTCATCCTCATAGGTCATGTCCTGCAGAGGACCTTCCGCCTTCTCCACATAGAGATGTCCATCCAGGTGATCCAGTTCGTGGCAGATGGCTCTTGCCAATAATTCCGTACCCTCTACTTCGATGGGTTTCATATTGACATCCAAAGCTACCGCTTTCACATAATTAGGTCTGGTCACAATACCAAACTTCCCGGGAACACTTAAGCACCCTTCCTGTCCGGTCTGCTCTCCGCTGCTCTCCACGATCCGGGGATTGATAAGAATATACGGATCCTCTCCGGTGGTGTCGATCACCACAATTCTCTTAAGTATGCCCACCTGGGGAGCAGCCAGTCCTACGCCATTGGCGTCATACATAGTCTCTAACATATCCTCGATCAATTCCTTCGTCCGGGGAGTCATCTCCTTGACTTCCTTACAGGTCTTTTTCAGTACCTCATCTCCATATTCACGAATATTTCTGATTGCCACAGTTATTACCTCCTATAACACGTTTACCGGGTCAAAGTCGAATTGTATACTCAGCTGTCTTGGCTGCCACTGTCTCAAAGTCTCCTCCACACAGTCTTTTACCGCCACCAGCGTATCATACTCCGCATGCTTCGCATAGAACACATACCGGTAAATGTCATTGATTTTGCTGATATTTGCCGGGGTCGGTCCCAATATCTGCAAAAAGTCCATATTAGACTTTACCACATCTGTCAGCCTCCGGGCAAGCTGTTTTACATTTTCTTCCTCTTTGCCATAGATCTGCACCGCCAGCATATGTGCTGCGGGAGGATATCCCGACAGCTCTCTGTACAGGATTTCTTCCTCATAAAAGCTTTTATAATCCTGGGCTGCCGCGCAGGTGTCCGTAAATATCTGCAAACTTACTCATGATTTGTCCTTTCTGTTTTCCGTTCCAATTTCCGGATTGTATCACGTTGAAATATCCAAAAGCAGACCACGGATATCATCAATCTTACTGATAATGGCAAGGTGGTCTTTTTCGTCCTTGACCAGCTCGCCCGCAAGGTCATCGAGATTCTTATCCACCAGTCTTACAATACCGTAAACTCTGTGGCGCCCGCGTCTGTCGAGGAAATTCTCACGCGAAAATTCATGGGAACGGCTCACCACTTCATTTAAAAATCCCTTAACCAGTTCCCTGTACTTTTTCATATCTTTAATATCCATGTGTTTGGAAATCTTATCACCCTGCACCGTGATTTCCTCCATCATGGAATTTAATTTTTCCTGAAGATCCTTTTCTTCGATATTGCGGATCAGCGTAAATTTAAAGCTGTCATCTCCACTGTCCACGCTCTTTGTCGGTTCTTCTACCTGTTGTATCTTTGATACGTCATTTACCTTAATATCCACAAAAATACCCCCATTTTGGCACTATATAAGCATTATAGCATACTTTACCGCATAAACCAATAAATCTTTACCTAAGTTTCCACAGTTTCATCCATATATCATTTACATATACAGTAAACATTTTTAATCGCGGCTTTTTTGTTCACCAATATTCCTTAAAATCTCCTGCTTAATTGCCGCCACACTGTCTTCTAACCCGTCATTGTTTGAAAAATGCTTTGTAATCCCGGATTTTTTTAAATTTTCTTCGGAAAAATCCTGCTCATCTGCCAAAAACCTACGGCACAGTTCCGCATACTTTGGCTTTTCCTGTTCTTCTTCCCTGTGAATAGCACGCAGAAGCCGGATTTTATCCTCTACTTCTATATATATCGGCAAAAGATGTTCTTTTCCGTAATATTTGCAAAATCCGTCATACGCTTCAAGCGTTCCGATAACAATATAGCGGTTCTTTCCGCCTAACTGTATCTGCCCGTCATTGACCGTAAAATATTTCCACACGCCGATAACCGTATCATAACAGCGCATTTCGATGATTTTTCCTTCTTTTTCAAGCCGCGCTGCTTCATCATCATTTACAAAATGATACTCAACGCCCTCCGCTTCTCCCGCCCGCATCGGCCAGTTGATGTATTAAAGGCGAGGCTGAAACGTGATCCTTTGCTGGCGTT
>OKSE01000058.1_pt1 | contig 63892 bp, 57 predicted proteins | sample 1633631 | NCBI WGS metagenome assembly OKSE01 (sample SAMEA3541555, study PRJEB24748) | human gut metagenome | biome: human gut; feature: human-associated habitat; material: faeces | place: China | collected 2012 | reverse complement strand
GCAGCCGGAATGAGATGAAGAATCACTGGTTTGATTTAATTGATATTTCTGCCGGAGAAGTGGCAACAGGAGAGAAGACTATTGCAGATGTGGGTCAGGAGATTTTTGATATGATCCTGGATGTGGCCAGCGGTGTAAAGGAGCCCTATAGTGATCAGTACGGATTTCATAATGACATGTGCATTTTTAATCCGGCACCGATTACCTGAGAAACGGTCTGATGCAGGATTTGATCGGGAGGCATAATCGCCTCCCTTTTTTCATACTCTGGAAGTAGCTGACAGGCAAAATGATAAAGCAGAGAGCGGAGGGGTGGGCGTGAACGACAGTTATATGGAAGTTTTGCAGCAGTATGAGGGGGAAACTCTCAATGTGCGGAGAGGACGCGGGGCCTGGATTTGTGAGCAGAGCGACGGGATCCGCCTGTTAAAGGAATACAGGGGAACCCTGCGGCGTCTGGAGTTTGAGGAGGCTGTGTTGACGGAACTGGAAAACGCCGGATTGGAACAGGTGGATCAGTATGTGCGCAGCCGGGAGGGAGCGCTGATTGCAGCCGGAGAGGACGGAAGCAGATATATTCTGAAAAAATGGTTTCTGGATCGGGAATGCAGTCTGAGGGACAGCCGTGAAATTCTGACAGCCGTAAGCAGGATTGCAGCTTTGCACCGGGCATTCCGGAAGATTCCCTGGCGGGAGGAATGGGATCTTGGTTCAATGGTTCCGCCGGGGGTGGATGAAGAGATGAAACGGCACAGCAGAGAAATGAAACGGGCCTGTGCTTTTATCAGAAAAAAACGGAAGAAAAGTGAGTTTGAACTGTGTGTGATGCAGCACTTTCAATGTTATTATGAACAGGCGCTGGAGGCTCAGGACGGACTGGAACTACTTGAGAAGAAGCAGGGACAGGACCGTCTTTTTTTGTGCCATGGAGATCTGGATCAGCATCATATTCTGATTGGATCTCAGGATGTGGCGTTTATTGAATTTAATCAGATGCATCTGGGAGATCAGATGACGGATTTGTACCGTTTTATGCGAAAGGCCATGGAAAAGCATGGCTGGGATCCGCGGCTGGGGGCGGCGATGCTGGAAGCATATGACCGGGTGCTTCCCACCAGCCGGGAGGATCGGGCCTGTCTGTATTATCTGTTTCTCTATCCGGAGAAATACTGGAAGCAGCTGAATTATTACATGAATACGAATAAGGCATGGATTCCTGAAAAAAATGTGGAGAAGCTTAAGCTTCTGGAAGAGCAGGAGACAGGGCGTCGTCAGTTTCTGCGGGAGATACGGTAAACTCCTCAGTCCAGCAGGTGGTGTAGTGCTGCATTCGCCGTGTTCCGATTCCGCCGGCGAATTCATCCATCAGGGCACGATCCATTCTCTGGTAGGGGATATGGAAGGGGTGTCCGGCGTGATAGTAGTTAAAGGACATCAGATAGACACTTTGAAGGTCAGGAAGCTGTGTCTCATACAGAATGTAGCCTCTTTGATTTTGAGAGCCATAGGGAAAGCTGAAGGCGCCGGAAATACAGTAGGAGGAGCTGGGGCCAAACAGGGAGGCGCTTGTACGTATGCCCTTTTGCAGTCGGGAGATCGGGGCTGTATAGTCGGTACCTCCTCTGGAAAACAGGAGGTGACCGGAAATCGGGCCGCGGTCTTCCGCGGGGACGGGATCTGGAAAAATGGCAAAGCTGTCCTGCCACCAGGGAGAAAAGCCATTGATGCGGAAATGTTCAATCACGGCGGCTCTGTTATGGGAAAGCCGGACATAAACAGCGGTTGCAGACAGGGATACCTTCGGCAGTTCCTGGCCGGAGGAATACAGCTGATTGGAGAAATAAATTTTTTGTGAATCAGTATGTACAGCGGAGGCATCCTTCATGCGAAGGAGATCCGTCTGGGATAAATCTGACAGAATTTCAGCCGGAATGCCAAGAGAGGAAAGCTTTTGGGAAACGGCCTGAGCTTCCTGGGAAACCGGAGCTTTTTCTGCAGTGTCCAGGGAAAGATGGTTCCAGAATACGCAGGTTCCGGTCAGAAGAATGCAGACAGGGAAGTAAAGCTTTGTCAGACGCCTTTCGCCGGGGGAAAGCTCAGGTTCCGGAAAAACAGGCATCAGGGCAAGCATTTCCTCTGTGAGGCGGAAGCAGGAAACGATGAGAACGAGAAACCAGAGTATCACAGGAAGCCCTGCAAAAAGAACGGAGGAGGTTCCCGGAAACAGAAGACCAAGGACAGTAGCGGCAGCAAGCCAGACGGAAAGCCATAAAAAGGGATCCCGTTCTGAGGGGATTTCATAAACACGGCACATTTCTTTCAGGCCGCGGCGAATCAGAAGCAGAAGGGCCATGCGCAGACCGGTGACTGCAAGTGCAGGAAGCGGCGAATCAGAAAAGAGCGGTGTCCGGGCGGTGGGAGAAACCAGAAGACCCAAATGAAGGTTTGTATCAAAAGTATATCATAGACGATTTTGAAAATCCTTACAGATTCTGGTTAAATTCTTAATTTTTCTGAATTGCCGGTGGTCAGGTTTCAGTGATATAGATTGACAGATTTTTCAAAAAAGTGTATAGTTATGTTAGGAAAATTTGTGTTCCTGCACATATTTTTACTAAGAAATTCGGGGGAGACAGTTATGTATCTGGATGATTACAAACGCTGGCTTGCTGCAGATCTGGAAGACGCAGATCTGAAGCCGGAACTGGCAAAAATTGAAGGAAATGACGAGGAAATCAAGGATCGCTTTGCAGTAGCTCTGAAGTTCGGTACAGCAGGCCTGCGCGGTGTGCTGGGAGCCGGAACCAACCGGATGAACATTTATGTAGTTCGTCAGGCAACACAGGGACTGGCAAACTGGGTGAAGACTCAGGGCGGCAACCAGACAGTTGCAATCAGCTATGACAGCCGTTTAAAGAGTGACGTATTTGCAAAGACTGCAGCAGGAGTTCTGGCTGCCAACGGCATTAAGGTGCGTATCTACGATGCTCTGATGCCGGTACCGGCTCTGTCCTTTGCAACCCGTTATTACCAGTGCAATGCGGGTATTATGGTGACTGCATCCCATAACCCGGCCAAGTATAACGGCTACAAGGCATACGGTCCTGACGGCTGCCAGATGACAGACGATGCAGCTGCCATTGTGTATGATGAGATTTTGAAGACGGATATTCTGGAGGGAGCAAAATACATCTCCTTTGCAGAAGGCGTGGAAAACGGTATGATCCGCTTTGTTGGCGATGACTGTAAGAAGGCTTTTTATGAGGCGATTGAAGCGCGTCAGGTTCGTCCGGGTCTGTGCAGAACTGCCGGACTGAAGCTGGTTTACAGCCCCTTGAACGGTTCCGGACTGGTTCCGGTTACCACAGTCTTAAACGACATGGGAATTACAGACATTACCATTGTTCCGGAGCAGGAGTATCCGAACGGCTACTTTACCACCTGCAGTTACCCGAACCCGGAGATTTTTGCAGCTCTGGAGCTGGGACTGAATCTGGCGAAGGAGACAGATGCCGATCTGATGCTGGCAACGGATCCGGATGCTGACCGTGTGGGCATTGCCATGAAGTGCCCGGATGGCTCCTATGAGCTGGTAAGCGGCAATGAGATGGGCGCTCTGCTGCTTGATTATATCTGTGCAGGACGAATCGAGAAGGGAACGATGCCTGAGCGTCCGGTTGCTGTAAAGTCTATTGTTTCCACTCCGCTGGCAGATGCCATTGCAGCTCACTACGGTGTTGAGATGAGAAATGTGCTTACAGGCTTTAAGTGGATCGGCGATCAGATTGCAGGTCTGGAGGCAGCAGGTGAGGTTGACCGCTTTATCTTCGGATTTGAGGAGAGCTACGGATACCTGGCCGGTCCTTATGTTCGTGACAAGGATGCAGTTATCGGCTCTATGCTGATTTGTGAGATGGCAGCTTACTACCGCAGCATCGGCAGCTCCATTAAGCAGCGTCTGGAAGAGATTTATGCAGAATATGGCCGTTATCTGAACAAGGTTGACAGCTTTGAATTCCCGGGCCTGACCGGTATGGATAAGATGGCCGGCATTATGCAGGGACTGCGGGATAATCCTCCCACAGAGTTTGCAGGCTACAAGGTAGAGAAGGTTACAGATTATCAGAAGCCTGAGGAAACCGGTCTTCCGGCAGCCAATGTACTGATTTACGCTCTGGAGGGCGGAGCAACTGTTGTAGTTCGTCCTTCCGGTACAGAGCCGAAGATCAAGACCTACTTTACAACTCTGGGCAAGGACCTGGCAGAGGCACAGGCTCAGAAGGACAAGCTGGCAGAGGCAATGAAGCCGATTCTGGCATAAGAGGCAGAGTGTACCGCTGTGAAACAGCGAAAAATCCATAAAAGGATGAGAGGCGGCGGCTTCCCGAATTGTCTGAAGACACGGGGGGCGGCCGCTTCTTTTTTCGATTTATAATTGCACAGGGATTTAAAGTATGCTACAATCAACGAAAACACAGGCAGCAGAAATTGCCGTAAGCATCTGCTGCAGGCGCAGACAGGAAAGAGAGGGAGAAAAATATGAATTTATCCTATCAGAGTACAAGAGGCACAGAAAGCGGCCTGACAGCGTCCCAGGCGATTTTAAAAGGACTGGCTGATGACGGCGGATTGTTTATGCCTACTTATATCCCCAGGCTGGAGATTCCGATGGAGCAGCTGGCTGGGATGACTTATCAGGAAACGGCATACCAGGTGATGAAGCTGTTTCTCAATGATTTTACAGAGGAGGAGCTGCGTTACTGCATTAACAGCGCTTATGACAGCAAGTTTGATACAGAGGAAATTGCTCCTCTGGTAAAGGCGGACGGAGCTTATTATCTGGAGCTTTTCCATGGAAGCACCATTGCATTTAAGGATATGGCGCTTTCCATTCTGCCGTATCTGATGACAACCTCTGCGAAGAAGAACCATGTGGAGAATGAAATCGTAATTCTTACAGCCACCTCCGGCGATACCGGAAAGGCAGCCATGGCAGGCTTTGCCGATGTGCCGGGCACCCGGATTATTGTATTTTATCCCAAGGGCGGAGTCAGCCGGGTTCAGGAGCTGCAGATGGTTACCCAGAAAGGGGACAATACGGCAGTTGTCGCTATCCACGGCAATTTTGACGATGCCCAGACCGGTGTGAAGAAGATTTTCGGAGACAGGGCCTTTGGGGAGAAGCTGGCCCGGAAGGGTTTCCAGCTTTCTTCTGCCAACTCCATTAATATCGGACGTCTGGTTCCTCAGGTTGTTTATTATGTATATGCTTATGCAAAGCTGGTAGAAAATGGAGAGATCCAGAACGGAGATCCGATTAATATTACGGTTCCTACCGGTAATTTCGGCAATATTCTGGCGGCTTATTTTGCAAAACAGATGGGAATTCCGGTGAAAACCCTGATTTGCGCCTCAAATGACAATAAGGTTCTTTATGATTTCTTCCAGACAGGAGTTTATGATAAGAAGAGAGAGTTTATTCTTACCAGCTCACCTTCTATGGATATCCTGATTTCCAGCAACCTGGAGCGTCTGATTTATCTGAGCACAGGCTGTGATGCGGAGGCAAACCGCAGACTGATGGAGCAGTTAAATACCCAGGGCTCCTATGAGGTTACGGAAGCCATGAAGGAAGCCATGAAGGATTTCACAGGCGGATTTGCCACAGAGGCTGAGAATGCGGCTGAGATTAAGAAGGTTTATGAGGATACCGGATATGTGATTGATACCCATACCGGAGTGGCTTCTGCCGTTTACCGGGCTTACGCGGAAAAAACCGGCGATAAGACCCCTACGGTTATTGCATCGACAGCCAGCCCCTACAAGTTCTCTCACAGCGTGATGGAAGCTATCCGGGGAGACGAGGGCAGCAGGGACGAGTTTGCCATTATTGACGAGCTGTGTGCTGTATCCGGCGTGGAGATTCCGGCAGCAGTGGAGGAGATCCGGAATGCCGAGATTCGCCATAAGAGAGAAAGTGATGTGGCGGATATGGAGAATACAGTAGCAGAGATTCTGGGACTGTAACAAAATACTTCCCAAATTTCGGAAAATGTATTATACTGTTATACAGAAATGCGGTGTGGACAGGTTCGCGGTCCGCGCATTGGGGGACAATCCCGAATATAAAGGAAAACGGAGGATTTTGACATGTTAGTATCTGCAACAGAAATGCTGAAAAAAGCAAAAGAGGGGCATTACGCAGTAGGTCAGTTTAACATTAATAACCTGGAGTGGACCAAGTCTATCCTGGCAACAGCACAGGAGCTGAACTCCCCGGTTATCCTGGGCGTATCTGAGGGTGCAGGAAAATACATGACCGGCTTTAAGACCGTAGCAGACATGGTAAAGGCTATGATCGAGGAGATGAATATCACTGTTCCGGTAGCTCTGCATCTGGACCATGGTACTTATGACGGATGCTATAAGTGCATTAAGGCAGGATTTTCTTCCATCATGTTTGATGGTTCTCACTATCCCATCGAGGAGAACGTAGAGAAGACCAAGGAGCTGGTAAAGGTTGCACATGCTATGGGTCTGTCCATCGAGGCTGAGGTTGGTTCCATCGGCGGCGAGGAAGACGGCGTTGTTGGTATGGGTGAGTGCGCAGATCCGGATGAGTGTAAGGCTATTGCAGATCTGGGTATTGATTTCCTGGCAGCAGGTATCGGCAATATTCACGGAAAATATCCGGCAAACTGGCAGGGCTTAAGCTTTGAGACTCTGGATGCCATTCAGCAGAAGACCGGCGATATGCCGTTGGTTCTGCACGGCGGTACCGGAATTCCGGCTGATATGATTAAGAAAGCGATTGATCTGGGCGTAGCAAAGATCAACGTAAATACCGAGTGCCAGCTGGCTTTTGCAGCTGCAACCCGTGAGTATATTGAGGCTGGCAAGGATCAGCAGGGCAAGGGCTTTGACCCGCGTAAGCTGCTGGCTCCCGGCGCAGAGGCTATTAAGGCAACTGTAAAAGAAAAAATGGAGCTGTTCGGTTCTGTAGGCAAAGCGTGAGCTTAAACGCATGTACCATACAGAACGGCGGATCGTCCCGTATGGCTGCGAATGAATTTTAATATGGAGCGATGGTGCTTTTCCTGCAGGAGAAGCACCATCGTTTTTCAAGTTTAAGATACCTGGAACGTGTTGCAGGAGAAATAAAAAGAATCACAGTAAAAGCACCAACTGCAAAGGCGCGGGAAAAAAGCATGGAGACAGACGCGCAGGGAAGGGTTTCTAAAGGGGCAATTCAGTCAGAGGAGAGGAAGAAAAATTTATGAGCGAAGTATTGAATGCTGCAGAGATTTTCGGAAAAAATGTATTTAATGAATCTGTCATGAGGCAGCGTCTGCCCAAGGATGTATTCAAAAAAATGAAGAAAACCATGGAGGACGGGGCAGAGCTGGATCCGTCCATTGCAGGAGTAGTGGCTCATGCAATGAAGGAGTGGGCGATGGAGCGCGGAGCTACCCATTATACTCACTGGTTTCAGCCGCTGACCGGTGTTACGGCTGAGAAGCACGACTCCTTTATTTCCGTGCCGGATGCGGCGGGAAAGGTTATTATGGAGTTTTCTGCCAAGGAGCTGATTAAAGGTGAGCCGGATGCATCCTCATTTCCCTCCGGCGGACTGCGGGCAACCTTTGAGGCAAGGGGATATACGGCCTGGGACTGCACCTCCCCGGCATTTCTGAGAGAGGATGCCTGCGGAGTGACTCTCTGTATTCCCACCGCATTCTGCTCCTACCGTGGCGAGGCGCTGGATCAGAAGACACCTCTTCTGCGTTCCATGCAGGCCATTGACAAGCAGGCTCTTCGGATTCTTCGTCTCTTCGGAAATACGACAGCCAAGCGGGTTGTTCCTTCTGTAGGATCGGAGCAGGAATACTTTATGGTAGACCGGGATAAGTATCTCCAGAGAAAGGATCTGATTTATGCAGGAAGAACTCTGTTCGGGGCTATGCCGCCCAAGGGACAGGAGCTGGATGACCATTATTTTGGGGCTATCCGGGAGAGAATCGGCGCCTATATGAGGGATCTGAATATAGAGCTGTGGAAGCTGGGCGTGACAGCAAAGACGCAGCACAACGAGGCAGCGCCGGCACAGCATGAGCTGGCTCCTATTTACGAGCAGGCAAACCTGGCTGTGGATCATAATCAGATGACGATGGAGGCCATGAAAAAGGTGGCAGGCCGCCACGGAATGACCTGCCTGCTTCACGAGAAGCCCTTTGCCGGAGTCAATGGTTCCGGAAAGCATAACAACTGGTCCCTGATCAGTGATGACGGGATCAATCTGTTAAGCCCCGGCGATACTCCTCATGAGAATATCCAGTTTCTGCTGGTTCTGGCCTGTATTTTAAAGGCTGTGGACGTTCATGCAGATCTGCTTCGCGAATCTGCGACAGATGTGGGAAATGATCACCGTCTGGGAGCAAATGAGGCGCCTCCGGCTATTATTTCCGTATTTCTGGGAGATCAGCTGGAGGATGTGATTGACCAGCTGTGCAGCACAGGTGAAGCAACGCATTCCAAACAGGGCGGAACTTTAAGAACCGGTGTGGCAACTCTGCCGGATCTGGATTTGGATGCGACTGACAGAAACAGGACTTCTCCCTTTGCGTTCACAGGCAATAAGTTTGAATTCCGTATGGTGGGTGCTTCTGATTCTGTTGCTCCGGCCAATGTGGTTTTGAATACCATTGTGGCAGAGGCATTCAAGGAAGCTGCGGATGAGCTGGAAAAGGCAGAGGATTTTTCGGAAGCAGTTCATGACATGATCAAGAAGCTTCTGAAGGCCCACAGAAGAATTATTTTCAATGGCAACGGTTACTCAGATGCCTGGGTGGCTGAGGCAGAAAAACGTGGTCTTCCAAATATCGTGTCCATGGTAGATGCGATTCCTTCTATTACGACAGAAAAGTCAGTCAAGCTGTATGAGCAGTTTGGCGTGTTTACCAGAGCAGAGCTGGAATCCCGCGCGGAGATTGAGTATGAGAATTACTCAAAGGTAATCAACATTGAGGCAAAGACCATGATTGACATGGCCAGCAAGCAGATTATTCCGGCTGTAATCAAATACACAACGCAGCTGGCCGGTTCTCTGGGTGCAGTGAAAAATGCCTGTCCGGAGGCGGATGTCAGTGTTCAGACAGAGCTGCTGGTGGAGACCTCTGCCCTGCTGTCTGATATGAAGGTTGCGCTGGCTTCTCTGGAAACTGCTCTGGAAATCTGTTCTGGAATGGAAAGCGCAGAGCAGGCTCATGCCTACCATGAGAAGGTGGTTCCGGCAATGGATGCGCTTCGCGCTCCGGCAGATCGCCTGGAAATGATCGTGGACAAGGATCTGTGGCCCTTCCCGAGCTACGGAGATTTGCTTTTTGAGGTATAACTGTAAATCAGAGGAAACATAGAGGAATTTCCGATGCTTCTTGTTCGACTTTGCCGGACAAGAAGATGGCTCGTCCTGAACAGTTACAATCTAATGAGAAAACGGCGGAATATGTCTCGGCAGGGGACAGGCTTCGTCGTTTTTCCTTTTTTGTGTTGAAGGCTCAGTCTCTTTTGTATAACAAAAAATACTTGATAAGGATGAGGCGTGTGTGCTTGAGGAAAATGGCTGCTGACAAGAGCTACTCTCTGGCGAGAGGAAATTAAGAAGGAAAAGGATGGTTTCTGCACAATTTGGGGAGGAGATTTTGCATTTTAAGAAGGGAAAGGGTGGCTTCTGCACAATCTGGGGCTGAGATTTTGCATTTAAGGAGGGTAAAGGATGGATCCTGCACAATCCGGGGTTGAAATTTTGCATTTAGAGCCAGAAAAGTCGAATCCTGCACAATCTGGGGTTGAAATTTTGCATTTAAGAAGGAAAAAGCCGAATCCTGCACAATCCGGGGGTGAAATTTTGCATTTAAGAAGGAAAAAGCCGAATCCTGCACAATCCGGGGTTGAAATTTTGCATTTCAGGAGGAAAAAGTCGAATCCTGCACAATCTGGAGTTGAAATTTTGCATTTCAGGAGGGAAAGAGCGAATTCTGCACAATCCCAGCCAGGGTTTTGAAAGAAGTTAAAATAAATGCGGAATACAAAAGACAGAACGCAGATTAGATTGTAGGGGAAAAGGAACAGTGTTATAATATGAAAGCAGGCAGGACATATGTCCTGCCTGTTACTGACAGGAAATGCACCATTGTCAGAATATTCAAATAGAAGAGCCGGGGAGTGAAATATTTGAAAAGGGAAGATATTTATGAATATGTAAAGAAGCGATATGGTACAGTTCCAGAATACCTTTGGAAGGACTCTCCCAAAAGTGCAGTGCTTCGTCACAGGAATGGAAAATGGTATGGGGTGCTGATGGAGGTTGAAAGATCCAGACTGGGATTGGAAGGAGATACAAAGGCAGACATTATAGATGTAAAGTGTAACCCTGACATGGTCAGTTTTCTGACACAGAGCTGCGGATTCTTACCGGGATATCATATGAATAAAAATCACTGGATCACAATCCTGCTGGATGGAACTGTGAGTGAGGAAAAAATTTTAGATTTTCTGGACATGAGTTACGGCTTGGTTGAATAAAAGCATTAACAGAAGTGAGAGACAGGAAAAATCTTATGAAAACAAGCGTTTAACGTTTTTCTGTCTGAATCTTTGCATGGCTGAACTGTTGCTTCAAATCAGGTATGCCGGGGGAGATTCGTTTACATTTCTCAGGGATTATAGTATATTGTAAGTATTCATAATGAGAATGCAGCAGAAGAGGGAGACATGCCGCTGCATAGATTCAAAGTGCGGGAGATGATTGAGATTGATGAAACAGAATGTTCTGGAAGTAGTTTACGCCTCAAATGATGGTTACGCCAGACATTTGGGCGTATCCCTTTGTTCACTGCTGGACAGAAATCAGGATATGGAGGAAATCCGGGTTCATATTTTAAGCATGGGAATTTCCGGGGAGAACCGGGCCCGCCTGCAGGGGCTGGCAGACAGATATAAGCGCAAGCTGGTTTTTGTGGAAATAGAAAATCTGGAAGATCGCTTTGATCATCCGGTGGATACGGGGGGCTATGATATCAGCATTATGCTGCGCCTTTTTATGGCAGAGGCGCTGCCTGAGGATTTGGATCGGGTGCTGTATCTGGACTGTGATACTGTGGTGGCTCAGTCCTTAAAGCATCTGTGGAATGTCCATCTGGGAGACAAGATTGCAGGCGCTGTCATGGAGCCTACGATTTATAAAGAAGTGAAGGAATCGATTGGACTGGGGCCGGAGGACGGGTATTTTAATTCCGGTGTACTTCTGGTGAATTTGAAGAAATGGCGGGAGGAGAATATTCAGGAGCAGCTTCTGGAATTCTGGAAGGAAAAGGGCGGAAAGCTGTTTGCCAGCGATCAGGATGTGATCAACGGAACCTTGAAGGGAAGAATTCTGCCGCTTCCTCCCAGATATAACTTTTTTACCAATTACAGGTATTTTTACTACAGGAGTCTGCTTCGGGTGTCTCCTTCCTATCGGGCCGTTACCTGGGCTGAATTCCGGGAGGCAAAGCGCCATCCCTTTGTGATTCATTACATGGGGGATGAACGGCCTTGGATTGCGGGAAATCTGAATCATTACCGGAAAGCCTATGAGCGGTATCTGGCTCAGACAGAGTGGGTCGGAACGCCAAAGGAAAAGGGAAAGAGACTGTATATGCTGGCATATCACGGGCTGGATTATCTGACGGCTTTGTGTCCGCCGGCCCGGTTTGCGATCAGCCGGAGAATGGGAATGCGCTTTGTAGAGAACAGAAAGAAAGACAGAAAATAACACGCTTGGAGGGAAAACATGATTACAGTATTAATGGCAGCCTGGCAGGGAAAAAAGTATTTGGAGCAGCAGCTGGACTCCATTCTGGCCCAGACGGTTCCTGTTCGGATCTGGGTGTCTGATGACGGCTCTGATGACGGAACCAGGGAGCTTCTGGAGCAGTATTGTGAATGGTATCCGAAGCAGGTGTTTTTATATTCCAGAGAGAATTCCGGAGAAAACGGAGCTGCCGGGAATTTCTTCTGGCTTCTGTCTCTGGCTGCAAAGGAAGGAAAAAGCGATTATGTCATGCTGAGTGATCAGGATGATGTCTGGTTCCATCATAAGGTGAAAACACTTCTGAGAAGAATGAAGCAGCTGGAAAAGGGACTGGGAGAGAACTGCCCCATTCTTGTTCATTCCGATATGGAGGTGACGGACAGCCAGCTGAATGTCCTGGATTCCAGCTTTTTCCACTATTCCCACATCAACCCCACAAGAAGTACATTCGGGGAGATTCTGGTGGAAAATCCGGTAACAGGGGGCGCTCTGATGATGAACCGGTCTCTGCTTAAACTCCTGGAAAAGGAACCGGTATCCTGTTTTATGCATGACTGGTGGATTGCGCTGACAGCGTCCTGTTTTGGTGTGATTGATTTTGTGCCGGAGGCTCTTTCCCAGTATCGCCAGCACGGGGACAATGTTCTGGGAGCCAGGGCGTCAGGCAGTCTGAAGGACTGCAGAGAGCGGCTGAACCGCCAGAAAGAGGTAGAGGAGAATTACCGGAAAATGATAGAGCAGGCCAGGGCCTTTGGAAAGATGTTCTGGCAGCAGCTGGACGGGCGGCAGAGAATGATTCTTCGGGCTTATCTGGCTCTTCCATATCAGTCTGTAGCCGGGCGGTGCCAGAATATTGTCAGAAACCGGTTTTTCAAAAGCTCCCGGGTGCAGACGGCGGCTATGTGCGTGACAATGCCTCATGCAGGGGAAAAAAGGAAAGAGAAAAAATGAAGGTCAATGCAGTAATTTTAAATTACAATGATGCAGATACAGTCGAGACTCTGGTTCACAGTATTTGTGGATATGAGAGTCTGGAACATATTATTCTTGTGGATAATCATTCTCAGGATGATTCCAGACAGAGGCTTCAGCAGCTGGCCCGGGAAAATGAAAAAATCCAGCTGGTATTTCTGGAGGAAAACGGAGGATATGGAAAGGGAAATAATGCCGGAGTCCGTTTTGCAGTAAGGGAAAACCAGGCGGATTATGTGCTGATCTCCAATCCGGATGTGGTGTTTTCTGAGAAATGTCTGAAGAAAATGCTTCATGTTTTTGAATCCCACCCGGATGTGGCGGCGGTGACGGCCCGGATGGAGGATGCCCGGTACGGAACCCAGAAAAATGCCTGGCCTTTGAGGGGCTTTTGGGGAGAGCTGCTTTCCATGGGGCCTGTAAGCAGACGTTTGTTCCGGCCGTTTCTTGAGTATCCGGAACGCCGTTTCCAAGGGAAAAAGGCCGTGTATACAGATGCGGTTCACGGCTCTCTTTTTCTGGTTGACGGAAAGAAATTTCTGACCTGCGGCGGATATGATGAGGGGATTTTTCTTTATCAGGAGGAGGCAGTGCTGGCACAGCGTTTTCGGAAGGCAGGATACCGAAGCGTGCTTTTATTAAACTGCAGCTATCGCCATGAGCATTCGGTATCTATCAGTAAATCCTTTCAGGGAGAACTGGAACGGCAGCGTCTGAGAGAGGAAAGTGTGCTGTACTATATGCAGAATTATCTGTCTGCAGGTGCATGGAAAATCAGGGTTGCGAAATGCTGGTTCTGGGGAATTCGGATGGAAATTCGGGCAGTCAGGATGGCGGAGGCGGTCCTAAAGAGAAAAGAATAGAATGTTGCAGGTATCTAAAAAGGGTAGCATGGTACAGAGCCATGAAATAAACATTTTGTTTCATGGCTCTGTGCCGTATTAATTATTCGATGACGGTTGCAATTGCTTCAATTTCAATCATCATACCATTATTAAATTTTCCAATTTCCATAGTACTTCTAGCAGGTGGATCTTCGGGAAAGAATTCTTTATATGTCTCATTAAATATCTGAAATTGGTCAATATCTGATACAAATACTAAAGTTTTAAATACATGTTGTAAATCAGAACCTGCTTCTTTTAAAATTTGATCCATGTTTTTCAGAATTTGTCTTGTTTGCGCTACAATATCACCAGGGGCAATGAGTTGCTGTGTAGCAGGATCATGAGCAGTGATTCCGGCAGTGAAAATAAGATTACCAACCCGAAATGCTTGCGAATACCAGCCGCCAGGGGCAGGGGCTTTTGTAGTTGTAATTTTTTGAGCTTTCATATTGTTTACCATCTCCATATTATATTTTGTCCATCATACAAAGCTTTTTAATAGTTGAATAGAGAACTTCTGCGCCATTGGCTAAATCATCTTTAGTTGTATATTCATCAGGACAATGGCTAACGCCGTTATTTGAACTTCGCAGAAAAATCATTGCCATTGGATATAAACGTCCCATTTGCATGGCATCGTGGGCCGGGTAGCTCACCATATGCATGTATGGGATATTATTTTCTTCTGCACTTTCAGCAATGAGCTTTTTTAGTGTTGGATGACAATGGCAGGGCGCGGTGCCAATAGTAGAGCGAATTTCGTATGTTAGGCCACGTTTTTTGCATTGATTGTCAGCAAAGGAAACAGTATCCTGATAAAGCTGTGTCCAGATATCATCATTTACTTCGCGGAAATCTATGGAAAAGGTAACTTCATTCGCTACAATATTGTGTTCATTGGGAATAACCTGAACATATCCTACAGTGCCTCGAGTTGTGGAGCCAGATTGCAAGGCTAATCGTTCTATTTCGCAGGCGGTTTCTGCAGCGGCAGCGAATGCATCGTGGCGATCCTCCATAGCCATGCCACCTGCATGAGCAGATTCTCCATGATAAGTAATGTAAAACTGGTGAATTCCGGCAATATCGTCTACTACGGCCAAGGGCAATCCATGTTTCAAGAGATACTTGCCTTGTTCGATATGAAGTTCAATAAAAGCAAAATAATCTTCTTTTTTTAGAAGAGAACCTTCAAAATTATCTGGTTCCAGATTCATATCATATTCGATCATAGCCTGTTTCATCGATTTTCCAGTATTTCGATCAAAAGATGTTTCTGCAAAATCATGAGGGAGCATTCCACAAATTGCTTTACTTCCGAAATGACCGCCTAGAAACTGACTGGCTTCTTCATTGATAAATGCGATCATTTCAATTGGTCGTTTAGGACGAAAATGATTTTCTTTCATAGTAGTAAGTACTTCAAGGGCGGTCATTATGCCTGCCAAGCCATCAAATTTTCCGCCCATAGGCACTGTATCAAAATGAGATCCTGTCAAAACAGGCGGAAGATTTTCTTCACCTTCATATCTTCCGTAGATATTGCCGACTGTATCAATTCGGATAGTCAGACCAGCTTCTTTCATCCATTTGATTAAGAGAAGGCTAGCTTTGCGATATTCAGATGTCCAAGCAAAACGACTGATGCCACCTCTTGGATCACGGCCAAATTCGCCTATTTCCTGTTCTCTGTTCCATAATCGTTCTCTATTAATATTCATTTTATATTTCACCTCCATAATCAGGCTGTATAAATTGTCCATATCCGTTTTCAGCCAGAATATGTTCCTGTTCATAAACCTTTTTTCCCCGAACAAATGTGGCAACTATTTTGCAGTTTACAGTTCGACCTTGATATGGAAAACGGGTACTTTTTGTTTTAGAGAAACTATTTCTGCGATCAATAGTCCAGGACTGATTTGGATTTACGATGGTTATATCGCCGTCTGAACCAATGTGGATGCTTCCTTTACGGGGATAAAGACCAAAACGCTTAGCACTATTTGTAGAAGATAGTTTTGCAAATTGAATAGGACTCATACCGCGCTTTAATACTGCCTCATCAAACATAAGAGGAAAAGCTGTATCGATAGAAGGAGCACCGCCAATGACATCCCATTTGTTTCCGGTTTCCGGTTCTTTATCAATAGATGGATAGGGGGCATGATCTGTAGCAAGGTAATCAATCGTACCATCCATAAGATAATTCCACATTTTTTCCATGCGTTTTTTATCTCTTAAAGGTGGCTGAATTAGCGCATATGTATCAAAAGAAGCAGCATTTTCTAAATTTAGAAGGAAGTAGTGTGAACAACTTTCAACTGTGATATCAACACCCTCTTTCCGCGCCTTTTTGATTAATTCAGCACCTTCAGGAATGGAAAGATGACAAATATGTACAGGACATCCTGTTTCTTTAGAAAATAGGATAATCTGGTTGATAGCGGCTAATTCTGCATAATAGGGACGGGCCTTATCCTGTAGTTCTATGCTCCATGGATATTGTCGATAATATTTGGTGAGTTCGGTAACAATAACAGGATCTTCCGCATGAAATCCCAAAATTCGATGTAGCTTTTTGGTTTTTTTCATGGCTTCCATTTGCAGCTGCAGATTAAGCCACGGAAAGGTAGGACCTGCATCTAGGGTAAAAGCTTTGAATGCAATACAGCCCTCTGCCTTTAGTTCATCCAGATGGTTAAAATTATCTGCAGTTGCTCCTGCCCAGAGGGCATAATCTATAATAGAACTGTTTTGTGCAAGTTCTTTTTTTAATAAAAAGTGTTCTTTTGTAGTAGAAGCAGGATTACTGTTGGGCATTTCCATAATACAGGTAAATCCGCCGCTGGCAGCAGCTTGGGTACCATGAAAAAAATCTTCTCGGTAATTAGCTCCTGGTTCAAAAAAATGTGTGTGAGTATCAATGGCTCCAGGCATTACATAACACTCAGAAGCATCAAAAACCTCCTTTGCAGACCATTTTTCTGAATCAAAGATAGCTGCTATTTTACCATGAGAAATGCCTATGTTTTTATGGACAATTTCCTGCTCCAAAACGACTAGGCCATTTTCAATAACAAGATCGAATTCCATAAATTCCTCCGTATTATTTTAAATTCATAGAACCGAGGGGATCAAGGATTTTTATAATGTTTTCATCATGAATATTGTCAGAAGTTACCAGAACATAATCATTTTCAATAAATTCTGGAAACTCTGCTTGTCCATTAGCGGCAGCTATTGCCTGTTTTACAGAATTATAACCGAGCCCATATGGATTTTGAGAAACCATGCCCTGAAGAACTCCGTCATATACATATTGGATCAATGCTTCTGAGGTATCATAGCCAAAAATTAAAAGGTCATTTCTTCCTTCATTTTTTATAGTTTGACATACTCCCTCAGTGGTTCCTTCATTTACCATAAAGATTCCTTTCAAATCCGAATTTTCCAAAAGTAAATCCTGAGTGGTATTTGCTGTTTTTTCTAAGTCTCCATCTGTATAGAACGGACCGATACATTCAAAGCCTTCTTTTTTAGTAAGGGTATCCATAAAGCCTTTTTCGCGTTGCTGAATAACGGCATTTCCTGCATTAGTTGAAATTACAGCAAATTTTCCTCCATCTGGACAATTTTGGATCATGTATTCTGCAACAGCGCTGGATGCTTTGTAGTGGTCTACAGATACACTTGTTGTTACAACAGAAGAATTAAGGCCACAATCCCATGCAATTACTGGAATATCCAAAGACTGAAGTAAATCACTTACAGCATCTGCATTAGTGGCAGAAATAGCAAGAGCATCAATGCCTGTTACAAGCATATCCTCTACAATTTTTCTTTGTCCGGTACCATCGGTATCTGTTGTTGTACCTTGGTAATTTATGGTATATCCTGCTTCTGAAGCAGCATCAGTGGCACCTTTCTGGACATAGTCATAAAATACAAATAAGGTAGACTGTGGAATAAGTCCGATTGTCATAGTTTTTTCTGAAGTAGCTAATGTTTCTGTTTTGTCGGCAGTGGATGTTTCGGCAGGAGTTTCGTTGTTAGAATTGGCACATCCGATTAGTGAAAGAGCCATAATCCCCGCCAATACGATTCCGTTCCATTTTTTCATTTTCTTCATGTTGTACCTCTCCTTCTTTTAATTATTTTTAAATTTTACTCGGATTACATCTAGGAATACAGCTAAAATAATGACACATCCAACAGCAACTTGCTGCCAGAAAGAACTGAGCCCTATTAGATTTAATCCATTATTTAAAATTCCAATAATAAATGCGCCTATAATGGTGCCAAGCATATTGCCTTTTCCACCGGAAAGGCTGGCTCCTCCGATGACAGCTGCTGCAATAGCAAAAGTTTCATCTCCCTGACCAGCTGTTGGAGAAGCAGAGGCAACTCTGGAGGTAAGAATAATTCCTGCAATAGCGGATAAAAGTCCACAAAGAAGATATACTTTAAATTTTGTCATTTTTACTTTTATACCGGATAAAAATGCTGCATTTTCATTACTTCCTATGGCGAAAATAGTTCTTCCAAATCTGGATTTTGCAAGAACTATTACAGCTACAGTTGCAATGATTATCATAAATAAAACCGGATAAGGAAGCCAACCTCCAAGTTTACCTTGCCCTATCCATGTAAAAGCTTCTCCTGCAGAAGAGGCAGAAAGAGGTATACCATTTAATATAACATAGATTAAACCACGCATAATGCTGTTTGTACCCAGAGTAGCTATAAAAGGTACAATTCCAAGAACAGTTACAGTAAATCCGTTGAAGGCCCCTAATGCAATTCCAGTAAGGAGTCCGAGACTAACTGCTATAGGAACAGAAACACCTTGATTCAGGCATACAGCTACAATCATACCGGAGGCAGCAGATATAGAGCCAATTGAAAGATCAATTCCTCCAGTAATAATGACAAAAGTTTCTGCTATAGCTAAAAGAACAGCAACAGATGTTTGTAAAGCGATGTTGAGTAAGTTTCGTTGGCTTAAAAAATTTTTTGTATTTAAGGAGAAAAATATCATTAGTAATGCTAATCCAACTAGTGTGATAATTAACTGCATATTAAATTTTGTTTTTGATAATAGAAGACTGGTTTTTTGTTTCATAATAGCTTATACCTCCATCATTTCACACTGGAGAATTTTCTCCTGAGTAGCTTCTGACTTCATGAAATCTCCAGAAATACGTCCGTTATTCATTACAAGGATGCGATCACTCATACCTAGAATTTCTGGCATTTCGGAAGAAATCATAATAATGGTTACGCCATTTTTTATTAATTCGTACATCAATTCGTATATTTCAAATTTAGATTTTACATCAATTCCTCGAGTTGGCTCATCAAAAATTATAATTTTAGCATGATTACAAAGCCATTTAGCTACCATGACCTTTTGCTGATTTCCTCCAGATAGAGTTCCGGCAGTCTGAGTGGAATTGCGCATTTTAATACTCATTTTTTGAACATACTCAAGAATGGTTTTTTCTGCTTTGCTGTCATTTATAAAACCTCTGGGCGAAAAAGCGTTATAACTTGCTGATATAATATTTTCTTTGATAGAGAGCCCTAAAAACAGACCATCTTTTTTTCGATCTTCTGTTAGGTATGCGATACCAACATCAATAGCATCACTAGGGCTTTTTATATGAACTTTTTTACCACGAATTTTTATGGTACCTGAGGTTTTGCGATATGCCCCAAAAATTGTCTTCATTAGTTCTGTCCGTCCTGCACCCATTAAACCTACAATGCCGAGAATTTCTCCTTCATAAGCTTGGAATGAGATATCCTTTAATCGATTTCCGACATTTAGGTGCTCTACTTCAAGGGTAGGCCTCCCTCGTTTGTAGTCAGGTTTTGGCGGAAATTGCTGTGTCAGATCTCTCCCTACCATTTCACAAATCAGCATATCTTTTAAGTTTGAATGATATGGACGAGTGCTGATTAAATTTCCATCACGTAAGACACTTACTACATCGACAATTGCATCCAAGTCACTCATGCGATGGGAAATGTAAATAATAGCAACACCTTTGTCGCGAAGTTTTTTAATAATTTTAAATAGAACTGATATTTCATTATCAGTTAAAGCTGCGGTAGGTTCATCCATAATAAGAAGACGGCAGTTGTAAGACAGAGATTTTGCAATTTCAACCATTTGTTGTTCAGCTACGCTTAAATCTGATACTTTTCGCAGAGGATCAATTTGACATTCAAGTTCATTAAGAATGTTCTTTGCCATATTCGTCGTTTTTTTATCATTAAGAAAGAATCGATTTCCAGGTTCCCTGGAAATAAATATGTTTTCGGCAACAGTTAAGTCAGGCATTAGATTAAATTCCTGATATACAATGCCAATGCCCAGATCAAATATTTCTTTTGGGTGTGAGATGTTCATTTCTTTTCCGTCATAGAAGACAGTTCCTGAGTTTTGCTTTACGACTCCAGTAATGATCTTGACGAGTGTTGATTTTCCGGCACCATTTTCACCCATTAAGGCATGAACTTCTCCCTTGCGAATAGTTGAATTGATATTTTTTAATACTATATTGCCGGAATAGGACTTTCCGATATTTTTTGTTTCCAGCAAGATTTCATTCATTTTTTTCATCCTTTCATTCAGTGAGTATTATCACATCATGACATCACCTAGATTTGGACCAAGAGTTTGTCCAGTATAAAGATTTCCATCAGGTTCTGCTGCCAAGAATACAGCGGTGGGAAGGATCTCATGTAGTTCTCCAAAACGAGGGAGAACCAGTTCAGATTCTTTTTGCTTTCTCCATTCAGGGCTTACAACTCCCATAAGTTGTGTTTCAATAGGTCCAGGAGCAATACAGTTTACAGTAATGTTATATTGTCCTAATTCTCGGGCAAGGGATTTTGTGAATCCAATGAGTCCTGCCTTTGCAGCACTATAATGACAGTGTTCAACGCTTCCTTTTTGTGCGATTTGAGAGGAAAGGTTGATGATACGACCAAATCTTTGCTGAATCATATAAGGAACTGCATATTTGCAGGTAAGGAAGCAGCTTGTTAGATCAACTGCCAACATACGATTCCAGTCATCTAATGTCATGTCTATAAGAAGCTTTGGGTTAGATATTCCAGCTACATTTAAAAGAATGTCAATTCGTCCAAAGTTATCAATGGCAGTCTTTATTAAATTTTCAGCAACTTCTGGTTTTGAGATATCACCTTCTTGAAGGATGACGCGACTCCCATAGGATTCCAATTCTTTTTTGAATGCATCCATTTTTTCTTGAGCATCTCCGTAATAGTTTAAAACCAGATCAGCCCCTTCCTGAGCATAGATAGTGGGGAAGCCTCGGCTCATTCCATATCCAGCACCAGCACCTGTGATAACAGCAACTTTTCCTTTTAGCTTCATAACAACCTCCATTTTTTTTCTTTTTTCCCAATTTTTGGGTACAAAAATACCCATAGCATTCCTGTAATTATTTTCATTCATTATTGCCATGGGTATTAAATTACATTTATAGTAAAACCTATTCTTTCTGGTTTTTTGTAATATCCAGATAGTTATATAAGGTATATTTTGAAATGCCCAGATATTCCTGTACACGTTCACCAGATTTGGTAATTAAGAAAGCTCCTTTTTCATTGAGCAATCGTACAAATTCAATTTTGTCATCTCGGGTCATCTGTTCTGGAAGTTTTCCAATATGTTCTTGTGTCTTTTTCATAATAACTTCCAATAACTGGTTTACATCAGAAACAAAAATCTCATCTTCCATATTGTTAATGTTACAGCGATTCATTTCCTTTAAAACCTGTTCAAATTTTAATGTTTCGGTAATATCTGTGTTGATACACAAACAACCGATAGTATTGCCATTGGAATCACGAATATAAAGGGAAGAGGAACGAAGATAACGTCCGTCAGGCAACTTTGTAACATAGCTGTACCGATCACCGTTTCCGTAAGTGCCTTTTAAGACTTCGAGACCTAAATTGCTTCCTGTTCCTCCAACTTTTCTTCCTGTAATATTGCCGTTTCGGATATCTACGATAGTATGTTCGTAGCCATTTCGTAAATCGTGAAGTACAATTTCTGTATTTTTTCCAAGCTGTTGTTCAAGCATATCTACTAATCTATTTAAGAAGTCTGTATCCCAAATTTGGTTGTTTTTTTTCATGTAATATTCCTTATCTGTTTTAGTTCTTGTTCTAATTGTATAGTACCAGACTTTTTGTTTGTTGTCAATATAAAAAACAAACTTTTTGTATGGTTTATGTCTAAAAATGTCATAAAAACAAACTTATAGTATTGAGAAAAGGTAAAAATAAAAACATTTTGTTTGAAATTAAAGATATGATTTTTAAGAAGAAAAAAGCCGAAGCCGTATTCAAGCGGCTTGGCTTTTTTCGCTTTGGATAAATTCTGTTAATTACTGCCCTAACTGTGCAATCAGCCGCTGGGTTTCTGCTGCGATCTGCTCCTGGGTCAGGTTGGGATCGGTCGGATCCCAGGTCTGTTCAAAGGGAATCTCGTACAGGATGGTAGGACGCTCAAAGGGTCCCGGATCCGGACTGTTGTAAACAACTACGGTTGTTCCAATCGCACAGTTGTCATAGATCCACTTGGAATCAATGGTTGCCAGGCGAATACATCCGGCGGAACGGGCAATTCCAAGGTTGTTGTAGGTGCTGGCCCATACGCTGAAGGGATCCTGCCGGTCATAAATGATGGAATGAAGCAGAATGGGCATTCCCGGGTTCAGACGGGTTGCGTACTGGGTGTATAAATCGTGAATCATCAGACGCCAGCGGTATTTCTCCGGTGTTTTGAAGGTTCCCACAGGTGTATCATCGCCTACGGATGTCAGGAAGGCTTTGACGGGAATGATAAATCCGTTGCCGCCGTCCTGGGCGTAAACAGTCAGGCAGTTCATCTCCTTGTTGATCTTCAGAAGATAGGGGCCTCCTGCCGGGAGAAGAGCTTCCACATCTGTTACCAGACGTCCGTCCTCGCCGAAGTAATATTTATAGCCATCGATATACTGCCAGCCGGTTACAGGATAGGAATCCTTAAAATAATACTGGTTGTTTTCCTGCCAGCCCCAGCCTGTATAATTGGAGCCGTCTCCGCCGTGGATGTAACGCATCACACCGTCAATATTCTGGATTCCGTCTGCTGTGGCAGCGGCCAGAGGATTGGAGGTGTTCAGGTTTCCGGCGGTTCCCTTAACGAAGAATGCCAGCCGGAAGCCGGTCAGGTGAAGACCGCGTCCCATGGTGCCGGCTGTCTGTCCGTTTTTCGCCCAGCCGGTCTGAGTGCCGTTGCTTAATGTAGTCATGTAGTAAATATCATACTTGTCAGCAACCGGACCTTTGAACCGGTACTGAATGGCTTCCACGGGAACCATCGTGGCTGCGTGAGAGGTCTGCTGACCATTGAGGGCCCAGTCAGACCAGCCATTGGCTGTGGAATAAGTACGGTAAAGCAGATCTCCGTGAATATTTTCCAGGAAGGTGGAAACGGCACTGAAGCCGGCGCCTTCGCTGGTAATCTCCTGATCATTGACATAGGGAACAGACCAGTTCTGCTGGCTCAGAAGAAGAGCCGTTGTTTGAAGCCGGGGTTCTCTGTCAGGAACGGTAAGGGGATTGCTTCCCTGCTGTGCCTCCTGCTGTGCTGCCTGCTGCTCGGCTTCCAGCTGTGCGCCTTGCTCCTCGGTCAGTTCTCCGGTTCCTGCTCCAGGTGCCGTTTCACCGGAAGGAGTCTGGGTACCCTCGGGCATGGCGGTATTGCCGCCCGGTGCTGCAGTACCGTCTCCGGAAGGAGCAGTAGAGCCGGTTCCCTGCTCTATGGTGCCGGAAGAAGAGACACCGGGACCTCCGGCAGAGGTCTCATCGTTCTGAGTCTGACCGGCATGGATGACGCGGCTGCCTTCCTGGGAGTTGTCCGAAGCAGGTGTCTCCGGAGTGGGAGATGCTGCACCGGGTCCCTGAAGAAGAACGGTCGGGGAACCATTTGTAGTGCCTGCTGCAAACGCACAGGTGACTGTGTTAAACATCATGGCTCCGGAAAGGAGCATGATCATGCCTGCTTTTGTACGTCTATGCATAAAATAAATCCTCCTGTGATCATTCTATTGTTAATCTATCACAATACGGCGAAAAATACCATATGAGATTTACATTTTCAGGCCATTATTGTAAAATAAAAGGTAATGGCAAGAAAAATGTAAGAATATCGTTATGGATTTGGAAATGAATGGAGATTAAGATGGAGAAGCAGCAGTCAGAGGTGATGGTCAGCATTTGCTGTATTACCTTTAATCAAAAAGATTATATCCGGGATGCGCTGGACGGATTTTTAAAACAGAAAACGGATTTTTCTTATGAAATCCTGATCCATGATGATGCGTCCTCAGATGGAACAGGGGAAATCATCCGGGAATATGCCCTGCGGTTTCCCGACAGGATTTTTCCGATTCTCCAGACGGAAAACCAGTATTCCAGGGGCTTGACCAATATCAGCGGAACCTTTAATTTCCCCAGAGCCAGAGGCCGTTATATTGCCATGTGCGAGGGAGACGACTATTGGACGGATGTGAATAAGCTGCAGCAGCAGGTGGATTTTATGGAGGCCCATCCCGACTGCTCTATCTGTTTTCACAGCGCAGCTGTAGAGGTTCAGGGAAAGGCAGTAACAGAGCGCATGATGCGCCCATACCGGGGAAACAGGCGGGTGACGCCGGAGGAGATTATTGATAAAACCTCCGGATATCCGACGGCTTCCCTTTTGTTTCGCCGGGAAATGGTGGACTGTCTGCCGGAGTTTTATGTACAGGCGCCTATTGCGGATATTCCCCTTCAGCTTCTGGCTTCAGCCAGAGGATGGGGATATTATCTGGACAGGCCCATGTGTGTGTACCGTCTGGGGGGAGCAGCTTCCTGGACAACGCTTATGAAGCAGGGAAATTATGAGCAGAAGCAGGCAGATTACGCCAAAGCCATGGAGAAGATGTACCGGGGCTTTGACGCGGAAACAGGCGGACGGTTTCATGAGACAGTGGAGCATGCTGCTGCCAGGCTTATGTTTCTGACGAAGGTAAATACAAAGAAATACGAAGAGGTTCTGGATTCGCGAAACCGGGAATTTTTCCGGGAGCTGAATCTGCGGACCCGGTTTTTTATCCGTTTTGAGGCCGGGGCTCCGGGGCTGTACCGGAGACTCCAGAGCTGGTTTCACAAAAACGGATGAAAGCAGATGACAGGAGTGAAATTGTGGCAGAGACAGAGATGAAACAAAAGGTGGCAAAGGGGCTGTTCTGGAAGCTTCTGGAAAACGGCGGAGCCCAGGGCGTGCAGTTTATTATTGCGATTTTGCTGGCGCGGCTTCTGACCCCGGCAGAATATGGAGTAGTGGGAATTATTATGATTTTCATTACGATTGCCAATGTATTTGTGCAGAGCGGATTTTCTACGGCACTGGTGCAGAAGCGGACGGCAGATGAGGTGGATTTTTCTTCGGTCTGCTATTTTGAACTGGCAGCGGCTCTTGGAATGTATGGACTTTTGTATGGGGCGGCACCGATGATTGCAGGCTTTTATGATCTTCCGGTGCTTTGTGATATTGTACGGGTCCTGGGAGTGGTTCTGTTTCCCGGAGCGGTGATTTCTGTACAGACGGCTTATGTGTCCCGGAACATGGAATTCCGGGGCCTGTTTTTTTCCACCCTGGCGGCATCTCTGGTGTCCGGCGGGCTGAGCATTGCCATGGCAGCCGCAGGCTGGGGCGTGTGGGCGATGGTAGGACAGCAGATCAGCTATTACATCAGTCTGATGGCAGTGCTGTTTCTGACGGTTTCCTGGAAGCCGCGCAGATGCTTTTCCATGGAACGGGTAGGAGGAATGTTTTCCTTTGGCTGGAAGCTTTTGTGCGCCTCCCTTCTGGATACGGTTTTTAATAATCTCTATGGACTTTTAATCGGAAAGATATATAATGAAGAATTGTTGGGAAGCTATACCAGAGGAGAGCAGTTTCCAAAGCTGATTGCATCAAATCTGGGGGCGGCGATTCAGGCTGTGCTTCTTCCGGCGTTTTCCGCCAGTCAGGACAGCCGGGAGACGATTCGTGACATGGTTCGCCGCGCAATCCGTTTAAGTTCGTTTGCTGTGCTTCCCATGCTGATGGGACTGTTTGCAGTGGCAGATACCCTGGTTTTGGCCCTTTTGGGAGAGCAGTGGATGGTTTGTGTGCCGTTTTTGCGGATTATGTGTATTTCTTACTGCTTCTGGCCTATTCATATTACCAATCTTCAGGCGATTAATGCTGTGGGGAGAAGTGATATTTTTCTGAAGCTGGAGCTGGTGAAAAAGGGGCTGAGTCTGGCTGCTCTGCTTATAGGAATACAGTTTAATGTGTTTATTATGGTGTGCATCAAGGCGTTTCAGGATTTTCTGTGCACCTTTGTCAACGCAGCGCCCAATCAGAAGCTTCTGGGCTACAGCATTGCCCAGCAGTGGAGAGATGTGGCGCCTCCGGCTTTTTTATCAGCTGTTATGTGCGTGGCTGTTATGGCGGCGGGAAAACTGCTTCCTGATATGTCGGTATGGCTGAAGCTGGCGGTGCAGATTGTCTTCGGCTGCGGTGTTTATGCAGGTCTTGCGTGGGCATTCCGGCTGGAGAGCTTTTGCTATCTTCTGGGAATGGTGAGAGGAGAAAAGTAGGATGATGAAAAATACAGTGCTTGTGACAGCTATTGGTTCTTTTTCTGCAGATGCGGTAATCCGGTCCTGCAGGAGAGAGGGCTTTCGGATTGTGGGCTGTGATATTTATCCGGCAGAGTGGGTGGCCAGCTCTATGGATGTGGATGTGTTTTACCGGGCGCCCTATGCCACAGATACAGAGGCTTACCGGAGCTTTATCAGACAGATATGCGAAACGGAGCAGATCGACTATGTGCTTCCTCTGACGGATGCGGAGATTGATGTGTTTCAGCAGTGGAGACAGGAGGATCAGACCTGCCCGGGAGGATGGGCCGTGGTCTGTATGTCTGATATGGAAACCATTCGCCTGTGCCGGAACAAGAGAAGGGCGGCAAAGCTTCTGGAGGAAAAGAAGGTGTGCAGAACCATTCCCGGAAAAAGGCTTTCCGAGCTTTTGAGCGCTTCGGAATATTCCGGAGAGGAGAGTTTTGCAGGTCTTTCCTATCCGCTGATTATCAAGCCGGAGGACGGACGGAGCAGTCAGGGACTGCGGCGGATTTTTGATTCCCGGGAAATGGAGCTGGCAGTAAGCCAGTTAAAGGGGCAGGCAGAGCGTTATCTGGTGCAGCCTTTGATTTCCGGCGGGATTACAACAGCAGATGTGGTAAGAAGCCATGAAACAGGAGCCTGTGTGTGTCTTCCCAGGCGGGAGCTTCTGCGTACCCTGAACGGAGCCGGAACCTCGGTACAGGTATTCCGGGATCCGGTTCTGGAAAAAATCTGTGAAGAGATTGCAGGCGCCCTGGATGTAAAGGGCTGTGTCAATTTTGAATTTATTGAGCATCATACAGAGCAGGGAGAGACCGAGTGGTATTTTCTTGAGTGCAATCCCCGGTTTGCCGGAGGCGTGGCCTTTTCCTGCATGGCCGGATATGATATGGTAAAGAATCATCTGCGGTGCTTTGCCGGCAAGGAGCCGGAGCCTGCGGGAAAGATCCAGAACCAGTATATTGCAAGAAGGTATACGGAGTACCGGATGAAGGAGGATACCAATGAGTAAGAAGCATGAGACTCCTGTTATGGTGACCAGGTCTTCCCTGCCGCCTTTGGAGGAATATGTGGAAATGTTAAAGCCTATCTGGGAAAGCGCATGGCTGACCAATATGGGCGAGTATCACGAGGAGCTGAAGCGGCAGCTGAAGCGTTTTTTGAAGGCAACGGATCTGGAGCTGTTTGTCAATGGCCATATGGCTCTGGAGCTGGCTCTGCAGGCCATGAATCTGGAGGGTGAGGTGATTACAACCCCTTTTACCTTTGCATCGACAACCCATGCCATTGTCCGGAACGGCCTGACTCCCGTATTCTGTGATATTAACGATCGGGATTATACTATGGATGCAGAGAAGATTGAAGATCTGATTACGGAGAAAACCTGCGCCATTGTGCCGGTTCATGTGTATGGAAATATCTGTGATGTGGACCGGATTCATGAGATTGCCCAGAAGCATGGCCTGAAGGTGATTTACGATGCGGCCCATGCCTTTGGTGAGGAGCTGGACGGAACGGGAGTGGGACAGTTTGGAGATGCTTCCATGTTCAGCTTCCATGCGACCAAGGTCTTTCACAGCATTGAAGGCGGGGCAGTGGTATTTCAGGACGAGGGACTGAAGGAGCTTTTGTACCAGCTGAAAAATTTCGGAATTACCGGATATGAAAGCGTGGAGTATGTGGGGGCCAATGGAAAAATGAATGAATTCCAGGCAGCCATGGGACTGTGCAATCTCCGCCACATTGAGGGAGAGATTGAGAAGAGAAGCCGCCTGGCCAGACGTTACCGGGAGAGGCTTTCCGGGGTGCCGGGTATCCGGCTTTGCGAGGAGAATCCCCGGGTAAAATATAATTATGCCTATATGCCTGTGGTATTTGACGGCTACGGAGCAGATCGGGATCAGATTTTTGAAGCTCTGAAGGAACGTAATATTTTTGCGCGGAAGTATTTTTATCCCTGTGTCAACAGCTATCAGTGCTACAGGGAACAGTTCCGGGCAGAGGATACTCCGGTGGCGGCGCGGATTGCATCTCAGGTGCTGACGCTTCCCCTGTATGCGGATCTGCCGCTGGAGGTGGCGGATGAAATCTGCGATTTGATCCTGGCACAGGGAAACGGGAGGAATGCATGAACAGGGTGCTTGTAGTGATTCCGGCTTATAATGAAGAGGAAAATATTGAGCGGGTGGTAGACGAACTGATCGCCGGGTATCCGGAGCTGGATTATCTGGTAATCAATGACGGTTCCAAGGACAGAACGGCGGAAATATGCCGGAGCAGGGGCTATCATCTTCTGGATCTGCCGGTAAATCTGGGACTGGCCGGATGTTTTCAGGCTGGAATGAAATATGCCTGCCGGAAGGGATACCGGTATGCGATTCAGTTTGACGGAGACGGACAGCACAGGCCGGAATATATTGAGTCCATGCGGAAGAAAATGGACGAGGGATATGATATTGTGATCGGAAGCCGTTTTGTAGAGGAGAAAAAAAGCTTTTCCATGCGCATGATCGGAAGCCGTATGATTGCAGCGGCCATTCGTCTGACAACCGGTGTCCAGGTGGCGGATCCCACCTCCGGTATGCGGATGTTCAATGAGAAAATGATCCGGGAATTTGCTTTGAATTTAAATTACGGGCCGGAGCCGGATACGGTATCCTTTCTTTTAAAGCAGGGAGCCAGGGTGGCAGAGGTGCCGGTGGTCATCGGAGATCGTCTGGGCGGGGAAAGCTATCTGAAGCCCGCCGTGGCGGTCAGCTATATGGCCCGGATGATGATTTCCATTTTACTGATACAGAATTTCCGAAAGAAGAAAGGATAGAGTCATGAACCAGTGGACGGCGGCCCTGTTAAAAACCGGTTCCAACCGGGAAAAATCAAATATGATCTGGAATATGGCAGGAAGCTTCTGCTATGCCTTTTCCAGTATGGTGCTCTCCTTTCTGGTGATGCATCTGGCAGGAGAGGAGCAGGGGGGGATTTTTGCTTTTGGATTCAGTACGGTGGGGCAGCAGATGTTTTTGCTGGCGTATTTCGGAATCCGCCCTTTTCATATTACGGACGGCACAGTTCAGTACCGGTTTGGTGATTATCTCCATCACAGATACCTGACCTGTGCAGCAGCCATGCTGCTGGGACTGATTCGGCTGGCAGTCAGCGGATACCAGACAGAAAAGGCAGTGATTATTTTTCTGCTGATCGGATACAAGGTCATTGACGGTTTTGCAGATGTGTATGAATCAGAATTTCAGAGAAACGGCTGTCTGTATCTGACGGGAAAATCCAATACCTTCCGCACAATTCTTTCTGTGGGCGTATTTCTGATAACACTGACAGCGGGAAAGAATCTGGCTGCGGCCTGTGTGGCGGCAGTCTGTGCGCAGGCGGCTGGAGTCTATCTGTTTGACGTGACAGTGCTGCGCTGTCTGGATGGCGTGGATTACAGCAGAAGGAAGGGAAGTCTGAGGGAGCTGACCATGTCTACGATTCTCCTGTTTGTATCGGTGTTTCTGGACTTTTATATTTTTTCCGCATCAAAATATGCCATTGATGCCCATATGAACGACGCAGCTTCCGGATATTTTAATGTGATTTTCATGCCGACCTCTGTTATTAATCTGGCAGCAGGCTTTGTGATTCGGCCGTTTCTGACCAGTCTGACCTATTGCTGGAACAACCGGAGATTTTCTGAGTTTACTCAGAAAATCCGGAGACTGACGATGGTAATAGGAGGACTCAGCATCCTTGCCGTAGGGGGAACTCTGATTCTCGGACGTCCAGTGCTGGCTGTGCTGGAATGGATTCTGGGACCGGTATATGACGGAAAGCTGGCGGTTTATTCCGGGGCATTTGCAGCGATTGTGCTGGGCGGAGGATTCTATGCGCTTTTGAATCTTTATTATTACGCGCTGGTAATTATGCGCCGGCAGAAAACAATTTTGGGAATTTATGTGGTTATGACTGCGGCTGCGGCTGTTCTGGCACCGGCGGCAGTCATAAGGAAGGGAATTCCCGGAGCTGCTTTTTCGTATCTGATTTTAATGGCCTTTATGGCAGCAGGCTTTGTTCTTTGGACGCTGATTGGCCTGCATCAGGGAAAGCGAGGTGTGGAGCATGACGGTTGATGTGCTGATTCCGGTATATAAGCCGGATCGGATTTTTGCAAGGCTTCTGCAGATGCTGCAGCAGCAGACGCGAAAGCCGGACAGAATTATTGTGGTAAACACAGAAAAGGAATACTGGAATCCGGAGGGATACAAGGGAATTCCGGGTCTGAAGGTGTATCATGTTAAAAAAGAGGAATTTGATCATGGCGGCACGAGAAATCTGGCAGCCTGGTATTCGGATGCCGATATTATGATTTTTATGACAGATGACGCGGTTCCTCAGGACGAGCACCTGATTGAACGTCTGGTGGAGGCCTTTGATAAAAAAGGACCGGAGGGAGAGACTGTGGCAGTGGCTTATGCGCGTCAGCTTCCGGCAAAGGACTGCCGTTTGATTGAGCGGTATACCAGAAGCTTTAATTATCCGGAGGAGGGGCGCATTAAGACGAAGATGGATCTGCCGAAGCTGGGAATTAAAACGTATTTTGCATCCAATGTGTGCTGCGCCTACAGAAAGGATATTTTCGAGAAGCTGGAGGGCTTTACCGGAAGAACCATTTTCAATGAAGATATGATTTACGCGGCAGGGGCCATTCAGGCAGGATACGGAGTGGCCTATGTGCCGGAGGCGCGGGTTATTCACTCGCACAATCTTTCTCCCATGCAGCAGTTCCGGCGTAATTTTGATATGGCAGTGTCTCAGGCAGAGCATCCGGAGATATTTGCAGAAATTCGTTCGGAGAGCGAGGGAATCCGCCTGGTGAAGCAGACAGCCGGGTGGCTGTTAAAACAGGGCAGGTTCTGGCTTCTTCCATCTCTGGTGGTGACCAGCGGCTGCAAGTATATGGGATACCGTCTGGGAAAGCAGTATGAAAAATTACCCAGAAAAATGATTCTGTGGTGTTCCATGAGTCCTGTTTACTGGGAGAAGAAATGGAGGAAGCGGGGATGATGACAACAACTCTGCGGGTCGCTCTGATTTTGGTTTCTCTGAGTACCTGCTGTCTGATTATGAGGAAAATCCGTCAGTCAAAAATGCAGATTGAAAGTGCCATTTTCTGGATTGTGCTTTCTCTGGTTCTGGTAGTGTACAGTCTGTTTCCCGGAGTGGCAGATTTTTGTTCCGGTGTTCTGGGAATTTATGCAACTACAAACTTTTTGTTCCTCTTTGCAATTTTTGTTCTGATTGTGAAGGTGTTTTATATGTCTGTTCACATTTCCCAGCTGGAAAGTCAGGTAAAGGAACTGGTTCAGAGAATTGCTCTGGATGAAAAAATACGCCAGGAAGAGGAAGATGAGGAAGCGGGAGGGGGCGCATGAAAAAAAGGTGTATTTGGCCCATAGCCCTTCTGGCTGTGGCAGGGGCAGGAATGTGGCATTTTCTGGAGGTGCAGGAGGGAGGTGCGGCTGCAGGGGACGGCTGGATGAAGACCTGGTATCTGGTTCTTCTGGCAGCAGTGCTTGTGCTTCTGGCCGGAGCCGGACTGGCGTTTTCAGAAAAAGGTTCTTCAGTTACCGGTTTTATTTGCCGGAAAAAGCTGCAGCCGGAAACGAGCCTGCGGCTGGAGGAGATTTATCCGGCAGCCGGTTTTTTTCTGGGGCTTCTGTTTCTGTTTGTTCTTCCGCCTTTGTCGGCTCCAGATGAGATCAGCCACTATGTCAGCGCCTATCAGCTTTCCAGCAAAATGCTGGGAATGCCTTCTAACGCGCCGAACGGCCGTGTGCTTTTAAGGCCCTGTGATGTGTGGGTGGAGGATCTGGACGGTGTTTATGAATATGAGCCGGATGAGGCCGGCAATTTAAAAGTGGTTCTGGAAAGCTCAGAGGGCAGCAGAAAGCTGGGGGATCCGCTGGATCAGTCTGTGTACCATCTGATTCGGGAGCTGGCGCCGGATAAGCAGTATGAGCCGGGGCGGGCTGAGGCTCTGGAGGGGAAAATGGTAGGTTCCATGTATCCGCCGGTTACCACGACTCCTGTGGCATATGGTCCGCAGGCTCTGGGAATGGCGCTGGTAAGGGCCATGGACTGGGGAACTTTGCCCCTTCTTTATCTGGGACGCCTTTGCAATCTGGTGTTTTTTGTATTTATGACCTGGCTGGCTATGAAACGACTTCCCTTTGGAAAGGAGGTGCTGTTTGGAACAGCACTTCTGCCTATGACCCTTCATTTGTCATCCTCTTTTTCCTATGATGTGATGATTATGGGCTGTATGTTTTATTTTACTGCCGTATGCCTGGATCTGGCTTACAAAAAGGAAAAGGTGGAATGGAAGGATGTGGCTGTTCTTGCCCTTGTTATGGCTGCCGCAGGTCCCTGCAAAATGGTGTATGCTGTGATGATGGGCCTGTGTCTTCTGATCCCTGTGAAAAAATTCGGCGGCTGGGGCCGGTGGTTTATTTCCGCCGCCTGTGTGGCCGGAGCCTGGGCCGGAGCCATGTACCTGGTGAACAGCCAGGTGATTGTCTCTTATGCAACGGAGACAGAGAGCTATGTCCAGTGGGCGGGGGAAAGCGGATACAGTCTGAGCCTTCTGATTCATCAGCCGGTGCGCCTGATTAAGATTTTCTATCAGACTCTGCTGTGGCAGGCCCAGCACTATCACCTGACCATGATCGGCGCCTATCTGGGAAATCTGGATCCGGTTCTCGATGTTCCCTATGTGCTGATGGTCCTTTTTACGCTGTGTCTTCTGGCATTGGCCCTGCGAAAGCCGGGGGAGAGCCTTGTTCTGACAGGAGGAAAACGGCTGTGGGTATTTGCAGTCTGTGCCGGCTGCGCGGCAGCGGTGATGCTGTCTATGCTGATTGCCTGGACGCCGCTCAGCTCACGGGTGATTAACGGTGTGCAGGGACGGTATTTTCTGCCCTTCCTTCCAGTGCTGCTTCTGGCGCTGAAAAATGACTGGGTGGTTTTGACAAAGGAGAGAAACCGTAGTATATTGTATCTGATGTGCTGTTTGAACGGGTATGAGCTGCTGCGTCTGTATGCCATTGTCAGCATACGGCTGTAGAGGCGGCCTGAGACGGCAGTAACCACAGGCTTATCCGCTGATTTCTGCAGGGATATTGCAGGCGGAGGAATGTCTGGAAGCGTTACGTTTTGATAAAGAAGAGCCGGCAGAGCCAGAAGGCCATCCGGCAGAAGAGGAGATAAAAATGGGAAAAATTAAGGTAACAGCCTGTGACATTGAAGGACTGTATGTGATTGAGCCGGCTGTATTTCACGACGAGCGTGGCTACTTTATGGAAACCTACAACCAGAATGATTTCAAAGAAGCAGGGCTGGATATGGTATTTGTCCAGGACAACCAGTCCATGTCTGTCCGCGGAGTGCTGAGGGGACTTCATTTTCAGAAGCAGTTTCCCCAGGGAAAGCTGGTACGGGCGGTTCGCGGTTCCGTGTTTGATGTAGCAGTGGATCTGCGGGCAGATTCCAAAACCTATGGAAAATGGTTTGGAGTAGAGCTGACTGCGGAAAATAAAAAGCAGTTCTACATCCCGGAGGGCTTTGCCCATGGATTCCTGGTATTGTCAGATGAGGCAGAGTTTGCCTATAAGTGTACCGATTTCTATCATCCCGGCGATGAGGGCGGACTGGCCTGGAATGATCCGGAGATTGGCATTGAGTGGCCTCTGCAGGATGGTGTGGAGCTGATTATTTCCGATAAGGACAAAAAGTGGAGCGGCTTAAAGGACACGTTCCGATTCTGATGAGAGGAAAAGAGCAGTATGAGTGATGGAATTTCCCTTCTGAAGGAGATTGTAACCCGCAGGAAGCTGATCTGGGATCTGGCAAAGGCCGATTTTAAAAAGCGGTTTGTAGGCTCTTATTTTGGAATGGTGTGGATGTTTGTTCAGCCGCTGGTGACAGTGCTGATTTATTTCTTCATTTTCCAGCTGGGCTTTAAAAGTGCTCCGCCTGTGCCGGGAGTGCCTTATGTGCTGTGGCTGGTGCCTGGAATTGTGCCCTGGTTTTTCTACAGCGAGGCATTAAACTGTATTACCGGCTGCCTTCAGGAGTACAGCTATCTGGTGAAAAAGGTAGTGTTTCAGGTAGAGATTCTGCCGGTGATCAAGCTGATTTCCTGTCTTCTGGTTCACGGCTTTTTCCTTCTGATTATGCTGATTATGGCGCTTTGTTTCGGAAAGATGCCGATGGCAACCTGGATTCAGATTCTCTATTATTCCTTTGCGGCCTCTATGCTGGCCCTGTCCTTCGGGTATCTGACCAGTGCAATCAATGTGTTTTTTAAGGATATGGCCCAGATTGTCAGCATTTGTCTGCAGTTCGGCATGTGGCTGACACCGATTATGTATCAGGAAACCATGTTTTCCGGAGATTATCCATGGATTGTCACGGTGCTGAAGCTGAATCCTTTCTATTATATAGTTGCCGGATACCGGGACAGTATTCTGACAGGAAACTGGTTCTGGGAAAGGCCTACGTTAACGGTGTATTTTTGGGCAGTGACCCTGTTGATGGGATTTGCAGGTTTGAAGGTGTTTAAACGGCTGCGTCCTCATTTCTCAGACGTTCTGTAGGAGAGAGGCGGAGTCCGGAATCAGGATTGAAAAGGCGGCGGTGGCCGCCTTTTCTGATCATTCTTTTTCGATTGCTTACTATTTTATAAAGATAGTAGCGGAATCCTATGGAAAATGGTATAATGCAACATGATTATGGAGTTTTCTGCCCTTTTAGAAAACAGGCAGGACAGGAGGAAAAAATGCAGGCGATTTTACTGGCAGGCGGTCTGGGAACGCGGCTTCGCAGTGTAGTAAGCGATCGGCCAAAGCCTATGGCGCTGATTGAAAACAGACCGTTTATGGAATATGTAGTCCATGAGCTGTCCAAGTACGGTGTGACAGATATTATTTTTGCAGTTGGATATAAGGGAACCATGGTGGAGGAGTATTTCCGGGACGGAAAGGGCTTTGCGGCTCCGGACGGAACGCCTCTGACGGTGCATTACGCCTACGAGGAGGAGCTTTTAGGGACGGCGGGAGCCATAAAAAATGCAGGCAGATTTGTGACAGAGGATCGTTTTTTTGTCCTCAATGCAGACACCTTTTATCAGATTGATTACAGCCGTCTGGCTGCTCTTCAGGAAAAGGAGGATCTGGATATGGCGCTGGTGCTTCGCCAGGTGCCGGATATTTCCCGGTATGGAGAAGCTGTGCTGACAGAGGGACGTCTGACCGGCTTCAATGAGAAAACGGCTGAGGCAAGACCAGGTTCTATCAATGGCGGCATTTATCTGATGACGAGAAAGCTGCTGGAGGAGATTCCGGAGGGAAAGGTTTCCCTGGAAAATGAAATGATTCCCCGCTGGCTGAAGGAAAACAGAAAGCTGGGCGGTTTTGTTCACGACGGATATTTTATTGATATCGGGATTCCCGAGGCATACTACCAGTTTATTGAGGATGTCCAGAAAGGAGTTGTTGTATGGTAATCAGAGGACGGGCTCCTTTGCGGGTCAGTTTTGGAGGCGGCGGTACGGATGTGGCGCCTTTCTGTGTGGAGCAGGGAGGAGCAATTATCGGAAGTACAATCAACAAGTACGCCTATTGCTCGATTGTTCCCAGAGAGGATGACCAGATTATTGTTCACTCTCTGGATTTTGATATGACGGTAAAGTACAATACCAGAGAAAATTTTGTTTATGACGGCAAGCTGGATCTGGTAAAGGCAGCTTTGAAGGCGATGGAGATTGACCGGGGCTGTGAGGTTTACCTGCAGTGTGATGCGCCTCCCGGATCCGGACTGGGCACGTCTTCCACTGTGATGGTGGCGCTTCTGATTGCCATGGCCCGGTGGAAGGGCGTGGAAATGGACGGTTATCGCCTGGCAGATCTGGCTTATCAGGTAGAGCGCGAGGATTTGAAGATTGCCGGAGGATATCAGGATCAGTATGCGGCCACCTTTGGCGGATTTAATTTTATTGAATTCCATGGACGGAATAATGTAGTGGTAAATCCTCTGCGCATCAAGAAGGACATTATTCATGAGCTGCAGTACAACCTGCTTCTCTGCTATACGGGAAATATTCATGTGTCAGCGAATATTATTCAGGATCAGGTTCAGAATTATGAGAAAAAGGATGCCTTTGACGCCATGTGTGAGGTAAAGGCACTTGCCTATGCCATGAAGGACGAGCTGTTAAAGGGAAATCTGCACAGCTTTGGAAAGCTTCTGGATTACGGCTGGCAGAGCAAGAAGCGGATGAGCAGCAAGATCACCAATCCGCAGATTGATGAGCTTTATGAGGAGGCCCTGAGGGCCGGAGCCCTGGGCGGAAAGCTGTTGGGTGCCGGCGGAGGCGGATATCTGCTGATGTACTGTCCTTATAATGTAAAGCATAAGGTAGCGGCACGGATGGAGCAGGTAGGCGGCCAGCTGACAGACTGGAATTTTGAACTGCGGGGCGCGCAGGCGTGGATCGCAGATGAAAACCGCTGGGATTACAGCAGCGTAAAGGTGCATCTTACCAACGGAGATTATCATTTTGCACTCTGAGGATGGAAAGACAATGGAAAAAGTAATATTTCTGGATCGGGACGGCACACTGAATGCTGAGGTGAATTACCTGCACAGACCGGAGGATCTGCAGCTGCTTCCCGGAGTGCCGGGGGCTCTCAGGAGGCTGAAGGAGGCCGGATATAAGCTTGTTGTGGTAACGAATCAGGCGGGGGTGGCCCGCGGATATTATAAAGAAGCGGATGTGGATGCCCTTCACCGGTATCTGAATGAAATTCTGGCGGCAGAGGGGGCGGAAATTGACGCATTTTTTTACTGCCCTCATCATCCGGAGCACGGAATCGGAGCTTATAAAACGAACTGCCGCTGCAGAAAACCGGGGACAGGGATGTTCGAGCAGGCTGAAGCCCTCTTCGATGTGGATCGGAAACGCTCCTGGATGATTGGAGATAAGCTGATTGATACAGAGGCCGGACGGAATTACGGAGTGAGAACTGTACTTGTGGGAACCGGATACGGAAGAGGCGAGGCAGAGAAAATCCGGGATCAGAGGGAAAAGCCCTTTGATTGTTATGCAGAGGATCTGGAAACAGCAGTCAGACTGATTTTGGAGGATGCAGATATGATGACAGAACTGACAGAAAAGCAGCAGGAGATTTTTGATGAGCTGTTTTTGCGGTATCCCTGTCTGGAAGCCGTCCGCGGGCAGATTCTGGATGCCTACAGAATGATGGAGGCGTGCTATGCGGGCGGCGGAAAGCTGCTGGCAGCCGGAAACGGGGGAAGCTGCGCAGATGCGGAGCACATTGTAGGAGAACTGATGAAGGGCTTTGTCAAAAGCCGCAGACTTCCGGAGGAGCTGCGCCGGAGGATGGAGGAAATCGGCGGAGAACAGGGGAAAAAGCTGGCAGAATGTCTTCAGGGAAGTCTTCCGGCGATTGCCCTGACCGGACATCCGGGACTGTCTACGGCATTTTTAAATGATGTGGACGGGGAAATGATTCTTGCCCAGCAGCTGTGTGGATATGGTGTTCCCGGCGATGTATTTCTGGGGATATCTACTTCAGGAAATTCCAAAAATGTGGATTACGCGGTGACGGCGGCAAAGGCAAAGGGGCTGAAGGTCATCGGCCTTACAGGAAGAGACGGAGGGCGTCTGGGACAGCGGGCCGATGTGGCTGTGATTGTGCCGGAGAAAGAAACCTTTAAAATTCAGGAGCTGCATCTGCCCATCTATCATGTTCTTTGCCTGATGCTGGAGGAGCGGTTTTTCTAAAAGAGAAGAGCCGGAAAATTGTAATGAGAAATGAAGGAGTTTGTTATGCTGAGTCACACATATGCGATCTGTGCTTATAAGGATTCTCCCTGGCTGGAGGAGTGCATCAAGTCACTGAAGCGGCAGTCTGTGCCGTCGGAGATTATTCTGTGCACCTCTACGCCGAGCAAATATATTCAGGCGCTGGCTGAGGTTTTTAATCTGCCTCTTTATGTGCGGGACGGGGAAAGTGATATTCAGACAGACTGGAATTTTGCTTACAGCAAGGCAAAAACAAGACTGGTGACGATTGCTCATCAGGATGACTGTTATCACAAAAACTACGGAAAATATGTGCAGGAGTGCTGGGAGCAGTATCCGGATACAACGGTTTTTACAACAGACTGCGGAATTCTCCGCAATGCAGAGCCGGTGAACCCGGGGATGGTTCAGTTTGTGAAGCATCTGCTGCGGGTGCCGCTGCGGTTTCATGGTCTGGCAGACAGAACCTGGGTAAAGCGGCTGCCGCTGATGCTTGGAAATCCCATTATCTGTCCGTCCTGTACTTATGATAAAGAAGCGCTGGGAGAACCGCTGTTTGACTCCTCCTTCAAATTTGCTCTGGACTGGGATACCATGTGGAAGCTGGCCGGGCGCCCGGGGCGTTTTATCTGTGAGGAGAAGCCGCTGATCAGCTATCGGATTCACAGCGGAGCGACAACCAAGGAATGCATAGAAAATCACAGGAGAGCCCAGGAGGAGGAGGCCATGTTCCGGCAAATCTGGCCGGAGCCGGTTGTCCGGGTGATTATGTGGTTTTACAGGAAGGCCTATAAGGCTTACCAGTGACAGGCGTGAAACAGGAAGAAAGAAATTGATACAGGAGATTCAGGAAAACATGGAAAAACAATCTGAATATACAAAAATGAAAGGCTCAAAACAGCTGGAGGCCGGCTGGATGAGGCGGTCTGCATCCTGGAAAATGGAAGTGATTATTCTTCTTATGCTGACCGGCTTTGCTTTTTTTATTAACCGCCACATGAAGCTGGAATGCCTTTATATGGATGACCTTTACCAGTGGTACTGCTATAATGATCAGTCCTTCTGGGATGCAGTATTTACAATGGGAGGCACCCGGTTTCGGGTTTTATATAACCTGGTTTCCTGGATTGAGATGGCTCTGTTCGGGATTCATATTAACTGGTATGTGCCCTTCAATATTATTTTAAACGTGGGAATTGCCTACACCCTTTACAGAATGTCCCGGCGCTTCAGCCATTCCATCTATGTGGGAGTGCTTTGCGCAGTGATTTTTCTGTCCTCCAGAATGTCCTATTATCAGATCGGACAGATTCTGGGACTGATGGAGTCAATGGCTCTCTGGATGGCTCTTGTGATTTTGTATCTGCTTTACGGATATTTAAATGAGGAGGACGGCAGAGAGAAAAAACGTCTTTATCTGGCGGCTGTCACCTATGTGGCAGTGTGCCTGGTTCATGAACGCTATATGGTTCTGCTGCCGCTGTTTTTCTTTGTACTTCTGTTTAAGAAAGCAAAGGACTGGAGGCTGTGGGCAGCGCCTGCGGGAGGATTTCTCCTTGTTCAGCTTCTGCGCTTTATCAGTATCGGAACCATTTCACCGCCCGGAACAGGCGGAACAGACGTGGTGGATACCATGTCCCCGGCTTCGGTGATTCATTTTGTGCTGAGCCAGATTGCCTATCTGTTTGGAATTAATGCGGGACCGGAGCATTTAAACGGACAGAATTTCAGGGAAGCGCCTATGGGCATTATGGTTCTCATTGGCGTAGCTGATTTCATGCTTCTTCTGCTGGTGCTGGCTTTCCTGTTAAAGCTGATTCAGCTGAGAAAAAACTGTGTCCGCTATCTGCAGACGGCCTTCCTGTTTGTTTCATTTATCGGAGCCTGCATTGTCTGCTCCAGCGTAACAATCCGTGTGGAAATGCGGTGGGTATATGTGTCTTACGGCGCTGCCCTGCTGTTCTTATCCTGGATGTACGGTGTTTTGATTGACGGGGAAGCCCAGAGAGGACACTGGATGCAGGGAATCCCCTTCCTGGCCATGTTTACGGCGTATGTAGTGCTGATGCTTCCGGTGGAGCATTACTATCGGGGACTGTTCCCCAATCTCTATTACTGGGCGGATCAGGAGCATTACAATTCCCTTGCAGAGGAGACCTACGGCCAGTACGGAGATGAGATTTTCGGGAAGACTCTGTATATTATCGGAGATTATTTTGAAATGGAAGAGTTTACGGAAGAGCATTTCTTCCGTGTGTTTGACCGTCAGCGCCGCAAGGACTGTGTAAAAATTGTCCATATTGATGATGTGCGGGATATCGGTCTTGTAACAGACGATATGCTGGTGATTCAGGAGGATCCGGCCAACAACCGGTATCAGGATATTACTCATGTGGTGAAAACCATGAAGTGCCGTCCGATTTACGGCTTTTACGATGACGGCTGGATTGACGAGCGGGCGCAGGTGCAGGTGATGGCCGGAAGCACCGGAGAGATTAACCTGACCTTCCATTATCCCAGAGATCTGACAGAGGATCAGTGGCTGACGGTTTATGTAAATGGAGAGGCCAGAGAATACATTAATTTTGATACCAATACAAAAGAAGTAACCATAAAGGCAGATCCCTATGAGCCGGTAATGCTTCGGTTTGAGACGAATTTTTATGTGCCCAATGCACTGGAAAAGAGAGGAACCACCAGACTGGCCCTGCTGCTGGAGATGAAGGCGGAGTAACGGAGGAAAGAATATGAAGGTTGTAATTCTGGCCGGAGGGCTGGGTACGAGAATCAGCGAGGAAAGCCATTTAAAGCCAAAGCCTATGATTGAGATTGGCGGACGGCCGATTTTATGGCACATTATGAAATACTATTCAGAGTTTGGATTTCACGAGTTTGTAATCTGCCTTGGATACAAACAGTATGTGGTAAAGGAATATTTTGCAGATTATTTTCTTCACACCTCGGATGTGACCTTTGATTTGGCCAACAACCAGATGGAGGTGCTGAACAATTATTCAGAGCCGTGGAAGGTTACTCTGGTGGATACGGGACTCTATACCATGACAGGAGGAAGAGTGAAGCGGATTCAGCCGTATATCGGTGACGAGCCCTTTATGCTGACTTATGGAGACGGGGTCTGCAATGTGGATTTAAACGGCCTGGTGGAGTTCCACAAGAGCCATGGAAAGACTGCAACCATTACCACGGTGAATATCGGACAGCAGAAAGGCGTTCTTGATATCGGCTCCGACAATGTGATTCATGCTTTCCGGGAGAAATCCGCCAATGACGGCGCAGTGATTAACGGTGGTTTTATGGTGCTGAATCCGGAAATTTTCGGATATCTGAAGGACGATACCACTATTTTTGAGCAGGGCCCCATGCAGACTCTGGCAGAAGAGGGACAGCTGATGTCCTATTACCATGACGGATTCTGGCAGTGTATGGACACCCAGAGAGAAATGAAGAAGCTGGAGGCGCTCTGGCAGTCAGGAAATGCGCCCTGGAAAATCTGGAAATAAAACTGGCAGGAAGAAGGCGAAGAGAAGATGAGGTATAATCTGGAAGAATGCAGTAAATTTTATGCCGGAAAAAGGGTGCTGGTAACAGGCCATACGGGATTTAAGGGAACCTGGCTTTGCAGGATTCTTATGCTGGCCGGGGCAGAGGTTACGGGATATTCCCTGAATCCGCCGACAGAGCCGTCGGTGTACGGACTTCTTGATATGGAGACATCAGGAATAAAATCGGTCATTGGCGATGTACGGGATCTGGCGAAGCTTCGCAGGGTTTTTGAGGAGACACAGCCGGAGATCGTGCTTCATCTGGCTGCACAGCCCATTGTGCGGGATTCCTACCGGGAGCCGGTGTATACTTATGAAACAAATGTTATGGGAACTGTGAATCTTCTGGAATGTGTGCGTCTGACGCCCTCCGTGAAGTCGGTTCTTAATGTAACCACAGATAAGGTTTATGAAAACAGAGAGTGGGAATACGGTTACCGGGAGTGCGATCCCCTGGACGGATATGATCCTTATTCCAACAGCAAATCCTGTTCAGAGCTGGTGACTCACAGCTACAAGAAATCATTTTTCCAGGAGAGGGACTGCGCCGTTTCAACGGCCAGAGCCGGCAATGTAATTGGCGGCGGCGATTTTGCCAATGACCGGATTATTCCGGACTGTGTCCGGGCTATGGAGGCAGGAAAACAGATCGGGGTGCGCAATCCCTATTCCACCCGCCCGTTCCAGCATGTTTTAGAGCCGCTGTTTGTTTATCTGCAGATTGCTCAGAGGCAGTATGAGAATCCGGACTTTCAGGGGTATTATAATGTGGGACCGGATGACTGCGACTGTGTAACCACAGGCCAGCTGGTGACCATGTTCTGTGAGCTGTGGGGAGAAGGTGCAGCCTGGGAAAATCAGGCGGAGAACGGACCTCACGAAGCGAATTTCCTGAAGCTGGACTGCTCAAAAATCAAACATGTTTTTGAATGGCAGCCCCGGTGGCATATCCGGGAAGCTCTGGATAAGACAGTGGAATGGTCTAAGGCATACCTGAAGGGACAGGAGCTCCGGGCGGTAACGGATCGTCAGATTCGGGAGTATTAAGAGCTTCCGGTAGCAGGCGAGAAGAAAAAGAAAGTTCACATAGAAACGGAGAAGAAATATGGAAAAATCACAGGAGCAGGACCGTCAGCAGATTCTGGATCTGGTTGCGGATTACTGCAGAAAATATCACTTAGAGAATAAGAAGCCTTATGAGCCGGGAGACAGAATTCCTTATGCATCCCGGGTATATGATGAAAAGGAAATGGTAAATCTGGTAGACAGCGCTCTGGAGTTCTGGCTTACATCAGGGCGGTACACCGATGAATTTGAAGAGAAGCTGGCAAAGTATCTGGGAGTCCGTTATTGTTCTCTGGTCAATTCCGGTTCTTCTGCCAACCTGGTGGCCTTCATGGCCCTGACCTCTCCCCTTCTCAAGGAGCGGCAGGTACGGCCGGGAGATGAGGTTATCACTGTGGCTGCAGGCTTCCCCACAACGGTGACGCCCATGATCCAGTATGGGGCGGTTCCTGTTTTTGTGGATGTGACCATTCCCCAGTACAATATTGATGTGACTCAGCTGGAGGGGGCTTTTTCAGAAAAGACAAAAGCAGTGATGATTGCCCATACTCTGGGAAATCCCTTTGATTTAAAGGCTGTTAAGGATTTCTGTGACAGACATGGACTGTGGCTGGTTGAGGATAACTGTGATGCCCTGGGAAGCCGCTACACCATAGACGGCAAAGAGCGGTTTACAGGAACAATAGGCGATATCGGAACCTCCAGCTTTTATCCGCCTCATCATATGACAATGGGCGAGGGAGGCGCTGTTTATACAGACAACCCGCTGTTAAACCGGATTATCCGTTCCTTCCGTGACTGGGGACGGGACTGCGTGTGTCCGTCCGGACGGGACAATCTCTGCGGACACCGGTTCGACCGCCAGTACGGAGAACTGCCCCTGGGCTATGATCACAAATATGTATACTCTCATTTTGGATACAATTTAAAGGCAACGGATCTGCAGGCGGCAATCGGCTGTGCCCAGCTGGATAAATTCCCGGATTTTGTAGAGCGCAGACGCCACAATTTTGACAGGCTGAGAGCGGCTCTTTCCGGAGCCGAGGACAGACTGATTCTTCCGGAGCCCTGCGAAAATTCACGGCCCAGCTGGTTTGGATTTTTAATTACCTGCCGGGAGGGTGTTGACAGAAACCGGGTGGTTCAGTATCTGGAGGACAAGGGTGTTCAGACAAGAATGCTGTTTGCCGGAAATCTGACCAAGCATCCCTGCTTTGATCAGATGCGGGCAGAAAAGAAGGGATACCGGATTGTGGGAGATCTTCATGTGGCAGATCAGATTATGCAGGATACCTTCTGGGTTGGAGTATATCCGGGCATGAGCGATGAGATGATTGACTATATGGCCAAAACAATTCTTGAGGCAGCAGACCTTTCATAGAGAGTCAGACAGGAGAGGTCTGACAGCTGCCTGCAGGGAAGCAGTACGGACTGAGGCTGCCGGAGGGCGGAAAAGAGGAAGAGAATGGAATACGATCTGACCAGGGTCCATGAGACCAATCTAAAGATTTTAAAGGAAATTGACCGGATTTGCCGGAAATATAAAATTCAGTATATGTTAGACGGCGGAACGCTTTTAGGCGCAGTGCGCCACCAGGGCTTTATTCCCTGGGACGATGACGCGGATGTGGCATTTACCAGAAATAACTACGAGGCTTTCCTGAAGGTAGTGCGCCGGGAACTGCCGGATACCATGGAGCTGATTATGCCCTGGAGTTTTCAGAAGGGCCGTGTATTCTTTGATTTTACGGCAAGAATTATTTATAAAAACAGCCGGACACATGAGAATACAGAGGAAATGGAGTTTTATGAGGGCAAGCTGAATCATCTGTGGGTGGATCTGTTTATTATTGACGAACTTCCCCGGAGCAAGGGAGGCGCTGCTCTGACACTTTTGATGCATAAAGCGGTTTATGCCCTGTCTATGGGACACAGATATCATCTGGATTATAAGAAGTACAGTCCCTTCCATAAGCTGGCTGTGGGCTGCTGCTCTACTGTGGGACGGCTGATTCCCATGCGTTTCTTGTTCCGGCTTCAGCAGCTTGTGGCAAAGAAGGATAAAAGGGGACGCAGCAATCTGCGGTATTACAGCAATTATCAGCCGGATTATCTGTATGTGACTCTGAAAAAGGAGTGGTGCGAGGAGCTGGTGGAGCTGGATTTCTGTGATACCAGGCTGATGGCCTCCAAATACTGGCATGATGTACTGACCTGGGTATATGGAGATTATATGACTCTGCCTCCAAAGGAAAAACGGGTACCGGCCCATTCCACCATTCAGATTCAGGTATTTGACGAAGAAGTGTAGGCAGGAGTGAAGCTATGAAAAAAGTCCTTTCCGTGGTAGTGTCTGTATACAATGAGGAACAGGCGCTGCCGGCGTTTTATGAAACCACCAGGCCGATTCTGGAAAGTCTGCCCTGGGATTATGAGCTGCTGTTTGTAGATGACGGAAGCAGAGACAGGAGTCTTTCCATTCTGGAAAAGCTGGCAGAAGAAAATCCCAGAGTGAAGGTGATTTCCTTTTCCAGAAATTTCGGACATGAGGCAGCCATGATTGCCGGTGTGGATCGGGCATCAGGAGACGGTGTGGTCTGCATGGACGCGGATCTGCAGCATCCGCCGGAATGTCTGCCGGAGATTGTGGAAAAGCTGGAGCAGGGCTGCGGCGTAATCAGTATGGTGCGGACCAGAAATACATCTGCGGGACTTCTGAAGAATATCACATCTGCCGGATTTTATGCAGTTATCAATGCGCTTTCAGATGTGAAGTTTGAAGTGAACGCATCCGATTTTTTTGCGGTTTCCAGACAGGCGGCTGATGTGCTGCGGACCAGCTACCGGGAAAAAATCCGGTTTCTCAGAGGATATGTGCAGAATATCGGATTTCAGAAGGCCCGCATTGAGTATGAGGCTCATGACCGGGTGGCAGGAGAGAGCAAATACAGTATTCAGAAGCTGCTTGCCTTTTCTATTAATACGATTATGTGTTTTTCCAACCTTCCTCTGAAGCTGGGAATTTATGCCGGAATTTTTGCGGCCCTTCTTGGAGTGGCAGTTATGATTTACACCCTTTGTACAAGGCAGGGCGCTCCCAGCGGCTATGCAACCATTGTCATTCTCATTTGCTTTATGTTTGCCATGCTGTTTGTGATTGTGGGAATTATCGGGGAATATATTGCAATTCTGTTCAGCGAGCTGAAGGATCGGCCGGTTTACATTGTGGAAAAAACGTGGAACCTGGAAAGCCGGGAGAAGGAGTGTTCCGGCGGGAAGGCTGAATAAAAGGTGCAGGAGAACCATAAAAAACAGATGAAAATCGGGAAAAATTTACTCAAAAACAACTCAAACGTTTGTGTAAAGCTTTCTTGACAGTAAGCACGGTTTCTATTATACTTTTAGAAACGGGCAGCACAAGCTGCCAGAGGGTGCAGAAGCGCCGGATTATGGAAAATTATTATTTTTAAAGACTTGTGATAACGGAAAAGCCAGGAAGGTGACAGGTGTTCCCAAGGAGCGCAGCTTATCTTTCCTGGCTGTTTTAATATCACAGGAGTGAGAAGGAGAAAAAATGAAGAAAAAATTTCCGGTGCTGGCTGTACTGATGGCAGCAGCAGTGACAACAGGGTGTACCCAGAAAGAAAGCGGGGCTTTACAGGAAAACGGAAGTCAGAACGCCAGTCTGCAGGGAGAAAGCGGTACGGCTCAGGAAAGCCGGGAGGATGTTATTGTAGTGATGGGAACTACCTCGGAGCCGGAGGCGGGATTTGATCCGGCATATGGCTGGGGCGCGGGAGAGCATGTGCATGAGCCGCTGATTCAGAGCACTCTGACTGTGACCACCCCGGATTTGAAGATTGATTATGATCTGGCCAATACCATGGAGGTCAGTGAGGATGGTCTGACATGGACGGTGGATATTCGTGATGATGTGAAGTTTACAGACGGAGAACCGCTGACAGCAGAGGATGTGGCTTTTACCTACAACACTTTGAGAGATACCAGTTCCGTCAATGATTTTACGATGCTCAAGGAGGCAGAGGCAGCTGACGGGGATACGGTGGTGTTCCATATGAACCGCCCCTATTCGATCTGGCCTTATACCATGGCGATTGTGGGAATTGTGCCGGAGCATGCCTACGGCCCGGATTACGGGGAAAATCCCATAGGCTCCGGACGGTATGTCATGAAGCAGTGGGATAAGGGACAGCAGGTAATTCTGGAAGCCAATCCTGATTATTACGGGGAAGCTCCGAAGATGAAAAAGGTGACGATCCTGTTTATGGAGGAGGATGCGGCCTTTGCAGCAGCTCAGTCCGGGCAGGTGGATCTGGCTTACACAGCAGCGCCTTATGCAGAGCAGAGCATAGATGGATTTGAGCTTTTAAGCTTTGCAACAGTAGACAATCGGGGATTTAACCTGCCTGCTGTGTCCCGGAAGGAGGGGGCAGAGCTGACCGGAGAAGAGGGGCTCGTGGCCGGCAATGATTTTACCTGTGATGTAAATGTGCGCAGAGCCATAAATCTTGCCTTTGACCGGGAGGCAATGATTGAGCATGTTCTGGGCGGGTATGGCAGTCCGGCCTACAGTGTTTGTGATAAAATGCCCTGGTACAATGAAAATTCCCGGATATCCTGTGACCCGGAAGCGGCAGCAGAGCTTTTAGATGCAGCAGGATGGAAAATGGGAGCAGACGGAATCCGGGAAAAGGACGGAGTGAGGGCTGCTTTCCCGCTGATGTATCCGGCCAGTGATTCTGTGCGTCAGGCTCTGGCAGCAGATACGGCAAATCAGTTAAAACAAATCGGAATTGAAGTGACGATTGAGGGCGTCGGCTGGGATGAGGCTTATGGCAGAGCCCAGAGCGAACCGCTTATGTGGGGATGGGGAGCACATACGCCGATGGAGCTTTATAATATTTATCATACAGCGCCAGGAAAAGCGCTGGCAGGATATTCTCCCTATGCCAATGAGACAGTAGACAGGTATATGGATGAGGCTATGGCCTGCAGCGATCTGGAGGAATCCTATGAGCTGTGGAAAAAGGCGCAGTGGGATGGAACATCAGGAATTATCCAGGATGGCGATATTCCCTGGATCTGGCTGGTGAACATTGATCACCTTTACTGGTCAAAAGAAAATCTGCAGGTGGCAGATCAGAAGCTGCATCCCCATGGTCATGGCTGGTCAATTGTAAATAATGTAGATCAGTGGAGCTGGAAAAGCGCAGATCCGTCCTGAGAAAATTTGTGAAAATGGCGCAGCAGTGCTTTCAGGCTGCTGTGCCGGAGTACAGGCAGGGAAAATGTGACGGCTCCGGGACAGAAGCAGAAAGAGGAAAGAAGGAGGAAATCATATGGAAAACAGCAGAAAGGGAAGAAAATTTCTCATTTTTGCAGGGAAAAAATGCATCCGCATGGCAGTGCTTCTTCTGCTGGTCAGCGCAGCCACCTTCTGGCTGGTGTCCATATCGCCCCTGGATCCCCTTTCAGCGAATGTCGGACAGGCGGCTCTGGGAAGCATGAGCCAGGAGCAGATTGCAAAGCTTCAGGAATACTGGGGGGTAGGAGTTCCGCCGGTGAAGCGTTTCCTTTCCTGGTTTGGGGATTTGCTTCATGGCGACTGGGGAATGTCTTTGCTGTACCGCCGCCCGGTGCTGGAGGTGATTCAGACAAAGCTGGCAAACTCTCTGTGGCTTATGGCGGCGTCCTGGCTCCTGTCCGGACTGGTGGGATTCCTTCTGGGAATTGCAGCCGGATTCCGGAGGGGAAGCGCTGCGGACAGGGTGATTTCCGGGTATGCTCTTGTAACAGCCAGTACGCCGTCCTTTTGGCTGGCCCTGGTGTTTTTGATGGTATTTGCCGTGTGGCTGAAATGGCTTCCCATCGGATTAAGTGTGCCCATCGGGGTGGATGCGGCAGGGGTGACAGTGCGGGATCGGCTGGTTCATGCGATTCTTCCTGTTTTGACTTTGTCTGTGACAGGAATTTCCAATATTGCCCTTCATACAAGAGAGAAAATGATTCAGGTCATGGAGAGCGATTACGTAATGTTTGCAAGGGCGAGAGGAGAGTCAGATTTCCGGATTCTTGTTCAGCACGGAGTCAGAAATATTCTTCTTCCGGCAATGACGCTGCAGTTTGCCTCCATCAGTGAAATTTTTGGTGGCTCTGTGCTTGTGGAACAGGTATTTTCCTATCCGGGACTGGGACAGGCGGCAGTAACAGCAGGACTGGGCGGAGACGTTCCGCTTTTGCTGGGAATTACTCTTATCAGTGCAGCGATTGTGTTTACAGGGAATCTGGCAGCAGATCTGCTGTATGCAGCAGTGGATCCGCGGATGGCGGAAAGAAAATAAAGAGGCAGCGGGGAAAGGAAGAAAATGAAGAAAACGGAGAAAAGCAGTGTATTATCAGGAAACCGGAGGCAGCTGATGATGATCCTGTCTGCGGTTTGTCTGCTGCTTTTGGGCATGATTGCTCTGGGCGGCTGGCTCTGGCAGGATAAGGCGCTGGAGGTGGATTTTTCCAGAAAAAATCTGGCCCCCTGTCTTCAGTATCCTTTCGGGACAGACTGGATGGGGCGCGATATGTTTGTAAGAACGATAGCAGGCCTGTCTTTAAGCATCCGGCTTGGGGCGGTCACGGCAGGAATCAGCTCGGTGATTGCCCTGGCTCTGGGACTGGGAGCAGCGGTTCTCGGAAAGACGGTGGACGGCCTGATTGGCGGCCTGATTGATCTTGTCCTGGGAATTCCTCATATTCTTTTGCTGGTGTTGATTTCCTATGGAGCAGGAAAAGGCTTTCGTGGTGTTATCATTGGAATTTCTCTGACTCACTGGACCTCTCTTGCCCGTCTTTTGAGGGCGGAGGCTTTGCAGGTTGTGTCCAGCCAGTATGTGCAGATTGCCCGCAGGCTGGGAAAGGGACCCTGGTATCTGGCCGGAAAGCATCTGCTGCCGCATCTGATTCCGCAGATGCTGGTGGGAACCGTGCTTTTATTTCCTCATGCCATTCTTCACGAAGCCAGCATTACCTTTCTGGGCTTCGGACTTCCTCCGGAGCAGCCGGCAATCGGTGTGATCCTCTCGGAAAGCATGAAATATCTGTCTATGGGACGTTGGTGGCTGGCGCTGTTTCCCGGGCTTTTGCTGGTGGCTGTGGTTCTGATGTTCCATGCAGTAGGACAGGGAGTATCCGATCTGCTGGATCCGGGACAGGCGCAGAAATAACGGAGTGTTGAGGTTTGAGAAGGGAGAAAGGAAAATGACGGAAAACAGGGAGAAGGACAGAGCGGGTGCGGAGAGCTGCCCTCTGCTGGAGGTGGAACATCTGGAGGTTTCCTTTCTTCAGTATGAACGGGGCTGGCGTCAGAAAACCATTGTTCCGATCCGGGATTTAAGCCTGAGTGTCCATGCCGGGGAAATGGTGGCTGTGGTTGGCTCCAGCGGTTCCGGAAAAAGTCTTCTGGCCCATGCGGTAATGGGACTTTTGCCGTATAATGGAAGCTGGAAGGGAAGCATTCGCTACCAGGGAGAGCCTTTGACGGAGAAAAGGCTGAGGAAGCTGCGGGGCAGGGAGATTGTGCTGGTTCCTCAGAGTGTGTCTTATCTGGATCCTCTGATGAAGGCGGGAGAACAGGTGAGAAAAGGAAAGAAGGATCCGGAAAGCCGGGAGACCTGCAGGCGGGTGCTGGGCCGGTACGGGCTGGGACCGGAGACAGAGGAACGATACCCCTTTGAGCTGTCGGGCGGAATGACGCGGCGTGTTCTCATTGCCACGGCAGTTCAGGAGGAACCGCGGCTGGTGATTGCAGATGAGCCTACGCCGGGACTTCACATGGATGCTGCGCGTCGGGTTATGGGACATTTTCGGGAGATTGCCGACGGAGGAGCCGGAGTTCTGGTGATTACACATGATTTAGAGCTGGCGGCAGAGACAGCGGATCGGATTGTGGTATTTTATGCAGGAACCAATCTGGAGGAGGCGGCAGCGGGAGATTTTTCTTCAGAGGAACGCCTGCGCCACCCGTATACCAGGGCTCTTTACCGGGCTATGCCGGATCATGGATTTTCTGCTTCTCCAGGAACTCAGCCTTATGTGGAAGCCATGCCTGAGGGCTGTCCCTATGGTCCCAGATGTCCCTGGTTTGAGGAGGCCTGCAGACAGGAGGTGCCTTACCGAAACCTGAGGGAGGGAATGGTACGGTGCCGAAAAGCCAGGTAGGGAAAGGAGACAGAGTATGAAACTGGAGGCCAGCGGTATTTCTTTCCGGTATCAAAAAGGAAACCGGGAAATTTTAAATAATGTGAGTCTGGAAATAGACAGCAGCGAGCGGGTGGGGCTGATTGCTCCCAGCGGTTTTGGAAAGACCACCTTTTGCAAGATTCTGGCGGGGTATCAGAAGCCGGATCAGGGAATGGTGCTTTTAGACGGAAAGCCGCTGGAAGCCTTTCGGGGGTACTGTCCGGTGCAGATGATCTGGCAGCATCCGGAGCTGTCTGTGAATCCCCGGCTGAAAATGAAAGAGGTTCTCCGTGAAGGAGACAGGATTCCGGAACGGATTGTGGAGGGACTTGGAATTGAGAAGGACTGGCTGAACCGTTATCCGGCAGAATTGTCCGGCGGAGAGCTTCAGCGTTTCTGTATTGCCCGGGCATTGGGAGAAAAAACAAAATTCCTTCTCGCAGATGAAATCAGCACCATGCTTGACCTGATTACCCAGAGCCAGATTTGGAATTTTCTGATAAGAGAGGTCTCGGAGCGGGAGATTGGTCTTCTGGTGGTAAGTCATTCGGAACCCCTGCTGGAGAAACTGTGCAGCAGAATCATAAACTTATGGGAGGAAGGATAAATGGATGTAGGAGCATTGCTTTTGCAGGTGAAAAACGGACAGATGGCAATTGAGGAGGCAGAGCGTCTGCTGAAAGATCTGCCTTATGAGGAGCTGGGATATGCGAAGCTGGATCATCACAGAAAACTGCGCTCCGGATTCGGGGAAACCGTGTTCTGTCAGGGGAAACCGGATGCCTATCTGGCGGAAATTTTCCGGAAGCTGTGGGAGCGGGACGGAGAGGTACTGGGGACCAGGGCAACACCAGAGCAGTATGAGCTGGTTCGCAGCATTGTTCCGGAGGTGGTTTATGATCCGATTTCCAGAATTTTAAAGGCAGAGAAACCGGAAAAGCAGAAGGAGCCGCAGGGGCTGATTGCTGTCTGTACCGGAGGAACAGCGGATATTCCGGTAGCAGAGGAGGCGGCTCAGACAGCCGAGTATTTCGGGTGCCGGGTGGATCGGATTTATGATGTAGGCGTGGCGGGGATTCACCGGCTGCTGGCACAGCGCCACAGACTGGAAAATGCCAACTGCATTATTGCAGCGGCCGGAATGGAGGGGGCTTTGGGAACAGTGATTGCCGGACTGGCAGATTGTCCTGTTATAGCGGTTCCCACATCCGTGGGCTACGGGGCAAGCTTTCATGGTCTGTCAGCTCTTCTGACCATGATTAATTCCTGCGCAAACGGAATTTCTGTAGTAAACATAGACAATGGATATGGCGCCGGATATCTGGCGACACAAATAAACAGACTGGCGGTGAGATAAAATGAAAAAAATACTTTATCTGGAATGTAATTCAGGAATCAGCGGAGATATGACGGTAGGAGCTTTGCTTGATCTGGGAGCAGATCGGGCAGAGCTGGAGCGGGTGCTTGACAGTATGAAGGTGGACGGATATCATCTTCATTTTGGAAGGAAGGTGACCTGCGGGCTGGATGCCTTTGACTTTGATGTGCATCTGGAGCATGAGCACAGCCATGAGCATGAGCACAGCCACGAGCATGAGTACAGTCACAGCCACAGCCACGAGCACGAGCACAGCCATGAGCACGGTCACAGCCACGAGCACAGCCACGAGCATGAGCACAGCCATGAGCACGAGCATAGCCACGAGCATACACATCCTCATGAGCATCGGAACCTGCATGATGTTTATGCAATTATTGATCGGCTGGATTCCAATGAGCATGTAAAGGAGCTGGCCAGAAAAATGTTTCTGATTGTTGCGGAGGCAGAGTCGAAGGCCCACGGGCTTCCTGTTGAGCAGGTGCATTTTCATGAGGTAGGAGCGATTGATTCCATTATCGATATTGTAAGTACGGCTGTCTGTGTAGATAATCTGGGAGTAGATGAGGTGATTGTATCTCCGCTGGCAGAAGGCCGCGGATATGTGCGCTGCCAGCATGGAATTATTCCGGTACCGGTACCGGCTACGGCCAATATTGCATCGGCATACGATCTGGAATTTCGATTTACAGAAAATGACGGGGAAATGGTAACACCCACGGGAGCAGCCATTGCGGCAGCCCTGTCAACAGGAAAGAAGCTTCCTTCCGGCTGCAGAATCCGCAAAACAGGAATGGGAGCAGGCAATAAGGAATTTCGTCAGGCAAATGTTCTGCGGGCCATGCTTTTGGAAGAAGAGGAGGCAGCCAAAGAGGAATCTGCAGAAAAACCGTCCTCCATGTGGGTGCTGGAGACGAATCTGGACGACTGCACAGGGGAGATGCTGGGCTTTGTAATGGAGCTTCTGTTTGAGGCAGGGGCTGCAGATGTATGGTACACACCGATTTATATGAAGAAGAACCGTCCGGCCTATATGCTGTCTGTTCTGTGTGACAATCAGAAACGGGAACAGATGGAGGATATTATTTTTGCCAATACGACAACCATAGGAATCCGCCGCAGTCCGGTTGAGCGTACCGTTCTGGAGCGGAGAAAAACCACAGTGGACACAAAGTTCGGACCGGTGGAGGTAAAGCTTTGCAGCCATAGGGGGAATACCTTCTGCTATCCGGAATATGAAAGTGTAAAAGCAGTATGCCGGGAAACGGGACAGAGTTACCGGAGGGTATACGGGGAGGCAGAGCAGGAGGCAGAAAGGCAGAACGGCAGGAATGAAGCATAGCCGGAAAACACATACGGGAAAGGGGCAGAATCAATGAAGAGCCAACGAGAAGAAACATTACTGCAGAATCAAATATCAGACCAGAAGGCCCGCCTGGAAGCGAGAATGAGGAAGCTGGCTGCAGGAGATATCTGTCTGGCCTTTTCCGGAGGAGTGGATTCCAGCCTGCTTTTGAAGGCGGCAGTAGATGCTGCGGAAGAAACCGGAAAAAAGGTGTATGCCGTAACCTTTGACAGCCGCCTTCACCCGGCCTGTGATCTGGAAATTGCAGGTCAGGTGGCAAAGGAGCTGGGCGGGATTCATCAGGTGATTCAGATTGATGAGCTGGAGCAGGCGGACATCCGGATGAATCCGGAAAACAGATGTTACTTGTGTAAGAGAAGGCTGTTTTCCTGCCTGAAGGAATTTGCAGAGGAGAGGAAAATCACCTGCATTCTGGACGGAACCAATGAAGATGACCTGCATGTGTATCGGCCGGGAATTCAGGCTCTTGGCGAGCTGGGGATTATCAGTCCTCTGGCAGAGCTTCATATAACAAAGGCAGAGGTAAAGGCTCTGGCTTCCATGTACGGAATTTCCGTGGCATCCAGGCCTTCTACCCCCTGTATGGCTACCAGGATTCCCTACGGAATGGAATTAAACTATGATATTCTCGCCCGGATTGGAGAGGGAGAGGCTTTTTTGCGGGAAATGTTTTCCGGCAATGTCCGACTTCGGCTTCACAAAAATGTAGCCCGCATAGAGCTGGATCCGGAATGTCTGGAGCAGGCGGTGATGAAGCGGGAGCAGGTGATTAGCCGGTTGAAGGAACTGGGCTTTTCTTATGTGACTCTTGATTTGGAGGGCTTCCGTTCAGGAAGTATGGATTTATTTGCAGAAAAGAATACACAGGACGCTCATGAACAGTTATAATAGAAGTAATAAAAAGTAACAGTTCATGGGAAGGGGGCGGACGCGGTGACAGAATCAGAGTTCCGGAAAAAGGTGGTTTGGTTCACTTTTTTATTCAGCCTTCTTGTGGTTTGGATTCATTCTTATAATGCAGAGCTGTTTCTGGAGTGGTCAGAAGATGCGGCAGACGTGTACTGGGCAGAGTACCTGATAGGAGATTCTCTGGGGCAGATTGCCGTACCGGGATTTTTTATGATTTCCGGGTATCTGTTTTACCGGGGATTTCACTGGGAGCTGCTGTGGGACAAATGGAACCGCAGAATCCGCAGTCTTCTTGTGCCTTTTATTCTTTGGAATTTTCTGTATTATATCGGATATGTGACAGGGAGCCGTCTTCCCTGGGTGACAGATGTAGTAGGAAAGGGAACGATACCCTTTACCCTGGGAGCTGCCATAGATGCAGTGATCAATTACACTTATAATTATGTGTTCTGGTATCTTTACCAGCTGATTGCCCTGACGCTTCTGGCTCCGGTTCTTTATCCGCTTTTGAAAAGATGGCAGACAAGGATCGGGCTCATGGCAGTGCTGTGGTGGATGGCATGGAAGGATATCCGGCTTCCGGCAGTCAATGTGGATGCGCTGATTTATTATGGAACAGCCGCTTCCCTGGCCATGGTGAAAAACAAAAAGCTCTGGAGTCCGGAGGCATCCTGGAGTCCGTACAGAGCCCTTGCAGGCGCTGGGCTTATGGTGTTCTCCGGCTGGGCCTATTTCTGGGGGCTGTCCCGGGCTGTGATTCCGGGCTTTGTTCTGTGCCGTCTGCTGGCAGTGGCCGGTCTCTGGCTGATGGTGCCGGGGGAAAAGCTTCCGGAGCCGAGGGATTTTATGAAGTACAGCTTTTTCCTCTATGCCACTCATTTTGCTCTTGTGCGCCTGATCAACAAAACAGCGGCCCGGCTCTGGGAACCTGTAAAATGGGAGCCGTTTGCGCTGTTTCTGGTTATGCCGGTTCTGGTACTGACCATCAGCTATTGGGCAGGAAAACTGCTGCGCCGGTTTCTGCCCTCATTCTGGAATCTGCTGAACGGCTTCCGGTAGAGAGAAAGCCTGTCCTCAGCCAATGGCCGGACCGTCCTTTTTTAAAAGCTGAAGAGCGGTGCCAAGAACAGCCTGGTCAGCGATTTCAGCCAGCTGTTCCTTGGGAAGAGCCTGGCCGGAGTCCAGCCACTGCTTCATCAGTCCTATGAGCCCGCAGGTGATAAATTCAAAAAAATAATCGACAACGGCGCCTTCGGTATCAGGAAAGAGCTCCTGAATGATTTCCTGGCCGTTTTCGTGGATTCCCTCCCGAAGACGGCTGAGAAAATCGATGGCTGCGCTGTTTTCAAAAAGAATCCGGCAGATGCCGGCATTTTCACTGACGTAGTCAATCAGAGGATTCAGCATGGGCATAAGAGAGCGCTTCTGCGGCGCTTCCCGGTACTGATCCAGCATCTGCTGAAATTCCAGCAGAGTTTCATTTTCAATATCCTGCAGAAGGTGGCGGGTGTCCTGATAGTGGAGATAAAAGGTTCCTCTGTTTAAATCGGCCCTTTCCGTTACCTCCCGTACAGAAATATTCATAAATTCTTTTTCCTGCATCAGCTGAATGAGACTTTCCTTCAAAAGTCTGCGTGTCCGGCGGATGCGGCGATCCTGTTTGCTTTCCTGCATAATACTCCTTTGTTTGAATATAAACGAAATAAATAAAAATGTTGATTAACGAATATGTGTATTATAATGTACGAATGTTGAGAAGTCAACGCAGTTTACAACGCAGTTTCCTTTTTTCTGTGGGTTTCTTTTTCTATTTAAATATGCTACAATCTTAGCAGGCTTTTGGATTTGGATGCAGAGGCGATAGGGCAGGAGGAACAAGATGATAAAGAACATTGTTTTTGATATGGGAAAGGTTCTGGTGGGATATGACGGGATGCGGGTCTGCGAGCATTTCCTGGAGGATCCGTCTGACCGGCAGCAGGTGCATACGGCTGTGTTCGTGTCTCCCGAATGGGTGCAGCTGGACATGGGGGTGATTCCGGAGGAGCAGGCGCTGGCACAGATGTGTTCCCGGCTTCCTGAGCGGCTTCGCCGGCCGGCGGCCCTTTGCATGGAAAACTGGCACAGATACTGTATGTGGCCCATAGAAGGAGCAGGCGATGTGGTGAGAGAATACAAGGAAAAGGGATACGGGATTTACCTTTGTTCCAATGCATCCATCCGTCTTCTGGACTGTTACCGTCAGGTGATTCCGGCCATTGAGTGTTTCGACGGAGTGCTGTTTTCTGCAGAGGTAAAATGCATGAAGCCCCAGAAGGAGATGTATCTTCACCTGTTTGAGCGGTTCGGGCTGAAGCCGGAGGAGTGTTATTTTATTGATGATCAGCCGCTGAATATTGAGGGAGCCCGAAGCTGCGGAATGGATGGCTTCTGCCACCGTGACGGAAGCGCGGAGACACTGAGAAAAGCCCTGGAGAAGGCCCTTGGGTCTTTCTGAGCAATTACAAGATACCGAAAGGAAAGGATAGAAAAGAGGTAGTCAGAATGAAAGAATTTAATTTTGAAAAAACAAATCAGGAGCTGATGGAGTTTCTGGACAACAGCCCCAGCAGCTTCCATGCAGTTGCCAATATGAAGGCAATGCTGGAGGAGGCAGGCTGCAGCTGTCTTCTGGAAGGTGAAAAGTGGCAGCTGGAGCCGGGAAAAGGCTATTATGTAACCCGCAATGATTCTGCTTTGATTGCATTCCGGATTCCTAAAAAGGATTTTACCGGCTTTCAGGTAATGGCAAGCCACAGCGACTCTCCTGTATTTAAGGTAAAGGCAAATGCAGAGATCGAGGTAGAGAAGCATTATGTAAAGCTGAACGTAGAAAAATACGGCGGCATGATTTGTTCTCCATGGCTGGATCGTCCTCTTTCCGTGGCAGGACGGATTGTAGTAAAAACGGCTGACGGAGTGGAGGCGAGACTGGTGAAGGTAGACCGTGATCTGCTGATTATCCCCAATCTTGCCATTCACATGAACCGGAGCGTCAACGATGGATATGAGTTTAATGCGCAGAAGGATATGCTTCCTCTGTTCTGCGGCGGCGGACAGGAGAAGGGAAGCTTCCTTGCTATGATTGCTGCAGAGGCAGGCGTTGAGAAGGAAGATATTCTGGATACGGATCTTTTCCTGTACAACCGGGATAAGGGAACAACCTTTGGCTTAAACGGCGAGTATATTGCAAGCCCGCATTTAGATGATCTCCAGTGTGCATTTTCATCCTTAAAGGGATTTCTGGCAGCAGAGCCAAAGGACAGCGTGGCTGTTCACTGCGTAATGGACAATGAAGAAGTAGGCAGCGGCACCAAGCAGGGAGCAGCTTCTACCTTCTTAAAGGATGTGCTTCACCGGATCAACAGCGCAATGGGACGGACAGAGGAGGAATTCCTGACTGCAGTTGCTTCCAGCTTTATGGTTTCTGCAGACAATGCCCACGGAATTCATCCCAACCAGGCAGATAAGGCAGATCCCACCAACCGTCCGTATTTAAATGAGGGTATTGTTATCAAATACAGCGCAAACCAGAAGTACACCACAGATGCAGTTTCCGGCGCTCTCTTCAAGGCAGTCTGCCAGCAGGCAGAGGTTCCTTTCCAGACCTTCCATAACCGGTCTGACATGCTGGGCGGCTCTACTCTGGGCAATATTTCCGGCAACCAGGTAGCGTTCAATACAGTAGATATCGGTCTGCCTCAGCTTGCTATGCATTCCTGCTTTGAGACTGCAGGAAGCAAGGACACCGCATATCTGGTAGAAGCAGCAAGAGTTCTGTTCTCCTCTTCCGTATATGGAACAGGAAATGGCAATTACCGTCTTTCTTTTTAAGTGACAGTGGTATATAATGTGTAACAGTTCAGCCATGCAAAGCTCCGGACAGGAGGATGTGTGGCCGGACGGCTGTGACTGTGATGTCTGAGGACGTACAAAAAGGGGCAGAAGTCCGGCGAACAAGCCGGAACTGCCCATAAGAAGAAAATAAGGAGTGTTTGAACATGACAAAGATTAGAACAAGATACGCACCCAGCCCCACCGGCCGGATGCATGTGGGCAATCTGAGAACAGCGCTTTACGCTTATCTGATTGCCAAGCATGAAGGCGGAGATTTTCTGCTGCGTATTGAGGATACGGATCAGGAGCGCTATGTAGAAGGCGCTACGGAGATTATTTACAGAACACTGGCCGAGACAGGCCTGATTCATGATGAAGGTCCGGATAAGGACGGCGGCTGCGGCCCCTACATTCAGAGTGAGCGGCAGAAAGCGGGAATTTATCTGGAATATGCCAAAAAGCTGGTTGAAAAAGGAGAGGCATATTATTGCTTCTGTACCCAGGAGCGTCTGGATTCTCTGAAGACCACAGTCAACGGTGAAGAGATCATGACCTATGATAAGCACTGCCTGCATCTGTCCAAGGAAGAGGTAGAGGCTAATCTGGCAGCAGGAATGCCTTATGTAATCCGCCAGAACAACCCGACTGAGGGAACCACTACCTTTAATGACGAGATTTACGGCGATATCACAGTAGACAACTCTGAGCTGGATGATATGGTTCTGATTAAATCCGACGGTTATCCCACCTACAATTTTGCAAACGTGGTGGACGATCACCTGATGGGAATCACCCATGTAGTCCGGGGCAATGAGTATTTATCCTCCTCTCCCAAGTACAACCGTCTTTACGACGCATTTGGCTGGGAGGTTCCGGTTTATGTACACTGCCCGCTGATTACAGATGAGTTCCACAAAAAGCTGTCAAAAAGAAGCGGCCACTCTTCCTTTGAGGATCTGATTGAGCAGGGCTTTGTAGCAGAGGCTGTTGTAAACTATGTGGCTCTGCTGGGCTGGTCTCCGGTAGACAATCAGGAGATCTTCTCTCTGGATGAGCTGGTTAAGGCATTTGACTACCACAATATCAGCAAGTCTCCGGCTGTATTTGATATTGTTAAATTAAAATGGATGAACGGCGAGTATTTAAAGGCTATGGATTTTGACCGTTTCTACGAGATGGCTGAGCCGTATATCCGTCAGGTAATCAAAAAGGATCTGGATCTGAAAAAGATTGCAGCCATGGTAAAGACAAGAATTGAGATCTTCCCGGACATTGCGGATCACATTGACTTTTTCCAGGAGCTTCCGGAATATGATGTGGCAATGTACACCCATAAGAAAATGAAAACCAACGGGGAAAATTCCCTTCAGGTATTAAAGGATGTCCTTCCGATTCTGGAGGCTCAGGAGGACTTTACCAACGATGCTCTTTATGCATCTCTGGCTCAGTATGTATCGGATAACGGATTTAAGACCGGTTTTGTAATGTGGCCGATCCGTACTGCCGTATCAGGAAAGCAGATGACTCCGGCCGGTGCAACAGAAATTATGGAGGTACTGGGCAAGGAGGAATCTCTGGCCAGAATCCGCCGGGGAATTGAGCTTTTAAGCCAGTAGAGGAGAGACAGAAGCTTCATGGCATTTCATAAATCACAGCTGCAGGCCATCCGTCACCTGAACGGGCCCATGATGGTTCTTGCAGGTCCGGGATCCGGAAAAACCACAGTAATCACCCATCGGGTCAGATGCCTTGTGGAGGGCTACGGGGTGGATCCGGCAAGTATCCTGGTTATTACATTTACAAAGGCTGCTGCCTCAGAGATGAGGCAGCGTTTTCAGAAGCTGATGGAGGGACGGAGTCTCCCCGTCAGCTTTGGTACCTTTCACGCGGTATTTTTCAGCATTCTGAAACATGCCTACCGTTATGACGCCTCCAATATTGTCCGGGAGGAACAGCGGATCCAGCTGATGCGGGAACTGGTGGACAGATACCGGATTGACGTGGAGGACGAGGGTGAATTTATCAGCTCCATTTTATCGGAAATCAGCATGGTCAAAGGCGAGATGATGAGTCTGGAGCATTATTATTCCAAAAACTGTTCAGAAGAAATATTTAAAAAGCTTTACGAGGGCTACAACCGTGGGCTGGAGTCCAGAGGGCTTCTTGATTTTGACGATATGCTGGTGATGTGCTATCAGCTGTTTGACCAGAGAAAGGATATTCTGGCAGCATGGCAGAGCAGATACCGGTTTATTTTGATTGACGAATTTCAGGATATTAACCGGGTTCAGTATGAAATTGTAAAAATGCTGGCAGCTCCGGAAAACAATCTGTTCATTGTGGGAGATGATGATCAGTCCATTTACCGGTTCCGGGGCGCAAAACCGGAGATTATGCTGGGGTTTGAAAAAGATTATCCAACAGCAAAGAGAACGCTTTTGGGGATTAATTACCGGTCCTCCTCTTCGATTGTGGATGCGGCAGGCCGTCTGATCCGCCACAATAAAATGCGGTTTGAAAAGGAAATTCAGGCATTTCGGGGAGCAGGCCGTCCTGTGGCTGTTATGGGATTTCCGGATGCTCATGCAGAAACCAGAACCATTGTGGAGGAAATTCAGGATTATGTGCGGATGGGATATCATTTGTCAGATATTGCGGTGCTTTACCGAACCAGCATGGAACCGCGGCTTTTGATGGAGCGGATGATGGAATGGAATCTTCCCTTCCGGATGAAGGATTCGCTTCCGAACCTGTATGAGCACTGGATAACCCAGGATATGCTGGCTTATATCCGCATAGCAGGTGATGAACTGGCAAAGCACAGACAGGCGAAAAGAGCAGATGTGCTGCGGATCATCAACCGTCCGAAAAGATTTGTCAGCCGGGAAGCCCTGGAGGGACAGATTATTTCCTGGGACAGCCTGAAATCCTGGTATCAGGACAGAGGCTGGATGGTGGAGCGGATTGAGCAGCTGGAGTATGACTTGAAGATGATCGGCAGAATGGCCCCTGTGGCAGCGGTGAATTATATCCGCAAGGCGGTAGGCTATGATGATTATCTCAGGGAGTATGCGGAAAACAGGAGAATGAAGGCGGAGGATCTGCTGCAGATTGCGGATCAGCTTCAGGAAAGCGCCTCCTCCTACAAAACCATGGATGCCTGGCAGGAGCATATGCGGGAATACGGGGAACAGCTCAGACAGCAGCTGACCAACAGGGACAGCCAGAATACAGACTGCGTGTCTCTGATGACCATGCACAGCTCCAAGGGGCTGGAATTTCCCATTGTCTATATTTTAGATGCCAACGAAGGCGTGACTCCTCATCATAAGGCTGTTCTGGAGGCAGATCTGGAGGAGGAGAGGCGGATGTTTTATGTGGCTATGACAAGAGCCAGGGACAGACTTCACGTGTACTACGCCAGAGAGCGGTACGGGCGTCCCCAGGAACGATCCCGCTTTATTGATGAATATCGGGAGAGCTCCAGTGCGGTACCGGGAAGAGCGGACCGCGGAAAAAACGGAGGAAAGCAGTGAAACAGCAAAAAGGATATGTACACATATACTGCGGAGACGGCAAGGGAAAGACGACTGCGGCAGTAGGGCTGGCGGTTCGGGCTGCCGGACGGGGAATGAGAGTACTGATCGTCCGGTTCCTGAAAACGGAGGACTCCGGCGAGGTTTCAGTTTTGCGGGAAATTCCGGGGATAGAGGTGGTTCCCTGCGAAAAAACCTTTGGATTTACCTTTCGTATGACGGAGGAGGAAAAGCGGGAGGCCTCGGAATGGTACGGACAGATGCTGGAGAAGGCCTGCTTTAGGGCGGTAACGGAGAAATTTGATCTGGTTATTTTTGATGAAATAATGGCTGCCTGCAATACCGGACTGGTAAAGGAAGAGAGAGTGGCGGAATTTTTAAAAACCAGGCCGGAGGGGATGGAGGTTGTTCTGACCGGGAGAAATCCTTCGGACTGCATGAAAAAAATGGCAGATTATATTTCTGAAATCCATGCAGAAAAGCATCCTTTCGAAAAGGGAATCGGGGCACGAATGGGAATTGAGTATTAAAAAGCGTCAGGCATGGCGGTAAAGACCGGTATGCCTGCGCTTTTTTTCTTTTCTGCAGGAAATAATTTCCGGGAAAAATGGAAAAATATGTCAATTATACGTCATATAATATCAAAATATTAAATCTATGTTCTGGATATAAAATCCAATAAGATTAAGACGGGTGCTGTCATTGCTGCAGCACCTGAAAGACAACAGATACATATCAGGCTTGCGCAGATGGGACATACGAAGGATAAGGAGAAGGAACATGGATAACGAGCGGATTCTCATAAAAATAGAAGAACTGATGGAACTGAGAGGAATGACCCGGTACAGGCTTTCCAAAATGAGCGGAATCAAGCAGTCTACTCTGACTACGATGTTAAATAAACGCAGCGTAATCAGCATCAGCAGTCTGGATAAAATATGCCGGGCTTTCGGACTGCAGCTTTCTGAATTTTTTGCCATGATTGAGGAAACCCGCGAGCAGGACGGATTGACGGACTTTCCGGTAGCAGAATGGGAACCGCTTCCCTCAGAGCATAAGCAGGTTCTGGTGGGAATTATGCAGCTGTTTCGGAATTATCTGAAAAAATCTTGATTTCACAGGGAAAGTTTGATAAAGTGTAACTGTGAGACTATGGCGGCAAGCCAGACGAGAAAGAGAGGGACAACTTACATGGCACAGAATCCCAATGAAGAACTGGAACAGGAAGAGATGACTGTCACACTGACCCTGGATGACGGAAGTGAACTGGAGTGTGTGGTGCTGACGATTTTTGAGGCAGGCGACAGAGATTACATTGCTCTGCTTCCGATGGAAGGCGCTGAGGCTGAAGAGGGTGAAGTATATCTGTATCGTTATACAGAGGATGCAGATGGAAATCCCAGCCTGGACAACATCATGGATGATGACGAGTATGAGATCGTAGCAGACGCATTTGACGAGCTTCTGGATGATCAGGAGTTTGATGAGCTGGTAGGCGAAGAGGATCTGGATTAAACGTATTCGGACGACGGCAGAGATTTTTTCTCTGCCGTTTTTTCATTTCATAGGAAATTGCGTCCTATGAAATAAAAACGCTCCGCGAGGATCGCCATG
>OKSE01000043.1_pt1 | contig 68822 bp, 61 predicted proteins | sample 1633631 | NCBI WGS metagenome assembly OKSE01 (sample SAMEA3541555, study PRJEB24748) | human gut metagenome | biome: human gut; feature: human-associated habitat; material: faeces | place: China | collected 2012 | reverse complement strand
GAACTGTGCTCCCGAGCCTGCCGAGCTTGCGCGCGGCGAGTGCATCGACGACTATCACGGCGCAGGGCTTTATCACATTCACCGCGCCGAGCAGCAGCTCGCCTGTTTCGACTCCTGTCTGACCGAGCACTCCGGGTGCTATCGCCGCGACCGGGCGCAGCCTGCCGAGACCCAGCTGCTCGCATAGCTCGCGCTTTAGGTGTCTTGTGACAAACACGCCGCCGATAAATTTGGGGCCGAGCGCATCGGGGGTTATATTCGTGTTGCCGAGCCCCGCGGCGAGCACCGTGCCCTCGGACGGGAGCAGGCGAGAGAGCTCCTGCGCCACGGCATCTATAAGCTCGTCGTTTATGCGCGAGGAGCGCGCGAACGACTGCGACTGCACGGTTATATATTCTCCGCGCGGCTTGCCCAATATTTCTTCGCCGCGCCTGTCCGTGACTCGCAAGCGGGTTATTTCCGCGCCCGCGCTTTCAAAGCTCGTGCATTCCACGCCGTCGATTCTGCTGCCCTCGAGATTTTCGCGCACTTCGAGCGCAAGGTCTGTTCTGAAGTTCATTTTTTCGTCTCCGTTTCGCTTTCGCAGGGGTGCGAAAGGCAAAAATTTTTTCTTTTTCTCTTGCATTTTGGCAAAGTCTATGATAAGATTATTAACTGTATGATGAAGGAGGTGCAAAAATGCCTAATATCAAGTCAGCTAAGAAGCGTGTCATCGCCAACAAGACAAAGGCCGCCCGCAACAAGTCCCGCAATTCAGCCCTTAAGACTGCCATAAAGAAGGCTCACACTGCTGCTGAGACCAACGCGGCAGATAAGAAGGAAGTTGTCACCGCAGCTATAAAGAAGGTCGATCAGGCAGCCGCCAAGGGCCTTATTCATAAGAACAATGCTGCTCGCAAGAAGTCCGCTCTTGCAAAGCTTCTCAACGAGGCGTAAGATTGCAAACAAACGATTAACGGTTCTGGCTTTTGCCATGACCGTTAATTTTTTTATTTTACTCTTTTCGCGATTTTTCTTTTTGATGCGGCATAATATCCATTTGTAAATTTTTATCGTATGGTTTGACTTTTGCCTGCGTTTGGCGTATAATCATAATCGATAAGAATCAAATAGGAGGTGAGACCATGGACAAGGCCAAGAAGATAATCAAGATCGTCGCTATCATCATCGCTGTTGCCGCCGCTGTTGTCGGTATAGCGTTTGCCGTCAAAAAGATCATAGACAAGAAGAAGGCTGCTGCCGACGAGCCGGAGAATTATGTCTCCTGCTCCTGCTGCGATACCTGCGCACCCGCAGCCAACTGATTTTTTGAAAAAATTTCACCTGCTATACGCTATTGTGTATGGCAGGTGACTTTTTCTTATTTTTCCTTTGGTCTCGCAACAAATGACGCGATAAGACCGCAGAGCACCGCCGCGGTTATCCCCGCGCTCGATGCGGTCAGAGGACCCGTCAGAATGCCGAGCGCGCCTTTTTCGGCGATAGCCTCCTTGACACCTTTTACCATGGCGAAGCCGAAGCCCGTCAGCGGAACCGTTGCCCCCGCGCCCGCCCATTTTGCGAGCGGAGCATAGACTCCGACCGCGCCGAGCACGACTCCCGCCACGACGAAGCAGACGAGTATGCGCCCGGGTGTCAGCTTTGTCAGATCCATTATTATCTGACCCACCGCGCATATCGCGCCGCCGACCGCGAACGCCTTGAGAAAGCTGAGAAATATATCCATATCATCACCCGAAAGTATTTTTTTCAAATCTATTTTTTCCCCGCGGCGCGGCTATATTCATGCCTTTTGTATCGGGGAAAAATACACACTGTGAAATTAATAAAATTTTTACAGATAAAGTATTGACAAACGGCGATAATATTAATAATATCTATACTATAAGAGGCACGGAAATTAATTCCGCTTTCCTCGAAAACAAAAGATTGATTTTAAAATTACAGTATAAGGAGAAATAAAAATGTCAACTTTTGAAAGAGTCCAGAAAATCATTTGCGAGCAGCTCGAGATAGACAGCCATCTTGTTACCGAGGATGCATCTATTTCCGGAGATCTCGGCGCAGACAGCCTTGATCTTGTCGATCTCTCTATGTCCATCGAAGAGGAGTTCAACCTCGAAGTTCCCGACGATGTTCTCGATCATGTCAGAACTGTCGGCGATATCGTTAAGTTCATCGAAGACAACGCGTAAATATAATCAATAACAAAGGGGCTGTTTTGTATTGGATTCAATATGAAACAGCCCCTTTTGCCGCAACGGAGGGATATAAAATGATACTGAAGAATGCGGATATTTTCGATTCCGAGTTTGCTCTGCGCCGCGCGGATGTGCGCGTTGAGGACGGCAAAATAGCTGAAATAGGCGAAAATTTAAACGGTGGGGATGAGCACGATCTTTCCGGATGCGTTATCCTGCCCGGCTTTATCGACATACATATCCACGGCTGCGGGGGAGCGGATTTCTCCGACGCTCAGCCGGATACGCTCGAAACCATGTCGCGGACTCTCGCGAGTTTCGGCGTAACTTCGTTCTGCCCCGCGTCGATGACTCTGCCATATGACAGGATAGAAAAGGCGTTTGAGAATGCGGCGGGATATCTCGGCAAGGAGTGCGGCGCATATATCCACGGCATCAATATGGAGGGACCGTTCCTCTCATATGCAAAGCGCGGCGCGCAGAATCCCGAATATCTGCATGAGCCGGACATAGACGAGCTCAAAAAGCTCGATAAAATCTGCAAAATAAGACTTGTGTCGCTGGCACCCGAGCTTCCGGGAGCTATAGAATTTGCGCACGAGGCGTCGAAGATATGCACGGTGTCCGCCGCGCACACCGCCGCGACATTTGAGCAGGCGGAGCTCGGCTACAAAAACGGAATAACCCACACGACGCATCTCTTGAACGGCATGGATCCGATATATAACCGCAGGCCCGGCGCGGCAGTCGCGGCGCTCAGAGCCGAAAATGCCACGGCGGAGCTGATAAGCGACGGGATGCATATCCACCCGGCGTATCTCGCCCTGCTCTATAAAATACTCGGTGAGGACAGGAGTGTCGCGGTCAGCGACTCCATGTGCGCCTCGGGTCTCGGCGACGGCGAATATGAGCTCGGCGGCACGACAGTGTATGTAAAAGGCGGCAAGGCTCTGCTCGACGACGGTACGATAGCCGCGAGCACGACAAATATTTTTGCTGAGTTCAGGAATATAATCAGCTTCGGCGTGCCAGTCCGCCAGGCGGTGAAATCCTGCACGATAAATCCCGCCCGCGCGATAGGTGTCGACGATGTGACGGGCAGTATAGCAGTCGGCAAGCGCGCCGATTTCACTGTTCTTTCGTCCGATTTGAAAGAGCTCGAGTGCGTCTATATAAAGGGAAAAAGGATATAAAAAAGTATGCAAATCGCCGCTTGTGTGGTATAATATAGTATCTTAGACTCAAAGCTCGGAGGCTGAACATGAACTTTCTTGTTATTGACGGCAACAGCATATTGAACCGCGCGTTTTACGGCATAAAGGTGCTCACGACGAAGGACGGCAGATTCACCAACGCCATCTATGGCTTTATGAATATTTTTCTGCGCCTCAAAGACGAGTGCCAGCCGCAGGCGGTGGCGGTCGCTTTTGATGTCAAACAGCCGACTTTCCGCCATGAGATGTACGGCGGCTACAAAGCGACAAGAAAGGGTATGCCCGATGAGCTCGCGCAGCAGATGCCCGTGCTCAAGGAGCTGCTTGAGGCGATGGGCGTGCCGATAGTCGAGAAGCCCGGATACGAGGCGGACGATATCCTCGGCACTCTTGCGCGCCACAGCGGTGACGCAGTCTGCACGATAGCCACTGGCGACAGAGACAGCCTGCAATTGGTCTCCGACAGCGTCAATGTTCTGCTCGCCGCGACGAAGATGGGCAGACCTGTGACCGACAGATACACGCCCGAGGCAGTGCGCGAAAAATACGGCGTTGAGCCGATAAAGCTCATTGATATAAAAGCCCTCATGGGCGACAGCTCGGACAATATCCCCGGCGTTGCGGGAATCGGCGAAAAGACCGCCGGCGATTTAATAGCCCGCTTCGGTTCGATAGAATATATCTACGACAATATTGACACGATAGATATCAAACCCGGCGTGCGGGACAAGCTGAAAAAAGACAAGGACATGGCGTTCCTGAGCAAAAAGCTCGGCACGATAAACTGCGATATCCCGATCGACAATAACCCGCAGAGCTATATTCTCAGAGCGCCCGACAATTTCAAGGTCACGAGAATGCTCGCGGATCTCGAGATGTTCAAGCTCATCGACCGCCTCGGGCTCGAGATATCAAACACAGCCTCTGAGCCGCAAAAAGAGGAGAAGCCCGTCCCAGTCTGCGCCGAGGATGATTTCGGCCAGCTGATGACGCGCCTTAAATCTGACGGCGAGAGCTATTTTCTCTGGGACGGCGAAAAGTGCCGTTTCGATCTCGGGGACAAAGTGCTCGTGTGCGACTGCGAAAATGAGAATTTTTATCCGTTCTTTATAAAGCTGCTCGAAGATAAAAATATAAAGAAATACACAGCGGACATAAAGTCACTCTATTCATTCGCGCAGGGCTGTTCGGCTCAGTGCAGGAATATGTGCGGCGACCTGGAGCTTGAGGGCTATGTCCTCAACCCCTCCGCCTCGTCCTATGACGCGCTGCGCCTTGCAGGCGAATATTCAGCGGCAGTGCCGGTTGAAAACGGCGACGAAAACGACTGCGCCGCCGCGTCGCTGAGAAGATTATTTGCGGCGATGGACAAAAAAATTGAGGAAAACGGACAGCAGCTGCTGCTTCATGATATAGAACTTCCGCTCGCGCACGTGCTCTCTTCAATGGAGCAGACGGGCTTCGCTGTTGACCGCGACGGAATCGCGGAATTCGGCAAACAGCTCGGCGGGAGGATAGCCGAAATCGAGCAGGAGATATACGCTCTAGTTGGCTACGAGTTCAATCTGAACTCGCCCAAGCAGCTCGGCGAAGCGCTGTTTGAAAAGCTCAAGCTGCCCGCGAGAAAAAAGACAAAAAGCGGATATTCGACCGACGCGCAGGTGCTCGAATCGCTCGAAAACAAGCACCCCGCTGTGCGCGATATACTCGAATACAGAACGCTTTCAAAGCTCAGGTCGACCTACTGCGACGGTCTGCTCAAGGTTATCGGCGAGGACGGGCGCATCCGCTCGACTTTGAACCAGACCGAGACGAGAACGGGCAGAATCTCATCGACCGAACCGAATCTTCAGAATATCCCCGTGCGCTCTCCGCTCGGGCGCGAGATGCGGAAATTCTTCGTTGCGCGGGACGGATATGTGCTCGTTGACGCGGACTATTCGCAGATAGAACTGCGCGTTCTCGCCCATATTTCGGGCGACCAAAACATGATAAAGGCGTTCAACGACAACACGGATATCCACACTGTGACCGCGTCCGAGGTCTTTGATATGCCGCCGCAGCTTGTCACTCCGATAATGAGAAGCCGCGCGAAAGCGGTCAATTTCGGCATAGTATACGGCATCGGCGCGTTCTCGCTCGCCAAAGATATCGGAGTCAGCCGCAGCGAGGCGGATGAGTATATAAAAGGCTATCTCAGGCACTATTCCGGCGTTGACAAATATATGCACGACGTGGTCGAAAAGGCGAAGAAAGACGGCTACGCCGAGACGATGTTTGCGCGGCGCAGATATCTGCCGGAGCTCACCGCATCGAACGCCAACACCCGCGCGTTCGGCGAGCGCGTGGCGCGCAATATGCCCATTCAGGGCACGGCGGCGGATATAATCAAGATAGCGATGATAAGAGTTTACGAACGCCTTGAACGCGAGAATCTGGCGGCGAAGCTGATAATGCAGGTGCACGATGAGCTGATAGTCGAAGCGCCGGAGAACGAAAAAGAGCGTGTGAGCGCCCTGCTCAAAGAGGAAATGGAAAACGCTGTTAAGCTCTCTGTGGCTCTCACTGCGGATGTCCATTCCGGGCGCACCTGGTATGACGCGAAAGGCTGATAAAACGGAGGAAACATGAATCTGGTTTTTGTTTGCACGGGCAACATCTGCCGCAGTCCGATGGCGGAGGGGATGTTCAAAAAACTGCTCGAAGAAAAAGGGGAGAGCGGTATAGACTGCTCGAGCGCGGGACTTGCGACCTTTGACGGACGCCCCGCGAGCGACAACGCGCAGGCGGTAGCCCTCGAATACGGAGTCGATATCTCGAAACACAGATCTCGTATGCTGACCCGCAGTATCGCGCGCAAGGCAGATCTGATAGTCTGCATGACCGATGAGCAGTATGAAATGCTCAACCGCATGATTCCCGACGAGAGACTCTATGTGCTCGCCGGCGGAGTCGACGACCCCTACGGATGCGATATCGAAGTCTACCGCGAGTGTGCGAAGAAGATAAACGGCGCGCTGCCGGAGCTTTACGAAAAGATAAAGAGCGGGAGCTGATCGGTATTTTTGAAGTTGAAACGGTCCCGATGACGGAAGAATATATAGGCGGCGTCGTGTCGCTCGAGCGCGAATGTTTTTCGCATCCGTGGAGCGAGAAGTCGCTTCAGGAAGAGCTTGATAATGATCAGGCTCATTTTCTCTGCGCAGTCGCCGACGGTTTTATTGCCGGATATATCGGCGTGCAGGAGATAGTGGGCGAGGCGTATATAACCAATGTCGCCGTGTCCGAAAAATTCCGCCGCCGCGGGATAGCGGAAAAGCTGCTCGAAGAGGCGGAGCGCGGCGCAATAAAACGCGGCTGCGTGCTGATAACGCTCGAGGTCAGGGCTTCAAATGACCCGGCGAAGGCACTCTATAAAAAACGCGGCTTCAAGGAAGTCGGAACAAGAAAGAATTTTTATTCTGATCCGCGTGAGGACGCGGAGATAATGACAAAGTTTTTTGACAGATGAGGGTGAGCGAAATGAAGATACTTGCAATCGAATCCTCCTGCGACGAGACCGCTGCGGCGGTCGTCGAGGACGGCAGACGCGTTATTTCAAGCGTCATAGCGTCGCAGGTGAAGGAACATATACTCTACGGCGGAGTCGTGCCGGAGATAGCGTCAAGGCGCCATGCGGAGGCGATATCCGGAGTTGTCGGCGAGGCGCTCGAAAGGGCGGAGATGAATGTCGGTGACGTTGACGCGATAGCCGTGACCTATGCCCCCGGGCTTATCGGCGCGCTGTTAGTCGGCGTGAATTTTGCAAAGGGACTCGCGTTTTCCGCGAACAAACCGCTCGTGCCCGTGCATCATCTGCGCTCGCATATCGCGGCGAACTATATAACCCACCCCGACCTTGAGCCGCCGTTTCTCGCGCTCGTCGTGTCCGGCGGTCACAGCCACATAATCGAGGTGCGCGACTACACGGATTTTCATATTATCGGCAGAACGCGCGACGACGCTGCAGGCGAGGCGATGGACAAGGCGGCGCGCGCCATGGGGCTCGATTATCCAGGCGGCGTGAACCTCGACAGAGTGTCCAAGGACGGCGACCCGAAGAGCTACAAGCTCCCGCGTCCGCATGTTGACGGGAGCGAATACGATTTCAGCTTCTCCGGACTCAAGACTGCGGCCGTCAATATCATCCACAACACAAAGCAAAAGGGCGAGGAGATAAGCGTGCCCGATCTCGGCGCGTCGTATATCGAGGCGGTCGTCAGATGCCTGCGCGAAAACACGGAAAAGGCGGCGCTGAACTTCGGTTTCGACAAGATAGTACTGGCGGGCGGCGTGTCCGCAAACTCGCGCCTGAGAGCGGAAATGACCGATATCTGCAAGGCTCATTCATGGTCGCTGTTCATGCCTGAGCTGTCGCTTTGCGGCGACAATGCGGCAATGGTCGGCGCCCAGGGCTACTATGAATTCAAGGCTGGAAACATCGCCCCGCTGACCCTCAATGCACGAGCTTCGATGCCTATTGATGAAATTGATAAATTTTTATCAAAAAAGGTCTGAAAGTTAACAGTTTCGTCATTGAAAAACCGAGTTTATTGGGGTATAATACATACTGGGTAAAGATGGTACCTTTCTTAATAGATTAGACGAAAGGAGTCAAATATCATGAAACATTTGACACAGAACAAGACAGTGATCGACTGGATCGAAGAGAAGATAGCTCTTGTATCTCCCGACGAAGTCATGTGGATCGACGGCAGCGAGGAGCAACTTGACGCTCTGCGCGCCAAGGCATGCGAGACCGGCGAGATGACCAAGCTCAACGAGGATCTCCTCCCCGGATGCCTGCTTCACAGAACCAAGCCCAACGATGTTGCGCGTGTTGAGAACCGCACATTCATCTGCGCCGAGAGCGCGGATCAGGCAGGTCCGACCAACAACTGGATGGATCCCGCTGAGGCTTATAAGATGCTCTATGATATAGCCAGAGACAGCTATAAGGGCAGAACAATGTATATTATCCCTTATTCGATGGGTCCTGTCGGCTCTCCGTTCTCGAAGATCGGCGTTGAGCTGACTGACTCCATCTATGTCGTTCTCAACATGGCTATCATGACGAGAATCGGCAAGAATGTTATGGATACTCTGGGCGACAGCAACGACTGGGTTCGCGGACTGCACTGCAGCTGCGACATCGACCCCGAGAAGCGTTATATCTGCCAGTTCCCGCAGGATAACACCATCATCTCCGTCAACTCCGCTTACGGCGGAAACGTCCTCCTCGGCAAGAAGTGCTTTGCTCTTCGTATAGCCTCTTATCAGGGCTGGAAAGAGAGCTGGCAGGCTGAGCATATGCTTATCCTCGGCCTCGAGAATCCGAAGGGCGAAGTCAAATATATCTGCGCGGCATTCCCGTCCGCCTGCGGCAAGACCAACCTTGCCATGCTTATCCCGCCCGAGGGATACAGAAACAAGGGCTACAAGATCTGGTGCGTCGGCGACGATATCTCCTGGATCAGAAAGGGTCCCGACGGCAGACTTTATGCTATCAACCCCGAGAACGGTTTCTTCGGCGTTGCCCCCGGCACGAACGAGAAGTCCAATCCCAACGCGCTTGCCGCGACAAGAAAGAATACCATTTTCACAAACGTTGCGCTTAACCTTGACAACAACACCGTCTGGTGGGAAGGTCTCGACAAGAATCCGCCCGAGAACGCCATCGACTGGCAGGGCAGACCGTGGAACGGTAAGACGAGCGAGGAAAAGGGCGCTCATCCGAACAGCCGCTTCACCGCTCCCGCTGTCAACTGCCCGTGCATCAGCTCCGAGTTTGAGAATCCGGCAGGCGTTCCGATCTCCGCTATCGTCTTCGGCGGCAGAAGAGCTAAGCTCGCTCCGCTGGTCTATCAGTCAAGAAGTTGGAATCACGGCGTGTTCGTAGGCTCGATAATGGCTTCCGAGACCACCGCAGCAGCAGCCGGCGCAGTCGGCGTTGTCCGCCGCGACCCTATGGCTATGCTTCCGTTCTGCGGCTACAACATGGCTGATTACTGGCAGCACTGGATTGACATCGGCGCAGGCCTCGACGAGGATAAGGCTCCGAAGATATTCAACGTCAACTGGTTCCGTAAGGACGACGACGGCAACTTCCTGTGGCCCGGCTTCGGCGACAACATGCGCGTGCTTGAGTGGATCATCAAGCGCTGCGAGGGCAAGGTCGACGCAGAGGAGACCGCTATCGGCTTCGTGCCCAAGGCTGAGGACATCAACCTTGAGGGCATCGAGGACGAGGTCAGCGAGGATCAGCTCAAGGAGATCCTGAGCGTTGACAACTCCCTCTGGGAGGACGAGGCAAAGGGCATCGAGGAGTTCTACGCTAAGTTCGGCGACAGACTTCCCAAGGCTCTGAGCGACGAGCTCAACACCCTCAAGGCTAATCTTGAGAAATAATTAAATAAAATTGCGGCAGACAGGTGTGCTTGTCTGCCGCTTTTTTATTGGTTTGTCATATCGGCGCAGGCAGAGCGCAAAAAACAACAGCCGTGATTCTCAACGAACCACGGCTGCTGATATTTAATTTTGCTTACAGTGTCTCAAATCTCTTTACGCCCTTGCGCTTGAGCCTTGCAAATGATATCGCGGTTATTATTGCTATGACCGCCGTCGCGATCATCAGCGCGAACACATTCGGCAGCACCTGCACCGCGAGCAGATAGACCGCGACGAGCACGATGATATACGCCCAGCCGAGGCACATCGCGAGCATGATGCCGAGACTCTGCTTGACCGCTCCGCTCTCACTGCTCCAGGTGAGGTTGGGCATCCTGATGTTCACTCTGAGCCCCGAAACGGCGCACAGAAGCGTGAATATTTGCGGCAGGATAATCATGACTGCCGCCGTGAGAAGCTCCGGCTTGAGGGCAATACAGAAGCATATGCTGCATATCAGCGCGGGGGCGGCGGTGAAGAGCATGTGGAGCTTCAGCTTTGCCCCGAGAATCTGCCACGAGGTGACGGGGAGCGAGCGGGCTATCCAGAGACTCTTGCCCTCGAGGGATATCGCGGGCGCGGTGAGTATATTCATCGAAGAGAGCAGGCATAAAAATAAGCACGCGAAGGTCGGGGCATATTCCAGCAAATCCTCATCCATGCGGGTGACAACGCCGATAAACCAGTCACTTTTTATCAGCGAGAAAACAGCGACGGCTATCATAAACAGCGCCCCGAGCGAGCAGTTGAGCATATAAGACGGGCTCGAGAGGAAGTGGTTTATCTCGCGGCGCAGAAGCGCGCGGTCGGTGCCCTGCTGTTTGACCGTCTTCTCTTTATAGACTGTCTTTGCGGTCTTTCCGCTGCTCGTGACGAGCTTTAAGAATGTGCGCGACATTATGAGCCAAGTAGCGGCGAGCAGAGCGAGAATGATGAGTGAAATTATAATTGTCGGGAGAACATCGCCCGCGAACGCCTTGCCGAAAATATAGAGCGGGTAGGCGGACGTGCGCACCTTTGCGGCAACAGCCGCGCTGGTCGCAACGATGCCGGTGATTATCTCATTCGCTCTGAAGTAGACATAGTAGTAGCCGCCGAGAAACGCTATTGAAACTATAACTGTTATAATGCTCTTGTTTTTTAATTTAACTGCGATTTTTGCAACGACCCAGCCGAGTATGCACGACAGTATAAGCACAAGAACAGTCACCATAACGGCCATTATAACGGCGGTTATGCCGGATATTCCGGGATGCGCGGTTATGAAATACACGCCGACGGCGGGGATTACCACAACGCCCGAATACATCAGCCCCATGAGATAGACTCCGATGAGGCGCGCCGCCATAATATCGCGCACGGGAATGGGCATCGAGAGCAGAAGGTCGTTGTCCTTTGCGTCATAGAGGCTCGAATATGTGTTGAACACGCTGCCGAAAACGCCGAAAAGCGCGGCGGTAGCGCCCATAATGGCAAAATAGAGCCAGCTCATGCCATAGGTTATCAGCGGGCGCATCGAATATGACATATAGCAGAACATTCCGCCGATGGCAAAAATCATGAGCAATATGAACAGCACTATCGAGAATGTCGCCGAGCGTGCAGATTTGCCCTTGCCCGTCTTGCGGTCAACGAAGAAACTTTTATTGAGTTCGAGAAGCTGTTTTTTTATCAGTGTTTTCAGCATTCTTCTCCCTCCAGTTCGAGGAACACGTTCTCAAGGCTGGAGTCGCCCTTGACCTCTTCCATTGTGCCGGAGCGGATGAGCTTTCCGCTTTTTATTATCGCGACCTTGTCGCAGAGCTTTTCGGCAACTTCGAGCACATGGGTCGAGAAGAATATTGCGCCGCCGGAGTTGCAGACCTCGCGCATCATGCCTTTTAACAGATGCGATGCGGCGGGATCGAGACCGACGAAGGGCTCGTCCATGATGATTAACTTGGGCTCGTGGATCCATGCGGAGATTATCGCGAGCTTCTGCTTCATGCCGTGGGAATATGCCGAGATGGGCTGCGCGAGGTCGGCGGTCAGCCCGAACATATCGGCATATTTATGTATGCGCTCGCGGCGGTCGTCGGCGCTGACGCCGAAAATATCAGCGATGAAGTTCAGATATTTTATTCCCGTCATGTATTCGTAGAGGTCGGGATTGTCGGGGATATAGGCTATGATTTTTTTGCAGGCGAGCGGGTCATCTTTTATTGAGATGCCGTTTATCGTTATCTCGCCCTCGTCGAACTGCAAAATGCCGACAACGGATTTTAGCGTTGTGGTCTTGCCCGCGCCGTTGTGGCCGATGAAGCCGTATATCTCGCCGGGCGCGATATGCAGCGTCAGGTCGTCAACAGCCTTTTTCTCGCCGTAGGTTTTGGTCAGGTTTTTGATGTTAAGCATAATGTCTCCTTTTCGTCCGCCGGGGCGGACAGATATCTTTTCCCTTTTCTATATTAGTATATTTTACACTGCCGGTCAATCCGGCGGTGTTTTATTTTACGAACTCTTCACAAATCGCCGCGAATTTCTTTTCGCTCGGTATCTCGTGCGTTATGAACTTTCCGTTATAGAACAGCGAAAATGCGGTGTAGGCGCAGGGCGCGTTTTGAGCCTGCTCGCGCGATGAGATATGCACGGCGCTCAGCGGAAGATTCATATCGTTTGCCATGTTTTCAATTAGCGGAACATATTTCGCCGTAAACGGGCACTGGCTTGTACAAAATATCTCGAACCCGCTGCCGTCAGTCTGAGCGCTCTTTGCCTGCTCACGAAAGCGCGGAGCGGGCGCGGACGGATCAAACGGCAGATACATCAGCTCGAAATACGGCTCTGCCGAATCGGTTTTTATGAAGCCCTTATATTTCAGATACTTCGGGTCGGCGAGAAAACCGCGCTTCTTCGCCGATGAGAGTATGCAAAGCCCCGATTTGCCCTTTTTGCGGCTGTCGCGGATACATTCGTTGAGCAGGTCGTTTGAATATCCGTGTCCTTTGAAAGAGCCGGAGACCCAGAGACAGTCGATGAACATATAGCCTGGCGCGTCTATCGGCGCCCATGCGTTTTCGGCGGGGATATACTCAATAAAGCACTTCCCGCGCGCGTCGGCTTTTAAAAATACCAGACCCTCGCCGAGCCTTTCGGCAAGCCACTGCTTCTTTGCAATGACCTGCGGGTCTTTGGCGTTTGATATGGCGCAGCATATGTGCTCGCTTTCGAGATTTTCGGGTGACAGGCGAATGTAGTCCATGGCGTCCTCCAATAATAATTATAAAACACTCGTTTTATAACAGCTGTTATAATTATATCATACTTTTTGCCGATGTCAACAATGCAGATTAAAAATGATATTTGTCGAATTGAGCTTTATATTTTCGCTCTGAACCGCCATTTTACGCCGAATAAAAAATAACCGCCGCGAACTTTCAAATGAAAGATACTGCGGCGGTTATTCGGCTGTTTTTCAATCCTGATGCAATTCGTCCTCAACCCATTTGATCGGGTCGTCGTCAATATATTGCCATTTGACTTGATAATCGTATTCGTCACGGATTATATGGTCATAAAAACCTTTTTGCCAAATTGATTTTTTGACTTGCTTAGTTACGGAACCTTTGAAATGTTGTATTATGCGGTCGCCCCTACGGCAATGTGGGACAATATGGGCTTTCTGTCATCTATGCAAATTGTGGATAAAATATGCTCCGTTTTGAGAATAGTCGTAATCTTTCAGCCTGTTAGGCTTTCTTCTGCATATATTTCACTGCGCAAACTGGCTGTTGTAGAGCTTCGTATAGAATCCGTTCTTCGCGAGCAGCTCCTCGTGCGTGCCCTGCTCGGCGACCTTGCCGTCCTTCATGACGAGAATGCAGTCGGCGTGGCGGATGGTCGAGAGTCTGTGCGCCACGACGAACGAGGTGCGCCCATGCATGAGCGTGTTGAACGCATCCTGAACTTTCAATTCCGTTCTGGTGTCTATCGATGAAGTCGCCTCGTCGAGGATGAGCATCGGCGGCTTCATGAGCATGACGCGCGCGATGCAGAGTAGCTGTCTTTCGCCCTCGGAGAGTCCGTCGTCGTCGCCGATGACGGTGTCATAGCCGTTTTTGAGGCGCTTTATAAAGCTGTGAGCGCGTGCCGCCTTGGCGGCGGCGATTATCTCTTCATCCGTGGCGTCGGGCTTGCCGAACGCTATATTCTCGCGGACGGTGCCGTTCTTTATCCAGGTATCCTGGAGCACCATGCCGAAATGGTGCCTGAGGCTGTGGCGTGTGATGTCATTTATATTCTCGCCGTCAACCTTTATGCTTCCGCCGTCAACGTCGTAGAAGCGGAGCAGGAGATTGATAAGCGTAGTCTTGCCGCAGCCTGTCGGACCGACAACGGCTATTGTCTTGCCGGACGGGGCGAAGAAATCGAAGCCGTCGATGAGCTTCTTGCTCTTGTCATATGAGAAGCGGACATTGTCGAACTCCACGCTTCCCTCGGGGTCGCTGAGCGCCGAGCAATTTTCGTCCGACTCCTCGGGCTTTTCGTCTATGAGCTCGAATATTCTTGCCGCGCAGGCGAGGGCATTCTGAAGCTCTGTCACGACGCCGGAAATCTCGTTGAACGGCTTTGTGTACTGGTTCGAGTAGGCGAGGAAGCTGACGAATCCGCCGACGGTCACCATGCCGCCGATGGCGAATATTCCGCCCATGAGCCCGACTACGGCGTAGATAAGATTGTTGATAAATCTGGTGGTCGGGTTTGTAAGCGACGAGAAGAATATGGATTTGAGCGAATATTTGCGCAATTTTTCATTGCTCTCGTCAAATCTTTCAACCGCTCTGTCTTCATATGAAAACGCCTGAACGGTCTTTTGGTTTTGTATCATCTCGTTGATGAGCGCGGTCTGCTCGCCGCGGGTCTCGGACTGCTTTTTGAACATCGAATAAGTACGGCGTGCTATAAAACGCGCCGTGAACAGCGATATCGGGGTCAGCACCACGACCGCGAGAGTGATGAGCGGCGATATAGTGAGCATGAAAACGAGCGTCACGGCTATCGTGACAATGCCGGTGAACAGCTGTGAGAAGCCGAGAATCAGTCCGTCGGCAAACTGCTCCGCGTCCGCCGTTATGCGGCTGACGATATCGCCGTAGGGGTGGGAGTCGGCGAACGCCACGGGGAGGGTCTGCATATGCGAAAACGCCTTTGAGCGTATATCGCGCACGGTGTTATAGGCTATGCGGTTGTTGATGATGTTCATCACCCACTGGAGCACTCCGCCGACTATGGCGCAGATCAGAATGCCGAAAAGGCACTTTTTTATGACTTCAAAATCAACGTTGCCGTGCAGCTTTATTCCGTCTATCGCGCGTCCGGCGAGGACGGGGATATACAGCGAGAGAATGACGCTTGCAACGGAGAGGATGAGCGAAAGGAACAGCAGAAGCTTCGAGCGGCCGATGACCGCGATAACTCGCTTGAAAACGGTTTTGTTCTTCACGGTTACGCATCCTCCTTTTCAAGCTGGGAATCGAAAATTTCTTTGTAGACTTCGCACGAGCGCAGAAGCTCGTCGTTCGTGCCCATGCCGACTATCTCGCCCTCGTCGAGAACTACTATGGTATCGGCGTTTCTTATCGCCGCAACGCGCTGGGACACGGTTATGACGGTCGGGGCAAAGTCGGTGTTTCTCAGCGCCTTGTTCAGCGCCGCACCGGTGGCGTAGTCGAGTGCACTCGCCGCATCGTCGAGGATGAGCACCTCTGGTTTTCTGACTAGGGCGCGGGCTATAGTCATTCTTTGGCGCTGACCGCCCGAGAGATTCTTGCCCTCCTGTTCGAGGACAAAGTCGAGCTGTCCGCTCTTGTCCTCTATCATCTGCTTTGCCTGCGCCGTTTCGAGCGCCTGCCAGATTTCTTCGTCTGTGGCGTCCTGCTTGCCGAAGCGGATATTATCCCTGACAGTGCCGGCGAACAGGGCTTTTTTCTGCGAGACGACGCCTATTTTCGAGCGCAGAGCCTTTGTGTCGTAGTCGCGCACGTCAACGCCGTCAACGAGCACATAGCCACCCGTTACATCGTAGAAGCGCGGAATAAGATTGACGAGCGAAGTTTTGCCCGATCCGGTCGAGCCGATAACGCCTATCGAGCTGCCGCGCTTTATTTTGAGGTCGATATTGTGCAGCGATTCTTCGCTGCCGTTATATGACAGGCACGCCTTGTCAAACTCGACTGAATATTCGCTGTTTTCGTTGCCGTCGATTACATGACCGGGGACGGTGCCGGGCTCGATATCGAGCACCGATTGAATTCGGTTGCCGCAGGCAATCGCCTTTGTGACGCTGATTATGAGATTCGCGAGCTTTATCAGCTCAACGAGGATCTGTGACATGTAGTTATAGAGCGCAACGACCGCGCCGCGCGAAATGGCGCCGGAATCAACGCGTATTGCGCCGACATATATCAGCGCGATTATCGCGAGGTTTATGAGCACGAAAGTTGCGGGGTTCATGAAAGCGGATATCCTTCCGACCGCCGTCTGCATCTCGGTCAGGGCGTTGTTCTTGGCGTCAAAGTCCGCAATTTCCTCTTCCTCTTTGCAGAATGCTCTGACAACGCGGGTGCCGAGCAGGTTTTCGCGGGTCTTGCTCAGCAGTCCGTCCAGTTTCTGCTGAACCTTGCGGTACATCGGTATGCACACGAGCATTATCGCGAACACGACCGCAGCGAGAGCGGGCACCGCAACGACAAACACGAGCGATGATTTTACATCGACCGTGAACGCCATTATCACCGCGCCGAATACGACGAACGGCGAGCGCAGGACGAGACGCAGGGTCAGGTTTGTTCCGGTCTGAACCTGATTTATGTCGCCCGTCAGGCGGGTTATAAGCGTCGGCGCGCCGAGCGAATCGAGCTGGGAATAAGAGAGCTTGCCGATATGCTTGAAAAGTGCGTGGCGGATATCGGTAGCGAAGCCGACTGACGCTTTCGCCGAGAAATACTGCGCCACAAGCGTACTGCAAAGACCCAGTATGCCGAACAGACCGAGCAGCAGGCAGCGTTTGATAATATAAACCTTGTCGCCGTTCTCTATGCCGATGTCGATTATAGTTGAGACTATCAGCGGAACAATCAGCTCGAACGCCACTTCAATGAGCTTGAAAAACGGCGCGAGAATACTTTCAATTTTGTATTTTTTCAAATACTTCAAAAGCTTTGACATGCTATTCTCCTCTTTTATATATTGCATTCTATAATGGTATATAATACCCTAAATAATACCATGAAAACGGCTTTTTTTCAAGATGTTGCGGCTATTTCCCGTTCCTTGACAGAGACGGGGAGCAGTGATAAACTTATGCGTTGTAGAAAAGAAACGGTGTGGTGAACGATGAAAGAAAAGGCTCTCAAAAAAGAGGAAGAGCTTCTCGAATGCGAAAAGCTCTGGATTTTTGCCGTCATGATAGCCGTCGGCGGATTTTTCGGCGCATATACTTATGTTCAAAAGGGCGGCGTGTTCTGCAACGCGCAGACGGCGAACTTCGTGCTCATGGCGGTTCAGCTCGGGCGCGGGAACTGGCGCAAGGCGCTGTATTATCTCCTGCCCGCTTCGGCTTATCTGCTCGGCACGGTCATTTCGGAATTTTTGCCCAAGCATATAAACCGCCGCAAGATAGTCCGCTGGGACACGGCGTTCGTGGCGTTTGAAATGGCGTGGATATTTGCGCTCGGCTTCGTCCCGGACAATGCGCCGCCGCAGATCTGCCAGGTGGCTGTGAATTTTATCGCTTCGATGCAGTTCAATACATTCCGCCAGGCGAAGAAAATTCCGATGGCAACGACCTTCTGCACCAACCATGTCCGCCAAGTCGGCTCGAACCTCGTCAAGTGGCTTCGCAGCGGTAATAAAGAAGCGCGCGGCAAGATGTTCGCGCATCTGCTGATGATAGGCTCGTTTGTCGCGGGCGCGGTCGCTTCAACTTTTCTCTGCGGCTATCTCGGCGGCAAGACTATCTGGTGCGCCGAAATATTGCTCGCGATAGTGTTCTTTGCGCTACTGCGCGCCGATCTCGGCGAGGAGCATGACAAACTCGATGTCGTTCCGCACGGTCATTGATGACAAGATGTTAAGCTTTACATGATTTATAAATCAAAAACAAAAGCTCCCATGCATTCCCGAATATGTTGATATATCGGGAAAGTTGCACGGGAGCTTCGATTTTTGCGCTAAAAAATAGATGTGTAAATTGTAAAGCAAATCGCTTTACAATTTATTTTAGCCCATTATGGGTATCTCAAGGAATGTGTAGGTGAAACAATTGATAATATAGAAAATAAATGCGGCTGTCGGGACTGCATATCCCGCGAATTTTTTCGCTTTGCTATCGGAAAGTGAAGAATACATCGCTGCGCAGGCGATGAGCGTGAACATCTCGGTGTAGTAAAACACGCGCTGACCGGAGGCGTAGACGGACGAAGAGAATCCGAGCACTGCGGCGCAGCAGACGGCGGCGCTGAACAGCACGCCGACGGTGAAACCGAGCTTTTTGTTCTTTTTGATGAGCGCCGCTATAAGAATGAAAATACTAAATAAAAATACAAAGCAGAGCGCGATAACCGCGAGTTCGAGCGGAAGATAGTTGCCGCTCTTGAACATCTTTTCAAAGCCCTTGTCCGGGGTGGTGCGGCTGATAATAATATATGCGGCGTTGACTCCGACGCACAGCACCGAGGCGAATATTGCAAAGACTGATGTGATTTTCTTTATTTTCCGCGAGCCGCCGAACGCTTCATATACCGATGCGCCGAGCAGAACGAGAAAAACGATAGTTGTTATCAGCGAGAAGAAAAATGAAAATGCGAAATAATTTGAAAATCCGCAGAGCAGTCTTTCAAATATATTCATTTTAGAGAATCTTTCAAAACCCGACGCCGCTTCCATTGCTCCGCGCCCGCGAAGTCCGGGCGAGAGAACCAACACCGCGGCGAAAGCCGCGCTCGGCAGGAGCGGGATGAATTGACGGAATCCGAGTTTGCATTGATATGCCGAAAAAATCAGCAGAATCACTTGCAGCGCGAGCGCCGCGGCGCAGGACTGCTCCTGAGATGCCGCGACGACAGAAGCAATCGCGGCGGCGACATATGCCATGGGATTCACGCGCCCGCCGACTACCTCGAATGTGAGCGGAGTCACCGTGATAAGCAAGGCGGCGAACGGAACGAGAAATGTAAACGAACCCGCAAACCAGAACACCGACGGGTTGAGGCATGGCAGGAATACTGCCAACGGCACCGAGCAGGCGAAGAGGTATCTCTGTCTTATATCTGTCTTTTCGCCGAAAAAGTCCGACAGGCGGCAGAGAAAATACATTATATATATTATCAGCGCGGCGATGAACAGCTTCCAGAAAATGAGCGGCAGGCGCAGAAAATTTATCATCAGCCATTCGCCGACTATCCGCCCGGACACGGTCGTGTACCGCTCGTGCAGCCAGCTTGTTACCGTGAATCCGTTTCGGTGGAGTATGCCGAGAAAGTGACCGTCGTCGGTTTTTAGTATCAGCCGCGTGAATACTGTGCAGAAAAACAGCACGGCGGCGGAGAATGCGGCGATTATCGAGCGCGGAGAGTTTTGAAATTCTTTCAGCTTTTCTCTCATCTTTCGCCACCTCCCGCCAACGCATACGGATTTTCGGCGGTTCCGCTTCCGCAAAGAACGAGAATACCGCTGCGAAGATACATCGCCGGGCATACGCCGCACAGCTCGTCCGCCGCGAGCGTTTTATAGAATCCGCCGGTCGTGGTGACCGCCGTAACGCTGCTCTGATTTGTCGAAACCGGGGAGCTTGTCCAATACCAGCAGTATTTGCGCAGAGTTAAATAGCGCGAAGTATCATTTTTGATGCACTGCTCGGTCGGGCTTCTGCGGCGGTCGGCGGTGCTTATATTTTTGAGCATATCTTTTGACGGCAGGAATATCAAATCGCCGTTTCGGTCGGGAGATATGAGCGAAAGGTCATTATCTGAAAAATTCTCCGGATTTAAAAATCCGCTCTCCGAATTGAGCCATGCGCGCAGGGGAGAGGCGAGATAATCGGAACTGCCGATGCCGTCCTCAGACGGGTCGAGCGCCCTGAAGCACAGCACTTTTTCGCTCATGAGCAGAGTTTTGTCGCCAGTTTCGATGACTCTCCATACAATAGGCTCGCCGAGATATGAGCCGATGGCTATCCTGTCGCCGCTCTTGAGCGTGACTTCCCGCGATTCATTTCCACCGACGCTGACGGACGAAGAAAACAGCAGGTGAGCCGATGTGCTTTTGATTTTTGCGCTCCCGATAAATGTCAGCGCAAACAGCAGAATTGCCGCAATTGCAGCCGCTCTGAAAGCCTTTTTCATCGTCTCACCCCTTCTGTTTTATTTTACATATACTATGTCGAGTTCGTTGCAAGGTCCGCCCAGCTTCTGCTTCCCGGCGGAGTTGAGCCCGAGCATGCCGTTTGCCGCGAAAAATTCGCTCTCGATAACGCACGGCTTGTTGAGATTCTTGAGCTGAGTCGCTTTTGTGCCGGTCGTGTTGCCGATGCCCTTGACATACATCGACGAGCAGTTGCCGCCGTTTAGCAAAAACGCATTTCTCGCGCCGTATGCTATGAGGACTTTCATCATATTGTCGAGCGGCATGAATTCGCCGACAGCCATGATATACTTGTTCTCCGATATCTGCGCGAACACCGTGCGGTTGTGATAATAAGTGTCGTGCTCGTTGGTCGCCTTGCCGTTTGCTATGACTTGCCACTGGTAGCGCAGGGAATTGTAAACGCCCTGCGAGATGTACGATTTGCAATTCTCGTTTGTGAGCGTTTCGATTTTCCATGTGCCGTTTCTGTAGATCAACAGTCGCTTTTGCCCGCTGCCGTCGGCCGAAACTACCGAGCCGCTGCGAATTGTCGGAGCGCCTTTTTTATATGTTGAGCCTGCCTCGCCGTTTATTGCTATGAGCGCGCCGCTCTTTCTGCCCATATCTTCGACCTTGCCGACATTCGTGCCGAGCAGCTGTTGGCTCGATGCAACGCCGATGTGCTCGGGCGAGCAGGTGATTATCGCTATATTGACTACCGGCTGATAAGTGACCGTCTTGTCGTAGTCGATAGCGCCGTCAGCGTTCGCTTTTTTGAAAGCCTGAGTTATCTGCGGCCCATAGGCTATTCGGTGGATTTCTATATTCACTCCGTTTGAATTGAGCTTCCACGCCCTGAGCACTTTTGCGCCGGCGATGCTTTTTACGCTTCCTGCGCTGACTTCAAGCTTGCCTTTTGAAGCTGAACCGGAATTATTTGATTTTGCAGTTGCTGCGTGCTTCGATGCCGGCTTGTCTGCCGTCGGTTTCTGCGTGTTTTGAGCAGTGCTCTCCTCTGCGGATTCGGATACCGCTTCGGAGTTCGTCTCTTCTGCGCTCGTCTGCGCATTGACTTCTGCCGCAGTTGTGTTTTCTGCCGCAGTTGTGTCCGCTTCGGGCGTTTTTGTGCCGCATGCCGTGAAGCTTATAAGAATGAGCAGGCACGCGAGCAAAAGCGCGAATAATTTTCTCGTCATATGTATCCTCCTTTGAATATTTCTTCCAAATCGATTATATCATTGTGCCTCGCTCAATTATATGCTGCAAGCGCATTTTGACAAATAATTTTTCGTCATTTTGCACTCTTTTTTATATAGTATATATGTATATTCTCTCTTAATTTTTGCTTTAATGCGCTGATACTTTATGATATAATTAAAGCAGCGGCGGGCAAGTATGCATATGCTAACCGAACTTGCCGCGCCCGATATGCATCGTTTGTGCATAAATTCTCTGAAAGGGTGAAGATATATGAAATATGCTGTAGTTCTCTGCGACGGCATGGCGGATTATCCCGTTGAGGCTCTCGGCGGCAAGACGCCGATGGAAGTCGCAAAGAAGCCCAATATCGATGCGCTCGCGTCGAAGGGTGAAGTCGGACTTGTCAGAACCGTTGCCGCGGGACTCAAACCCGGCAGCGATGTTGCAAATATGAGCGTGCTCGGATTCGATCCGAAGAAGTGCTACACAGGACGCTCGCCCCTTGAGGCGGTCAGCATCGGAGTCAAGATGAGCGAAACGGATATCGCTCTGCGCTGCAACCTTGTCACCTTGAGCGACGAGGCGGATTACGGCGCAAAGACCATGCTCGACTACTCCGGCGGCGATATCTCGACCGAAGAGGCGGCGCAGATAATTAAAACCGTGCAGGAGCATTTCGGCAGCAGCGAATTTGATTTTTACAGCGGCGTGGCTTATCGCCATTGCCTTATCGTACATAACGGCACGACGGATCTCGGCAAGATGACTCCTCCGCATGATATCTCCGGCAGAGTTGTCGGCGAATATCTTTCGACTTCTCCGAACGCCGAAAAGCTCATTGCCATGATGCGCGAGAGCTACGATATTCTGAAGGATCACCCCGTGAACAAGAAAAGAATCGCCGAGGGCAAGCTCCCCGCAAATTCTATCTGGCTCTGGGGCGAGGGAAGCCGTCCAGCTCTGCCGTCCTTTGAAGAAAAGTTCGGCGTGAAAGGCAGCATCGTCTCGGCAGTCGACCTGCTCAAGGGCATCGGCATCTGCGCCGGCATGAACACCCCCGAAGTCGAGGGCGCAACCGGCTATATCGACACGAATTTCGAGGGCAAAGCGAACGCTGCAATCGACGAATGGCGTAAAGGTCAAGACCTTGTCTATATCCATGTCGAGGCTCCCGACGAGTGCGGCCACAGAAACGAGCCCGAAAATAAAGTCAAAGCAATCGAGCTTATTGACAGCCGTATAATGCCTATAATCCTTGACTATCTCAACACTCAGGATGATTATAAAGTCATGGTTCTGCCGGATCATCCGACCCCGATATCGACCCGCACCCACGCATCCGACCCCGTGCCGTATCTGATTTATCGTAAAGGCAAAGAGCTTGACAGCGGCGTTGCGAGCATAAATGAAAAATCAGCATCCGAGACCGGCAATTTTGTTGATCCCGGCTTCGACCTTATGGGTCATTTTCTCAAAGACTGACAAAAAGGAGGAGACAAAATGAGCTTTAATATAGAAACAAAGTGCGTGCAGTCCGGCTACACTCCGAAAAACGGCGAGCCGCGCGTTGTGCCGATAGTCCAGAGCACGACATATAAATACGAATCGAGCGAGCAGATGGGCAGGCTCTTCGATCTGCAGGAGTCCGGATATTTCTACACCCGTCTCCAGAACCCGACCAACGACTGCGTAGCCGCGAAGATAGCCGACCTTGAGGGCGGCGTCGGCGCGATGCTCACTTCGTCCGGCCAGGCGGCGTCGTTCTTCTCCGTTTTCAATATCTGCTCCGCAGGCGACCATGTCGTTGCCGCGTCCGCGATATACGGCGGAACTTTCAATCTTTTCAATGTCACGATGAGAAAGCTCGGCGTCGATTTCACTTTCGTTCGCCCCGATGCGACGGAGGAGGAGCTCAACGCGGCATTCAAAGATAACACAAAAGCCGTGTTCGCCGAGACTATATCTAATCCCTCGCTCGTTGTGCTCGATATTGAGAAGTATGCGCGAGCGGCTCATTCCCACGGCGTGCCGCTGATAGTCGACAACACTTTCCCGACTCCGATAAACTGCCGCCCGTTTGAGTTCGGCGCGGATATAGTTACCCATTCGACCACAAAATATATGGACGGCCACGCGACAAGCGTAGGCGGAGTTATAGTTGACAGCGGCAACTTCGACTGGACTCAGAACGACAAGTTCCCGGGACTTACAACTCCCGACGAGTCGTACCACGGTGTTGTATACACCGAGCAGTTCGGCAAGGCTGCATATATAACAAAGTGCACGACTCAGCTCATGCGCGATCTTGGCTCAATTCAGTCCCCGATGAACGCATTCCTGCTCAACCTCGGGCTCGAGACTCTGCATCTGCGTATGCCGCGCCACTGCTCAAACGCTCTCGCCGTTGCAAGGTTCCTGAAGGCTCATCCGAAGATCGAGTCCGTCCGCTATCCCGGCCTCGAGGGCGACGAATACTATGACCTTGCGCAGAAGTATATGCCCAACGGCACCTGCGGCGTCATTTCGCTGAGAATAAAAGGCGGCAGAGAGGACGCGGTCAGATTCATGGACAGCCTCAAGCTCGCGGCGATAGTCACCCATGTTGCGGACAGCCGCACCTGCTGTCTGCACCCGGCGAGCACAACTCATCGCCAGCTCACCGCGCAGGAGCTCGACGACTGCGGAGTCTATGAAAATCTCGTCAGACTTTCTGTCGGAACAGAGAATGTCGATGACATAATCGCCGATCTTGACGCGGCTCTCGCGAACGTCTGATATTGGCAAAATAGACAAAAATCACGCGTAAAATTTTATGCATAAAACCCGGCTGCAAGTTTTCCTGCAACCGGGTTAATTTTTTGTCACTGCATATGCGGCTTATGCAGAATATTTCCATATAGTTATTAAAATCAAACTGTAAAGTTTTTTACTTTACGCATATATTCTAAATAGTCATCAAAACATAAAAGTTATCCACATTATCCACATAGTTATCCACATCAGCAAGGAGGAAAGCTTTACCGCTTGCGGAAAAGAATCAATGAATAATTGCTGAATATCGAATGAATGTCAATGAATAAATTCAAAAGTACGCAAAAAATACCGCCCGAATTTCTGAAGGAAAAAACACGGGCGGTTTCAATATTTTTATGTTGCTCAGTCGATGAACGGGATGCTTCTGACGAGATCGTTTATCCCGCCGAGCGAACCGTGGAAGAAGCTGCGTATCATTTCAAACACAGTCATCGACGCGGTTATCGCAAACAGCACTCCGACGATTATCGCAATAATAACTGCGAGTCCCACGCCGACCGCGAGACCTATCAGCGTGAACTGACCGATGCCATTGGCGACCTTCGGTTTGTCGCTCTTCCATATAAGATAGAGCACGAGGCTGACGAGCGGCAGGAACCACAGCAGCGGACCGAAGAAGCCGAGGAAAAATCCGAGAACTTTCCATCCGCCGGTGCTTTCGCTTTCCTGCTCGGGCTTCTTGTTCGCTTTCGGCTGAACAGGTGCGGGAGCAGGCAGGGGAGCCGGCTCTTTCGGAATATCATTATGTACGGGCTGAGTATCTTCTGAGGCGGTCTGCTCCTGTGCCGCGCGTCTGGCGTCGCTCTCCGCGAGGCTCACCGGTTCGCCGCAATATGGGCAGACCTTGAATCCGTCTTCGAGCTGTTTTCCGCAATTTCTGCAAAACATAATATCACTCTTTCGTTTTTGTGTCCGCGCAGATTACTTGTCGCCCGACTTCTTTTCGAGCTTGCGCTTGTTGCCTTTGTCGTCTATTATATATGTATTGTCGAGCTGGGCGGTGAGGCTCGCCTTGAAATCGGCGACATACTGCTTTTTGAGACCCTCCCATTCGGCGAATTCCTCTTCGCTCAGATCCCTCTCCTGCGACAGGTGATAGAGATCGTTCATGCGCTTTATCTCTTCTTTTTTCATGTCTGCCTCCGTGAGCTTATATAATACATTTATTATATACTATGCCGGGGATAAAGTCAATTTGAGCGGTAGATTGTCGATTTTATCGCGCTATCAGCAAAATTTTTCGTAAATCATAAGCGAGCAAATGGCATGAAAAAACGAGAAAACTTGAGAAAAACGGAGATAGCAAAACATAAATTAAAATTTAAAGAAAAAGTGCTTGACAAGCATAGAGCGATGTGGTAATATATCGTAGCATTAAGAAATCGGAGGTAACAAGTATGTCAACTTATATGCCCAAAGCGGGCGACATCACCCGTAAGTGGTATGTCATCGATGCTGCCGGTAAGCCTCTCGGCAAGGTAGCAGTTCAGGCTGCCGTCCTTCTTCGCGGCAAGCATAAGCCCACATTCGCTCCTCACGCCGACTGCGGCGATCATGTAATCATCATCAACGCTGAGAAGGCTGTCCTCACCGGCAACAAGCTCAACCAGAAGATGTATTATCATCACACCGGCTATATCGGCAACATGAAAGAGGTCAAGTACAGCACCCTCATGAAGACAAAGCCTGAGTTCGCTGTCGAGCTTGCAGTTAAGGGTATGCTGCCCGATTCTACTCTGGGCCGCACCGCTCTGACCAGACTCCGCGTTTACAGAGGCGCTGAGCACAAGCACGAAGCACAGAAGCCCGAAGAGTGGGCGCTTTAATGAAGGGAGGCAATAAATAATGTACGATTCAGTTCCTTACTTCTACGGCACAGGCCGCAGAAAGAAATCAGTCGCCAGAGTCCGTCTTTATGCCGGCACCGGCAAGATCATCATCAACGACAGAGAGATTGACAATTATTTCGGCCTTGAGACCCTCAAGCTCATCGTCCGCCAGCCTCTCGCTCTTACAGGCACCAGCGAAAAGCTCGATGTCATCTGCCGCGTCAACGGCGGTGGCGTGACCGGCCAGGCAGGTGCTATCCGCCATGGTATCTCCAGAGCGCTCCTTCAGTATGATGCAGAGCTTCGCCCCGCACTCAAGAAGGCAGGCTTCCTGACCAGAGACCCGAGAATGACCGAAAGAAAGAAGTACGGCCTCAAAGCCGCTCGTCGCGCTCCGCAGTTCAGCAAGCGATAATCTACAGCTTAATAATGCTAAAAAAGCCCGGAAATACGCCATTTTCCGGGCTTTTTCTATACCCAAAATTCTGTCTGGACTGTTCGGTTTTGATGGAATTTGAACGGAAATTTATGGGTTTATAGTGGTCAAATTACTGGTGGACAAGCCCATTTTGACCTCTTATGGGTTAAATTACTGGTGGACAATAGGAGCAAATGAAGTCCAATTTTGCCATCGACGGACGAACACATACTTGACTGATTTACATAGAGCCTTGGCTCATTCTTTGAAAACGAGAATGGGTCGAGGCTCTATTTTTTTCGCCTGAAATCCGGCGAGACAAATTTGAGTAGGAGGTAACAGGTATGACGGATTTCAATCAGAAGACCCATGATACCGATGTGGGCAGTCATGGCGGACAGTCGAGGCAGATGATGGAGGTGTTTGAGAACCAGGAGTTTGGTTCGATCCGCGTGTTGCAGGAGGCGGGAAAGACATTCTTCTGTGCAAGTGACGTGGCGAAAGCGTTGGGGTATGTGAATCCCTACGCCGCAGTGAAACGCCATTGCAGAGGCCCCCTAACGAAACGCGAGGGGGTCGTTCAGAAGGTGAATCAGTATGGGGATGCTGGAGAGCAGGTCGTTGAAATCGCCTTTATCACAGAAGGCGATGTTTACCGGCTGATCGTTCACAGCAAGCTGCCATCGGCAGAACGATTTGAACACTGGGTGTTTGATGAAGTTCTCCCTTCTATCCGCAAGCATGGAGTGTATATGAGCGATTCCATTTTGGATCAGGTGATTCAGCATCCGGAGGTCATCTACACCCTGGCGCAGGACCTTGTAGCCGAGAGGGAGCAGCTTGAGGGTATCCGCAAACAGCTGGATGCGGCACAGCCAAAGGCAGACTACTTCGATACCTTTGTAAATTCAGAGGATTGCACCTGCATCCGGAATTTCTGTAAGGAAATCGGAATCCCGGAGAAGACGGCAGTAGCTCTCTTACTGGATCATCGCTATCTGTACCGCAGTCCAAGCGGCTGGCTGATGCCTTTTGCAGACAAATCTGCAAGGGGCTATTTTATTGTCCGGGATTGCTATGGAAGAAGCGGAAAACTGGTGCAGCAGACGAGAGTGACCTGCAAGGGAAAGAATCATCTCTTCAAGTTGTTTAAGAAATGGGGTGTGATCGAATGACGCTTTTTACAGAGGGACGACTTCAGGCGTTTGAACGCATGATGCAGGATACCGGCAAATACCATCGACGGGAGGACAGCGAAGATCGTCCGCGCAAATGTCCGAAGAAAAAAACGGAGCCTGCGAAAAAGGATGGTGAGCACCATGCCGGTATTCAGGGTTGAGAAAAACAGCAATTACACAACGATGTGCAATTACCACCTGCGGGATCAGGGTCTCAGCCTGAAAGGGAAAGGACTTCTCTCCATGCTGCTCAGTTTGCCGGACACATGGAACTATTCGGTACGGGGGTTATCTTCGATTACGCCGGATGGCGTAGATGAAGTGCTTACGGCTCTGAAGGAGCTGGAGCGTCTTGGGTATCTGGAAAGGAACCAGCAGCGTGAAAGTAACGGTCGGATGGGCAGAGCTGAGTATGTGATTTATGAGATGCCAAGGAAAAAGCCGTGTTCGGAATCACCGTGTACGGAAAAGCCGTATGCGGTAAATCCGGATACGGACACACCGGTTACGGAAAATCCCGCGCAATTAAGTACTAATAGAACAAGTACTGAAACAATCAATAAAAGAGAGAAGAAGGAAATCCAACACCGGTATGGCTCATACGAAAATGTCCTTCTTTCTGACACGGAATACGGCAAGCTCCGGCAGGAGTTCCCAGGAGATTATCAGATACGAGTGGAACGGCTCTCTGAGTATATGGCCTCCACCGGCAGGAGCTACAAAAATCACCTTGCAACAATCCGGAGCTGGGCAAAGAGAGAAAAGCCGAAGTATAACCCGGCAGACTACACATTTGAGGAAGGAGACAGCCTATGAGCGACATGGTGCCTGAAGTTTTGAATGCGGCGTTGGATTCGCTCTTTACGCCGAAAGAACCCGGAGAGCTGGAATACCAGGGTGATGACGGACTGTTGTATTGTAGAAACTGCCATACGCCGGTGCAGTGCAGGGTTAAGCTCTGGGGCAGAGACAAGATTGTTCCCTGCCTTTGCAGATGCCAGCAGGAAGCGATGGTGGAGAAGAAACGCCAGGATGAGCTGCTGGAGCGGCAGCGTAAAATCAGGCAACTGAAAGCAACTGGGATTCAGGAAAAGCATCTTCTGGAATGGAATTTTGCCGTTGCAGAGGACAATAAGGATATCCAGATGGCAAAACGCTATGTAGAGCAGTGGAAAAAGGTCAAGGCTGAAAACCTTGGCCTTTTGTTATGGGGAGATGTCGGCACCGGAAAGTCCTTTGTGGCGGCCTGTATTGCCAATGCGCTGCTGGAACAGGGCATTCCGGTTTTGATGACGAATTTCTCCAAAATATTGAACCAGATGGGTGCCATATATTCGGAAGAGCGATACCGGTATATCGCTTCATTTTCCAACTATTCTTTGCTGATTCTGGATGATCTGGGAATTGAGCGCAGCACCGAATATGCGCTGGAGCAGGTCTACGCCGTTATTGATGAGCGGTACAAGTCCGGACTTCCGGTCATTATCACAACCAATCTGAAGATTGCTGAAATCCGCAATCCGGAGGATGTGGTATACGCCCGGATTTACAGCAGGATTTTGGAAATGTGTACGCCGGTGCGAATCAGCGGAGAGGACCGCAGAAAGAGCATTGGAAAAGAAAAACAGCAGGTCGTTAAGGAGGTACTTGATCTATGAAGTGCAAGGCAAAAAAGGCGTTTTTCGCAGGTAAGAATGACATCTATCACCGCTGGAAGGAGGTTAAGAAGCTGAATGGCAAAAGCAAAAACCAGTATTACAACAGAAAACCGCAGTGGCTCAGCTGCCGACGCTGCGGCTAAGGAGAAGCGGACGGAGATGCCGCTTTCTGACCTGCATCCCTTTGAAGGTCATCCCTTTAAGGTGCTGGACGATGAGCTGATGGAACAGACCGTGGAGAGCATCAAGCAGATCGGTGTGGTATCACCGCTGATTGTACGGCCTGACCCGGAAGGCGGATTTGAAATCCTTTCGGGACACCGCAGGCTTCATGCAGCGCAGTTGGCAGGTTTGGAGACAGTGCCGGTCATCGTCAAGGAAATGGACGATGATGCGGCAATCATCTTTATGGTGGACAGCAACTTGCAGCGGGAAAATATCCTTCCCAGCGAGAGAGCGTTTTCCTACAAGATGAAGTTGGAGGCGATGAAACATCAGGGTCAGAGAAAAGATTTGACTTCGGAGCAATTTGCACCGAAGTTGTCTACGGAGATTATTGGTGAAGCTGTTGGAATGAGTAAGGATACGGTTAAACGCTATATCCGCCTTACCAACCTGATTCCTGAAATTCTGGACATGGTCGATGAGAAGAAAATCGCCTTTAATCCGGCGGTAGAGCTGTCTTACCTGAAACCGTCCGAACAGAAAGAATTTCTGGAGGCAATGGACTATGCACAGGCATCCCCATCCCTGTCGCAGGCACAGCGATTGAAAAAGCTCTCGCAGGAGGGCGACTGCACCTTGGATGCCATGTGTGAAGTGATGAATGAAATAAAAAAGGATGAGCTTGACCATGTGACGATTAAAAACGAGGTTCTTCGGAAGTATTTCCCGAAATCCTATACGCCGAAGCAGATGCAGGACACGATTATCCGGCTGCTGGAAAAGTGGCAGCGAAGTAAACAACGAGATATGGAACGATAAGAAGGAGATTTTTATGATGATGAACTTTAAGAAGAATCAGAACAACGCAGTGTGCAGCATGGATTGCAAGAACTGCCCGCACGGTGCATCGCAGCCCAATCCGATGGATGATCCCATGTTTGAGAAGTCCATTGTGATGCTTCATAACTGGCTGATGCTGGAGGCAATCCGTGAAGATCACCCGAAGGAGCGCATTGTGATGGTGATCCTGCCGGGGGCTGGCGGCGAACTCCTGACCGAGGATGGCAGTCGAGACATCTTTGAGGATGTTTACGATGAGATGGAGGCTGATCTGGTGGCAGATGGGGAACTGCTTCTCCATTATGATAAGAGCGATGTGATTGAGACTGATAGAACCCGCTATCTGCTGGGAGCTGCGGAAGTTTCGGAAATCGACCAGAACGGCAACGAATGCAGCATCAATCTGTTTACGTTGGAACGCACCATCGACTATGTGAACGAAAACCTGACGGTGGTTTCCATTGGCGGTGAGTTGGTTCCGGCACTGCGCCTGATCTAAGGAGGTGCCTATGAAGAAATTCGATGTGGAGATTACGGAAACTCTCCAGAGAAAGGTTTCTGTGGAAGCTGCCTCACAGGAAGACGCGGAACGCATGGTGACGCAGGCGTGGAACAATCAGGACTATGTTCTGGATTCCGGCGATTTCACCGGTGTGGACTTCAAGACCGTGGGAGAACATGAACTGGCAGAGACCAGGACAATGAATGTGCTGCTGGTACAGCCCAATGCCTACCCGAAAAAAATCAGTGTTGGCACGGAGCTGGAAGATTTGCAGGCTATGGTCGGCGGTGATATTGAAGTAACCTATCCATTTGAGGATGAAGTGGCCATTATTCTGAATGAATCCGGTAAAATCAATGGTTTACCGCTGAACCGTGCGATTTACACCGAAGACGGGGATATGCAGGACATTTATGCCGGTGATTTTCTGGTGGTAGGGCTGACAGAGGATGACTTTGGTTCTCTGACTTCGGAGCAGATGCAGAAATTTGAGGAACAGTTCCATCAGCCCCAGATGTTCGTTCGTATGGGTCGCAGCATCATGGCAATTCCGGTCCCGGATGACATGGTGAAGAAGATGGAGGAAAAGGCTGCAAAGTCCCAGGAAAAGAGCAAACCGGCACCGGACCGGGATAGTTTGTAAGGAAGGAGGCGGATATTCATGCAGGAAGAAGTTGAAAATCGTACAGTCAATCTGGCAATCAGCACCACGAAACTGACCTTTCGCACCATCGTGAATGGCTATAATGCGTGGAAACGGCGCCATCAGTCGAAAGTGGCTCAGAAGACAGCACAACTGCCGATTGGAAAGCAGAGCATTAAAGAATTGATCGGTCAGAATCAGGGAGTCAGCAGTATCCCCATTGAGAAAACGGATTTGAAAGGCTTTGAACAGGTGGCGCGAAAATATGGTGTGGATTATGCCATTACGAAAGACCAAAATGTGATGCCACCCAAGTACACGGTGTTCTTTAAGGCGAAAGATGCGGATGCACTGACTTCCGCTTTCGAGGAATTCACCAACCGCAAACTGAAAGCAAAGGAAAAACCGAGTGTTCTGGAGCAGCTTAACAAGCTCAAAGAGTTGGTTGCTGCAATTCTGCCGAATAAGGTTCGTCACAAAAGTCAGGAGCGTGATCTATGAGTAATAAGACAAAGAAGCTGCTGATTCTGAACCTGCCGTACTTCATTGCCGGTCTTGTATGTACTAATCTGGGAGAAGCGTGGAGAATTGCCGAGGGCGCAGACATGTCTGAAAAGCTCCTCGGCTTTCTTTCTGCCCTGGGTGCAGCTTTTTCCAATCCGATGCCAAGTCTGCATCCGATGGATTTGCTGATTGGTGTGTGCTGCGGAGCGGGTCTGCGGCTTGCTGTGTATCTGAAAGGCAAAAATGCCAAGAAATATCGTCATGGCATGGAGTATGGCTCTGCCCGGTGGGGGACGCAGAAAGACATCGAACCATTTGAAGATCCAGTGTTTGCAAACAATGTGATTTTGACCCGGACGGAGCGGCTGATGATGGGCAATCGCCCGAAGAATCCGGCAAATGCCAGAAACAAAAATGTGCTTGTGGTCGGTGGTTCCGGCAGCGGTAAGACCCGATTTTGGCTCAAACCCAACCTTTTACAATGTCACAGTTCCTATGTGGTCACTGACCCGAAAGGCGATATCGTAATCGACTGCGGCCAAGCCCTTTTGAAGAATGGATACAGCATCCGGATCTTTAACACCATCAATTTCAGAAAGTCGATGCATTATAATCCCTTCGCGTATATTCACAGCGAAAAGGATATTTTGAAGCTGACCACAACGCTCATTGCCAACACCAAGGGAGACGGCAAGGCCGGTGACGAATTCTGGACGAAGGCAGAGACCTTGCTGTATTGTGCTTTGATTGGTTATATCCACTATGAGGCACCGCTGGAAGAGCAGAACTTTGCAACGCTGATTGAATTCCTGAATGCGATGGAAGTGCGCGAGGATGATGAAACCTTTCAGAATCCAGTGGATCAGATGTTTGAAGCACTGAAAAAGAAGAAGCCGAACCACTTTGCTGTCCGTCAATATGCCAAGTTCAAGCTGGCGGCGGGCAAGACCTTAAAGTCGATTCTTGTGAGCTGCGGTGCACGTCTGGCTCCCTTCGATATTGAGGAAGTCCGCGATATCACCATGTACGATGAGCTGTCGCTGGATACGGTGGGAGATAAGAAAACGGCTCTGTTCCTCATTATGAGCGATACAGACCCGACTTTTAATTTCCTGATTTCGATGATCTATACACAGCTGTTTAACCTGCTGTGCGAGAAAGCGGATGATGTCTACGGCGGCAGATTGCCGGTGCATGTGCGCTGCCTGATTGATGAGTGTGCGAACATTGGTCAGATTCCGAATCTGGAAAAGCTGGTAGCTACCATCCGATCAAGAGAAATCTCGGCATGTCTGGTGCTTCAGGCACAGAGCCAGTTGAAGGCAATCTACAAGGACAATGCCGATACCATCATCGGCAATATGGATTCCCGTATTTTTCTTGGCGGTTCGGAGCCGACTACGCTAAAAGAGCTGAATCAGGCACTGGGGAAAGAAACGATTGATCTGTACAACACTTCCGATACCAGAGGCAACAGCCCATCTTACGGCACTAATTATCAGAAGGTTGGGCATGATTTGGCTTCGGTGGATGAATTGGCTGTGTTGGATGGCGGAAAGTGCATTTTGCAGCTGCGCGGTGTCAGACCGTTCAAGTCAGATAAATATGATCTGACCCAGCATCCGAACTACAAGCTCACTGCCGGTGCTGATAAGAAAAACACGTTCAGCATCGAGGCGTTTCTTGACCATCGGCTGAAGCTCAAGCCCGGTGATAAGTACGAAGTGGTTGATGCAGATCATGCCAAGTAAGTTTGTTTCGGTGACGAAGAGGTCATGGGTGCGCTGCTGACAACAGAATAAGAAGGGGCGGCGAGCTGCCGCCTCTTTACATAGCCAGGTTTCTAATTGGGATTGGAGACCTGGCTATATGTTTTTCCATTTGCAGGTGCACATGCAAATGGAAAATCACTATTCATCCGTCTACAAGGGCGCATTGTACAAGGAGGTACACATTTATGGCATTTTTCAATAGCGCAGTAACCGTTCTTCAGACTCTCGTTATCGCACTGGGTGCCGGTCTCGGCATCTGGGGAGCCATCAACCTGCTGGAGGGTTACGGCAACGACAACCCCGGTGCTAAGTCTCAGGGCATGAAGCAGCTGATGGCTGGCGGCGGCGTGGCACTGATCGGCACGACTCTGGTGCCGCTGCTTTCCGGTCTGTTCGGTTAAGCAAAAGCTGTCGGAGCGAAGATTCCGACCGGGCGGCGAAAGCTGCCTGTTACATAGTCAGGTGCAGGCAATATCCGCAGCTGGCTATTTTCTGCGCTCCCCGGCAGGTGCACATGTTGGAAGTATGGCGCAGAACCGCAGTTTAGAATCGCACCGGCTGATAGGCCGGACAAATTACAGGAGGACAAATCTATGGCGTTTCTTACTACAACTGCATCGGCACTGTCTCTTTTCTCCCAGCTGTTCATGCTTCTGTCCCGGATGGCGAAGCTGTTCGGCGTGTTTGCGTAAGGAAGGAGGCGGCTCATGCAGAGTATCCTTGAACAGATCACAGATTGGCTCAAGAGCATGATCATCAGCGGTATCATGGGAAATCTTTCAGGGATGTTCGATTCGGTCAACCAGCAGGTTGGACAGATCGCAGGCGATGTGGGAACCACACCGGCGAACTTTTCACCTGCGGTCTTTTCTATGATCCGCAACATCTCGGAATCCGTGATCTTGCCCATTGCCGGAATGGTGCTGACATTCATCGCCTGTTATGAGCTGATCCAGATGCTCATCGAGCATAACAATCTGGCAAATTTCGAGACATGGACATTTTTCAAATGGGTCTTTAAGACCTTTCTGGCAGTGACTCTGATCTCGAACACATTCAATATTACGATGGCTGTCTTTGATGTGGCGCAGCAAGTGATCTCCCGAAGTGGCGGGCTGATTTCCGGCAGTACGTCCGTCAGCGATGCGACTTTGACAGCAATGCAGGCCACGCTGGAAGGCATGGACTTGGGACCGCTGCTGGGACTGTATTTGCAGACCTTTGTGGTTCAGGTCACGATGCTGGCGTTGTCGGCTATCATCTTTGTCATCGTGTATGGCCGAATGGTGGAAATATATCTCATGGTGAGCCTTGCACCGATTCCGTTCGCAACCTTTGGAAACCATGAGCAGAGCCATACCGGTCAAAACTATCTGCGCTCCCTGTTTGCGCTGGGATTCCAGGGTTTTCTTATCATGATCTGTGTAGGCATCTATGCAGTTCTGATTCAGAACCTGTCCTTTTCGGATAACATCATCAGCAGCATTTGGGGCGTTATGGGCTATACGGTTTTGCTGGCATTTACGCTGTTTAAGACGGGAAGCCTCGCAAAATCCGTGTTTGCAGCGCATTAAGGAAGGAGGCATGATTCATGGCATCTTATATTTCTGTTCCGCGTGACCTTTCAAAGGTCAAAACCAAGGTCTTTATGAACCTGACCAAACGGCAGATTCTCTGCTTCGGAGCCGGTGCGCTGATTGGCGTTCCGGTTTTCTTTTTGCTCAAATCCAGCGGGAATCTGAGCCTTGCCGCACTTGGCATGATGGCAGTAATGCTGCCGCTTTTCTTTCTTGCCATGTACGAGAAAGACGGTCAGCCGCTGGAAGTGGTGGCAAAGCATTTCTATGAGGCAAAGTTCAAGAGGCCGAAAACGCGGCCTTACAAAACAAAAAATTACTATGCACTGCTGGTACAGCAGGCAGACGTGGAAATGGAGGTAAATCGCATTGTTCAAAATTCTCGAAAAGCTGACAGCGAAGAATAAAAAGCAGGATGACATCCGAATGCCGTCTCATCTGTCAGCCGCAGAGCAGAAACAAGTGCAGACGGTGATCGACCGTGCAAGGGGTGACCGCACGGTTCCGCACTCGGCACAGGAGAGCATTCCCTTTCAGCGGATGTTCCCGGATGGTATCTGCCGTGTGACGGACAACTACTATACCAAAACCATTCAGTTTCAGGACATCAATTACCAGCTGGCACAACAGGAAGATCAGACAGCTATCTTTGAGGAATGGTGCAGCTTTCTGAACTTCTTTGATTCCAGCATCCGCTTCGAGCTTTCTTTTATGAATATGGCTACGGATGCCTCGAATTTTGAGAAGATGGTGCGTATCCCGTACCAGAAGGATCATTTTAATCCGGTGCGCACGGAGTACAGCACCATGCTCCGCCGTCAGCTTGCCCAGGGCAACAACGGCCTGACCAAGACGAAGTACCTGACGTTTGGCATTGAGGCGGAATCCATGAAGCAGGCAAAGCCGAGGCTCATTCACATCGAGATCGACCTGATGAACAACTTCAAACGCTTGGGTGTCCGGGCAAAATTGCTGAACGGCAAGGAACGGCTTCATTTGATGCACGATATGTTCCACATGGGTGACCATGACCGATTCAATTTCGATTGGAAGTGGCTGCCGGAGAGCGGGCTGTCGGTAAAGGACTTTATTGCACCGACCGGTTTTGCCTTTCCGAAGAACCGTGTTTTTCAGATGGGTGGGATGTATGGTTCCATGTCCTATCTCCAGATTACGGCTTCCGACCTGTCGGATCAGCTGCTGAAGGACTTTTTGGATATGGAATCCAGCCAGATTGTGACCATGCACATTCAGTCGGTAGACCAGAATAAAGCAATCAAGTCCATTAAGCACACCATTACGGAGCTGGATCGTTCCAAGATTGAGGAACAGAAGAAAGCTGTCCGTTCCGGATATGATATGGACATCATTCCGTCAGATTTGGCAACTTACGGCAAGGACGCAAAGGCACTGCTGAAAGAATTGCAGAGCCAGAATGAGCGTATGTTCCTACTGACCTTTCTGGTGATGAACACCGGCGAAACGGAGCAGGAGCTGGAAACCAATGTGTTTCAGGCTTCCAGCATTGCACAGAAGTACAACTGCAACCTGCGCCGTCTGGACTTCCAGCAGGAGCAGGGGCTGATGAGCTGCCTGCCGCTGGCACAGAACCTGATTGAGATTCAGCGCAGCATGACGACCAGCAGCACGGCAATTTTCGTTCCGTTTACCACCCAGGAACTGTTTCAGACCGGGAAAGAGGCTCTGTACTATGGGCTGAATGCTCTGTCCAACAACCTGATTATGGTTGACCGGAAAAAGCTCAAGAATCCCAACGGGCTGATTCTGGGTACCCCCGGTTCCGGTAAATCCTTCTCTGCCAAGAGAGAAATCGCCAATGCGTTCCTGGTGACGGATGACGATGTAATCGTGTGCGATCCCGAAGCTGAGTACACAGCACTGGTGCAGAAATTTGAGGGGCAGGTCATTAAAATCAGCCCTTCCAGCACGCAGTATATCAACCCAATGGACATCAATGCGAATTATTCGGAAGAGGATAATCCGATTGCCCTGAAAGCAGATTTCATCTTGTCACTGTGCGAGCTGATCGTGGGCGGCAAAGAAGGCTTGCAGCCGGTAGAAAAGACGGTTATCGACCGCTGCGTTCATCAGATTTACCAGACCTATTTTGAGCATCCTGTGCCGGAGAACATGCCGGTGTTGCAGGACTTGTACGAGGCACTGCTTCGGCAGGATGAAAAGGAAGCACACCATGTGGCAACAGCACTGGAAATCTATGTGACCGGTTCGCTGAACCTGTTTAATCACCGCACCAATGTAGATATCAATAACCGGCTGGTCTGCTATGACATCAAGGAGCTAGGCAAGCAGCTGAAAAAGATCGGTATGTTGGTGGTGCAGGATCAGGTCTGGGGGCGTGTGACCGCCAACCGTAATGCTGGTAAAGCCACCCGCTACTATATGGACGAGTTCCATCTGCTTTTGAAAGAGGAGCAGACAGCGGCCTACAGCGTAGAAATCTGGAAGCGATTCCGTAAATGGGGCGGTATTCCCACCGGCATCACCCAGAATGTGAAAGACCTGCTTTCTTCCCGCGAAGTGACGAACATTTTTGAAAACAGCGACTTCATTTATATGCTGAATCAGGCAGCCGGTGACCGTCAGATTCTGGCGGATCAGCTGAATATCAGCCCGCACCAGCTGTCCTATGTGACCCACTCCGGCGAAGGTGAAGGACTGCTGTTCTACGGAAATGTGATTTTGCCATTCGTTGATCGTTTCCCGACCGATCTGGAACTGTACCGGATTATGACGACTAAATTAACCGAAGTGCAGGAAGCAAAGGAGGCGTAAGCGATGGCTGGCAAGAAAAATCCGAATCTCGGAGACAAGCTGCGGCAGGAGCGCGAGGGTGCGGAGAACACCCTTCGCAATTCCAGAAACAAAACCGCCGATAGCAGTACGGGAGACAGCAGCAAGAAAAAAGCGGAACACCGAAGGCAGATTCGTCACGAAGCCGATCTTGCCAAGATGCGCAGCACGAAGCTGAAATCAGAGCAGGAAGTAAAAGCGAAAAAGAATGCAGCAGCTTCCGGAAAAAAGGGCGGAAAGCCAAAGAAGCCGGGAAATCTTGCGGCAGATGCACTTTCAGCCAAGGCACATCAGAGTGTGCGCAATGCCGACCAGGATAATAATTCTGGTGTGGAGGCAGCGCATTTTACCGAAGGCTCAGCGGAAGGTGCAGCCCGTGCTGGTTCCCGGTTCCAATATGGTCGAAAGCTGCGGCAGTACAAAAAGCTGGAGCGGTTGGAGAAAAAGGGAAATAAAGATGCCGTAGATTCCATCTTTGCGGAACGCATGAAGTCTGATCCGCAGGCTGGTTCCAATCTCTTTTCCCGATGGCGGCAGAAGCAGGCCATCAAAAAAGAGTATGCCGCTGCGAAGGCAGGTGCGGCCGCTGCGGAGAACACAGCATCTGGCACAGCCAAAGCTGCACAGGGTACTGTCAGTATAACGGAAAAGGCATTTCAGTTTGTGCAGAGCCACTCGCATATCATCATCGGTATCGCAGCCGTGGGACTGCTTGTTTTGGTGATTGCCGGGTCGGTTTCGTCATGCTCCGTCTTGATCAATGGCGGCGGCAATGTGGTGCTGGGGACTTCCTACACGGCAGAAGATGAAGATTTGAAAGGCGTGGAGACGGATTATACCAGGCTGGAAGATAAACTTCGCAAACAAATCGACCGCATTGAAACCGACCATCCGGGCTATGACGAGTATCGCTACAATCTGGCAGAGATTGGTCACAATCCCTATGAGCTTGCATCTCTGCTGACCGTAGAATTTGAAAACTATACGAGAAGCCAGGTGCAGGCGCGGCTCCAGAGTATTTTTGAAGCGCAGTATGAGCTGAAGTTGGAGGAAAAGGTGGAAATCCGGACAAGGAAGGAAACCCGTGTGGGCTATCGCTACAATCCAATCACCGGAACCGGACACACCTACACCTATCAGGTGACGGTACAGTATGAGTATAAAATCCTCAATGTAACACTGCTCAATCGGGGCGTTGACTATGTTGCAAGAAATTCCGGCCTTACAGATGACCAGCTGCAACGATACGAAGTCACACTGGAGTGCCGGGGCAATCGAGATGACCTGTTTGCAGGCATAGCCTTTGCAACGCCGGATGGCGCGGGTTCCAGCGGAGAATACCAGGATTACGACATTCCGGGCGAAGCTCTGACGGATGAAAAATTCCGGAAGATGATTACCGAAGCAGAGAAATATCTCGGTTATCCCTATGTTTGGGGCGGCAGCTCGCCGAGTACCAGTTTTGACTGCTCCGGTTTTGTAAGCTGGGTCATCAACCACTGCGGCAATGGCTGGAATGTAGGCAGGCAGACGGCCAACGGTCTGATGGGAAAATGCGACATTGTCCCGAAGAGTGAGGCAAAGCCCGGAGACCTGATCTTCTTCCAGAAAACCTACAACACCAGTGGCGCATCCCATGTGGGCATTTATGTCGGCAACGGGATGATGATCCACTGTGGCTCACCAATTTCCTATGCTTCCATTGAGACGAGCTACTGGCGGCAGCACTACTACTGCATGGGAAGAATTCGATAAAAATAGGGCGTTTATTCGCCCGGAAAGGATACGATATGAGCTTGAAACTGGAAAAGATTGCTGCGGAGCGCGAGAAAGCCCGCAGGAAACGCGATGAATGGGAGGAGCGCAGAAAGGAATGGGACAGAAAGTACCACGAGCAGGAAAACAGCGAAATCTGTGAAATGGTACATGCCCAGAGCCTGACCCCGGAACAGCTGGCAGTCATCATTCAGCTGGCGCAGGCTGCGGTTCCCAACCCGGAGAACCTGAAACTGGATGAGAAAGAAACGGAGGATATGGAATGAAAAAGATGATGGCAATGCTGCTTGCCAGCGTGATGGCGGCAGGAACCTTTACGACCACTGCATTTGCCTATACGGGCGATGATGTGCAGAAGAACACGCCTGTCAGTACCGCTGCACAGGAGACGGATGCAGCAGAAAGCACAAATGCGGGGAAAACGGACAATACCGACAGCATCGAAATCGACCCGGACATGCAGGTTCTGCCGGATGGCTATGAGGTCTCTACGGATGCGGATGGGAACCTGATCGTTACGGTGGGCGGCAAAGAATACAATATCGGCAGCGAAAAGTCCCAAAAGCAGACTGGTACGGTGGTGCCGGGGATCACCAGTCTGCATTTTCGTTCCGGTCCCGGCATGGATCAGGAGATTATCGGATATCTGCATTCCGGCGATACGGTGGAGATTGTCGAAAAATGCGGTGACTGGTATAAGGTAAACTTCAACGGCAAAACCGGGTATGCACATGGAAAGTACCTGAATGTCACGGATTCTGCAAAAGACAGCAGCATGTTCAGTGAAGATGCGCTGAAGCTGTTTCTGGATCTGATGCAGAGTGGAATGTCATACGAGGATGAGACGAAATCCAGTGCAGCTTTGACTCCGGAAGGAAATATGACGCTGGTGGACGATATCGGTGAGGAAGAAGATAAATCCAGCCAGCAGTTCATTACGCTGGTGACAAAGGCGGGCAACACCTTTTATCTGATCATCGACCGCGATAAAGACGGCAACCAGAATGTGCATTTCCTGAACATGGTGGACGAGGCCGATCTGCTTGCGCTGATGGATGAAGAGGAAGCTGCCAAGTATCGGGAGAAGGAGCCGGAAGTCACGGAACCTGCGGAAACCGAAAAGCCGCAGGAGACGGAACCGGCACCGGAAGAGCAAAAAACAGAGAGCGAGCAGAAGAAATCGTCTCCGCTTCCGATGATTATGCTGCTTCTGTTTGTGATCGGTGCAGCCGGTGTCGGCGGTTATCTCTATATCAAGATGAAGGGCGTAAAGCCTGCGTCCAAGAAAAATCAGCCGGACCCGGATGCGGATTATCACGATGAGGATGAAGATACGCTCCAGCTGCCGGAGGATGATGGTGACGAGGACGAAGAAGTGGATGTCAACGAGGATTATGAAGCGGAATCGGACGATGAACCTGTCTGATTAACGCAGCGTTGACCGGTGGGGCGGCTGAAAAGCCGTCCCCTTTACATAGCCAAATGGTTGGTGGGTGAACTGTTTTGAGCTATGAAGCTATGGACTCTGTAGGCGATATCTGATAAAATAGAAAGTAAGAACAGCTCAACAACTCGGAATTTTACCATTCAGATTTCCGTGCTCTGCCACTTTTATGAGCGTTCTTTTCAGTATTTTGCCACTTTCATGAGGGAATAATCCGTGCTTCATTACACTTTCATGAGCGAATTTATGCTGTAATATGACATTTTCATGAGGGAATTGGTGCTTCGATGCGACGTGAGGAGGTAGTGGGCGGAGGCATGGGCGCGATAAAGGCAACGAGTGCGAATGGGTGGACGCGACGTGAGAAGGTGGAGGGTGCGGACGCGTGGGCGCGGAGTGAGCAGGCGGAGGGCCGAGACATTGGCCCGGGAAAAGTGAGCAGAAATATACGAGTGTCAACGGGAGGGTTTTATGGTACAACTAGAAGTAGTTTTTTGATGGAGGTGCCTATGGAGCCGAAGGTCAGTATCATCGTGCCGGTGTATAACGCGGAGAAGAGTCTCGCGCGCTGTGTGGACAGTATTCTGAATCAGGAGTTTCGGGATTTCGAGCTGATCCTCATGGATGATGGAAGTAAGGATCGGTCCGGGGAGATCTGCGACGGATATGCGCGGGCGGATGCGCGCGTGGTGGTCGTGCATAAGGAGAATACGGGGGTGTCGGATACGCGAAACCAGGCGATCGCGCGGGCGCGGGGTACGTTTCTGCAGTTCGTGGACAGTGATGACTGGCTGACGGCGGATGCGACGAAGCTGATGGTGCGGGCGGCCGAGGAGACGGGCTGCGACATGGTGATCGCGGATTTCTATCGTGTCGTCGGAGAGATGGTGTCGCAGAAGGGGGATATCGACGCGGACCAGGTGATCGGGCGTGAAGCGTTCGTTGGCTTCATGATGGAGAACCCGGCGGACTACTACTATGGGGTGCTGTGGAATAAGCTGTACCGGCGCTCGCTTGTGGAGGCGCACGGGATCCGGATGGATGCGAAGCTCAGCTGGTGCGAGGATTTTCTGTTTAATCTCGAGTATGTGCGCTATGCGACGACGTTCTATGCGCTGCGGACGCCGGTCTACTATTATGTGAAGACGAAGGGTTCGCTGGTGAATCAGAAGATCAGCTTCGCGCGGACGGTGGAGATGAAACTCGCGATGTTCGAGTGCTACAACGACTTCTTCAAGCATGTGCTGGATGAGGATGCGTATGAGCGGAAGCGGCTGCAGGTCTATCATTTTCTAGTGGATGCGGCGAAGGATGGTTTCGTGTTCCCGGCGACGATTCCGGGGACGCAGAAGCTCGGTGAGGAGCGGAGCCAGGCGCTGCAGGAGGTGATTTCGGAGGATGGGATCATCGTGGAGAAGTACCGCGACCGGAAGCTGCTCGAGCGCTATCTCGAGTCGGTGGCGCTGAAGTATGATATGACGCTGGCGGAGCTGTCGCTGCTGCTGTATCGGAAGGACGCGGGAAAGGCGCTCACTCGAGGGGCTGAAGCGCAGATGCCTGCGCGGGAAGATGCCGTGGAGGCGACTGATCGAAAGGATGCCGGAAAGGCGCTGAGCCGGAAGGATCTCGCGGAGCTGATGCATATGAGCCGCGGGGATCTGCGCGCCGCGCTGCAGAAGCTGGTCTCACGCGGGATGCTCGAAGTGGTCGACGTGCCGAGGAAACGACGTGAAGCGGCGGAAATAGCCGAGGCGACCGGTCTTTTCGGAAAGCGTGGCGAGGCACAGGATGCAGACGCGAACGGAATGACGAAGAAAAAACGCGAGCCGCGGAAGATTCGTCTCGAGCTGCTGCCGGCGTCGGATGCGGTGCTGCAGGATATCGCGGCCGCGGAGCGTGACTACGAGCAGGCGAAGTTCCGGGGATTTACCGAGGACGAGCTCCGGCAGTATACAGCGCTCGAGCGGCGTGTGCAGGAGAACGAAAAGCAGATACTGCAGAAGTGAGGATGGGCAGACGAACACCATCAGCGATGCCTGGCGATGAGTCAGCGAGGGGCAGAATGCGTTGCGGCGAGGCACAACGCATGCGCGGAGTGATGATGTGGAGGGCCGAAACATGGGCACAAGCGAGTAGGAGGCGGTGACTAGCCGCCGTCCTCTCACACCACCGTGCGTACCGTTCGGTACACGGCGGTTTCAACAGTTGACGTGCATAGACTGATAAGCTGTGGCAAGATCATAAAAGCCCCAGTTTGTAGACCTAAAACAGAATACCGTTCCTTACATAGCAGTCATGCGCTTCGGTGCCTGGCTGCTAATTTTTTTGCGAAAGGAGCAGTATCGAATGAAGCTTGTATTAGCGGAAAAGCCCTCGGTTGCCATGAGTCTCTCGAAAGTGATCGGGGCAGATCAGCGCGGGGACGGTTATATGGAGGGCAATGGCTACCTTGTCAGTTGGTGTGTGGGGCATCTGGTGGAACTTTCCCAGCCGGAAGCCTATGATGAAAAGTATGCAAAGTGGAAGTATGATGATCTTCCGATTTTGCCGGAACATTGGCAGTATCAGGTGTCCGCCAGCACGAAAAAGCAGTTCGGAATCCTGAAAAAGCTCATGCAGCGGAAAGATGTGGAGAGTCTGATCTGTGCAACCGATGCAGGGCGTGAGGGCGAACTGATTTTCCGACTGGTTTACCATCAGTGCGGCTGCAAAAAGCCGGTGGAACGGCTTTGGATTTCATCAATGGAGGACAGTGCTATCCGGGAAGGCTTTCAGAAGCTCAGACCGGGAACAGAATATGATGCCTTATATGAGGCGGCTTTATGCCGGGAGCGAGCCGACTGGATTGTCGGAATCAACGCCACCCGGCTTTTTTCATGTCTGTATGGGCAGACCCTGAATGTGGGGCGCGTGATGACACCAACGCTTGCGATGGTGGTTATGCGAGATGCAGCAATCCGGGCGTTCAAGCCGGAGCCGTTCTACTCGGCAGAATTAAAATTTCGGGATTTTCAAGCGGGCGGTGAGCGAATGAAAGAAAAAGCAGAAGCAGAAAAACTGGTGGCAGAGTGTTGCCAGGCAGGAAGTGCCATCATTACCAAGGTAGAGCAGAAAGAAAAATCAGAGAAGCCCCCGGCCTTGTTTGATCTGACATCGCTTCAGAGAGAAGCAAATCGGCAGCTGGGATTCACTGCCCAGCAGACCCTGGATTACACACAGGCTCTGTACGAGAAGAAACTCGTGACATATCCCCGTACCGACAGCCGGTATCTGGCGGATGATATGGCACCGCTGGTGCCGGAACTTGTTTCTGTGATCCAGCAGAGCTTTCAGATTCAGGCGGATGTACCGGCACCGGTGAATGCAGCGCAGGTCATCAATTCTAAGAAAGTCACCGATCACCATGCCATTATCCCTACAAAAACAGCGGCGGGTTATGACATTTCCTCGCTTCCCAGTGGAGAACAAGCGATTCTTACTCTGCTGGCGGTGCGGCTGATTTGTGCGGTCGGAACACCCTGCCACTATGCAGAAACCATAGTAGAAGCGGAGTGTGCCGGTCAGAAGTTCCGCACGAAAGGCAAAACAGTCACGGATATGGGCTGGAGGCAATATGCAGGAAAGCCGGTTGAAGATGCTGAGAAGAATGCGGAGGCAGGTGATCTTCCGGAGCTTTCGGAAGGCATGACATTGGAACTTGCCGGTGTCGATCTGAAAGAAGGCAAGACCAGCCCACCCAAGAGGTTTACCGAAGATCTTCTGCTTTCAGCGATGGAAAGTGCCAGCTCGGATGAATTTCCGGCTGGTGTAGAGCGAAAAGGCATCGGCACACCAGCTACACGCGCTGCCATCATCGAAAAACTGGTACAGAAAGGCTTTATCGAGCGCAGGGGCGATAAGAAAACGAAATACCTTTGTTCTACGGACAAGGGAAATGCGCTGGTGACGGTGGTGCCGGAACAGATTCAGTCTCCATCCATGACGGCAGACTGGGAGGTAAAACTGCTGAAAATAGAACACGGCGAGTATGACAGCGATGCCTTTATGGGAGAAATCAGCAGCATGGTCAGCGGACTTGTAAAAACCTACGAGGCTGTGAAAGGTGCCAATGTCCTGATGCAGCCGGAGCGCAAGACCATTGGCTCCTGTCCCGCCTGCGGCAGCGATGTCTGCGAAACTGCAAAAGGATGGTTTTGCAGGGATAAGAGCTGTAAATTTGCGCTCTGGAAGGAAAACAGGTTCTTTCAGACACTGGGAAAGCAGATGACGGAGGAACTGGCAAGGCAACTGTTAAATCAGGGGAAAGCACGACTTACCCATTGCTATTCCAAGAAGTCTGGACGTTACTATGACACAACCGTTCATGTAGAGACCGGCGAGGACGGTGCAGCAGCATTTAAGCTGGAGTTTGGAGGTAAAAAATGAGCATGAAAATGATGAATGCAGCTTATCTGGTGGATAATGTTGCTCTGCTTTCCTTGCAGGAAAAGCAGGACGGCGTGGAATTCCATTGCTTTGATATGGACAGCAAGGTGCAGACCGCCGAGGGACACATTGGCTGGGATGTGTTGGATAAACAGCCGTTTTCTACGCTGGAAGAAAGCGCGAGGATGGCGGCACTCCAGAAGATTCCCCAGCTTGCTGGTCTTGCTATTGCACCGGTAGCCCCGGAGATGCTGGAGCAGGTACGCGGCGGCAGAAAGATTCTTTGGCAGATGAAAAAGGCTGATCCTGAGCTGGAGAATGCTAAAAATATCCGGTTTATCACCAGCAGCTACGAGGATCGGTTCACAATTCCGGATGGCAGTGCGGTGGAGATTGAGTATCCGAATCGGAAATTTTCAGCCCGCTGCGAATATATAGACGAATATCATCTGCGCCTGGGGTATGATGTTCTGCACATCTGTCAACTGGCAGAAATGCTGGAACGCGGCGGTGGCACCTGCCGCCCGGAGCCGCTGATTACGGAAGAACGCTGTGCATGGGATTTGGGAAGCAAGGGCTTTCTTGCCATTCAGACCTGTGAGGACGGTTACGACTATACCTTATATCATAAGGACTTCACGGAAATTGACGGCGGACAGATCGACGACCCGGAAATCAGCATGAATGCAGCCAGAGACCAGATTCTTTCGGATTATGGGTTCGGTGGCCGCACCATGACGCGGATTGACTATGATGAACTTTGTGATCGTGCAGAGGAAGCGGAAATCAGCAGACGGGAATCTGTGCTGGGTAAACTCTCGGATTTGTCTTCCAGAACGGATACGCCGGTGAAAGCTGCCAAGGCGAAGGAGGCGGAGCGATGAAATACAAGCTTACGAAGGCAGAGCAGGAAACCGTCATCAATTTTGATAATGAACTGGATACCGCCAGCATTTATACCCATGACAGCCGCCTGATTAAGAAGCTCAGGGAACTGCGAAAACAGTATCCGGAGCAGTTTATTTTGGAGCACCGGGAGCATGGGTCGGTCACGTATACAATTCCGAAACGCTGCGTCGGTATCCGACCGCCTTACAGTGAAAAGCGTCGGGAACAGCAGCGACAGGAAGCAAAGGAAAACGGCCTGCCGTTTATGGAGAAGGGAGAAATGGATGATGGCAAGAATTGAAAAATGGGATGAAGTGCATGGAAATCAGGCATCAGACGAAAGAATGATGGCATTTCTCGACAGTGCTACCGACCAGTATGCGATTTTGCAGCTTCACCGCAGTGAGGATACGGTATATGAACGCTTTTCGTCTATGCGCGAACTGGAACGGATGGGGCTGGAACCGGATATTGACCATTATGAGGTGGTGTATACGGCTCCGCTTCTTCCCTACAAGGATCAGAATACGATGTTGGAGGAACTGTATGCGAAATTCAATGTTTCCCGCCCTGATGATTTTACTGGGCATAGTCTTTCTGTGTCTGACATCGTGGCTTTACGGCAGAATGGTGTTGTAAGCTGTCACTATGTGGATTCCATCGGCTTCCAGGAACTGCCCGGATTTTTGAAACCGGAGAATTACCTGAAAGCCGCAGAAATGGCAATGGAAGACGATTACGGCATGATTGACGGCGTAATCAATAACGGAAAGAAGGAAGAACCTGCGGAGAGAGCATCGGTTCTGGATCAGCTGAAGGAAAAGCAGGAGGCGGTGCCGCCTGCACCGCCTCGCAGGTGCTGCGAAGAAAAGGAGTTGTAAATGCGTTTTACGGATGACGAGTGGATGCTCATGATGCTTTACAGCCCTGGCACACGGACGGGGCTGATTGCAGAGCTTCAGACGATGCAGAAAAGTCTGACGGGCAGAGATAGAAACCTGCGTAGGTGGACGGCCTCGCTGCTTGCGAAACTGGCTGAGATGACAGATGCAGAATATGAGGCACTGGATTTGTATCCGGACGAATAAGGGAGAGGAGGAAAAAGACAGATGATGACGAAAACGGCTTATTATATGCAGATGGCGCAGGAAGCTGCGGCACAGATCACTGGAAGCAAAGAGCAGTGGACAGCGTTTCTGACCACATCCGCACGGCTTTATAAGTATCCCTTTGCGGAACAGCTGATGATCTATAAGCAGAGGCCAGAAGCAACGGCCTGTGCAGAGTACGATCTCTGGAATGACCGGATGAATCGCTATGTGAAGCGCGGCTCCAAGGGCATTGCTCTTTTGGACATGCGCGGTGAGCAGCCGAAACTGCGGTATGTATTTGATGTGGCAGATACCGGAGAACGGAAGAATTCCCGCCCGGTACAGCTCTGGAAAATGAATGCGGAGCATGAGCAGCCGATCATTCGGGCACTGGATGCAGCATTTGATGTTCCTGCCGGTGCCGGGTCTCTGGAAAATCACATTATGGAAGCAGCAGAACGCCTTGCAAGGGATTACTGGGAGGAAAACCGCAGGCAGATCAGTGACATCGTTGCAGATTCTTATCTGGAAGGGTATGATGAACTCAACATCGGAGCTTCCTTTAAGAGAGCTGCCGCTGTCAGCATCGCATATTCCGTCTTTACCCGGACGGTGGGCAATGCAGATGACTATTTTGAACACGAGGATTTTCTGGACATCTTTGATTTTAATACGCAGGCTGCTGCCAATGTGCTGGGAACTGCGGTCAGTGAAATGTCCAGCCAGATATTCCGGGAAATTGAACGCACGATCCGAACCTATGAAAGAGATAAACAGGCAGAAAGGAGCCAAAACTATGATGGAGCTGAATTACACGAAGAACGGCGATTACCTGATTCCGGACATCCAGTTGTCGGTGCAGGAACAGAAGCCTCTGGGCAAGTACGGGAGGATGCGCAGAGCATTCCTGCAGGAGAACAACACGCTGCTGTACAATCACCTGATCCTGACCGAGAAGCTGTACCCGCACCTGTGGGAGATTCAGGAGACCGCGACCGCACGGATGGAACAGATGATGGCGGAGCTTCTGAAAGCGAATCCGGCACCGGACAAGAAATTGAACCAGATGGCCTGGGTGCAGCACATGAACATGCTGAAAGCGCAGGCAGAGGAAGTCATTCTGACGGAACTTATCAACAGTTGAACTTTATGAGCCTGTTTCAGTCCGAAGCAGAGCAGATTCAGAAAATTGATGCGGCGGCAGAGAATGCAGCCAGAGAAGCGGAGAGCGAAAAGCCCTCCGCTTTTGTAATTTCTGAGGATGAAATCGACCGGATGCTGCGGACAGGCTCTAATTTTGAAGGCGGAAAAATTCGTATTTATGCGCTGTATCAGCAGCAAGGGGACGCAAAAGAACGAGCTGCATTCCTGAAAGCGGAATATGGTCTCGGTGGTCACAGCTATACCTTTATGGATGGCAGTCGCGGTTTTGCCGATTATAACGGAAAAGGCATTCTGCTTCGCAATTATGACCATGACCGGGAAGTGCGCCTCACATGGTCGGCGGTGGATAAGCGGTTAGACCGGCTTGTGGAAAATGGTCAGTACCTGACTGCGCTGGAAATGGAAGAGTATCGGAAGCTGGAGCAGGAATATGGTGCGTCGCTTCCTATGCCGACTGCCGCCCATGTATTTCCGCCAACGCCGCCGGAACGCTACGATACCGGAAATGAGCATGTGGATAATATGCTGAATACGGCTGCGGATATCTATGCCCGTAGCGAGTTGGCAGCACCTCAGCGGTTTACCGTGATGGAAACTGACGATGGCTATGCGGTTTGGGATGATATTCAGGACGGCATTCATGTGGAGCCGGATGGTGTCAGCGAAGAGTTTACCAGCGAATGGGAGGCAGAGACCTACCGCCAGCAGTTGATTAAAAAAGTCCAGGAACGGGAAGCCAAAGACTGGCTCTATGTTGAGCAGAGCAAGCAGGATTTGCAGCAGGACATTCCATTCCCGGATGTGGAATCCGAAGAAGTACAGGAACCGGCTCACGCAAAGGCAGATCCTCTGGTGCTGGAAATGCAGGAACACGCCAGAGAACTTGCCAGAGAGTCAGGCTATGCACCGGATGAACGGTTTGTAGTCACGATGACCGGCGATAATTTCCCGGATTCTAAGGATGCGTTTGCCATCTGGGATTATGTTAAAGAAGAGTATTACGGATATTCGGACGGAAAAGTGCAGACATTTGCCGATTATGTAAGCGCATCAGAGGCGTTGCAGGAGATTCGCGGCAGGAACATGAAGGCTGAAAAAGAGCCTGCAACTGTGCAGCCAGAACCCGCAGCTCCGGTGCAGCCGGATTATCGTGTCGGCGATACGCTGTATCTGGACGGAAAGGCATTTACGATTGAAAAAGTCGGGCTGTTCGACGTGGAGCTTCGGGACCCGGATTCCGTGTATCCGATCTTCCGCTCGGAAAGCAAGGAAAATCTGGCAAGACTTTTGGGGCACGAGGATAATATTCACCTGCACAATCTGGTGGTTGATCTAAATTCTGGAAAAGAAGCAGCGTCAAAAGATATTGAGAATACAGGTACTGTATGGTCGGATGAGGCGTTGGATCAGCTCCCGATTACAGCTGTGATTGATGGGACCGTTCAAACATTTCCTAATGCAGCTGAGGAAGAAGCGTTCCGGGCAGAGCATGAAGCAAAACATGCGGAGAACTATCGCATCAACAGCTTTCACCTCGGCGAAGGCAGTCCTAAACAGAAATTCCGTGCCAACATGGATGCCATCTATACGCTGAAAACCTTGGAAAATCAGCACAGAGATGCGACACCGGAGGAACAGGAAACGCTGGCCAATTATGTCGGCTGGGGCGGGCTGGCAGATGCCTTTGACGCAGAGAAAACTGCCTGGGCAGGCGAATATAAGGAGTTGAAAGCAGCTCTTACGGAAGAAGAATATGCCGCAGCCAGGGCTTCAACTCTGAATGCGCATTACACCAGCCCTACCGTGATCCGTGCAATCTATGAAGCATTGGACGGTATGGGATTTGAGAAAGGCAATATTTTGGAACCGTCGATGGGTGTCGGTAACTTCTTCGGTATGCTGCCGGATTCCATGCTGGGAAGCAGACTGTATGGTGTGGAACTGGATTCCATCACCGGGCGTATTGCGCAGAAGCTGTATCCGCAGGCAGAAATCAAGGTGGCAGGCTTTGAAACCACCGACCGGCGCGACTTCTATGATCTGGCCGTGGGCAATGTGCCCTTTGGCAACTACCGTGTCAGCGATAAGCCCTATGATAAACTCGGATTTTCTATCCACAACTATTTCTTTGCCAAGGCATTGGATCAGGTTCGTCCCGGTGGTATTGTGGCCTTTGTTACCAGCCGCTATACGATGGATTCCAAGAATCCGGACGCGCGAAAGTATCTGGCACAGCGGGCAGAACTGCTGGGAGCCATTCGACTTCCCAACAACGCATTCCGCGCCAATGCCGGTACAGATGTGGTTTCGGATATCATTTTCCTGCAAAAGAGAGACCATCCCATTGATATCGAACCGGATTGGGTGCATCTGGGGCTGACATCGGAGGGTATTACCCTCAACAGCTACTTTGTTGACCACCCGGAAATGGTGCTGGGTGAGATTACAACGGAAAGCACCCAATACGGCAAGGAAGAATGTACGGTCATTCCGATTCCGGATGCAGATCTTGGAGACCAGCTGCATGAGGCTGTGCAGCACATCGGTGGTCATTATGAAGCGCAGGAGCTGGCACCGGAGGAAGAGCTGTCCTTGCAGGGCGAAACCATTTCGGCAGACCCAAATGTAAAGAACTTCTCCTATGCGGTGGTAGATGGGGATGTTTACTTCCGTGAGAACAGCATCATGCGGAAAGCTGACCTTTCTGCGACAGCCACCGGCAGGATCAAGGGTATGGTGGAACTTCGTACCATTGTGCAGGAATTGATCGACTATCAGCTGAACGATTATCCGGAGGACGCGATTGCCCAGAAACAGCGGGAACTGAATGTGGCCTATGACCGATTCGCCGATCAGTATGGACTTATCAATTCCCGTGCAAATGCACAGGCTTTTTCGGAAGATTCGTCTTATTATCTGCTTTGCTCTCTGGAAAACGTAGACGAAAACGGCAGGCTGGAATCCAAGGCGGATATGTTCACCAAACGGACGATTCGACCGGAACGGGCTGTTACCAGTGTAGATACTCCGGCTGAAGCTCTGGCAATCTCTATCGGAGAGCGCGGCGGAGTGGATTTGCCCTATATGTCGGAGCTTTTAGGAACGCCGGGGGAATATGAAAAAATCCAGCAGGAACTGCATGGTGTCATTTTCAAAGACCCGATGACGAAGGGCGGCGAGGAAACCGGCTGGGTGACAGCTGATGAATATCTGTCCGGCAATGTTCGGGAAAAGCTCCGAGTGGCAGAACTGGCTGCGGCCTCTGACCCTGCCTTTACGGTAAATACGGAATATCTGAGAAAGGCGCAGCCGAAAGACCTGGACGCTTCAGAGATTGATGTGCGCCTTGGTGCCACATGGGTCAATCGGGGTTATATCCAACAGTTCATGGAAGAAACCTTTGAACCGCCGTTTTATCTGCGCCGGAACATCGAAGTGAAATTCTCGCCCATGACGGCAGAGTGGCAGATCACCGGTAAGAGTACACCGAGCCGGAATGATGTCCATGCCTATATGACCTACGGCACCAGCAGAGCCAACGCCTACCGGATTCTGGAGGATACGCTGAATCTGCGGGACATCCGTATCTACGATACCGTGGAGGATGCAGACGGCAAGCAGAAGCGGGTTCTGAATAAAAAGGAGACCACCCTCGCCCAGCAGAAACAGCAGGCCATTAAGGATGCGTTCCAGAACTGGGTGTGGAAAGACCCTTATCGCCGTGCGGAACTTGTGGAAAAGTATAACGAGCTGTTCAACAGTACCCGTCCCCGTGAGTACGATGGTTCCCATATCCACTTTGGCGGCATGAATCCGGAAATCCGGCTGCGGGAACATCAGCAGAATGCCATTGCTCATGTGCTGTACGGAGGCAATACGCTGCTGGCCCACGAGGTAGGTGCTGGCAAGACCTTCGAGATGGCAGCTTCTGCTATGGAGGCAAAACGGCTGGGACTGTGCCAGAAATCCATGTTTGTCGTTCCAAATCATTTGACCCTTCAGTGGGCAAACGAGTTCCTGCGCCTGTATCCGAGTGCAAAATTGCTGGTGGCAAGCAAAAAGGACTTTGAGACTGCCCGCAGAAAAAAGTTCTGCGCACGAATTGCTACGGGTGATTACGATGCAGTCATTATCGGGCATTCCCAGTTTGAGAAAATTCCGGTGTCCGCAGAACGGCAGGAGCGGATTTTGACTGCCCAGATTGATGAAATCGAAAACGCCATTGCTGAGATGAAATCCCAGAATGGCGAACGTTTTTCTATTAAACAGATGGAAAAGACCCGGAAAGGATTGGAGGCGAGATTAGAGAAACTCCGGGCAACCGACCGTAAGGACGATGTGATTACCTTTGAGCAGCTGGGCGTAGATCGACTGTTCGTAGACGAGGCACACGCGTTCAAGAACCTGTTCCTCTACACAAAAATGCGCAATGTCGCAGGCTTGTCCACTTCGGAAGCGCAGAAATCTTCGGATATGTTTATGAAGTGCCAGTATATGGACGAGTTGACAGGCGGGCGCGGCATCATTTTCGCGACCGGCACCCCGGTCAGCAACAGCATGACGGAGCTTTATACCATGATGCGGTATCTCCAATACGGCACATTGCAGCAGAAAGGGCTAACCCATTTCGACAGCTGGGCTTCTACCTTTGGTGAGACCACCACAGCCATTGAGCTGGCACCGGAGGGAACCGGATACCGGGCAAGAACGAGATTTGCAAAATTCTTCAACCTGCCGGAGCTGATGAACATGTTCAAGGAAGTGGCGGATATCAAGACTTCCGATCAGCTGCATCTGCCGGTGCCGGAGGCAAAGTTTGAAACCGTGGTGGTGCAGCCTTCGGAGCATCAGCAGGCGATGGTAGTGGAGCTTTCGGAACGGGCGGCGGCTGTGCATTCCGGTGTGGTAGACCCATCGGTCGATAATATGCTGAAAATCACATCGGATGGCAGAAAGCTGGGGCTGGATCAGCGGCTGATGAATCCACTCCTGCCGGATGACCCCAACAGCAAGCTCAACGCCTGTGTGCGGAATGTGCTTCGTATTTATGAGGAAGGACAGTCGGACAAGCTGACCCAGCTGCTGTTCTGCGACCTCAGCACGCCGAAGAACGATGGAACCTTCAATGTCTATGAGGATATCCGCGCCAAACTCATCCAGTCAGGTGTACCGGAGGAAGAAATCGCATTTATCCATGATGCTGATACCGAGGCAAAAAAGAAAGATCTGTTTGCCAAAGTCCGTACTGGGCAGGTGCGGGTGTTGTTAGGTTCGACACAGAAGATGGGCGCAGGCACGAACGTGCAGGACAGGCTGGTGGCCGTGCATCATCTGGATGTGGGCTGGCGGCCTGCGGACATGACCCAGAGAAATGGTCGTATTATCCGTCAGGGAAACCGAAACAAAGAAGTGCAGGTTTATCAGTATGTGACGGAAGGAACTTTTGACGCTTACCTCTATCAGACACTGGAGAATAAGCAGAAGTTTATCAGTCAGATCATGACCAGCAAATCCCCGGTTCGTTCCTGTGACGATGTGGATGAGCAGGCACTTTCCTATGCGGAGATCAAGGCACTTTGTGCAGGAGACCCGCAGATCAAGGAGAAAATGGACTTGGATGTAGATGTTGCAAGGCTGAAAGTATTGAAGGCAGACCATCAGAGCCAGCAGTACCGATTGGAGGATAAGCTGATGAAATATTTCCCTGCGGAGATTGAGAAAACGCAGGGGTTTATCAAGGGCTTTCAGTCGGATATTCGGACGGTGGCGGCACATCCGCTGCCGGAAGAAGGGTTCTGCGGCATGGCAGTGAATGGCACATGCTTTACTGAAAAAGTCGAGGCCGGTGAAGCAATCCTCGCAATCTGTAAAGCCAATCAGAGTCTGGAGCCGGTGCCACTTGGCAGCTACCGTGGTTTCAAGATGGAGCTGACGTTTGACAGCTTCCAGAAAGAGTATCAGGTGCTGCTGAAAGGCGAGATGACACACAGGGTGCCCATCGGCACCAGTGCCGCGGGCAATATCCAGCGTCTGGATAATGCTCTTGCCGGGATTCCTGCAAGGTTGGAGAAGGCGGAACAGCAGCTGGACAATCTTAGGAGCCAGCAGGAAGCGGCGCAGGCCGAGCTTGGAAAGCCGTTCCCCCAGGAGGCAGAACTGGCAGAAAAGAGTGTAAGACTGGCAGAACTGGACGCACTGTTGAATATGGATGACCGTGGAAATGATGATCCAGACCGTGAGAGAACAACGGAAAAGCCGTCTGTCCTGGCAGAGCTGCGTGACCGTGCAGGGCGCATTCCGCCGATGACACATCGAGATGATGAGGAGGTGGCATTATGAGTGTTCGTGAACACTGGATCAATGTCCGGGTAAACCCGGAAGAGCTGGCGAGGATTCGTGAAAAGCAGAAGGAATTGGGGATTCGGAATACCGGTGCCTATATGAGAAAAATGGCGATGGACGGGTACTGCGTGAATCTTGATTTGTCGGATGTGGCGCAGGTATCCACCCTTCTTCGCCGATGCAGCAACAACCTGAACCAGTACGCAAAACGCGCCAATGAATCCGGAAGCATCTATGCGGAGGATATCCGGGATTTGCAGAAGCGACTGGATGAACTCTGGGAGATGCAGAAGCTGATCCTGAAGAGGCTTTCTGGTATTCGCTGACGGCGCAAATGTGCGAGATTTCTACCGCACATGGCACAGATGAAACTGTCTGTGCCATTACATATTTTTTGTAGGTCTTCCTGTTGACATCGTGGTGTTTGGCAAGCGGGTACGGTAAAATGAAGATGAAAAGAAAAACGAAGGGGTGAAATCCATGAAGATCGTAAGTTTTTTGTTGAAGCTGATGCTGAAAATCCTGTTGCTGCCGGTTGCATTTTTTCTGCGATTTCTATGCTTTATCTGGAATCTGCTGATGCAGCTATCTCTGTGGGTACTTTCGCCGGTTATGCTGTTTGTTCTTGGCTGCGGCATCTATTCGGTGGTTCGGGCGAGCTGGACGGATGTGTTCCTGCTGACCATGATTGAGATGGGGCTGTTCGCAGCTGCGGTTGGTGCGGGCAGCATCATGGAACTGATGGGACGGCTGTGTGAGCGTGTAGAGGATGTTTTGACAATTTGAATTCAGGAGGGATTCGATGGATATTCAGTTTATGAAAGATTATTATGATTTGCGGTACGAGGAAACAGATGGAGAGAATCATTTTGTGGAAGAGACAGCTTATCAGGAAAAACAGTCTGAGCATTCGAAGATGGAAGACCAGCTGATGGAAATGGTGGGCGGCACCGAATCTAATGTGTGGAAGCTGTACGAAAGCATCATGTGTGTCTATTTCGATATGGAAGAGATCATCAAGCAGGCCGTTTATTTGCAGGGAGCTTATGACCGGGAACGGATGTTAAAATGAGAATAGTAGATTGGTAAGAGCTGCCTTCGGGTAGCTCTTTTTAGATGGAGGAATATGAAAATGGCGGCTACAAGACTAATTGCGCTGCATATCAATAAAGGAAAGACGGTAGCGCAGTGTCTGGCTGACCGTACTGATTATTCTGAGAATGCAGCAAAGACGGAAGATGGAAAATACATTAGTGCGTATGCCTGTGATGCAAAGACCTGTGATGAAGAATTTCTGCTTTCCAAACGGCAGTATGAGCATATCACGGGAAGAACCCAGGCACATGATGTGATTGCATATCAGATTCGGCAGTCCTTTAAGCCCGGAGAAATCACACCGGAGGAAGCAAACAAGGTTGGGTATGAGACAGCCATGCGATTCACCAAGGGAAAACACGCATTTATCGTAGCTACCCATGTTGATCGTGCGCACATTCATAATCACATTATTTTTAATTCGACTACATTAGACTGCACCAGAAAATTTCGGGATTTTCGCTTATCCGGTCTTGCACTGGCGAGGCTCAGTGATATCATCTGTCTGGAGCACCGATTGTCGGTCATTATCCGGAAGCCCTATGGGGAGCGGCAGAAGAGAACGGAATACCCGGAGAAAAAATCGCAGCGGGATGAAATCTGCGAGTCCATTGATGCAGCATTGGCAAGAAAACCAAAAGACTTCCGAGAACTGATTGGAATTTTGCAGGAAGCAGGGTACGAGTATAAAGATGGAAAACAGCCTGCCCTGCGGGGAAAAGGCCATGCCAGATTTGCCCGCTTCCGCTCTTTCGGCAAGGGCTATTCAGTTGAAGAACTTTGCGAGGTGCTTGCCGGGAATGCGATTCATAAAAGCAAATTTGCAGAGAAAACCCGCACAAGCGCACGGTCTGCGCAGGTGCATCAGAAGGCGGAGCTGTCGTTCCTTATTGATGTCCGTGCCAAAATGCAGGCAGGCAAAGGCGCGGGGTATGCGCGTTGGGCGAAAGTCTTTAATCTGAAACAGATGGCAAAAGCTATGATGTTCATGGAAGAGCATGGAATCAAGAGCTATGCAGAGCTGAAAGAAAAGGCAGATGGAATTTCTGAAAAATGTGATGCGCTGCTGGAATCTGTAAAAGCAGATGAGGAACGGATGTCGGAAGTGTCGGTGCTGCGGAAGCATCTAATCAATTATGCCAAGGCAAAAGATGTTTTTGCTGCGTATAAAGCATCTGGCTACAATCGAGAGTTCTATGAAGCCCACCGGGATACGCTGGCCTTGCGCAGCGCAGCAAAAAAGGCGTTTGATGCTTATAAGAAAGAGAACGGCTCTGACAAAAAGCTCCCGCGCATCAGCGAGCTGAACGCAGAGTATGCGATGCTTCTGGAACGAAAGAAAAGCTCCTATGCAGAGTACCGCAAAACAAAATCAGAAATGCAGGATTGGCTTGTGGCACAGAAAATCGTGCAGGAAATCCTGAAAGAGGACGAACAGAAGAAAGAGCAGCTGCATGAGCAAGAAGTGCGGCAGGAAGAAGAAAATAGACAAAGCAGTCGATGATGGAAAGTCCGGTGCAGTGTGGGTGTAATGCTCATGCTGCACCGGGCTTTTTTTCTTTGGCAGGAACTGCCGTTAAAGCATCCGGAACGGATGCGCAGCCCGATGCCGCAGGCAGCGTTCTAAGGGGATTGGGGAGTTTCCCCAACAAGCAGAAAATCGCTTTCGTGTCACGAAAGCCCTGCTTGCAGAAGAGTGGGTTCTAAAAAAATCGTTCAAAATTTGGAAGAACTTTCGATTGATTTTGTTCGTTTCTTGGAGTAGAATATAAATGAGAAATTTTAACTTGCTGCGAGTAACTTTAGACATCGAAAAAGAGGTTCCGTATGGATTTCATGACGATTAAGCAGGCTTCTGAAAAATGGGGAATCTGCACAAGGAGAGTACAGACATTATGCACGGAAGGGCGAATTGATGGTGCCGAGCGTTTAGGCCATCAGTGGGTCATTCCTATTAACGCCGAAAAGCCGAAGGATGCCAGAATCAAAAGCGGCAGATACATTAAAACAAAATCCGGAAATGGAGAGAACGAAGATGGAAAGAAAACCGTATAGTGCCGGAGCAGTGAAATTTTCGTTCTGGTTCATGGAATTTCGGAAAACTGTGCAGCTTTTGAGCGAGGGTAAGAGCTTTGCAGACATTAAAAAGTTGAATGAAGAGACAAACATCTATGGCGCACCGACAAAACTACGAGCGCAGCAGATTTATTCTACCGTAACAGCCCGTATCAAGACATTAGATGAAAGCTTTTACCCAATCTTTCTGAGCAGTGATCTTGCTACACAAAAATTATTTGTGCTGACTGCGGCTCTTTTGCATGACACGCTGTTCTTTGATTTTGTGTATGAAGTAGTGCGGGAAAAAATGATTCTTGGTTCCGACGAGCTGACGGATGCAGATATCCGGATATTCTTCAAAAATAAGCAGGAACAGAGTGAGAAAGTGGCTTCTCTTCAAGACTATACGCTGCACCGCCTCGGCTCCTGCTATAAAACGCAGCTTTATGAAGCTGGGCTTTTAGAAAGCAACCGGGCAAACAGCACAAGAAAAATACTGAAGCCAATTCTTGATATTGCATTTGAGCATTGGCTTTATGACCATGACCTTGGCATCATGGTAAAAACACTGACGGGGGTAAGATGAAATGGATTTAAGCCAAAGACTGGATGAGATGGAGCTTGCAATCCATAAGCCGTCTTTCCGAAAAGGAACAGGCCGCGCAAATGAGGTCAACTATTGGGTGTTTGATTATCCACCGGAAAAGGAACTGGAAGTTCGGGAGCGTGTAGAGTATCTGAAAAATAAGAACGACCGGGGCGATGATGATTTTGAGCTTGTGGTCTTTGACCTGTATGATATCATCATTGACTTTTTGGAAAAGAAAAACTTCATGGAAAAGTGCTATGACTTTGAAAAAAAGCGAGGGATCGAGCGTATTGTCAAGGCAGTGACCAACTCCATGAAGGTAAATGACGATGACAGCCTGATCGTGCAATATATCAAAGAACATACGCCGGAGAATGCAGTCGTGTTCCTGACCGGTATCGGCAAGTGCTATCCGATTTTGCGCTCCCACAAGGTGCTTAACAACTTGCATCAGGCATTTGTGCGCTGCCCGGTCGTGATGTTCTTTCCGGGAACCTATAATGAGCAGGAGCTGATTCTGTTCAATGAGATTAAAGACGATAACTATTACCGGGCATTCCGACTGGTAAAGTAATGGATGGAGGAAACTGTTATGCAGATCAAGGACATGTTCCGAAAGAAAATTGACCGTGAGATACAGGGTGTTATCATTGTCGGTCAGGGTGAAGAGACAAATGTAGCGCAGGAGCTGGAAGAGTATGTTGTGACCCGTGAGCTTCAGCGTCATTTTGCGGATTTCTTTGCAGCATATAAAAAAGGTATTCAGGGAACCACACCGAAAATGGGTGTCTGGATTTCCGGCTTCTTTGGAAGTGGTAAATCTCATTTCCTGAAAATCCTGTCCTATCTGCTTCAGAATAAACAGGTCGGAGACAAACATGCCATCGACTACTTTATCGAAGATCAGAAGATTACCAATCAGATGGTGCTGGCAGATATGCAGCTGGCAGCAAACACTCCATCGGACGTAATTCTTTTCAACATTGATTCCAAAAGTGATTCTAATGGCAAGGAAAACAAAGATGCCATTGTGAACGTATTCCTGAAGGTCTTCAATGAGATGCAGGGCTTCTGCGGTTCCATGCCTCACCTTGCTGACCTGGAGCGTAGGCTTTCCGAAGAAGGTCGTTTTGAAGAGTTTAAGGAAAAGTTTGAAGAAGAGTATGGCGATCCGTGGGAAAGCTCTCGTCAGGACTTCGATTTCATTCAAGATTCTGTTGTCGATGTTCTTTCTGACATGGATTTCATGAGCGAATCAGCTGCCCGTAACTGGTGCGAGAAAGCAACCGAGGGCTACCAGATCAGCATTGAGGATTTTGCTAAGCGTGTAAAGTCCTACATTGATAAAAAAGGCAATAACCACCATGTTGTTTTCCTTGTGGATGAGATCGGTCAGTACATTGGTGATGATTCCAAGCTGATGCTGAACCTTCAGACAGTGACGGAAGAACTGGGCAAGGAATGCATGGGTAAGGCTTGGGTAATCGTAACGAGCCAGCAGGATATCGACTCCATTACCAAGGTGAAGGGGAACGACTTCTCCAAGATTCAGGGACGTTTCGATACACGCCTTTCTCTGTCCTCTGCCAATGTAGACGCTGTTATCAAAAAGCGTATTCTGGATAAGACAGAGACCGCAGCACAGAGCCTGCGTCTGCTCTATGACCAGAAAGCGACCATCATCAAAAATCTGATTGTCTTCAACGACGGTGTGGAGAAAAAACTGTACGCTAACGCAGAAGATTTTGCAGAGGTTTATCCTTTTGTTCCATACCAGTTTAATTTGCTTGCCAGCGTGCTGACCAGCATCCGTACCCACGGTGCATCCGGCAAGCACCTGTCCGAAGGTGAACGTTCCATGCTAGCTCTGTTCAAAGAGTCTGCTATGCAGCTGATGGACGATGAGATGGGGGCAATCGTGCCGTTCTATCGGTTCTATGATGCATTGGAGAACTTCCTTGACCACAGCCACAGCAGCGTGATCATCCGCGCTTATGACAACAGTTATATCAACCCGGAAAAGAAGGAAAAAGATGTCTTTGCCATCAATGTGCTGAAGACCCTTTTCCTGATTAAATATGTTTTGGAGATCGAAGCCAACGTGGACAACATCGTCAGCCTGATGATTACCAGCATTGACGATGATCGTATTTCTTTGAAAGCACAGGTGGAGGATGCACTGAAAGTGCTGATGCGCCAGATGCTGATCCAGAAGAATGGCTCCATCTATGTTTTCCTGACCGATGAGGAACAGGAAATCAACAACGAAATCGAAAAAGAAAATGTGGAGATGCCGGAGGTCATCACGAAGATTGCGGAGATGATCTATGAGGACATTTTCTCCAGCAAGAAGTATCAGTACCCAAGCTTCAGTGGACGGTATGCGTTCTCCTTCAATCAGACAGTGGATGACCGCCCCTATAAGGCAAACCAGAATTACGATATCGGCCTCCGTGTGCTGACCCCGTGGTATGAGGGCGGCACCGATGATGGTACGCTGCGCCTGCTCTCTGGCCAGGGCAAGGAAGTTCTTGTGGTTCTGCCGAATGATGATGCGTTCCTGACGGAAATGCGGGCATACTTGAAAATTGAGCGGTTCCTGCGCAAGAACACTTCTGTGCAGCTTGCCAAGTATGAGACCATTAAGGAAGCAAAGCGCGTAGAGATGCGGGAACGCAACGGTAACGCCAAGCTTTACCTGACGGAAGCTCTGAAAGAGGCTACCATCTATGTCAATGGTGATGTGCTACACACCTCCGGCAAGGAAGTGACCAGCCGCATCAACGAGGCAATCGGAAGATTGGTGCAGACGGTTTACCACAAGCTGTCCTACATCGACGTAGCGATGGGCGAAGCAGACATCCGGAAGATGTTCAAGACCAGCAACCAGCTGTCGCTGGCACTGGGAGATACCGGAGAATCCAATGTTCACGCACTGGATGATGTGCTGCAATTCGTGGCGGGCAACTCCCGGATGCACATGAAAACTTCTATGAAAACCATCAAGGATCGCTTTATGAAAGCACCCTATGGCTTTGTGGAAGATGACATCCATTGGCTGGTGGCACGTCTCTTTAAGCGTGGAGACCTGTCCTTTACGGTCAACGGTGAGAGTGTCAATCTGAACAACCGTTCCGAAGAAGAAATCATCGGCTATATCACGAAGAAGCAGTTCGTGGATAAGCTGCTGACGGAAGTGCGCGTCCGTGTGCCGGAAAACCAGAAAAAGGCCGTCCGCACCGTGATGAAAGAGCTGTTCAAGGTGGCGCCGCCTGCCGATGACGAAGATACCATCATGAAGAACTTCCAGCATTACTGCGAGAATCGGATCACCGAGATTGAGCGGCTGGAACCGAAATATGAGAATTATGCCTATCCGGGAAAAGAACTTCTGGAAAAGGGTAAGAAGCGGCTTTCCGCACTGGTGCAGATTCAGGCACCGCTGGAATTCTTTAAGACCGTATTTGACGAGCAGGATGATCTGATGGATTTTGGCGAAGACTATGAGCCTATCCGTGATTTCTTTGGCAGTGAACAGCTGACTATCTTCACCCGTGCGCTGGATATGCTGAATATCTACGAGGACAGCAAGACCTACATCGTGGATGCAGAACTGGAAGACGTGGTGGCTAAGATGCGTACCATCGTCCGGATGGCGAAGCCCTACAAGGAAATTCCGAAGCTGCCGGAGCTGCGCGAGAAGTTTATGAACTGCTATATGCGCATTCTGGAAGAGCAGGCAGAGCCGGTCAAGGATTCCATCAATCAGGATCGGAACCGCGTCTTTGAAGTGCTGAACACCAAGCCTTATAAGGATGCAAGGTTTAATCGTTATCTGGAATTGTTTAAGGAGATCATGGACGGTGCAGAGCACTGCAACAATGTTTCCACTTTGCGCAGTTATGCAGATAAGGCGGAGGCACTGAAGCTGCGCCTGCTCAATGAGATGAACGCAGAGGACATTCGCCTTGCAAAGGAAGCAGCGGCAAAGGCCGAGGCAGAGCGCAAGCGTCAGGAAGAAGAGGCGAAGAAGCGCGGCGAGGCCGTGAAACCGGAAGAAAAGGTCGCAGAACCGCAGCCGGTATATAAGGTGCGCACCACGAAGAATGTCTCCATTAAGACAGTTGCCAAGACTGCATCGTGGCGGCTGGAGAGCAAGGACGACATTGATAAATACCTTGCCGCATTGCGTGAAAACCTGCTGAAAGAGATGGACGAAGATACAATCGTCAACATTGAACTATAAATGACAGGAGGATTGGCTCCATGAACAAGACAGCCATAAAGAATTTTGCGATCTGGGCGCGGAATAAGCTGATTGCAGATGTCAGCTATGATGCCCGCCTGATCGGTATTACGGAGGACGGCATTGCCAAGCCGTTGCCGCAGAGCTTTGGCGGCACTCAGTTCTTCGATATCGGCACCGCAGAACCGTATTCGATTTCCGGCGAGGCCGTGCGGCAGCGTGACAAGCTGATAGAGGTCATCCAGCAGAAGGAAAAAGATACCGACTACAAAACCGCATATCAGTATGTGATTGAGGAGGTTGCCTATACATGGTTTAACCGCCTGATCGCCATCCGTTTCATGGAGGTCAATGACTATCTGCCTTCCCATATCCGAGTGCTCTCTTCCGAGAGCGGAAAGCTGGAGCCGGATCTGGTTACAACACCGTTTGACGCAGAGCTGCCCTTTACTGCGGAGGAAGAGGCACAGATTTTCCAGCTGAAGCAGGACAACAAGCTGGACGAGGTGTTCCGCATCCTGTTCCTGAAGCAGTGCAATGCCCTGAACGAGATTCTGCCTGCTCTGTTTGAAAAAACAAAGAACTACACCGAGCTGCTGCTCAGCCTGTCCGTCATTGACCAGGATGGCGTGGTCTATCATCTGATCCACGACATCCCGGAGGATGACTTCAATATCGAGCGCGGCGGTCAGGTGGAGATCATCGGCTGGCTGTACCAGTATTACAATACCGAGCCGAAGGCCGCTGCATTTGCCAAGAATGGTAAGATCACCAAAGAGGAAATCCCTGCCGTGACCCAGCTTTTTACCCCGGACTGGATCGTCCGCTACATGGTGGAAAACTCCCTCGGCAGACTTTGGCTGGAAGGACCCCCCAATGACGAGCTGCGGGGCGGCTGGAAATACTATCTGGACGAAGCCAAGCAGGAGCCGGATGTGGAAGCGCAGCTTGCCAAGCTCCGGGAGGAATACAAGACCATCAAGCCGGAAGAGATCAAGGTCATCGACCCCTGCATGGGCAGCGGGCATATTCTGGTGTATGCCTTCGATGTGCTGATGCAGATTTATACCTCTGCCGGTTGGGATCAGCGCGAGGCGGCGCAGAGCATCCTCAAGAATAATCTCTTTGGGTTAGATATTGATGACCGGGCGGCGCAGCTTGCCTATTTTGCGGTGATGATGAAGGCGCGGCAGTATGACCGGCGCTTGCTTACCCGTGGGATTCAGCCGAATATCTACTCCATCCGCGAGAGCAACGGCATTCAGGCAATGACCATCGAATACTTCCACAAGAATGATCCGAAGCTGAAAGCCGACATTGAGAGCATCGTCACCGAAATGCGGGATGCCAAGGAGTACGGCTCCATCCTGAACATCACGCCCGTAGACTTTGCCGGGCTGTACGCCCGGTTTGATGAGATCCGCAATGACATCAATATGATGCAGAAACCGGCGTTGGAGGAACTGCTGCCGCTGGTCAAGTGCGCTGAATTGCTGGCGCAGAAGTATGATGTGGTGGTGACGAATCCGCCGTATATGAGTAACGGAGGCATGAGCGATGCACTAAACGCTTATTGTAAAAAGCATTATGATGATAGCCGTCGAGATTTGTACGCTGTGTTTATTGAACATTGTGGACAAATGGCAAAAAAGACCGGCTTCCAAGCGTTGATTACTCAGCAATCTTGGATGTTTATAAATAGCTATGAGCAGCTAAGGTGCAAATTACTGGAGAACGAAACCATAGTCAATATGGCTCACCTAGGTCCGAGGGCTTTTGAAGAAATTGGTGGCGAAGTGGTGCAAACGACATCTTTTGTACTGCGCAGTTTGCCGATCCCCGGGTTCCTCTCATCATATGTTAGACTGGTTGACATCAATAGTCAGGACGGAAAGGAAACAGAGTTTTTGAGAGCGAAAAGGAAAGAGTCTTTGGCAGAATATCACTCTGTCCAGAAAGACTTTGCGATGATACCTCGTTCTCCGGTTGCTTATTGGTTAAAGAAAGAAACTCTACTCGACTTTCAAAACAGCGAATCAATCGAAGACGAGTTCTTTTCCTGCTATGGCTTACTGACTGGGCATGATGAAGGCTTTATCTTTGAGTGGTATGAAGTAAAAACACCGGATATATCATTTACAAGTGAGAACATTGATGCCTTTAGGGAAAGCGCAAGAAAATACGTGCCAATCAGCAAGGGCGGTCTATTTAGAAAGTGGTACGGAAACAGAGATTTAATTGTACGTTACGACGATGAGGGTATCAAGGGAATGTCCCAATATCCAAAATACGCAAGTAATGGCGCAAGCCGCTACTTTATTCCCTGCATTTCTTGGGCAGAAGTGTGCATGGGACGGCTTAGTTTAAGATATGTTCCGCAGGGAAGTATTTTCTCGTTAAAGGGTCCATCCATGTTCCACTCTAATGAAGAAACACTATACAAGGTAATGAGTTACTTAAACTCCAACACGGTATCGTACTTTGTACAAATCTTAAATCCTACAATTAGCTGCGGAACAGGTGTGCTAAACAGGCTCCCGATTAAGGGTCTCATGGAGACGGATAGTTGTATTGCAAGGGAGTGTGTAGATATATCAAGAGCAGATTGGGACGCCTATGAAACCTCATGGGATTTCAAGCGGAATCCGCTGGTGTGAGGTAAAGCATGGAGTTCAAGACAAATCATTGTGATCTTTATCCCCCCGCAAAACCGGTTATCAAGGAAGGATGCAGAATTAAGCTACCAGAAGATAGAGACTTTTTCTTTCGAGCAAAGCAGTATGAGCTTGTCGATCAATACACAGCAGCGAGGTTTTTTCTCCGACAAACAGATGGTGAGAATTACAAGGACTGGTTGTTTCCAACAGATAATGCGAATGCTGATTGTGGAATACAAAACACATGGAAAAGCTATTTTTACGAGACAGCACTGATGTATTACAATATCCTTGTAGACCTGTCATGGGTATTGCTTTACTTGTCAGCAGAATATGTATGTTATCAAGATGGCTGTGCCGTTAAGTTTGAAAGCGTAAAATCTATTGGTGAAACTATGGAACTTATGCGTAATGCAGAAGGTTTGGTAGCCGAACCACTCTGCGCCACAAATCCAATCGGCTATATTAAAAAGATGTGTCCAAAACTTGATAAGGCTGTTCAAATGACTATTGATTTTTGGAAGGAATACAAGGACAGCTCTATTCGTCATCTATACAATTATTGTAAGCATCGTGGCAAACCTGCCTATGAGGAAATAATAAGGTTTAAGGGACCAAAGATTGCAAATTTTACTCGTCCAAAAGATTATGGTTCGATGACGCAGGTTGCTTTTGATACGAGAGATGTACGTCTAAAAGTGTCACTCGAAAAAAGCATTGAAGAATTGGCGGCGTTTGATGATGAAAAAATGTTCCCATATCTTCACGACTTAATTTCCGAATTGGAAAAGATCGTTCAGCCGTCACCGATGGTATTTTGACCGCACGAAAGCACACCAAAACGAAGACGAAACTCTATGCCATATTCAGAAACTTCGCAAGAGTTTCTGGATGATGACACGCCACTTAGCGCTAACTTGGTGCTATTTTGGAACAAACTTAGAACCAACTTGCGGGCAACTTGCGACCTGACACGCAAGGATGGTATTCAAGTTGTAGGAGGAATACGAATATGGGAAGACTGACTTCCGAAAAATATGCTGCTCCGCAGCACAAAAGCAATCTCCGCAACATCCGCGGAACCTTTGCCGCCGAGGGCATGACGATCAGCAAATCGACTCGCAGCAACCTTGACCGGATCGCCAGCGGGCAGGTCAGCTACCAGCAGGTCTTGACCGAGCTGCGGGCAAAGTACGAAAAGAGAGGATAAGGTCATGTTTTCCAAATATGACGTCTACACCACGGTGCAGTCCATGTACTGCTATCCGGACAGTGATGTTCTGAAAAACAAGCTGAATATCCGCGATAAGGCAGAGCTTAAACAGGCTGAGGAGGAGTTCACCGCCGTAAAACAGCTCGTCCTGCTGCAAGAGCCGATGAAGGGACGCTTTACGAAAACGCATCTCCTGCGGATTCACCGTTTTCTCTTTGAAGACGTTTATCCTTTCGCGGGTCATATCCGCAGAGAGCAGATCAGCAAGGGCGATACGATGTTCTATCCGCCGGAGATGATCGACCGGCAGTTGGGGCGCGTCTTTGATGAGATTCACACGAAGAAGCTGCTGTCAGAACAGGATTCGGAAAAGCAGATTCAGAACCTCTCTCATGTGATGACGGAGCTGAACATCATTCACCCCTTCCGCGAGGGAAACGGGCGCAGCATCCGTGAGCTGATCCGCTGCATGGGATTGGAATACGGTCTGCGCCTGAACTGGGGCAACACCGACCGTGATACGCTGATCGACGCCGCGATTACCTCAGTAGATGATGATATGGCGTTCTGTGATGTCCTGACGCAATGTTTGGAAACGGAGGAATAAACAATGGGAAGACTGATTTCCGAGAAATATGCTGCTTGGCAAGCCGAGTGCGAAGCCCGCTTCCAGCAGCTCAAAAAGAACGAAGAAGAACTCAACCGCATTTTCATTGACATTTACGGTTTGCAGGACGAGTTGACGCCGGACGTGGCGGATAAGGATGTGACCGTGCATCGCGTATTTGACAGCAAAGATGATGTGCCGGAATCCATGAAGGGCAGCAACTATGTCCGCACCATGCGCGACGAGATCGTCTCCCTCATCTCCTATGCCGTGGGCTGTATGTTCGGACGGTACTCTCTGGACGTGGATGGGCTTGCCTACGCGGGCGGCGAATGGGATACCAGCAAGTACAAGACCATCATCCCGGATAACGACAATATCATTCCCATCTGCGATGACGAGTATTTTGACGATGACATTACCGGACGTTTCGTGGAGTTTGTCCGCAAAGTCTATGGCGATGATACGCTGGAAGAAAACCTCAAGTTTGTTGCCGACGCACTGGGCGGCAAGGGTACGCCCCGCGAGGTGATCCGCAGCTACTTCCTGAACGACTTCTATGCCGACCACCTGAAAACCTATCAGAAGCGTCCGATCTACTGGCTCTTTGACAGCGGCAAAAAGAACGGTTTCAAAGCACTGTGCTATATGCACCGCTATCAGCGTGATCTACTCGCCCGCCTGCGCACCGACTATGTACATGAGCAGCAGGAGCGTTATCGCACCCAGCTTGCCCAGCTCGGTGACGCCATTGACCATGCCAGCGCATCCGAGCGCGTGAAGCTGACCAAACAGCAGAAGAAGTTCCAAGATCAAGCGACCGAGCTGCAAAAGTACGAGGAAAAGGTTCACCACCTTGCCGACCAGAACATCGAGATCGACCTTGATGACGGCGTGAAACATAACTACCGGCAGTATGCGGCATTCCGCCAAGTAGCCGGTGTTGAGTTTGCGCAGCGCCGAGACCGTGCGTTCGATCCGCGGCATGGCCGACGGGGTGAGGGGCATGGC
>OKSE01000036.1_pt1 | contig 72694 bp, 92 predicted proteins | sample 1633631 | NCBI WGS metagenome assembly OKSE01 (sample SAMEA3541555, study PRJEB24748) | human gut metagenome | biome: human gut; feature: human-associated habitat; material: faeces | place: China | collected 2012 | reverse complement strand
CGCACAGTCCAGGAACTGCTGGGGCACAGCTCGCTGTCAACGACGCAGATTTACACGCATGTGACCGTCGATCGGCTCAAGCAATCGGTGGACGCGGCGCATCCGCATTCGGAATCCGTTCTGAAAAAATCGGAAAACTGTTAAAATTAGTTAAAATCAGGCTTAAACAGGGCACTTTTGGATTGCATCCAGGAGTGCCTTATGGTATATTAATACATGGCATCCGCGAATAAAGGGTGCACTACACACATCATGGATTCACTGCTCCGTGCTTGAGCGATCAAGTTGCAGTGTTGGAAGTGATGGAGGATATAACGGAAAGTGAGGAAATTAAAAATGTCAGTTGTATCTATGCGTAAAATGCTCGAAAGCGGCGTTCATTTCGGACACCAGACCAGAAGATGGAACCCCAAGATGGCTCCGTATATCTACACCGAGAGAAACGGCATCTACATCATTGACCTGCAGAAATCTGTTGGCAAGGTAGATGAGGCTTACAATGCAGTATCCGAGATCGCTGCCAACGGCGGCACCATTCTGTTTGTAGGTACCAAGAAGCAGGCTCAGGATGCTATCAAGACTGAGGCAGAGCGCTGCGGTATGTACTATGTAAACGAGAGATGGTTAGGCGGTATGCTGACCAACTTCAAGACCATTCAGAGCCGTATCAACAGACTGAAAGAGATCGAGGCCATGTCCGAGGACGGAACTTTTGATGTTCTGCCGAAGAAGGAAGTTATCGCACTGAAGAAAGAGTGGGAGAAGCTGGAGAAGAACCTGGGCGGTATCAAAGAGATGAAGAAACTTCCGGATGCTATTTTCATCGTAGATCCGAAGAAGGAAAGAATCTGTGTACAGGAAGCTCATACTCTGGGTATTCCGTTAATCGGTATTGCAGATACCAACTGTGATCCGGAAGAGCTTGATTACGTTATCCCGGGTAACGATGATGCTATCAGAGCTGTAAAACTGATCGTTGCTAAGATGGCAGACGCTGTTATTGAGGCAAATCAGGGTGAGGCTGGTGCTGACTTCGCTGAAGAGTTTGGTGCTGAAGAGGAAACCGAAGAGGCTTAATTAGAAAAAAATTTCAGCCTGCGTATCATTGCGCAGGCTGAATAACAATCATGGAGGAAAAAACAATGGCAGTTACTGCAGCAATGGTAAAAGAATTAAGAGAAATGACCGGAGCCGGCATGATGGATTGCAAAAAGGCTCTTGCAGCTACCGATGGTGATATGGACAAGGCCGTAGAGTTCCTGAGAGAAAAGGGACTGGCTGGTGCAGCAAAGAAGGCTGGCCGTATCGCTGCTGAGGGTATCGTTGATACCGCTATTACCGAGGACGGTAAGAAGGCTGTTGTCGTTGAAGTAAACGCAGAGACTGACTTCGTAGCTAAGAATGCAAAATTCCAGGCTTACGTAGCAGATGTAGCAGCACAGGCTCTGACCACCTCTGCAAAAGATATGGACGAGTTCTTCGCTGAGAAGTGGGCAAAGGACGAGACTCTGACTGTAAAAGAGGCTCTGTCTTCTCAGATTTCCATTATCGGTGAGAACATGAACATTCGTCGTTTTGAGCAGGTTGAGGAGCAGAACGGTTTCGTTGCTTCCTACATCCATGCAGGCGGCAAGATCGGCGTTCTGGTAGACGTTGAGACTGACGTTGTAAACGATGCAATTAAAGAGATGGCTAAGAACGTAGCTATGCAGGCTGCAGCATTAAAGCCCATGTACACCAGCCGTGATGAAGTAAGCGCTGATTTCATCGAGCATGAGAAGAGCATCCTGCTGGCTCAGATCCAGAACGATCCGAAGGAAGCTTCCAAGCCGGAGAAGGTTATTCAGGGCATGATTCAGGGCCGTATCAACAAAGAGATGAAAGAAATCTGCCTGCTGGATCAGGTTTATGTAAAGGCAGAGGACGGCAAGCAGTCCGTTGCTCAGTATGTTGCTGAGGTTGCTAAGGCAAACGGCGCTAAGGTTGCTGTTAAGAAATTCGTTCGTTTCGAGACCGGTGAAGGTATGGAGAAGAAGAACGAGGACTTCGCAGCTGAGGTTGCTGCTCAGATGGGCAAGTAATCTGAATTTCATAAAGATATTAAGAACGCTGGAAACCGCATGGTTCCAGCGTTTTTTGCGTCTTTGGGGTGTTGAAATGGGAAAAATAAAAATAACTGTTTTTGCGGAAAAGTTGGTAAAAATCTGGTACGAAAGTTGGTAAAAGTTTTTTACCAATTCCGGCAGGCGAAGTTCGCAGGCTTTTTATATAGAGAGCAGTTTACCAAGATTAATGAGAAGGAGGATGAGAATGAGATTTGTTGAAGTGATGACGACTATGGAAGAAGGCGGTGTGATTCGGATACCAGAGGCCGAGCTGAAATGTATGGGGTTACAGGTAGGCGATCAGATTTGTTTGTCATATTTGGCAAAGGAAGAAGATTCTTTAGAGAATGAATCAAGGGAATTTTTATTGGAGACTAATTGAACAGATGATGAAAGAACTGACATGAACTGGAATGAGATTTTTCGCCAGCAGCCAATAAGAAATTGAATAAGTATTTTTTGAATGAGGCATGATTTGGAAACGAATCATGTCTTTTTTAGTTTTAAGAGAATTATAGCAAGGTATAAGTAGGAAGGAGGAAAGATGCGAAAAGAATGCTTTTCTGTTCAATGCCCAAAGAGAGTTCAGTTTGGTGATCCCATGTATTTTGAAACATTTGAAAAAGAAAGACTGTCGAAGCTGGTAGCCGACTGCAGTCCACCAAAGCACTTCTGTGCTCAAGTGGTTTTGCAGGAGGACCTCTTTGAGGAGTTTCCTGAGATGATGAACCGGGTCATGACACTGTTTATGGCTCCGGAAAAATATCTTTCCACATATGCAGAGGGATATATGTATCAGGGACAGCAGACATTCGAAAAAGAGATTGGTGTTGATACAGCCCGATATCTGCTGGATGTGGATGGAAGATATGATGAGATCCTGACAGGCGGTGATGGATATTGGGGACAGTACACAGAAATTTTCCGTACCGGTACCCAAGGAAAGATACTGGATGCGATGATTATCAGCATCTGTATGCCGGACTCAGAAGATTTTGAGAGCATGAAAAGGTTGATGAATTACTTCTTTCAGGATGTTCATTGCCTTGAAAATAAAAAGGAGACACAGGAAGAGAGATCAGGCTCTATATGAAGTGAGATGAAATTCTACCGAAAAAGCTAACGATCCCAGCCATAGCCAGGATGTAAAACGAAAAAAGGGCGCACTGGTAACAGGAAAGCCGGTAAGCTCCAAACTTATCAGGCAATCAATGGTTTTAAACTACGGATATATTGATGTTTATGGATTTTATCGGCAACCATAACGGTAATTAACTGGGTAATTCCGGCGAGAAGCAGGTCGGCATGAAGCGTTTTCTCATTCTGAGTTTTCCGCCCGGCAACACAAAAGCTGTCCTTGAAATGGTTTATGGCTTTTTCTACGTTCACTCGGATTTTATAAGTAGAATCCCATTCCTGAGTGCCGCGGATTGTTCCTGGATAAGCGCGAAGGTTCTGCTCTGGATAAATGTAGATCATCCTTCCGCAGGAAGATGCGGTACACGGAGCATCGCAATGGCATACACGTTTTGTTTTCTTTGTGATGCTGTCCCGTTCCCATTTCATTTTGGGGCAGACAAATTTCATGGTTGGAAGACCACAGCGCAAATGCGATTTACTTCCTTCCCTTTTCATTGGAAGGGAAGCATCATGCGGACAGCAGGGAATACCATCATCATTTACGGTGTAATCAATCCCTTCAATTTTAAGTTTGTTTTTCAGAGGGATATATGCTTTTTCAAAGGATGTTTCCTGAAGCAGATATTTATAAATCTCTATGGAATCGAAAGCGGCATCCCCCAGAAACGTTCTGGGATTGATAAGCGGATGTTTCAGGAAGAAATCCTTCAGTGTCGGGATCAGCGCTTTGGAATCGGAAAGGCTTTTGTCCTCATCCGGGGAATCTGATTTCTTTTCAACAATGATTTCTGGATGGGATCCGAGAAAACCTTTGTTGTAAAAAGAAATATGTCTGACGATACCCAACCCGATTGTAACGATGCCGAATTTAAAAGCATAGCAGAAATGCCCGTTGATATACATCTGCTGGATTGCGGAGTTGGCAGCGGAATGGGAAGGCATGGAGCCGTAGGCGGCTTTATAGGGGTCAAAGGAATCATCCAGACCATTGGTTTTTTTAAAGGATTTGAGCTGTTTGATAATACGGTTAGCATATTTGGGATTGTTTTCCGTCACCCAGGCTTCAATGCCGGAGGTATCGAAAAGCAGCATGGATGCTTTTTCCAAATCAATCCGCCGGCATATCGGTTCGGTCAGGTCAACAAGGTGATCGAACATAGATTGTAAGTCCGGCAAGAAATCCTGTTTGAAGCGGGTAAATTTAGAAGCATCCGGAACAACGTCAAAGCCACAGAAATCCCGTAATTCCTGAGAATATTTGAGGAAAACAATCAGGAGGGAAGTGGTAGGGATCGAAAAAATAAGCTGTAATAACAGAGCCTTGAGCATTGAATAAAGAAGATGCTTACGGGGTCTGCCGGTGGCAGCGTGAAAATGGGAACCAAAAGACGCCGGGACAATTTCATCAAGGTTAATGGTATTTTCAAGAAGTTCAAGGAACGCATATTTATCGTTATCAAATTTATTTTGGCAATCGGTAAAAAAATCTGCCAAAGAAAGCTGTTTGTATGGTATCATATAAGTACAACTCCTTTCTGGTGGATGGTTGATTGTTTCTGGGCAACTCAATTTTACCATAAACCAGTGAGGAGTTGTTTTATTTTGTGACAAAAAGAATCCCGTATTTATGCGGGTTTCGGCGTTTCGCAAACGCCTATGAAAATTAAGAAGAAAGGAGGCGGACAGGAATGCCTTTTTCTATGGCAGAGATGCAGAAGTATAGTCAAAGTATTCTGCAGTTCTACATAAAAATCCCTTATAAAAAAATGAAAAAAATCGTGACTCTCCAAGTACGAATCCTCGCTGTTTATTTACATGAATGTGCACACTGCCATAGCAGAAAGGCATTCCTGTCCGTCCCCGCCGGAATGACGCTGGAAGCTGCGCTTGTCCTTCCTCTGTTTATTTTTGCATCGGTCAGTCTGATTCTTCCAATGAAAATTATGAATACAGAGAGAAAAATACAGGCGGGCTTAGAGGCGGCAGGTGAAGAATTAAGTCAGTATGCATATCTTCAGGATGTGATGATGAATGGGGAAGAGGAACAGATTCCGGGAGCAGACAGTTATGCAAAAGATTTTTGCAAAAATCTTGCGGGAGCTGCCGCTGGAATTTATGCGCAGCTTCGGGTGCAGGAACATGTGGATACAAAGCAGGTGATTTTTATGCATTCATTACAGTCTTCAGCACTGGAGGATGGAGAAATGCTGGATTTGGTTTTGAATTATCAGATACAGATGCCGTTCCCTGTGCTGGGACTGGAGCATATCAGCCGTACTGCAAGGAGCCGCAGACGAGCATGGATTGGAAGAGAGGGACATGATGGAACGGCAGGCGAAGGAGCAGGCGGAACCGGTGAGGATGAAATTGTTTATGTAGGGAGAAACAGTACACGTTATCACAGAAGCCGCTCCTGTCACTATCTGGCCAATAATTTAAATCCTGTGGCATTTTCAGAGATAGAAGGGCTGAGGAATAAAAGCGGAGGAAAATACTATGCCTGCAAGATTTGCGGAGCAGGAGCAGCATCTGGTTCTACGGTTTATATTATGCCGGAAGGAAGCAGTTATCACAGCACGAAAAACTGCAGTGCCATTGTATCGTATGTGAGGGCAGTGAAGCTCAGAGAAGTGGCCCACCTTGGTCCCTGCTCTTATTGCGGAAAATAGAAGCCAGAGGAAAAAGGAGGGCAGGGGAAGAAATGGAACTGGAGACAGTGGTGCTTGCAGGTTTTACTGTTTTGGCGGCAGGGCAGGATCTGAGAAAAAAGCAGGTTGATGTAAATCTTTATTGGATATTCGGGATAATAGCCGGGGCAGCGTTGATTTTCCGGATGTGGGAGGATCAAAATATGATGTGGGAAAAGGCTGCGCAGGGAGCTGCAGGTCTTTTGCCGGGGCTGGCGCTTCTGGGATTGGGAAAAGTCAGCAGCGGAAGCATAGGAGCCGGAGACGGGTGCTATTTCCTGATCAGCGGTCTTTTGCTGGGGTTCTGGAGAAATCTGGCAGTATTGTTTTATGGAACCCTGTGCTGCGGCCTTTTTTGCCTGGTGTATTTTGTCTGGGGGAATTTTAAGAAAAAAGAAAATCTGAGGAAGCAGACGGTTCCATTTCTTCCTTTTGCGGCTCTGCCTGTTTTCTGGATGATTATAGAAGAAGCAGCCGGAGGCTGGAAAGGGTGAGACAGGATGAGAAAGGGACTATGCAGAGGAAAGCGGGGAACACGGGCGTCTTTGCCGGCTGTTTATACAGTAGAAGCAGCCGGGGTCATGTCTGCAGTGCTTTTTACGATTATGACCTTGATGGGGCAGGCCTTTCGCATGCAGGCGGAAACTCTTGGCAATTTTGGACTTCATCTGCAGGTGGAAACAGAACGGCACAAGATTGAAAATTCAGAAAAGTTTAAGATTACAGAGACCGCAGAAGGAAATGGATGGAGTCTGGAAATATCGGCTCCTGTGTACCGGCCGGAAAAATTTTTGAGAATGTGGAGTCTGACGGAGGGATTGACATGAAGATTAGTTACCGGAGAGAGATGAAGCATAACTATATGATTGTGGAACCGGAGGAGTCAGACTGGTGCAGCTACGAATGCCGGATGCTGGAAGCCAATGCAGTAGAAGGAATTCTGGGGTTTCAGCTGAATCAGACAGACGGACAGCCAAGGTTTTATTATGAAATTTCTTCTAAACAGCCATTGGCAAGGATTCTGGAAAATCAGAAGATTCGGGAGGCTCAGCTGCGCCGGCTGATTTTATCGTTGACTCAGGTGCTTGACAGAATGGAACGGTATCTTCTTCCGGAAGGAAGTATTCTTCTGGAACCGGAGTACATATATATTGAGCCGGAAACTTTTTCTGTATGGCTTTGTTTGATTCCCGGACGCAAGGAACCGTTTTCAGAAAACTTTGGAAAGCTGCTTGAGTATTTACTGGGAAAGGTAGATCATCAGGATAAAGACAGCGTAGTCCTTGCATATGGTCTGTTTCAGGAAAGCCGCAGAGAGAATTATGGAATGCAGGATATTCTGCGTTTGATGGAGCGGGGAGGATACAATAAGGAAGAAGCCGGTCATGATAGAGAAAACGATAAGGAAATTTTAAAATGCAGGGAAGAACAGATGGAAACAGGGACTTCTGCAGAGCCGGGAATTCAGAGCGACAAGGATGGATGTGAAAAGAAAGGGAGCAGCCAGGGAGAGCGAATCGGTCAGGGCAGAAATGAAATCAGGAATTTACAAAAAAGACAGGATATTCGTGAAAAATCGGAAAACAAGTTTTTGAGATTTCGGGAAATAATGGCAGAGCTTTGGAATCGTTTCATCCATCCAAAGGAAGCGGCCGGGAGAAAAAAACAGGACGAACGGGAAAAATTTCCGGTTCAGGTTTCCTGGGAGACCATGTTTGGTTCAGAGTATTCCGAGGATCCGGAGGAGAGCGAAGACGGAGCGCTGAGCCCGGAAGAAAATCAGAAAAAATCAGGATCCGGGGATTTTGACGATTTTAGAGAGTGTGAAGAAGGAAGAGATACGGTGCTTCTGGCAGATCTGGGAACAGAAGAATGTACAAAGCTGCACAGGCTGTGTTCCCTGGATGGAGAATCAGAAGATATTGTTCTTTCTTACTATCCGTTTATAATCGGAAAACAGGAAAATCTGGTTGATTATATGCTTCAGAAGGAAACAGTCAGCAGACTTCATCTTAAAATTGAACAGATAGATGAGGAGTATTTTATTCAGGATTTAAATTCAACGAATGGAACTTCTGTGTCAGGTCACCTTCTGGAGAACAATGAGGCAGCCCGTCTGCATCCGGGAGATGAAATCTGTATTGCCCGATATCGATACCGGTTTAAGTGAAAAAATCGCATAAAGATGCAAAAATGATGCAAAAAGGCTGAAAAACGGAGAAATAACAGAGAAAAAACAGGAAAGAGACAATAGAATACCTTAACAAACGGGGCGGACTATGCTAAAATAACCGTGAAACAGATACATGAGGAAAGAATTCATGGGAATCGGGAATATGGAAAATTACGGACAAAGGCAGCAGAAGGCCTGGATAACAATGACTTTGATCGTATTGAATATCCTTTATTTTGTGTACCTGGAGGCGGCTGGTTCCAGTGAGGACGTCCTGTTTATGCTGGAACACGGAGCAATGTTTGGCCCTCTGGTTTTAGATGGTCAAGAGTATTACCGGCTTTTGACTGCTGTATTTATGCATTTTGGAATCAATCATATTGTTAATAATATGCTGGTGCTGTTTGTGCTGGGAGATAATCTGGAGAGAGCGCTTGGAAAAATCAAGTATTTGATTTTTTATCTGACATGCGGTGTGGGTGCCAATGTTGTATCGATGTTTTTAGACATGAGGCAGCAGAACCATGCAGTCAGCGCAGGTGCATCAGGAGCTATTTTTGGTGTTATAGGCGGTTTGCTTTATGCGGTGATGGTAAACCGGGGAAGACTGGAGGATTTAAGCAGCAGTCAGTTGATTATTATGATTATATTTTCCCTGTATTTTGGTTTTACAAGTACGGGCGTTGATAACGTGGCTCATGTGGCAGGTCTGGTTATCGGAATTATTCTGGCGGCGATTTTATATCGAAAGCCAAAGCCGCACCGTGCTTATGAATCCTGGGAGGTATAATAAACATTAGGAAAGGGGGGAATGCAAAATGAAAGAGGAAAACTGCATTTTCTGTAAAATTGCGAATGGGGAGATTCCGTCATCCACAGTTTATGAGGATGATGATTTTCGGGTGATTCTGGATTTGGGGCCTGCTTCAAAGGGGCACGCTCTGATTCTGCCCAAGGAACATTATAAGGACATCTGTGAAGCAGACATGGCAGTGACGGGAAAGATTTTACCTCTGGCTGCAAAAATAGGCAGCGCCATGAAAAAAGGGCTGGGAGCCAGTGGATTTAACGTAGTTCAGAACAATGGAACAAGCGCAGGACAGACAGTATTCCATCTGCACGTACATGTAATTCCGCGATATGAAGGTGGTCCGGTCATGGTGGCATGGAATCCGGGTAAGGCTGAGAGCGAAGAATTGGAAGAAACGGCAGGGATTTTGAAGAATGCGCTGGCAGAATAGTTATTTACGGAGGCAAAATGAGAGAAAGTATAAAATCTCAGGATGAACGTTTTTACTCTATACACAGCCGTTATTATCCGCTGCTGCGTACAATAGCCCAAAGAAGAGGGATTCCTTATGATGAAATTGACGATGTGCTTCAGGATGCATTTCTGGCATTCTACGAGCATTATCCGCTGACGTGGCCGGATTCCAAAATAAGGGCAACCTTGCTGAAGACACTGAAGAATTTGTGTATTGATTATTGGAGAAAGCGCGAAAATCGCAGTGTTGCCAGTATGGATCCGGCGCAGCTGCAGGTGCTCAGATATGAACTGAGCATTCTGTCAGGAAAGGATCTCAGTACAGTTGTAATTCAAAAAGAGTTGTACAAAGATGTTTTGAATGCATTAATGACGATGAAACGGGACTGGGCTGTGGTATTCTTTTTATATATCATCGAAGGAAGACCGATGGACGAGGTTAGTACAATTCTTGGAGTTTCAGGAGCTGCATGCAGAATGAGGCTGATGAGAGGAAGAAAGTACCTCCGGGAAAAACTGGAGAAGACTGAAGAAAACAGTTTGCGCGAAGCATCCGGACATCTGAAAAAATTGCCTGAAGCTTCGGAATGAGAGGCTTCAGGCAAATCTGTAAACAGATATGGCAGGATACAGAATGTAAAATTATGCAGATGTTTCTGCATAAGAGGCAATCAGATTCATAACAATATCCACAGCATCTGACAAGGTACTCTGATTCATGGCACTTATGAATTCCTGACGGTTTTCATAAGTGTCCTGAATAGTGTGATATAAGGTTTCGCCGGTCATCTGCTCTTCTTCCAGTACAGCAGAGAAGCCCTGATTCTTAAAAGACCGTGCATTGAGAAGCTGATCGCCCCGGCTTGCTGCTGCAGACAGAGGAATCAGAACATTGGGTTTGCGCAGAGCAAGGATTTCGCAGATGGAATTCGCTCCGGCGCGGGAAAGGATCAGGTCAGCCGCAGCGAAGAGATGACGCAGCGGGGCATCGACATATTCAAACTGTACATATCCTTTTTGACCAATGAGGGAATCATCAAGATGCCCTTTGCCGCAGATATGTATCACCTGATATGTTTCCAGCAGTTTGGGAAGAATACTGCGTACAGCGTTGTTGACAGCTACAGCGCCCAGACTTCCGCCGATGACGAGGATAACCGGTTTTTCTGCGGACAGTCCGGCATACTGCAGTCCGGTCAGACGATCGCCTTCCAACAGTTCTTTCCGTATGGGAGAACCGCTCAGCACAGCTTTTTCCTCCGGAAGATAGGGAAGGGTTTCCGGAAAGTTGCAGCATACCTTTGCTGCAGAAGGAATACAGATTTTATTAGCCAGTCCGGGAGTCATATCAGACTCGTGGATGATAGCCGGAATTTTAAAGTGCTTTGCAGCTAATACAACAGGAACGGAAACAAAGCCGCCTTTGGAAAAAACCACATCAGGACGGTATTTTTTCAGCAGGCGACGTGCTTCAGCATAGCCTTTTATTACACGAAAAGGATCAGAGAAATTTTTTAAGTCAAAATAACGGCGAAGCTTGCCGGAGGAAATTCCATCATAAGGAATTCCGGCACCTTCAATCAGCTTGCGCTCAATACCGTTGTAGGAGCCGATATAATGAATTTCATAACCGCGTTCTTTCAAAGATGGAAGCAGCGCGAGATTAGGGGTAACGTGTCCGGCAGTACCGCCGCCGGTTAAAACGATTTTTTTCATAAAAGTTGCCTCCGGAAATAATCTTGTCAGGGTATGATTACCCATGAGTGATACTTTATTATTATACTAACCGCAATGTTTAAAAAGTCAACCCCGAATCGAATAGAAAACAGGGAAAACAGCGGGTGCGGCAGAAAATCCGTGAATAAAGAGGACGGCCAGTGAGACAGAATAAACGAGCAGACAATTTGTATACGATAGAACAGAAGGCCCAGAAACTTTTCAGCAGCGATGAAGCCAGCCTGCTGGAGGAAATGGATGAGGCAGAACGCATCTGGGCAGAAGAAAAGATTCGGGATTCTAATGCAATTTCAAGCATGGAAGCTGCTGCAGCGAGTCACTATGAGAAGCTGAAAGAGCAGATTCAGATAAGAGGAATCAAGCCGGTAACGGAAGAAGAATATGAACGAAGAAGAAAAAAAGATCTGGGAGAGGACGAGGATTCAAAACCGGGAATGAGAATAATCAGATGGAAAAAATTCTCAAATAAAAGATTCCGGCCGTTGATGAGCATTTTGTGCCTTCTTTCAGGAGGCAGTGATGAAGGAATATCCGGAGATACCTTCGTCAAAAATCAGAGCTCTGTATTTTTTACTCAGGAAAATTTTGATCTTGAATAATCACTGAAAATATAGTAAAACATATAAGTAAGAAGTATTTGAAAGGTATTTGAAAATCAATAGACAGGAGGAGTTTGTTATGCAGAAATATGTTTGCGGCCCCTGCGGCTATGTATATGATCCTGAGGTAGGCGATCCGGATAACGGAATTGCACCGGGAACAGCATTTGAAGATCTTCCCGAGGATTGGGTATGCCCGCTTTGCGGACTTGGAAAAGATGTATTTGAGCCGGAAAACTAAGCTCAGAATTTGATTGATTTCAGGAAAAAAGAATGGTGCCGCCGGCTGCAAAGCAGACAAAAGGCAGTGCCATTCTTTTTCTTTCATTACGGACAGAGGAGAAGGAGATTCAGCAGTTATGTTAGGAATTATCGGAGCAATGGCAGATGAGGTTGCCCAGTTAAAGAAGGAAATGAACAATGTTAAAATTGTTCAGGCGGCAGGAATGGAATTTTACCAGGGAACAATTGGCGGGAAAGAGGCTGTGGTTGTAAGATCCGGGATTGGAAAAGTAAATGCCGCAGTGTGCGTGCAGATTCTGGCGGATCGGTTCCAGGTAGACGGAATTGTAAATACAGGAATTGCCGGTTCACTGAAAGCAGAAATTAACATTGGAGATATGGTGCTTTCTACAGATGCTGTACAGCACGATGTGGATGCAGTGGCATTTGGATATCCGGTTGGACAGATTCCCCAGATGGATGTTTTTGCATTTCAGGCAGATGAAAAGCTGAGAGAACTGGCTCTTGCCTGCAGCAAAAAGGTAAATCCGGAGCTGGGTGTTTTTGAAGGACGGATTGTGACCGGAGATCAGTTTATTTCAGATAAAGATAAGAAACAGTGGCTGACAGATACCTTCCAGGGCTTCTGTACGGAGATGGAAGGGGCTGCGATTGCCCAGGCGGCATATTTAAATGGAATTCCGTTTCTGATTGTCCGCGCAATTTCTGACAAGGCAGATAACAGCGCATCTATGGACTATCCGGAATTTGAACGCCAGGCTATTTTGCACAGCACCAGATTGACAAAGGCTCTCATTGAAGCGTATTAAAATTGACAAAATATTCCATGAAATCATATTGAATATGAAGTTAAGAATCGAATTTTAGCAGAATTTGATGATCGATTCTAGGCTCCCTGAACTTTCCAAAAATGATTTTGCCCGGTATAATGGGGATGTCATCAAGAAAGAAAGGGGAGCTGTTTTTATGTTACAATTACTGGAAACAGGAAAGGCACTGTATGTGCTGGCGGGAATCTGTGTACTCGGGATTATGACGAGAGCGATTACCAAACGCTTCTACAAAAGACTGATAAAAGAAAGTACAAATCTGGCGCTGACAAAAAATAAGAGTCTGAAGGAACTGCGGCAGAAGGCGGAAAATACATATCGGATGAATCAGGGAATGTCTGACAGCGGAGCATGGCTGGAGCATCAGCTGTATGAAATGAAGATTATGGGTGTGAACCTGTCAGGCTGGAGCAGCCTGTGTATGCAGTGGACCTGGCTTTGTCTTCTGGCAGGCGGCCTCGGGGCATTTCTTTCATACTGGTACCGGCTGGATACCTTTTACATTGTGCTCTATGGAGGCGGCTCGGTTCTTATGGCAATGATTACCATGCTGTTTGACAATGGTACGGCAGGAGGATGGAGAGAGCAGCTGCAGGCATCGCTTCAGGATTATCTGGAAAATGTGCTGTATCCGAGAATGGCGCGGAGCATGGCAGGAGAAGGAAGCCGGAGCGATAAAGGTATGCAGGAGCGTTCCGGACTGCGTGGAGTCAGAACCATAGGAAAACGGGAAGGAAAACTGGTTCGCAGAACACAGCCTGGTGCAGAGGAAGGCGGAGAAGATACCGGGCAGGAAATGTCCGGCAGCAGTGTGTTCTCCAGAAGTGTCCAGGAACGGTCAGGAATCGAAGGACAGATGGAGACGGCGGGAGCCAGAGAGGAGAAGCCGGCAGGAGCCGGGAAGGCAGGAACTGCGGATTCAGAAGGTCAGACAGAGCCAAGACGTACCTTATTTGGCGGACTGCGGGGAAATGGAAGAAACAGAAACAGCCAGAATCTTTCAGATGGACTTCAGGGAGAGACGAGGGCTTTGGGCAGGGAATGCACAGCCCTGGAACAGCGGGGACAAAAGGAGGCCGGGAACAGGACTGGAATCCAGTCGGAACGGGCAGAAGCCGGATTGGAGGGCAGAGGCGGCAGAAGACAGGTTTCCTCAGGTATCTGCGGCAATGGCAGCGCAGGGGAATTGGGAGAAAATCAGGAGCTGAAGACGATTCGGGATTTGGATTATTTGAGGAAGAGCCTGGAGCAGATTGCTGCCTGTCGTGAAAAAAGCCGTGCAGCTGATGAAAACTGGCTGAGAGATTTAAGACCAGAGGAGGTAGAGCTGATCGGAGACATTTTAAAGCAGTATTTGGTGTGAAATTGTGTCGCATTTTTGTGGAGAATATGGTATAATTGATTCAATAATGATTCTCGGCAAGAGGCATTGTGGAAATTGGACCGGGGAACAGAAGAAAAGGAGAGAAAATTATGGGCAAGACTGTAACATTTGATTATTCCAAGGTTGCTGATTTTGTATCTGCAGAGGAACTGGCGAATTTTAAGAGCACTGTTATGGGGGCAAAGGAGACTCTGATCAGCAAGACCGGAGCGGGAAATGACTTTGTCGGCTGGATTGATCTTCCGGTAGACTATGATAAAGAAGAGTTTGAGAGAATCAAAGCAGCAGCAAAAAAGATTCAGAGTGATTCCGATGTGCTTCTGGTTGTGGGAATCGGCGGTTCCTATCTGGGCGCCCGTGCAGCAATTGAATTTTTAAGCCACAGCTTCCACAATGTTCTGGATAAGAGCAAGAGAAAAGCTCCGGAGATCTACTTTGTAGGAAACAGCATCAGCAGCAAATATATCCGTGATTTAAAGGATGTACTGGAGGGAAAGGATTTCTCTATCAACATTATTTCCAAATCCGGAACAACCACAGAGCCGGCGATTGCTTTCCGTGTATTTAAGGAGATGCTGATTGAAAAATATGGCCGTGAGGAAGCCAACAAGCGTATTTATGCAACCACAGACAAGGCAAGAGGCGCACTGAAGAATCTGGCTAATGAAGAGGGCTATGAGTCCTTCGTAGTTCCGGATGATGTAGGAGGCCGTTTCTCCGTACTGACAGCAGTAGGTCTTCTTCCTATCGCTGCAGCAGGTCTGGATATTGATAAACTGATGGAAGGCGCTGCTTCCGGAAGAAAGAAAGCTCTGGAAACTCCCTATGAGTCCAATGATGCTCTGCTGTATGCCGCAATCCGCAATATTCTTTTGAGAAAGGGCAAAAACGTAGAGATCGTAGCAAACTACGAGCCCAGCCTGCATTATGTATCTGAGTGGTGGAAGCAGCTGTTCGGAGAAAGTGAAGGCAAGGATCAGAAGGGTATTTTCCCGGCAGCAGTGGATCTGACCACGGACCTGCATTCTATGGGACAGTTTATTCAGGACGGCGCAAGAATTATGTTTGAGACTGTTCTGAATGTAGAAGAGTCTCCGGCAGAGATTCTGCTGAATAAAGAAGATGTTGACACAGACGGTATGAACTATCTGGCAGGAAAGAGCGTTGATTTTGTAAACAAGAGCGCTATGAACGGAACCATTCTGGCTCATACAGACGGCAATGTTCCGAACCTGATGGTTCGCATTCCGGAACAGAACGAATTCTATCTGGGCGAGCTGTTCTATTTCTTTGAGTTTGCCTGCGGTGTCAGCGGATATATTCTGGGTGTAAATCCGTTTAACCAGCCTGGTGTAGAAAGCTACAAGCGGAATATGTTCGCGCTGCTTGGCAAGCCGGGATATGAGGATGAGAGAGAGAAGCTGCTGGCCAGACTGTAATAGATAACAAAATATAAATGAAATAGCAAAGGGTGTCGCAAACAGGTTTTTCACACCGGATATGGCGGATTGCATAACAGGCAAAAGGCTGTATCCGGCAGAATGACTGTATTTTGCGGCACCCTTTTCGATTTTACTCTTCGATTACCTGAATTTCCAGATAATCAAATTCGATTTCCTCGATAAAATTATCCTGGCCGAACCGTGTTTTATCGTGGCGTTTGAAGTCTGTAATATTGGAATCCAGCCAGATGGGCTTGCTTAAATCAAACTGACAGCAGATATCATCCAGAGACTGGAAAACCATCTGTGTGCGGGACATGCGATAGTCCGTCATGCAGATGACCGTATCCTGAAGCATACGGTTGTCTTTCCAGATTTTTCCCCACATACGAAACATGAAAAAGCCTCCTTCGTTCTAAGTGATTTTCAGTATATCGGATTTTTATGTAAATGTAAATCCCTGTAGAAAAATACAGAAGTATAACCGGATTTTTATTGTCTTTTTCTGCGGCGGCAGTATAATGAAAAGAGTTCGTTCAAATGCTGAACAGACAGAGACAGCAGACGTGATTTTAAGAAAAAGGAATGGTCAGGAGTGAATTGCAATGGGAAAAAAAGCAGCGGCAATGGATATGACACAGGGAGCGATTACCCGGCAGTTAATCAGTTATTCAGTGCCTTTGATTCTGGGAAATCTGTTTCAGCTGACATATAATGCCGTGGATTCGATGATAGCAGGACGTTTTATAGGAAAAGAGGCGCTGGCGGCAGAAGGAATGGCCAGTCCGGTGATGAATCTTGTAATCCTGGGTATTTCCGGCATCTGCATGGGTGCCGGTGTTCTGATGAGTGAATTTTTCGGGGCAAAGCAGCTGGAAAAGCTGAAACGGGAGATGTCTACGGCAGTCCTGTTCGGCCTGTATTTTTCTCTGGCTGTGACAGGACTTGGAATGGTCTTTACTCCGGCGCTTCTGAGACTGCTTCATGTGCCGGAGGAGCTGATGGAAATGACGGCAGTATATTTAAGAATTATTTTTATTGGCGCGCCGTTTACTTATTTTTATAATGCATTGTCATCTGCGCTGAAAAGCGTGGGAGATTCCAAAACGCCTCTGAAATTTCTGATGTTTTCCTCTGTGCTTAATGGAGTGCTGGATCTGATTTTTATCGGAGGCCTGGGATTTGGAATTGTGTGTTCTGCTGTTACCACAGTGGTGGCAGAGGCGGTATCTGCGGGCCTGTCTGTCTGGTATGTGTATCAGAAGATTCCGCTGCTTCGGCTGGAGAAGGGAGAATTTGTCATAGACAGGGATCTGCTGAAGTCCACCCTGCAATACGGTTGTGTGACAGCCCTGCAGCAGTCCTGCCAGCCGATCGGGAAGGTGCTGATTCAGGGCTCTGTCAATACCCTGGGAGTGGACGTAATTGCTGCCTACAATGCAGTAACCAGGGTTGATGATTTTGCGTGTCTTCCTGAGCAGAGCATTTCCCATGGAATTACTACATTTGTGGCCCAGAACCGGGGTGCGAAAAACCCGGAGCGGATGAAAAAGGGGTTTGGCCGCGGCCTTTTGCTGGAGTTCGGATACTGGATTGGAATCTGCACAGTGGTGCTTCTGATTCGAAATTCCGTACTAAAGCTCTTTGTCACAGGCGAAGGCGCAGAGGCCATTGCGGCCATTGGCGGTCAGTATCTTGCGGTTATGGCATTTTTTTATATCTTTCCAGCCTTTACCAATGGATTTCAGGGCTTTTACCGGGGCATGGGCATGATGAAAATGACCCTTCTGGGAACCTTTATTCAGACCAGTCTGCGGGTCATTTTCACATGGCTTCTTACACCGTCCCTGGGAATCAGCGGCGTGGCCTTTGCCTGTGCCGCCGGGTGGAGCGTTATGCTTCTTGTTGAGATTCCTTATTATTTTCATTTACAACGATCCCGTTGACTTCCACGCCTCCGTCAATGGCGATGACAAGGCAATGGCGTCCGTCGATTTCGCGGGTTTCTATCAGGTCAGCCCGTTCCGGGTTGACCTTGATAATGACATCCGGTGTTTTTACTTCAAGAGCCCTGGCGTTTACGACATTTCCGGCAAAGATAGAAGCACCCGGACCGGCGATTTCGTCAAAGGTCTCATCAAAACGGGAAAGCTGTTCTTCCTCTACTCCGCTTTGCTCCAGAAGGGATTTGACCTGATACTTATCCAGCATCAGAGGCTCCGGCTGGTTCTTATGCTCTTCCAGCATTTCACTGAGGTTTTCGTGAATGTCTTTAACGGTTTCGTAGTCACAGGCGTCTCCCAGAGTTTCCTCAATAATTGTCTGGAAGGATTCCTTCTGAAACTGGGCAGGCAGGGGCAGAGGGCAGCCTAACAGCTGTTCCATAAAGGAATCGTGAAGGTCATTGACATTTTTGGAATAATACAAAGCGCCATGGAGGTCGGTGGAACGGTCATTGAAGGCCGGGAAAAGGAAGCCAAGCTCGGGCTTTCCTACCACCCAGTCGCGGACCCGGTTCTGGAAAAGATTTTCCAGCTCATTGTAGCTTAATCCCGGTTTTGACAGATCAACGGGGCAGATGCTGCAGAGAATGTAGCTGTAGACCTCGTCAGAAGCATCATCCATTTCCAGTCCGTCTGAGGTTTTTCCGGGAATATCATAGGCATCATGAATCAGCAGAATCAGATAGTTTCCCACATACTCATAGGTTTCAATAATCCGGTCATAAAAGGCTTCCAGAAGAGCTTCGTCCTGAAGACGGCTGTTTCTCAGCTTCAGGAGAAATTCGTGGGGGCCTCCTTCTTTTTCTGCTTCCAGAGGAAACTCCAGATTCATGAGATTTTTTCCCAGAGTACCGGAAAGATTTTTCCGGAGAATTTCAAAGTATTTAAACATATCCTCCTCGGGAAGGGAAAGAAAGGCTTCTTTAAACAGGGCTTTTTTATTTTTTTCTCCGTCCACGTAACAGCCGCAGATGCGGGTAATGGAACAGTTGGAGGGAGTAAACTGACGCTTGATTTCTGAAATTTCTTTTTTTGTCATAATTGATGTCTCCTTGTTTTTGGATGTCAGTTCAATTGCTGTCACATCTGGATTCTAAAATATTTCTGATCAATCTTTTTCATTTTATAATAAAAACAGGAAAAAAACAATGGAGGAACTGCCCGGAAATACGTGATTCAAACCTGTTCCGGTGACGTTCACCCTGGTCTCCGGCTTTTCCTGATGTAGACGAAAAGGGCTTATTATGGTATAATTATAAGTCAGATGGCTGTTTTTAGGATACTGGGAATTCGGTAAGGAGAACGGTTATGAAAGAAAATATGAAAGTACGAGGACAGTTGAAGTGGTATCTGGCCTGGCCGCTGCTGCTATCGCTGTTTCTGATGTTCGCCAATGTGGCTGTACTTCTTGTAAGCTGGCAGGCGGCATGTATGATGCTGCCGTTTACCATCACATATATTGCGATGTCTGCCTGGCTGAGAGTTTACAGCCGCAAGCGGGTACTGGGCGGTCTGGTGGAGTTTTCTGCCGAATATGCCTGGATTCAGAAGCAGCTTTTGACAGAGATGGCACTTCCCTATGCCCTGGCAGATGATGACGGAAGGATTGTCTGGATGAATCAGGCCTTTCAGGATATCATTGCCCGGGAAAAAGGCGCAAGAAAAAACCTGATTTCACTGTTTCCGGAGGTAACAAAGACAGATCTTGCTGTGGATAATGAGACAGCTCAGGTACATACTTCTTTCGGGGAGTACAAGTTCCGGCTGGATCTGCAGCCCATATTTGTAAGCGGCACAGAAGAGGAGGATATTGAAGCTCTGGTCAGCCGTCAGAAGCTGTTAGCTGTTTATCTGTTTGATGAGACGGAGAATCTTCGCTATCGTCAGGAGATTACAGATGAGCGCATGGTGGCAGGACTGATTTATCTGGATAACTATGACGAGGCTCTGGAGAGTGTGGAGGAGGTCCGCCGCTCGCTGCTGACTGCTTTGATTGATCGAAAAATCAACAAGGCCATCGGTTCTATTGAGGGCGTGGTAAAGAAGCTGGAAAAGGATAAATATTTCTTTACCATCAAGCAGAAGTATATGGAACAGCTGGAGGAGGAGAGATTCTCCATTCTGGAAGAGGTAAAGGCTGTCAATATCGGAAACGAGATGGCAGTGACTTTAAGTATCGGTATCGGTATGGGCGGAGACAGCTACAGCCAGAATTATGATTTTGCCCGGGCTGCCATAGATATGGCCCTGGGGCGCGGCGGAGATCAGGCGGTAGTGAAGAATGGAAGCCGGATTCAGTATTACGGCGGAAAATCACAGCAGCTGGAAAAGGCAACCCGCGTTAAGGCCCGTGTCAAGGCTCATGCGCTTCGGGAGCTGGTGGAGACGAAGGATCGTCTGCTGATTATGGGACATCAGATGAGCGATATCGATTCCTTCGGCGCAGCCATCGGTATTTACCGGATAGCTGTGGCATTGAATAAAAAAGCCCACATTGTAATCAATCAGGTAACCTCATCTGTACAGCCTATGATGGATCGGTTCCTGGACAATCCGGAATATCCCGAGGATCTTTTCCTGAAGGGACCTCAGGCAGCGGAGCTGGTAGACAACAACACCATGCTGGTGGTGGTAGATGTGAACCGTCCCAGCATTACAGATGCGCCGGAGCTTTTAAAAATGGTAAAGACGATCGTCGTTCTGGATCACCATCGCCAGAGCAGCGAGGTGATTACCAATGCGGTGCTTTCCTATGTAGAGCCGTATGCATCCTCCACCTGTGAAATGGTTGCAGAGGTACTTCAGTACATTGCAGACGGAATCCGGATTAAGCCGGCAGAGGCAGATACCATGTATGCGGGAATTGTAATTGACACCAATAATTTCACCAATCAGACGGGTGTGCGGACCTTTGAAGCAGCAGCTTATCTGCGGCGCAGCGGAGCTGATGTAACAAGGGTGCGGAAGCTGTTCCGGGATGATATGGCAGATTATAAGGCAAAAGCATACACCATTACTTCGGCAGAGGTTTACCGCGATAGCTTTTCTATTGGTGTATGTCCGGCAGAAGGGCTTCACAGTCCCACGATTGTCGGCGCTCAGGCAGCCAACGAGCTGCTGGAGATTAAGGGAATCAAGGCGTCTGTTGTTCTGACGGAATATCAGAACACGATTTATGTCAGCGCCAGATCCATTGACGAAGTAAACGTTCAGGTTATGATGGAACAGCTGGGAGGCGGCGGCCACAGAACAATTGCAGGCGCCCAGCTGAAGGATGGAACCATTGAAGATGCAAAACGCCGCGTAAAAGAAGTAATTGATCAAATGCTGCAGAAGGGAGATATATCATAATGGAAATCGTATTATTAGAGGATGTAAAGGCTCTTGGAAAAAAGGGTCAGATTGTAAAGGTAAATGACGGCTATGCAAGAAACTTTATTCTGCCGAAAAAGCTGGGGGTAGAGGCTACTGCAAAGAACTTAAATGATTTAAAGCTGCAGAAGGCCAATGCGGCCAAGGTTGCAGCAGAGCAGCTGGCCGCAGCAAAGGAGCTGGCAGAAAAGATCGAGAGCGGTCAGGTTGTGCTGAAGATGAAGGCCGGCGAGGGCGGAAAAGCCTTTGGCTCTGTATCCGGAAAGGAAATTGCCGCTGCTGCTTCCGAACAGCTGGGTCTGGATATCGATAAGAAGAAGCTGGTTCTGCCGGATCCGATTAAAACCTTCGGAAACCATGAGGTGCCGGTAAAGCTGCATAAGGATGTAACGGCAAAACTGACTGTAAAGGTGACAGAAGCGTAAGAGATAATGGCTGCCAGTAAATGGGCAGCCATTTTGCTCTATGGAAAGTAAAAAAGACAGGAGACGAGCAAAGTCATGGATGAAGCTTTGATGAAACGGGTGCTTCCCCACAGCATAGAGGCAGAACAGTCTGTTATTGGTTCCATGCTGATGGACAAGGAGGCGATAATTGCGGCCTCTGAGATTGTAACTGCGAGAGATTTTTATCAGCAGCAGTACGGGATTATGTTTGAAACCATGGTAGAGCTGTTTAACGAGGGAAAGCCGGTGGATCTGGTTACTCTTCAGGATCGTCTGAAGGAGAAGGATGTTCCTCCGGAGGTAAGCAGCCTTGATTTTGTCCGGGATATTATTACCACGGTTCCCACATCAGCCAATGTGAAATCCTATGCAAATATTGTCCGGGAAAAGGCCGTTCTGCGAAGACTGATTAAGGTAAACGAGGAAATCGCCAACACCTGCTATGCGGGAAAGGAGCCTCTGGAGCAGATTCTGGCATCAACGGAAAAATCAGTATTTGATCTGCTGCAGAGCCGCAGCTCCGGTGAGTTTGTTCCTATCCGGCAGGTAGCCTTAAACGTGCTGGAAAAGATTGAGGCCGCCTCGAAAACCCAGGGAACCGTAACCGGAATTCCTACAGGATTTATTGATCTGGATTATAAGACCTCGGGTATGCAGCCCTCGGACTTTGTTCTGATCGCAGCCCGTCCTTCTATGGGAAAAACGGCATTTGTGCTGAATCTGGTTGACCATGTGGCTGTGCGCAAGGGCCTGCCCTGTATGATATTCAGCCTGGAGATGTCCAAGGAGCAGCTGGTAAACCGTATGCTGGCTATGGAGTCCAATGTAGATTCCCAGAAGCTGAGAACAGGAAATCTGACAGATTCAGACTGGGATGCCATTGTAGAGGGAATCGGCGTGATTGGAAATTCCAAGCTGGTCATTGACGACACACCGGGTATTTCAATTACAGAGCTGCGTTCCAAATGCAGGAAAATGAAGCTGGAGCAGGGACTCAGCATGATTATCATCGACTATCTGCAGCTGATGTCCGGAAGCGGCGGAAAAAGCAGCGAGAGCCGTCAGCAGGAGATTTCGGAGATTTCCCGTTCCTTAAAGGCTCTGGCCAGAGAGATGAACGCGCCTGTAGTGGCCCTGTCCCAGCTGAGCCGTGCCTGTGAGACGAGAACCGACCACCGGCCTATGCTGTCGGATCTGCGTGAGTCCGGCGCGATTGAGCAGGACGCAGACGTAGTTATGTTTCTTTATCGTGATGATTACTATAACAAAGATACAGATATGCCCAACATTGCAGAGGTTATTATTGCAAAACAGCGTAACGGCCCCATTGGAACGGTAAATCTGCTTTGGCAGCCGGAGTTTACAAAATTTGTGAATCTGGAAAAGTAAGGATACAGAAATCTGCTTCAGAATGTATGGCAGGTATGTGCAAGGAATTAATCATAAATCTCAACCACTCCTCATAAACTATAAGTAGGCTATGAAATTAAAAAGAACATAAGGGGAGGAAGGGAATGGACGATACACATTATTCCATATCAGAGGCCGGCAAGCTGGTCGGTGTGGAATCCCATGTGCTCCGGTACTGGGAGGACGAGCTGCAGCTGAATATACCAAGAAATGGAAAAAGCCACCGGTATTATACGGGACTTCATATTCGTTTATTTCAAAAGATAAAAGAGCTGAAGGAAAAAGGATATCAGCTGAAAGCCATCGAACAGCTTCTTAATAAAATGCTTGAAGGAGATGAGAACGTGGATGTGGACGAGATTTTAGAGCAGAATGCGGTTCATATTTTAAAAGAGGGAAGCGCAGAGAATCCGGATGAAAAAGCGCCGGGGCTTCGTGTGCTTCCAAAGCCCGGTGAAGAGGCTGTGAGTTTCCGTATAAATCAAGGGTAATACCAACCTGAGAACCCTTAAAAACCCTTAAAGTTCCTTACATGGCGAGAAATCCCATGAAATGGGGCTTTTTTAGGCTTAAAAGGTAGGAAATGCCTTTAAAAAATACGGAATTTGTAAATGCCAACTTGAAAAGAGAAAGAGGAGTTTAAAAGGCGTAAATGTCAGAGATGATATTGGTAAAAAGTATGGGTTTTAAATCGTTCAAAAACCGTTTAAAAGTAGTTTGAGAAAGTGCTTGAAAGTATTGATTTTGTTGGATTTTTAGCCTTTCAAAAAGGTTTTAAAAGGTACGTTCAAAGAGCCATATTGAATAAGATTTTAAAAGGAGATTGAATACCAACCATAATACCAACCCAAAAAGAGCAGAATCGGGAGCGTGGCAGAACGTCCGAAACTGCTCTTTTTATTATGCCTTAAAGCACAGTGGTAAATGCAATTAAAATATATCACGCAAAAGAGGAAGGGTCAATATATAATACATTTCCATTTCTTTTTATGTGACGCTTCTGGAAGCAGACGCTTCCGGTGTACCATTCATCCGATCTATTTCTTCATAGATGATAGTGTGGACACGATGCTGCCCTCGGCGATCTAACTTGTCATAAGTGTCAATAAGTTCTTGATGATCCGGTGATAAAATGTTAGCGACTCCGAATAGTAGGTAGTCAGAAGAGATTGCGAAAATTTCGCACATTTTAGCAAGCTGCTCCAACGTAGGATTAGACTTGTGATTTTTCCAGTCTGTTAAAGGGCTTTTTTTCAAGCCAAGTAATTCTCCTAATTCTTTACCAGTAATACCTAAACGCTCTGTTTGCTCCAATATTCTCCCATACAAATCAGGCATAATAACCTCCTTGAAAATAATGCGTATATTTCGCAATATTATATTGACAATGCGAAAATATCGCACTATAATCAAAATGTACCAATAATACAAAAGCCATTATATCACGAAAAACGATAACTGAATAGGTTATTTTGTAACACTGGTACAGAAGAATATAACGGATAACGCTAAAGGAGGGCGAGTGGAAGTTGAAAAATAACAGAATAAGTAATCTCGCTGAATTCAGACGGTGGGTAAAAATACGGTTGGTGGAGAAAGAGATCTCCCAGAACGAGCTGGCAAGGCAGATGGGCATCCCACACGCAAGAATTAGCGAAGCAACACACGGAAAGCAGTCCGGAAACAAATACATCATTCCTATTATTGAGGAACTGGATGGAGATGTGGATGATTTTAAAGAGTTTTTAAAAGCCATTTAAGGAGGAGCGTATGAAAATGAATAAAGAGCAGTTTTTAAAAACGGAGTTCGGAGGGGAACTGGAAAGCACAATTACCGCATGGGATGATGCACTGAGCAGAAATAGAGAGGATAAGGAAGTACTGAGAACACTGGCATGGTGTCAGGCACAGTGGGAAGTTTACCGGATGGCGATCAAACACTTTTACGGAGTGGAATATCACTTTACCAGAACGGATGAGTATTACGGATTATGCACCGAGGATGAGAGCGATTGGCTGATGAGAGTGAAGCGTGTGAAGCTCTTTCAAATGGAAACAGCGTTTTCAAGGCAGCGAGTAACTCGCAGAGGAATCAGAATTGATGGAGTGGAGTACTGGGATGCAGATTTTGTACATCTCAATCTTGGAAAAACAGTAATTGCGGAGTGTACACCTTGGTTCATTAGGGTGTACACGGAAGCAGGAACTCCACTCCATATATTCCGAAAATAAATCACTTCCTGCATTTTTCAGTATTTGCTTCGTTTTCGAGGGCTTCTTGAATGAGGCAATCAATACGTGCAGATACGATTTCATCAAAGCGATTTAGTATTGCTTGATGGGCAGCAGGGTCTGAATTGTTCAGATATGACAATATAGCCTGAGCAAGGGGTTCTTGGGCATAGAGTTTTTCTGAAACGGATTCCTTCAATGCTTCAATATCAGTCATGGTAAACACCTCCTTCCTACGGAGATTATACCAGAGAAATTGAAAAGCGAACAGTCGAAACCGGCGGAAGCCGGTCATGCAGGGATAGCCTCCTGCATCTGATGATGACAGGCTGTAAGGTGGTGATGTGATGGGACAGATGCTTACCGCAAAGCAGGTGGCAGAGGTCAAAGGATGCAGTTATCAGTATGTTCAAAGGATAATTAAAGAAGGTAAACTTCAGGCGCAGGAAATCCTGAATGATAAAAACAGAAAGACCTATCTGGTACCGCTGGAGGCTCTGGATGAGGAACTACAGCAGAAATGGTATCAGATGAATCTGGAGAACCCACCGGAGGAGATAAGCACTCCGGAGCCGGTAACGGATAAAAAGGCGGTAGACCATTTCTCAGAAAGCGAAAGGCAGGAGATTGATTTTTGGATCAGCCTTGTGGAGCAGTGGCAGCAGTACCGGATGAAGCCGGGAGTTACCTGCAAAGCAGATGTTGATAAGAAATTTGTTACTTTATGTGGACTGGAATATCCGGACAAAGAGATTTCTGTTGATATCCTGTACCGGAAGTGGAAAGCGGTTAAAGAAAATGATTTAGACGGTCTCATTGACAAGAGGGGCAAATGGAAAAAGGGAACCAGCAGCATTGATGATACGATATGGCAAGCGTTTCTGTATTTCTACCTTGATGAGAGCCAGCATCCGATCCAGAAGTGCCTGGACTACACCAAGATGTGGGCTCAGGAAAAAAGACCGGATTTATACACCGACATTCCAAGCTATTCCGCTTTTTACCGCAGACTCAACAACGAGGTGCCGGAAGGTGTCAAGGTGCTGGGACGTGAGGGACATAAAGCCTACAATGACCGCTGCGCTCCGTTTATCCGCAGAATTTATGAGGATATCGAAAGCAATGAGTGGTGGATTGCTGATAACCATACCTTTGATGTCATGGTAAAGGACAAGAATGGAAACATCCACAGACCTTATTTGACAGCATTTCTGGATGCACGAAGCGGTATTTTTACCGGATTCCATATTACATACAATCCCTGCTCCGAGGCTACACTGATAGCACTGCGGAAGGGAATCCTCAAATATGGCATACCGGATAACATCTACGTGGATAATGGTCGAGAGTTCCTGACCTTCGATATCGGAGGCTTGGGACACCGTAAGAAGAAACCAAAGGATGGCGAGGAGAAATTTGAGCCACCGGGAGTATTCAAGAGACTTGGCATTAACATGACAAATGCGATTGTCCGGAATGCGAAGGCAAAAATCATCGAGAGACGGTTTGAGGATGTTAAAAATGACCTTTCAAGGCTTTTTAATACCTACACCGGAGGAAGTGTGGTGGAGAAGCCGGAGCGATTGAAATTCGTACTGAAGAAAGAGCAGATTTATACGGATGAGGAATTTGAGGAGTATGTGACAGCGGTTCTGGAGTGGTATTTCAACATGGAAGCCTACAACGGAGCTGTGGAAGCCGACAAGGGAAAATGCAAGATGGATGTTTTCAACGAGCATCTGAAACGGAAACGTGTGGCATCGGCTGAGGAGCTTAACCTCATGCTGATGAGAAGCACTAGACCGCAGCAGGTTACAAGGCGAGGAGTTCACTTGGATATTGGAGGTGGACGCATCGACTTTTGGAATGATGATTTTGTACATCTGATGCTCGGAAAGAAAGTTTACTTCCGTTATGATCCGGAGAATTTAAGCGAGGTCAGAATTTACGATCTGGAAGACCGTTACATTATGTCAGTACCTGCAGACAATACCGCAGTTCTTTCCTACAATGCCAGCAAGGATGATGTCAAGGCAGCGATGGCGAAGACCAGAAGGCTGGAGCGTATCGCAAGGGAATACAAGGAAAATGCTATTCTGGCAGATGTGGACAAGATTACTGCAATGGAGCTTGTGCTTAAGCAAGCCGAGCGAAACAAAGCGAACTATCAGGGCAAACCGAATCCATCCCTGCTTGAGGTTCAGAGGGCAGACGAAGAACCAGTATTCAAGAAAGTGGTTGGCGGTGCAGACCTTGATGTAATGAATAGAAATGCAGCCATAAGGCGAGGAGGTAAATGATGAGTAAACAGTACAACACAAAGCTTCAGGAGAGATTAGAGAAGTTCCTGAAGGACGAAAATTTGAGTCAGGCAAAGGCAGCCCCGATTCTTGGAATCAGTCAGGCTGCACTCAGCCAGTACCGCAGAAGTATGTACGATAAGGGCGATATTGAAGCGGTGGAAAATAAGCTGAAGGAGTTCTTTCAGATTCAGGAAGAGAAAACACAGAATGCGCAGAAAGCGGAACCTTTCAGAACCAAGACTTCAGCCGGGTACATACCGACAACCATTTCCGAGGAAGCGTACAAGTTGATCCGGTACTGCCAGCTGGAGAAGGGAATTGTAGTTATTGATGGGGATGCCGGGATCGGAAAGACGAAAGCAGCAGCCAAGTTCCTGCAGGACAATCCTTCAACAACAGTTTATGTGAAAGCAACACCGAGTACCGGCTCAACAAGAAGCCTTTTAAAGATGATTGCAAAGACATTAAAACTCCCTGAAAACCAGCGCACCGAGGATTTATCGGTATCCATTCAGGAGAAGCTCAGAGAGACTGATAAGGTTATCATTATCGATGAAGCACAGAATCTTAAATTCCTCACTCTGGAAGAAATCAGAGGGTGGGTAGATGAAGATATATTTACCGGAAAGCCGGGTATTGGAATCGTGCTCATCGGAAATGTGGAAGTCTACAATAAGATGCTCGGAAAGCAGGAAGCAATTTTCGCCCAGCAGTTCAACCGCACGAAGCTCCATGGAAGGTACCGCACATCGGATATCCAGAGAGAAGACGTTGTCAAATTCTTCCCGGTGTTGGAAGAGAAGGGAATGCAGAAAGAGATTGACTACCTTCTGAGCATCAGCCACAGCAAATGGGGAATTCGTGGAATGGTGAGTGTGTTCAATAACGCAGTCAACAACGAGGATATTTCCTTTGAGGGGCTGGAAAAAATGGCAAATACAATGGGAATCCGCTTCATATAGGAGGGCAGGACATGGAAAAGTGTTATATCGTGACTGTGATATGCCTGACGCTGATTGTACTGGCATATATCGGGAATAAAAAGGACAAGAAGTAAGAGAAAACGGAGGTAAATGCAAAATGAAGAACCCTAAAGAAAGAAGTACCGCAATTTTGGTCGGTGTAGCTGCTGGTGCAATCTTGATGGCTCTTATGTTTATGATTGTATTCGGCTTTCATACTGGAATAGCCGGTGTGGTACTGGTACTGCTGATTGTTGCAGTATCTGCAATATCAGGATGGTTAATAGGATGGAATCAGCGTATCCAGAGGAGTAACTATTACTCATACATGAAAGGGTACCGTGAGGGATTGAAAAAGAAAACGCTGATCATTAGGCATCCGGTATGCGAATGCAAATTCACGTTTCCGGATAGATAACAATGTGCCGGGGCTTATGCCCCAGCCTTAATGCAGCCACTGAATGGTGATGGTCACAAGCCCATGAAATGCAGAGTGAGGCAAAACTGAATAAAAGGAGGATTCAGGCATGGTGGTATGTCCTAAGTGCCGGAAACCATACACTGGACGTCCGGCATTGTCGAGGGTGGATAATAAAACGGATATCTGCCCGGATTGCGGTATGAGAGAAGCTATTGAGAGTATACCGGGGATGAATGACAGAAAGAGAATTGATCCGGCAGAACGCACAAGAAGGTTGGTACAATCCACCGGAAACCGATGGGCGATGGAAAATTTCAATGCAACACACAGTTGAGGTCGGGAGGTGATGAGGTGCCGGGAAAGATTACGGTGAGGAATTACACCACACTGACAGATTATGCAGCATTGCTACGAGCTGGAATGTACCTTGCTGGAAAGAAGGAAGAGGCAGAAGATAATGGATTCCGGTTTAAGGTTACAGAGAGTGAAAGGCATGGTGTAGTGGTAAAGATTGCGGAGGTGGATAAGTGAAGAATGGAAAGAAGCCGACACTGGCACAAAAGAAGTTTCTGCAGGATACCGGGCTGGATTCTGAAAAGTGGCTGATTGTTAAGGACACTCCAGAGGAGATGGTCATTGTCAGCAGAATTGCCCTGCAGAGGAGGAGTGGAAAAACAAAGACTATCAGAAAGGCGAAGAAATGAGCGAGAAATCAGATGTTAAGGTTCCGGAGGAAATTCGGAAAGGATGGGAAGAGACAAGGTTGTGTGCCAACCTGATCCGGGAAGGTAAAGCCAAGATTATGATTGCAACCAGAAAAGACGGTACCACGTACCGATACACGAAGCCAAAGTAAGGAGGTGCAGGATGGTATTAAGAGAAGAAATGTACTTTGAGCCGAGAACGATCAGTCCGGGGGGAAGCATCCGCTGGTTCGGAGCGACCTATTCGGCAGATCCGATGCTCTGTCATACGGAGCAGACGGTTTATATCAGGGATAACGGAAAGATGCTGTTCATCTATGAGTTAAATAGTGACAAATTATCCGAAGAGGAAAAAATCGAAGCAGTGTTCACACTGATCTGTAAGATTGAAAAGCCGGAAAAGGGACGCCGGTATGGCAGAAAAATTACATAAGGGGCATTTGCCCCTCTTAATGCAGCCACCGCAAGGTGATGGTCACAAGCCCATAAAATGCAGAGTGGGAGAGGAGAATGGCATGATAGCAAGGATTATACGGACAATCCTGCAGTATCCGGTTGGAGCTGAGGTCGGCTTTACGGATGAATTTACAACAGAATACCGGACTGTGACGGGATATCAGTACAGTCATGGAGCCTTCTATGTGATCTTCTCTGAAAGAAGCATGGTACACATGAACCGGCTGGATGAGCTGGTTGTGTCAGTAAAAATCAAAAGGAGGGCACGAGATGCAAGCAAGCAAAAAAGTGACTAAGGGTGGTGGAGTGACCATCCCAAGAGGTATCCGTCAGGAGACCGGCATTCTTCCGGGAGTTCCGGTTGACATTACAACGAATGAAGACGGCATCCACATTCAGAAGCATGTTCCGGCTTGTTTCCATTGCGGAACGGTGGATGATGTGAAAATGGTCTGTGGTATTGAGATCTGCAGGAAATGTGCAGCCAAGATTGCGGAGGTATTCAGATGATGTCAGATGTAATGGAAATCAAAGCAAAGGCTGACCGGTTAGTGGAGCTGACCAGCCAGCAGAGTGTAATCAAGGCAGAGATTGACGAGATCAAAGCGTGGTTCGAGAAGCTGGCAACGGATGACCTGAGGGACACCAAGAAAAAGACCATTGACTATTGGGGCAGCAACAATTCCAAGGTTGTGGTCGGAAACAGCGAGACTGTAAAACCGGTCTCCATGACAATGGTTAAGAAGTTGCTGGGTGATGTGTTCGGGGATTTTGTGAAAGAGGATACCACATACAAGATGACGGATCCATGCAAGAGACTGTTTACCATGATGTTCATGGGCAATTACACCGAGGGAAGCTTGGACGAGACAATCAAGGCAATCACAGCTGATGAGAAGATCCAACGTACCCTGAAAAAGAAGCTGAAGGGCAAGTATGAAAAGGATACGGAGACATTGATGAAGCTGGTGGGGCTGCCGGAGCAGGAAGCCAGCGACTGGGCATATCTGACTGCGGAGATCATCAACTGGGAATGGATGCTGCAGATATTAAAGTCAGCAGAGTGGAAAGGAACACCGCAGGAGGCGGTTGAAATCATCCGGGCAGCCATTATCGTGGATGAGGGCATCAAGGTAACGGTGGAGGCTGAGAAAACGGAATAACCGGAAAGGAGAGGCAGATGAGAGCGATAGAGCAGTTTCAAATCAGAAAAATATATGCCATCGGCAATGCACTTGGCATTAAGGCATCCGGCAACGAGGATGAACTCCATGTGCTGGTGGGAGGTGTGACCGGAAAAGACTCTATAAAAAGTCTTACATACCAAGAGGCTTGTACAGTGATTGCACGTCTGGAGGAGCTGCAGGGTAAAACTGCCTCTCCAAAGCCGAGAAGCAAAATGCCGAAGGAACATCAGAGCAGACCGGGCGGAGTCACATCCGGTCAGCAGAAAAAAATCTGGTTCCTCATGTATGAGCTTAAGAAATACGATGAGGTGCCAAACGATGTGCAGCTGGGGGACAGACTTTGTGCGGTCATCAAAAAGGAATTTGGTGCGGATGCCATTGCCAAGAACCCGTTTGCATGGATAACCTTTGAGCAAGGGAATAACCTGATCGAGATTTTAAAGAGATATGTGGCAAGTGCCAGAAAGAGAGGCGAGGCATAATGGACTTGCTGGAAAAGGTGCAAATGGAAAATCTGGACGAGGAGCAGAAAATGCTTGCGGAACTGATTGGGCTGGAGGCTTTCAAGAGCCTCGTGAGGGCTTTTAATGGCACTTCCATCTACATTCCGAAAATTGAAAGTCTGGAAAAAGCGGTTCGTGACGAAATGATTAAAGAGGAGTTTGACGGAGGAAATTACAGAGAACTGGCTCTGAAATTTGGATTGACAGAAACGTGGATTCGCAATATAGTTTTAGACAAAGCAAAAGAGATAAAAGCCAGACCGATAGATGGTCAGATGAATCTTACGGACTTCTTAGAATGAATATATTTTCTTAAGTGCTTTATTTTAATATTTATGATTTAGGAGATACACTTGTGTTAGACACGCAGGTGTATCTTTTTTTGTGTGAGGTGAGAGGATGAGCGAATGGATTATAACTACAGCAATCACATTGGGAATTGGAGTGATTACATATTTTCTGAAACGCACCATGAGTCAGGTTGACAAGCATGGAGAGGAGATCAGAAGGATAGACAATGAGAGGGTTACTAAGACAGATCTGAAAGAAAGCACCGAGGAATTAAAAAAAGACATCCGGCAGATTCGGGAAGACTATACACCCAAGAACGTGCATGAAAAAGATTTTGACGAATGCCGGGCTGATATCAAACAGATCAAAGCAGAGTATCTGACGAAGGATGATTTTATACGGGAAATGAACAAGATGGACAGAAAGCTGGATCAGATGCTGGAACTTATGCTGAAGAAGTAGGAGGTCGAAAAGATGAGCAGAGAAACAGAAAAAAGGCAGCTTCGGGCTGGCAACTTTACAATGAACAATGGCAGGGTGCTGTCGACAATAAACCTGCTCCGGGAAAAATACAATGCACTCCGGAGTGTGGAGAAGGCGGTCAGCTACGAAGGCATTGAAAAGCAGGAATTTGTAGACAGCGTTAATTTCCTTGCAGAAGAGGGCTATATCTACCTGAGGGATATTAAAACACGTGAAGATGCATCCCTTGCGGACTGTGATTATCAGACACTGGAAGCCAAAGTCACAGGAAAAGGCATCCGGCTCCTGGGCGGTGGGATTACTGATAACATGGTTGATCTTGGCAATTAATGATGGAACAGAAGGAGAGAAGACGCAGCACCGGCAAGGTGGACAGATTACCGCCAGAACTGAAGGACACTGTGGAGCAGATGCTCCTGACCGGTTGCACATATAAAGAAATTGTTGCATTTCTGAAAGAGAATGGCGAAGAAATGTCACAGATGGCGATCTGTACTTATGCAAAGAAGTATCTTGCCACTGTGGAGATGATAACGGTGGCACAGAGCAATTTCTCCATGCTGATGGATGAAATGAGCCGGTATCCGGATCTGGACACTTCGGAGGCACTCATCCGTCTGGCGAGCCATCATGTCATGAATGCCCTTACCAACGTGGATGAGGAGCAGATGAAGGAAGTGCCGATTGAGAAGCTGATCAAGGAGACCAATGGTCTCATCCGGGCAGCTGCTTATAAGAAGCGGATTGAAGTACAGAATCGTGATAATTACGAAGCCGGACTGGAGGCAGTCAAGAGCCTTGTATTTGAGGCTATGGCGAAGGAAAATCCGGAACTCTACCGTCAGGTGAGTGCATACCTGAACAAGAAGAAAAACGAAGGACTGGAGGGATAAAAGGTGATGTGGTATGTGATTCAAGTTATGACCGGCAAGGAAGATGATATTGCCGGGAAGTTGAAAGAACAGGGCATCAGGGCTCTTGTTCCGAAAGAAAATCGTCTGATACGCTCCGGCGGTTCGTGGTCGCAGAGAGAATACATCCTGTTTACCGGATATGTATTCCTGAACATGAATTACAATGCGGATAATTATTATAAGGTCAAGGGCATTCCGGGAGTAATCCAGTTTCTTGGAGACAGCAGGAATCCGTCAAGACTTTCTTATCTGGAGGCGGAGTGGATCATGCTGCTGACCGGGGAGAACAATCAGCCGATTGAGCCTACAGTAGTCAGGGCTCTTGGCGATGGAAATTATGAGGTTGTGAAAGGTGTTCTTGAAAAATTTGAAAACCGCATCATCAAGTATGATAAGCGGAGCAGGAAAGCAACCTTTGAGATTACGATCTGTAATGAGAAAAAGGAAGTCCAGTTGAGCATCCGGCTGGAGGAAGATGAGGAACTAAGCCTTGCCGGGGCTGGCAGGGATGGGGCAGAGGGTGCAGCACAAGCGGTTTTGAAAGAAGCCACCTGATGGCATACGGTTGATTCGTCCCGATGCCGGAAGCTGGCGGACATAGAGAAAGGGAACTGAGCAGAAAAAGTACACTGGTTGGGTGGCGAAGCCTACCCATCGGGCTTGTTCTGGCAGTTCTCTTTTTTGAATGGTGTAAAAACACCGTTTAAAAACACGCTAAACCCATTTAAAATCGTTTGAATGATGAAAGTGGGGGAAATTATCGCTGAAACACAAAAATGCAAATATGGGGCAAATATGAGCCTTAAAATTTTACGGAAAGGCAGGTGGTGGGTGTGCGAGCAGGAAAAAAAGAAAGCATCGGTGTTCTGATCGGAGCGATGGCAGAGGCTGAGAGCAAGAGCTTCTATGATGATACCGAGGCTGTTACAAGCGATTTAAAAAGCCTTTTAAACATCTTTTTAAAAAAGGACAGTTCTTCGGAACGTGTGCAGATTTTGAAAGATTATGAATCCGGAGCACCGCTTACCGGAAAAGGAGGCATCCGCCAGAGGCTGGGAGCCATTGATATGGAATTTTTCGGCAGGGCATACTTTCCACATTATTTTTCCAGACCATCCCCGGAATTTCACCGGGAACTGGATAATATATGGCAACAAGGAGTTTTGAAAGGGGAATATCCGACTACACCGGCAAAGGTAAAGAAGATCAGCCGGATGAATGGAACCAAGCGAGTGGTCGCAGCTCCACGTGGACACGCAAAGTCCACGAGCCTTACTTTTAAAGGCAGCATTCATGCCATAGTTTATGAATACAAGCATTATCCGATTATCATATCCGACAGCTCAGAGCAGGCTGAGGGATTTCTCGATAACATCAGGGTAGAGTTTGAGGAGAACGAAGCTCTGAAGGAGGACTTCGGGAGCCTGGTCGGAAAAGTCTGGAGAAGCAACGTACTGATCACAAGCACCAACATCAAAGTTGAGGCAATCGGATCGGGAAAGAAGATCCGAGGCAGAAAACACAGAAACTGGAGACCAGACCTTCTGGTTCTGGATGATATTGAAAATGACGAGAATGTCCGGACACCGGAGCAGCGAAAGAAACTTGAAAGCTGGTTTTTAAAAGCTGTTTCAAAAGCCGGTGATGATTACACGGACATTATCTATATTGGAACATTATTGCATTATGACAGCCTTCTGGCGAAAACCCTGAACAATCCGGGATATAAAGCCATTAAATACAAGGCGGTCATTTCTTTTTCCAACGAAGAGGATCTATGGAAGGAATGGGAGGAGATTTACACAGACCTTTCAAACGAGAACCACGAAGCCGATGCGAGAGAGTTTTTTGAAAGGCACCGGGAGAAGATGTTGGAGGGCACGGAGGTTCTGTGGGAGGAAAAACTGTCTTATTATGATCTGATGGTTATGAGGTTGACAGAAGGCGAGGCATCCTTCAACTCCGAGGAACAGAACGAGCCTATCAATCCGGAAGACTGTATTTTCAATCCTGAATGGTTTGAATTCTATAATGAAGCAGAGATCGACTTCAAGAACCGGGACTTCCTTTTCTTTGGCTTTGTCGATCCGTCACTTGGAAAGACCAAGCACAGCGACTTTTCCGCCATCATCACGCTGGCGAAGCACAAAGTATCCGGGTATATGTATGTCATGGATGCGGATATCGAACGCAGACATCCGGATAAAATTATCGGTGACATTCTGGAGAAGGAGAAGATGCTCCGCAGGGATTATGGCAGGGGCTATAAGAAGTTCGGAGCTGAGACAGTGCAGTTCCAGTGGTTCCTGAAGGAAGAATTGGCAAAGGCATCTGCAAAAGCTGGGTTATACCTTCCAATCGAGGAGGTACCGCAGACCAGCGATAAGACAATGCGTATACAGACGATGCAGCCGGATGTAAAGAACCATTACATCAAGTTCAATAAAAGGCACAAGAGACTGCTGGAGCAGATGGAGCACTTCCCGATGGGAGCGCACGATGATGGTGTGGATGCTCTGGAAGGATGCAGAACGATTGCCAAGAAGATGAAACGGTTCCGGGTGCTGGATAAAGGGAAATTAGGATTGTAGGAGGTAACGGTCATGCCGGTTATTTATATGGATAGGGCTTCCATTGAAAGTCTGACAGAAAAAGATATCCGTGAGATCATCGATGAGAACAGCACGGATGTAAAATACGGAATGCTGCATGATTACTATGTTGGCAATCATAGAATCCTTGGAGAAAACAAGAAGGACAGCACAGCTCCGAACAACCGTCTGGTCAATAATATGGCAAAATACATCACGGATACCGCCACCGGTTACTTCGTGGGTGAGCCGATTGTCTATGACTCCCAGAATGATGAATACCTGCAGACAGTGCAGGATATTTTTGATTACAACGATGAGCAGGATCACAACATGGAGCTGGCGAAGCAGTGCAGCATTTGCGGAAGCTGCTTTGAAATGCTCTATCTGGATGAGGATGCCAAGATAAGGCTTGCGAGGGTTCCGGCTGCTAACGGAATTATGATTTGCGAGACGGACAGTGGATTTTCCACTCCGATGGCATTTATCCGAACCATTATTTCAAAGGATAAGGATGACAACGTAATCAGGAAGGTGGAGTTCTGGAATTCCAGTCTTGTGATGCGATTCCAGTCATTGAATAATGGATACCTGAACATGATAGCAGTTGAGGAACATTACTGGCAGGACGTTCCGTTTGTGGAATACATCAACAACGAGGAAAGGCTTGGAGATTTTGAGGGTGTCATTACGGAGATTGATGCCTATAACAAGGTGCAGAGTAACACTGCAAACTATTTCCAGTATAATGATGATGCCATTTTAAAGGTTTTAAAACTTGGAGATGTCAGCAGTCAGGACATTGCTGACATGAAGGAAAAAGGAGCTATCATTCTGGAGGATGGAGGAGATGTGGACTGGCTCCTGAAGACGATTGATGATACTGCACTGGAAAATTATAAGAACCGGCTCCGTGAGGATATTCACACTGGAGCCAATGTGCCACATATGTGTGATGAGTCTTTTGGAGGAAACCTATCCGGAGTGGCTATATCCTATAAATTATGGGGACTGGAGCAGATATGTTCGATTAAGGAACGGAAGTTCAAGAAAGGACTGCAGCGCAGGATTGAGCTGATCACAAATATCTTGAACATCATGGGGCACAATTATGATTACAGAGACATTGTTCCAAAATTCCGCAGAAACCGTCCTCAGAATGATATGGAAACAGCACAGATTGTCACGATGCTGGCAAATGACCTTTCAAGGGAGACCAGACTGCAGCTGATGCCAGGTGTTGAAAATGTTCAGGATGAGCTGAGAAAACTGGAGGAAGAAAAGAACAAGGAGCAGGAAGACTTCGGAGTATATAAGAATTTTACCAAGGCTTTTCAGGGTGCAGCTGACAGAACGGAGGCGGTAACGGATGAGCCAGAAGGAACGTAACGAGTGGATTGAGCGAGCCAAGCAGAGGGTTCTCAATAATGCAGAGATTACAGACCAATCCGTAAAAGAGATAATGTTTCTCTTTGATGAAGCAGCATGGACGCTTGAAACGGAAATCAATTCTATGTTTCAAAAATATGCCACGGAGAATGGTCTGACGAATGCAGAGGCTTCCAAGCTGCTGACCGGAAGTGAATATTCCCGATGGAAAAAGGGGATTGAAGAATACCTGAAGGAAGCTGAAGGGGATTCCAAGACACTTCTGGAACTGAACACGCTGGCAATGAAGTCGCGGATCAGCAGGAAGGAGCAGATGCTTGCTACCGTTTACCAGACAATGATAACACTGTCGAGGGATACGGAAACGAAGATAACAGATCTGCTGGGTGATATGTTCAAGACCAATTATTACCGGGGCTGTTATGATGTGCAGAGCATCCTTGGTGTTGGATTCAATGTTTCCAAGGTAGATGTGAAGATGCTCCAAAGGATACTGAAGCATCCGTGGTCTGGAAAGAATTACTCGCAAGCACTGTGGGAAAATACTGATAAACTTGCCACTCTCGCCAAGAGAGAGCTGACGATGGGATTTATGAATGGCTCCAGCGTACAGAAGATGGCAAAGGAAATCAATGATGTCATGGGCAAGGGACGCTATGCTGCAGAAAGGCTTGTCCGGACGGAGAGCAGCTATTTCTCTAATCAGGGAGAACTTGCTTCTTATAGGGAAATGGGAATTCAGGAGTATACTTTTCTTGGAGGTGGTTGCGAAATATGTATGGAATTAAATGGACAATCTTTTCCGCTGGATGAGGCAGAGCCGGGGCTTAATCTACCACCGATTCATCCGAATTGTAAATGCACAATCAAGGCAAAAGCAAAGATTGATTTATTTAAAGACCGGGAAGGAGTGAATCCACTGGAGAGCAATCCGAAGTTTGAGGAGTGGAAGAAGAAATATGTTGACACTCCAGCTCCGGAACCTATAATAAAACTATCAGAGAATGAACAGCACGCAATAAATAGCTATATAAGCAGCGAGGCATACACGTGGAATGACAAGCTGAGAAGGGGCGTCAAACTGACGAAGGAAGAAAAGAAACAGATTAGCAATCTGGATTCAGCTCTTCAGAAGATGCCGACCTATCAGGGAGTGTTATATCGCTCTGTTTCTGATTTTGGAATACCAGATGTGCAGGAGTTTATTGTGGGGCATAAGCCCGGTATGGAAATTAGTTTTCCTGAATTTCTTTCAAGTTCCACTGAGGTATATGATGACAGTTTCCCGATTCAGTATGTTATTACATCAAAGACCGGGCGAGATATACGGAAATTTAACTCTCAGGAAAAAGAGATTTTGTTTGAAAGAGATTCGATGTTCTACATATCCAAGGTGGTTAATAACGTGATTTACATGGAGGAAATATAATGAGCAATCCATATTCAGATAAACGGTGGAGTGATGCACCGAAACCAGTTAATAGCGAGTGTAATTCGTGTAAATATCATTACGGATTCGGAAAATGCGAGAAACATCCGGAGGGAATACCAAAGGAGAAGCTAAAACAGTCTTTTCCGGGTACCGGAAATTATAATAAAAAATATTGCGAACACAAGAGCAAATAAGCACCCAGCCGGGTGCTTATTTAATTGCAAAAAATATGGACTCAAGCATCGTTTAAAAGCATTTTAAATGGTGCTTTTGTTATACAAAATTTAGACCAGGAGGTAAAAAAAGATGGATGGAACAACCACCATGCAGGGTACTGAGCAGGAAGTTCAGAACACTGCAACAGAAACGCAGGGACAGCAGACAGCGGAAAGTACACCGGAGAAAGTAAGTACCCTCCAGAAGTTTATTGATGGACTTTTTGGCGGTGGAAAGAAAGCTGAAGGGACTGAACCTGAAAAAAAGGATGGAGATCCTGCTGCGGAAAAAGCTGAAGAGGAGAAATCCTTCACTCAGGCAGATGTAGATGCTGCCATCGAAGCTGCGAAACAGCAGTGGTTAGATGAAGCTGCGGAGGCAGAGCGTGTCAAAAAACTCACTCCGGAGGAAAAGGCAAAAGAGGAGAAGGAGAAAAAAGACTCCGAGATTGCCAGTTTGAGAAGCCAGCTCTTGCAGAAAGAGCTGAGAGAGAGTGCGACTAAATCTCTGGAAACGGATGGATTCCCGGTTGGTCTTGCAGATGTGCTTGACTATTCCAGCAAGGAGCGCATGGAAGAAACCCTGAAGAATACCACAAAGGTTTTTAAGGACAGTCTGGCAGTGGCAATCCAGTCTCGGCTGAAGGGTAAGACACCGGAAGGACTCGGCGGAGCAGCTTCTGCTGAAAATCTGTTAAGAGACCAGATCGCAAGAAATGTCAGAGGATTATAAGGAGGAGAAAGTAAATGAATACCATTGAAACCGCAACAATTATTCAGAGCGAGTTAGACAAGGCTGCAGTGGAGCAGGCTACTTCCGGTTGGATGGAAGTAAATGAGAAGTTGGTTAAGTACACCGGTGGTGCGGAGGTCAAGATTCCGAGTCTCGATATGGACGGAATGGCTGATTATGATCGCACCAATGGATTTGTGCAGGGCAGCGTGAATTTCCAGTATGAAACCAAGAAGATGACTCAGGACAGAGGACGCTCTTTCAGTTTTGATGAGAACGATGTGGATGAGACAAATTTTGTATTGACTGCATCCACTGTTATGGGCGAGTTCCAGAGAACCAAGGTTGTTCCTGAGATTGATGCATATCGTTACAGTACCATCGCTGCAGCGTGTATCAAGAAGGGCAAGGCATCCGGAGGCTATACCGCTGATGAAGCAACCATTCTCCAGAAACTTTACTATGATATTGCAGCTGTTCAGGCGATCGTTGGACAGAACACACCACTGGTTATCACCATTGATTCCATGGTAGCAGCAATCTTAAGCATGTCCGAAAAGCTCTCAAAGAAGCTGGATATAACCGATTTCAAGCAGGGAGATGTAACTCTTAAGGTTCGCAGCTTGGATGGTATCCATCCTTTAATCCCGGTAAGCTCCGACAGAATGAAGACGGAGTACCTTTTCAAGGATGGCGTGACTTCCGGTCAGGAAGCTGGTGGTTTTGCTCCTACTGAAAACAGCAAGAGCATCAACTGGATCATCACTCCGAGAAAGGCACCTATTGCAGTGTCCAAGACGGATAAAATGAGAATTTTTGATCCGGAAACCAACCAGAAGGCAAGAGCATGGGCGATGGATTATCGTAAGTTCCACGATATCTGGATTCCTGCTCGTAAGGTGGAACAGTGCTTTGTTAATGTGAAAGAAGAATTAGCCCAGGGGGGAAAGGAGTAGACCATGAGCGAGATCGAATTAAAGAGAGCGAATGTAGTGAAGCGTGTTGATTCCGAGGACAAAGCCAAGGCTCTGGAAGCCAAGGGGTTTGTCAGAACAGATGGAACAGTTGCGAATAAAACAGAAAGTAATGCCGCATCTGAAGCTGTGATCAATGAATTGAAAGAGCAGCTTTTAAAAGCAGGAAAAGTCATTGAAGCGTCGGATGCTAGAAGGGGAGAATTGGAAAAGGAGCTGACTTCAACGAAAGAAAAGCTGGAGGAGGCTTCTAAATACGCAGAAGAAGCTGATAAAAAGATCGCTACTCTGGAAGCTGAACTTTCTGGCACGAAGGAACAGCTGGAGGCTGCTTTGAAGAAAAATAAGGCTGCAGAGAAAAAATAAGGAGGAACTGCCATGACAAAGGAGCAGGAGGACTGGTTAGTAGCGGAAGTGATGGACAGCATGAAGATGTCAGAAACGGAAGAACGGTCAGCCAGAAGGTATGTCAAAAGGGCAGTGGATAAGATCCTGATTTATTGCAACCGTGATGATCTGCCGGAGCAGCTTCTCAGCACTGCAGCACAGATTGCTGAAGATATGTTGAAGGCTGATCTGGTAAAGACCGGCGAGAAGGAAGTGGCGAGTATCAATCGTGGTGATACCGCCATTTCTTATCGTGACGGAAGTGGTAATCAGAAAGCCACTGTTGATTTTATGAAGAACTATGAAAAATCCCTTAACCGTTTTAAAAAAATAAATCTGCCGAAGGATTTAGCAAAATGACAGAAGCTGATATCCTTGCAACAACATACGAAGATACCGTGACCGTTTACAGAGCTTTCAAAGATACCCTTCCGGGTGGAGAAAGCGTTTTTAAAAGCGGTCTGGATGGAAAAGTTGTGTATGAAGATGTGGAATGCGCATTGTCTACACATACAGGTGGAAAGCTGCAACAATCGAAATCTACTGCGAAGACGGAAACAACTTTTTGTCTGTTTACCCGTCCGGAAGTTGATATCCAGACCAATGATTTCCTTGTGATCACGCACTTTGGAAAGAAAATTGAAGCGGTTGCAGGTTTTCCTGAGTGCATGAAGTCTCATAATAATATCCCGGTCAAGTTGGACAAGGAAACTGTTTAATACTGAGTATAAGCTGGAGGGGCTGGAAGAATGGGAGAAACGACTCTCACAAGCCATAGAGAGCCAGTACCCGGCTGAGTTCCGGGAGATGGTTATTGATTTGGCGGTTCAGCTTCAGGGAAAGGTCAAGGATAACACTCCGGTTAAAACTGGACACTTGCGGAATGAGTGGCACGTTGGGAGTATAGAAAAGCGAGGCAATGAATATTACATCGAGGTCTATAACAACGTGGAGTATGTCGAGCCGGTGGAATATGGACACCAGACAAGAGGTGGAAAGGGCTTTGTAAAAGGAGCCCACATGATGGAGCTTTCCCTTCAGGAAGTGCAGAAACACCTTCCCGGTTATCTCCGGGAGTGGATGAATGACTTCCTGAATACTCATGAACTTTAGGAGGTGGACTATGGAACATCCGATTATTCAGATAAAAAATGCAATCACAGCATTGCTGAAAGGGATTGATCCGGATACCGATGTCTTTTACGAGGAAATAAAAGGCACGGAAGAAAAGCATGGGCTTGATGAACCAGAAACCTATTACTTCGTAGATATCATCCCGAATGGGAACGAGACAGTCGACAGATTTTTTACGGATATGGGAGTGTTGGTTGATATTGCTTACCACGAGAAAAGCGAGAGCAATACCGCCTATTTGATTAAAGGGGCAGAGATTGATGCGGTTGTCCGCCCGGTGTTCAGTTTTGGAGACAGGAACATAACCATCAATGATGCCAATATGAAAGTATCAGACCATGTGCTGCATTACAGTTTTACCATAAACTTCCGTCAGGCACGGGAGCAGACGAATGAGTTTGAACCGATGGGAGAGCTGGAAGTGGCTATTAGAAAAGGAGTGTGATTTAAATGAGTTTAGGATTACCGAGTTTTAGCATGATTTTCAGTGGAAAGGCAGTGTCTGCCATTGAAAGAAGTGCAAGGGGTATCGTTGCCATGATTCTCACGGACGGTACCGAAGGTGGAAAAGACTTGAATATTTACAAGAAGGTGGATGAGGTTGATTTTCAGAACTGGACAGAGCAGAACTACAACTATTTGAAGCTGGTGTTCGCTGGAGCTCCGTCTACTGTCATTACAATCCGCAGAGCAGAAAATGCAGAAGGGTACAATGCTGAACTTAAGAAGCTGAAAGATCTGAAATGGAACTACCTTACCATTCCCGGTCTTGGTTCTGCCGATACAACAACAATCTCAGCGTGGATCAAGCAGTACCGTGATGATGAGAGAAAGACCTTCAAGGCGGTTCTGGCACACTGCAAGGGAGATCATGAAGGAATCATCAATCTCACAACGGAGAATATCTCCACGACCATTACCGGCGCAAAGCATACTGCAGCTGAGTATTGTGCGAGAATTGCTGGGGTACTTGCAGGGCTTTCCCTTGCAAGAAGCAGCACATATTATGTATTGGACGATATTTCTGAAGCAGAAACTCCGGACGATCCGGATGATCGTATCAATGCTGGTGAGCTAGTCATTGTCTTTGATGGAAGGAAGTACAAGATTGGGCGAGGCGTGAACAGCCTTGTCAGTTTCACGACAGAAAAGACAGAGGATGTCCGTTTTATCAAGATTGTAGAAGGAATGGACTTATACATGGATGACATCAGGGAAACCTATGAGGAAAGCTATGTCGGCAAGATCATCAATGACTACGATGGAAAGCAGATGTTCGTGGCTGCCATTGGTGCTTACCACAAAGGGCTACTCGGCAATGTGCTGGATAAATCCTATGATAATGTGGTGGCGATTGATATCGATGCACAGCGTACTTATCTGGAGAGCAGAGGAATGGATACTTCCGAGATGGATGATATTGCAGTTGCTAAAGCTAACACCGGAACAAAGGTATTTATCACTAGCAATGTAAAGTTTGTAAACGCAATGGAAGATCTGAAAATGAATGTCAATATGTAGGAGGTAAACGGATATGGAAGTTATCAGAGGTAATAAGACTCTCTCCGGAACATGGGGAGAACTCTGGATCAACGGAGAGAAGATTTTTGAATTCTCCAAAATTGAAATGAAAGTAACTGCTAACCGTGAGGATGTGCAGCTGGGAATTGATGTGGACAGCAAGATTACCGGTCTGAAGGGCGAAGGTTCTTATACCGTGAAAAAGGTATATACCAGAGCAAAGGAAATCTTGGAGAACTGGAAAAAGGGCATGGATGTCCGTGCAGAGGTTATTGCGAAGCTGGCAGATCCTGATGCTGTTGGAGGTCAGATCGAACGCTGGGCTTGTGATAATGTATGGCACAATGAGATTCCGGTTGTGAACTGGGAGAAGGGTGGAATTATCGAGGAAGAAGTTTCTATCGGATTCACACCTTCTGATCTGCAGAACTTAGATGCTGTTGCGTAGGAGGTTGCTATGGAAAAAAATAAAGATGATATTTTCAAAGCCTTTACAGCGAAGGCTGTTCAGAGATTAAAGGATAAGAAGGTTACAAAGTACGAGACTTTATATGTTCCGAGCATTGACCAGAACATCAAGATCCGGAACCTGAACTATCCGGAAATTGTGGAATGCACGGAGATTGACGATAAGCAAGATCCGAACGCATCTGATAAGTATTGTATTTATCTGGCAGTTGTTGAGCCTGATTTAAAGGCGGTCGCAATGGAATTAAAGGATCAGGGCGAGATTAAGACCTATCCGGAAGTGGTTGATATTTTCGAGATGAGTGAGATTACATCCATTGCTACGGAAATTATGAAATTGTCCGGTGTGATCGGAAGTAAAAAAGTGACGGTTGTTGAAGAACAAAAAAACTCATAGACCAAGACGGTGAGTGTTATTTCCTGCATTATTATATTCAAAAAGGCTTCAAGCTGGAGTATCTACTCCAGCTTGGGGTGGAAGAAAAATGTTTCTATTATGCATCGATGTTAAAGAGCATTGAAGAACGTGAGCAGCTGTTTTCGGGAGGTGGAGGTGGCTAAATGAGTGTTGTAGGCAGTATTTCCATCCGGGATAATGCCAGTTCTGTGCTAAAGAGCATCCGACAAGAACAGACCGCCCTCCGGAAAGATGCAGCTGAAACGAGGAAAGAGCTGCAGCGTGCTTGGGATAAAACTTACACTGCTAAGATCAATACCGAATCGGCAACAAGAAAGACGGATGGACTAACCGGAAAGGTAAAGCAGTTAGGAAAAACAGTAATATCCCCAGTCATTAAGGCGAAGGATGCAGCCAGTGCGACAATAACAAAAGTCAGCAATGGAATTAAGACGGTTGGAAAAAAGGTGGCAACTCCGGTCATTAAGATAAAGGATTCTGCCACATCAAAAGTAAAATCAATAAAAAATGCATTAACGGGGGTGGCGAAAAAAGTAACCACACCCGTTATTAAATTGAAAGATGCAATCACTTCCAAAGTCACAAAGATAACTGGGAAGCTGAAAGCATTAGGGGGGAAGATTTTTTCTCCGATAGTAAAGCTGAAGGATGCCACAGCAAGTGGAATATCTTCTATCAGTGGCAAACTTAAGACCTTGGCAGCAACCGTGGCTATTCCGGTAACGATTGTAGCAACAGCGGTGGTCGGCGGTGCTGTAACGGAAGGAGCTGCACTGGAGCAGAGCATTGGTGGCGTGGAAACATTGTTCAAGGAGAATGCCAGTGTTGTTAAAGCCAATGCGGATGCAGCGTTTAAGACAGCCGGTCTATCTGCCAATGAGTATATGTCACAGGTCACAAGTTTTTCTGCATCACTTTTGAGCAGCTTGGGTGGTGATACCGCTAAGGCTGCAGAAGTTGCTGATATGGCTATGATTGACATGGCAGACAACGCAAATAAATTTGGTACCGACATGGAGTCTATCCAGAATGCGTATCAGGGATTTGCAAAGCAGAATTACACGATGCTGGATAATCTTAAGTTGGGATATGGCGGTACGCAGGAAGAAATGCAGAGACTGCTTCAGGATGCCAGCAAGATATCAGGTGTTAAGTATGATATCAGCAACTTGTCTGATGTTTACAGTGCTATTCATGTGATTCAGAATGAACTCGGAGTAACCGGAACAACCGCAAAAGAAGCCGGACAGACCTTTAGTGGTTCGTTCTCAGCGATGAAGGCAGCAACAAAGAACCTTCTTGGAAATATGGCGATTGGCGGGGATGTAACCGGATCGATGGAACAGTTGGTGGATAGTGCGTCGACATTCTTATTCGATAATGCGGTTCCGATGATTGGACGTGTATTCTCATCACTGCCAAGAGTGGTTAAAACTGGGGTTAAAAAAGCGGTACCGAAAATCAAGACGCTTGGAAGAGATATAGTGGTCGGATTGAAGGACGGGCTTAAGGAAATGTTCCCTTCAATGGCTCCGGTAATCGAAAACGGATTCAATGCTGCCATTACAGCTGTACCGGAATTTATTTCAGGAATTAAGAGTGTGGTTTCCACGCTGGGGTCTCTGGCTGCCGGGTTTGCACCGCTGATTCCGCAGCTTGTCTCGTTTGGTAGTGGTATGACTACTACCATCCAGCAGGTAGTCGGTGCGTGCGTACCGGCTCTAACAAGCATTATTTCCACTGTACAGACGATGCTACCGGTAATTCTCCCAGTAATCCAAACGGTGGTTTCCACGATAGGAAACATCATCGGTCAGGCAGCTCCGGTCATTGCCGGTCTAGTACAAGGTATCGGAACGGTGGTTTCTGCACTGGCTCCGGTATTCAGTACGATTTTCTCTGAAATCGGAGAAAAGGTTGGCAGTGTCATTTCATTTGTCAGTGAGAGGATGGGCTTTATTCAGGAAGTCATCGGAACGGTGGCTCCATTGATTGGGGACATCATCAGCACAGCTTGGGGAGTAATTTCTCCAGTAATTGACATTGTAATCAGCGTATTTGAGATTTTGTTTGGCGTGGTTCAAAAGGTATTCCCTGGCATCCAGTCAATTATCGAAACCGTGTGGGGAATCGTAAAGCCACTGGTGGAAGGAATCGGCAGCGTTATCGGAAAGATTGCAGGATGGTTTGGTTCTGTAGCAGATGCGATAACCGGTTCTGGAGGAGATTCCGGAACTGTTGGAGAAAACGCTGAAGGAGATAATAACTGGAAGGGCGGTTTGACATGGGTTGGCGAGAAAGGTGCCGAGCTTGTTGATTTGCCAAGAGGTTCCAGAATTCTTCCACACAAAGAGAGTGTTTCCCTGACGAAGCAGGGCAGTGGAGTTGTAAAAGACAGCACTGCCAACATCATGCAGAATACAGTTTTATCCGGTGGCGGTCAGGATCTGACTCCGATCATAATGATACTGACAAGCATTGATGAGAACCTGAAGCAGCTGGTGGACAGAATCAAGGGGAAAGAAAGCGGTCTTGAAGTTCCGGGTTCCGGAAAGACTAAAGGGACTGCAAAAGGATTTATTGGCAGCGTGACGGTTGCCATTGCAAAACTGGCAGATGAGATCATTGTCCGTGAGGATGCGGATATTGATGAAATTGCCGACAAGGTTGCAAAGAAAGTCGTGGAAGTAGTTGTAAACATGGGTTAGGAGGTGGTCTGATGAAAACCAGAGTAATTGAATTAAGCGTAAACAACAGGAAAGAAGTTATCGAGCTGCCAATCAATCCTCCTTCTGTGGAATTCACAGAAAAACAGTTGAATCAGGCGATAACCCTTCTAAACATAGGAGAAGCCAATCTGAAGGGAGAGCGAGGGCTTAAGTACACAAAGCTGTCGAGCTTCTTCCCTTCGGAGAAGTCTCCATTTTATAAGAATGCGAAAAAGAAGCCTGACAAATATGTAGCGATGCTTCAGGAATGGAAAACCACAAAAGCAGTGGTCAGGGTAATCATAAGCGATATGAAAATCAACCTCGCAATGCTGATTGATGATTTTACCTACTCTATGAGGGAAGGTGATGGGGATATTTACTATACCATTTCATTTTCCGAGTACCGGACATTGAATGTTCCATCTGTTCAGATTACAACGAAAGTACGGAATAATGGTCTTTTGTCGAGACCTGCACCTGCAGCTGCAGGTGGATCTTATACAGTGGTTGGAGGAGATACACTTTGGGGGATATCAAAACAGAAATACGGAAATGGAAGTTCATATCCTAAAATTTATAATGCAAACAATGGAACAATTGAGGCAAGTGCTAAAAAGCATGGAAAGTCCAGTTCTGATAATGGACACTGGATTTATCCGGGCGATGTGTACACAATTCCGGCATAGGTGGTGTTGAGATGAAATTACTGACTGTAGGAAAAGATATCAGCGAACTGATCGAGCAGATCAAGTGGTCTGGTGACACAAAGCAGGTCGCACGTACAATTCAATTCACAATTGCGAAGAATAAGAAGGACAAAGACTTTCCCACGGTTGTCATTGACGAGGGTGCAGAAATCATCATGCAGGATGACAGTGGGAAGGATGTCTTTGGAGGCATTATTTTTGACATTGACAAGAGTGCCAGTTCCAAGGTGGAAACTTATCTGGCATACGATTTAATGTTCTATATCAATAATTCAGATGTCAACAAAATATTTGAAGGAACTCCGGAAACGATTGTTCCGGGGATCTGCACAGAACTCGGAATTGAAAGCGGAACGATGGCTGCAACGGGAGTGAATATATCTTCTATGCCATGCTTTGGCAAGAAAGCCTATGAAGCCATTATGACGGCATACACAGCTGCAGCAAAGCAGAATGGCAGCAAGTATATTCCGCTGATGACCAATATTAACAAAGTGAGTGTTTTGGAGAAGGGGACGCTTTGTGGGGCAGTTATGACCGGGGATTACAACCTGATTGAAGCAACCTATAAAAGCACCCTTCAAAAGCTCGTTAATAGGGTTTTAATAACAGATAAAAACAACAATGTCATAAAGACGGTGGAGGATGCAGCCTCGATCCAGAAGTATGGTTTGGTGCAGAGAGTGCTGAAACAGAATGATGGAGAGGATGCTACAACACAAGCCAAGAAGATGCTGGTAACAGTGGAGTCCTCGGCAACCGTGTCCGGAGTTCCAAATGATTTCCGTGCGGTATCAGGATACTCAATCATTGTGCAGGAAACTGACACCGGGCTTTATGGACAGTTTTACATTGAAAGTGACACACATACCTTTTCGTGCGGTAAGGCTCAGATGGATCTGACACTTGCCTTTGAGAACCTTATGGATGAAAGGGAGATTGAAGAGACTACATAAAGGCAGGAGGTGGAAAGGTGTCGACAAACAGAAATATTGTGGAAATGGTCGAGGCAATCAGAAAGGGAACTGGTGGTTCCAATAGTGCTGATGGAGTGGATGGTACCTATATGGCGGATGTGTTGTCGGTAAAACCACTGACAATCAAGATGCACAATACAACTATCACAAAGAACCTTTACATCAATCCGGCACTGATGCTGAATGCTTCGGATAGTGGCGAGGACATCAAAAAGCCATTTATTACACCTTTTGAACCGCAGGAGGCTTATGAGTTCCTGAAAGAGTTTCACGAGAAGTATGTGCTTAAGAAAGGGGACACGGTTGTGGTGCATATAACCGGATCCTCTTTTTATATAGCAGGAAAGGCGGTTAAGGCATGAGTATTTTTCCTTTTATTGATTCAACAAGCACAAGCACTGAGACGAATGACGAACTGCCAATGCTGAAGGAATATGCTTATGACTTCGAAAAGAACGAGCTGCTTCTGGATGAGGGAGGACGCACCTACATGGTGGAGGGAAATGAAGCACTCCGCATCTGGATATTTAAAGCCCTGTTCACGGAGCGATGTCATTATACCGCATATTCCTTTGCATTTGGCTCAGAAATTCAGGATCAGGTAATCGGACACTCCATGAACGTGGAGATTGTCAAACTGGAAATTGAACGCTTTATCATTGAAGCTCTTATGGTCAATCCATATATAAAGCGTTTGGATAATTTTATTTTTGAAAATACTTCTACCGGGATGACGGTGAGTTTTGACTGCACCAGCATTTATGGTTCAAACACAATTCTGGTTCCGGTGAGGGAGGTGAGAGTGTAATGGATTTTAGTGCTGAAGGAATACTGGCAAGGATGAAGGCTGCGTTGAAAAATGAGGATACCAAGATGGAAGGCAGCTTCTCAATGGATAATCTTCAGGCGGTGGCTGAGGAGCTTGCCCGGCTTGATGCCATGAGGATTGTTCCTCTGATGAATACCCTGACAGACAAAGAGGAGGATATGGGTACCAGCGGAAACGAGAGGCATTATGTGAGATGGGCAAAGGAAGCCACGGATGCAGAGGGTAATGTCATTGTGGGAAATGCAAAGGTGGACACACCAAGGGATGGAACCGGGCTTGTGTCGATTGCGATTCTTACAGTGGATGCCAAGCCACCAACGGAAGAACAGATTGCATTTGTCCAGGAATACATAAACAGTATGCGTCCGGTTGGAGCTGATCCGGTTGTGGATGCTGCGGAGAGCATTCCGATTGTTATTTTATGCAGCGTTGTGAAAATGTCCGGTTACACAGAAGAAACCGTGAAAACGCAGATCAGGAGCAAGATCGAGGAGTATTTCACTCAGATCGCTTTCCAAAGCGGAACAGTGTCTTTGAACTACTATAAAATCAGTAACATCATCAGTGGAGTGGATGGTGTGAAGGAAGTGGGAATCCTGAAGGTCAACGGAGCTCAGGACTCCATTACTGCAGAATACAACAAGTATTTTGCTCTGCAGGAGCTGACGGTCAATGTCACTGAATAACAGCCAAATGCTTCCAGCAAGAGTCCGCAATATGAGACAGATGAATGATGTCCTGAATGCCGAGGATATCATTCTGGCTGAAATAGAACGGATCATTGATGAGATGTACCAGAGAGCATCCTTACTCCACGAGGAGCTGATCAATGAAGAATGGCTGGAAAATAAACTGTCAGAGAGAACCGGAGCCGGTGTTGATGTTACCGGATATGCTGAGAAGTTGCTTGCGGAGATTGTTCTGGATGTGAGTGAGCTGCAGCATATCGATATGCCGGATGTCCGAAAGTTTTTGGATAAATGGGTACCGGCTCATCTGATGTATAAAATAATTCTGCTGCTGGACTACTCGGCAAGTATCGGAGAGGTCTTCTCGGTAACGGAAATGACAATCGGTTTTGATTCGCCTTACTGGAATGTCCGGAGGTTAAATGGAACATGGTTGCTGGATGGCACCTATAATCTGGGAGTCGGAAGAAAAACGGATGAATGGGGCATCAGCTACGATATGGGAGACGTCGAGGTTTTGGAAAGCGTAGAACTGGATGTGAGTGTATCTGCTACATCACAGCTGCAGGAGATGTTTACTGATGCCGGAGTGGTTATCGGCTTTGACTCGCCTTACTGGAATGTCCGGAGATTGAATGGAACATGGCAGATGGATGGCAGCTATGAGCTGAATGTGTTAAGAAAACCAGATACATACGGTCTGGCAATTGACTTGGGGAATACCAATATCGAGGAAATGACACCGGGAGGTGTTGTTATAAAGAAAGACTTGTGGCTGCTGGATGGCAGCTATCAGTTAAATGGAACAAGGATATTAGATGCCATAAGGCGAGAGGAGGAATTGTAAAATGGCAGAGAACCTTACACAGAATCAGATTATTACAATTGCAGGAAGGAAAAAGATGCTGAGAGCCAGAGCTGGAGAAATCCAGCTGCCTAAGATTGTGGGCTTTGTATTTGGTGATGGTGGTGTGGATGCGGATGGAAATGTTATCGCACCGCTGGAGGCAGAATCAGAACTGAAGAACGAATTGCTCAGAAAGAAATACGATACTTACACCATGTTGAGCGATACGAAGTGCAAGTATGAATGTGAGCTAAAGGAGAGTGAGCTTCCGGGTGCTGCGATTAGCGAAATCGGACTCTATGATGCGGATGGGGATATCGTTACCATCAAGCGTTTTACCGCAAAAGGAAAGGATGCGGATATCAGCATGACTTTCTATATCAACGATACATTTTAGGGAGGCAGGACATGGCGAAGAATTTAACGATTCAGGATGAGCCGGTTTACAACGAACAGATGGAGGTTCTGGAGCCTACCACACCGGCACATGCAGATTACTTTAATGAGCGATATGCCCAGCTTCTCAACAACGGAAAAGCCAACCGCAGGGATGCGAAGATCTTTGAGGATGACGTGAACGGTGGGAAGATGCGATTAGGCATGGAAAACGGTCATTTATATTATGAGGAACTGTAAAAATAACGTATTACGTTATAATCTAACAAAATAAGCAAATATAAAACGTAAAGTGTTATATTATGCTGGAAACGAGGTAGAAAATGTCGAAAAAGGTTTTTATTGCAGAGCAGGAAACACTGCTTGAAGTGCAGGAGCAGGTGGAAAAGCTGGTGAGAAATCTGGTACCGGATGATGCACCGATTTATGGAATGGTTATCCATGAAGCTTCCGACCTGAATCCGTCCACAAGAGTGGAGTACCTTGGTGCGAACAAGGACTTTACACCTATGAGCATGAACATGAGCACGCACGCCATGAATTATGGCTCATGGGCTGACTGGGACTGGCTGAAAGCCAATGTACCGGTTATGTGTAATTGGGATGGAGGTATTGATTACTTCTTAGATCCGGACGATTATACGAAGAAAGCGGATGGAACGAACTCTGATGCGGCTAATATTGATTATGCCGGTGATGCGATGGCAATCGTAAAGAAAATCTACAAGAAGGAATATAAGGTTGGAAATGACCGCTATGTATATTTCTGTGAAAGAAAAGTGGATGATGATTTCCATGCAGTAGGATTTAATGTACTTGGAAAAGAAAGAGATTATATGCTGATCCCGATGTTCTATGGCTCCATTGATTCCAATGGAAAGATGAGAAGTATTGCAGGGCAGTGGAGCTGCTTAACAGCCTCCGGTTCAGCTGCAGACAATGCAACCGGAAAAGCAATCGGGACTGCCGAGCAGTATACAGCAATTCAGGCAGCATCCAGCAAAGCTCTTTTCTTTGGCGGTGCATTAACGAATACATTGGCAGACATCTGTATTCTGCTGAGCAAGAGCACCGACTCTCAGACTGCTTTTGGATCAGGCATGTGTTCTACCTACGTTGAAGATAAAACACAACATTACGGAACGAAAATCAATACAGTCATTGGCGGAGGACAGTTTTATGGTTCTAATGATAATAAGTCCTTCAATAAGATTTTCCATAGCTGCGTTATGGGGAGTTATATGCTGTGGCAGAGAGATCCGTATATGCTCCTGATTAACGGAAGAATAAAGGTGTCCCCGGATTATACCTATGACTTAACCGGGGCTAAATATCTGGATACTGGAGTGAATTTGGCAAAAAACGGATATTATGCAACAACTCAGGTGGTAAAGGATTTTGGTGCAGTGCCAAATGATGAAATCGCATGCAGTTCTGCTACTGGATACTGTGATCACACTTGGGTGAACGCAGAAATAACGGCGGTTTCGCTGCGGTTCGGCAGTTGCCACAACGGTGCTCGTGACGGGCTCTGGGCTCGCGCACTGGGCAATGTCGCTGCTGGCGCCTGGTGGGGCTACGGGGCGTCCAAACTTCTTCCAGCACCTGCTGCAGCGTAAGCTGCAGATAGGGGGTTTGGGGGTCTTCCCCCAACTGCTTTGTATAAAATATAGGAATGATTTTTTAAAGATCTTGAGGGGCTATCGGAACTCCCTCTCCGGCGGTTTCGCTGCGGTTCGGCAATTGCAACAACGGTGCTAATGACGGGCTCTGGGCTCGCACACTGAACAATGTCGCTGCTAACGCCTGGTGGAACTACGGGGCGTCCTGATTCTATCAAGAAACTATAAGTCCAAAATGTTACCGATAGTCATATACACCGCAGACAGTTGAAATACTGCTATATCCGCCTTTACAGGTTTTGGTGAGTGGAAATTATTCCGGTCAGGAGCTGCAAGTAGTAAGTAATGTTCGAAAGCGGCGAGGAGATAGAAGATAAAATGCATAAGTTCAAATATGACATTGAAAAAGAGACCGGCATTCCTTGGAAGAAAAAGAAAAGTTACAGATATTTATACACGCTGGCTTGCCAAAAGGGTGTTATCCTTCGGGCATTTAAGCGGATGAAGCGTGGAAAAAGTGACAGAAAAGATATTCAAATGGTGGAGGAAGATTTAGATGGATGGGTTGAGAAAATACAGAAAATTATCCAGAATACGAAGCCAGCCGGATGGAAGGTGGAAAATCCGGAACTGGAATTTAAACCACCAAAGCATAACCCGGTTATTATAAAAGAAGCTGGGAAAACAAGGGTCATATATGTACCGACAATGGTTGAATTGTGGATACAGCACGTTATTGTGCTAATTCTGGAGCCGATTATTCAAGGGAGCAGTTACCATCACAGCTATTCGTCTTTTCCCAAGCGTGGATCACATCGGGGAATGAAAGCGATGAAAAGATGGATTCAGTCTGGGAAAGGTATCCGGAATTTTGCACAGTGCGATATCCGACATTTTTATGACCATGCAAAGTATAAGTTTATCCGACCAAAACTGTTAAAACGTATCAAAGATGCTTTATTTATGTATCTGATAGATGTGTGCCTGACATGGTTTCCAGATAAGCTGCCACTGGGCTTTTATTTGTCACAGTGGCTGGCAAACTTTCTCCTGCAGGGGCTGGATTTTCTGATAAAGTGCAAGCTGAAAATAGCACACTTTATCCGGTATATGGATAATTTCACGATGGCAGATGATAATAAAAAGAAGCTGCACATGGCGATTATATTCATTAAGCAGTGGCTTGGAAAAATCAGGCTGAAAATGAAAGGTGACTGGCAGGTGTTCCGGTTTGAGTACATTAAAAAGAATGGCAGGAGAACCGGCAGGGAAGTATCGGCAATGGGCTGGCTGTTCTATCGAAATCGGGTAATCATAAGAAAGCATACGCTGATACATATTGCGAGGATAGCAAGGAAACTCAATAAAAAGAAGATGGAAAAGAAGAAATATCCATTAAGGCTCTGCAAGGGTTTTATTTCCCTGATGGGCTGGATAACACACTCTGACACCTATGAGTGGTATCTGATGTATATTAAGCCACTTATAAGCGTGAGGGCGGTCAAACGCATCATATCTAAAATGGACAAGGAGGCAAATAAAAATGCAAGGATGGAAAACAGAGAATTGCTCCTCACTGCCTGAAACGTTGGAAATGGTAAATGCCAATACTTACATCCAGAGAAGAAATATCAATCGTATCGAACGAGACAGTATGGATGGCAGCGAAGAGAAAGAAGTGGGCTATACATGCGAGTATCGTTTCCTGAGTGAAGAAGAGTATTATAATCTGATCCAGCAGGAAGAGAACACTGAAAAAGTAAACGAGAACATTCTGATCAGCATGGGAGCACAGGCAGAACTCTATGAAAAACTGCTCGCAACAGAAGAAAATCAGCTCATTATTATGAACGCAGTAGCGGAACTGTATGAAGCAAAGACGGGAGGTAATTAAGATGTTGGAACTGTATATTAAATTAGTAAAGGCTGGAAAAAGAACAATCGACAGTATTCCGGAGAAATTCAGGGACGATGTAAGAGCAGCAATCGAAGCTGCAGAAGATGCTGCGGAATAAACGATGAAATGCCGGAAAGGGTGGCTTTATGAATCTGTTGGCGGTGATAGACCTGTTGTGTGACATCACTACTCAGCAATCGGATCTGCTGAGAAAACTCGTGACTGAATTAGAACACACAAAGCAGGTTTCCCAAGAGGTCAAATCGTATTACAGGGAGGCTTTTGAAAACATAGAAAAGCAGTTGGATGTCAGTGAGTATAACTGTAGAAGAATTGAATAGTTGATAAACATTCAGGAAAATGTTGACGGGGTTTTTCTTGTAAATGAGGAGTCTGAAACAAGGCTCCTTTTTGAATGCAGCAAAGGTGTTTAAAAGGGCTTTCAAAGCCCTTTTTTAAATACAAAAAAATATGGAAGGAGACGCAGAAAATGGCAAGTTTAAGCAATGCAGTAACTATTATCGTGGTATTCGCAATCCTGATCCAGTTCCTTGTGGACAGAGTGAAGGAGCTTGTGGGTGACAAGGTAATGAACATCGTTAAGGCACCGGTATGGGCGGTAGCTTTCGGAGCACTTTTTGCTTTGATGTTCGACATTGATTTCTTTGCTTTGATGGGCTACAGTTCACAGCTGCCTATTATTGCAAAGGTGATTACCGGCTTAATTCTTTCCTCCGGCTCTACCGGAGTACATGAGCTGGTAGCCAAGTTAAGGGAAAGCAGAGTGGACAGTTAGGAGGTACACAATGGGAAAGAAACGTATTTGTTTAGATCCAGGGCATTATGGAGAGAAATATAATGCCGGGGTCGTTTCTGGATATTATGAATCAGCGACAGTCTGGAAACTGACACAGTATGAGAAGGAATATCTGGAGCAGATGGGAATTGAGGTTCTCGTAACCAGAAGTAATATCAATGAGAATCCGGATCTGACAGCCAGAGGAAAAATGGCTGCCGGATGCGATCTGTTTGTGAGCAACCACACAAATGCCTGTGGTACTGAGGTAGTAAACAGAGCAGTGGCGATTCATTTTACAGATCGTAATGAAACCTTGGTTGATGATCAGTCCAGAGAATTTGCAGCACAGATTGCAAAGGTTATCCAGAACACAATGGGCGTGGACGGATATCAGATTTATTCGAGATTATCCGACAATGACAGAGATGGAAATGGAAAGAAAGACGATAACTACTATGGAGTGCTGAATGGCAGCTTCTTAGCCGGAGTTCCGGGCGTTATCGCAGAACATTCTTTCCATACAAATACTGAAGCTTGTAAATGGCTGATGGATGATAGCAATCTTCGTAAGCTGGCGAAGGCGTGTGCAGAATGCATGGCATCCTTTGTGGGTGCATCTGTGACAGTGGATACCGGTATTCAGGCGGTAGAGTTTGCGAATATGGCAGATACTGATATCGTGAAGCGAGTTGGCGAGTTATGTACTGCTGATATGAAGAACACCGGCATCCTTGCCTCTGTGTCAGCAGCACAGTTTATTCTGGAATCAGGATATGGAAAATCAGTGCTCGCACAGATGGCAAATAACTGCTTTGGAATGAAGTGCTCGTTATCCGGAAACACTTGGTCTGGAAGCTCATGGGACGGAACGAGTGAATATACCAAGGAGACGAAGGAATATGTAAATGGAGAGTATGTAACGGTTACAGCTGCATTCAGGGCATATCCGAATGTCGAAGCATCTATTGCTGATCATTCCGCATACCTGCTGGGTGCAAAGAAAGGCGAAGCACTTAGATACGCTGGTTTGAAAGGCGAGAAGGATTACAAGAAAGCGGTTCAGATCATCAAGGACGGTGGCTATGCAACTGCTCCGGATTATGTTAACAAGGTGTGCAGTATCATTGAAAAATACAATCTCACCGCTTATGATCAGCAGAAACAGACAACAGCAGAAAGCTGGTATCGTGTCAGAAAGAACTGGAGCGATGCCAAGAGCCAGATTGGAGCGTACCATTCGCTTGAATATGCAAAGACTTGTGTAGACAAGAATCCTGGTTACAGTGTGTTTGATGAAGCAGGTGTAAATGTATATCCTGAAAATGTGTTTGCTCCTTATATGGTGCGTGTGAAAATCAGCGATTTGAAGATGAGACTTGGAGCAACCATTGACACTGCTTCTGTTGGTCACATCCCGGTGGGCTCGTATACCATTGTGGAGGAAAAGTATGGAAAGGTAAGCAAATCCGGTGAGGAAGGCTTGTGGGGACGTATTAAGTCTGAACAGCCTTACAACGGAAAATATGTTCCGGTCTGGATCTGCCTTTCTTATACCGAGAAAGTGTAATAGGAATGAGTTTTGTCCGGGGGCTGAAATGCTCCCGGATTACCTGATTGAATGCCCCAACATTGAAAATCAGGAGGAAGAAGAATGAACAGTTTTATTGCATGGATTGGTGGAAAGAGGTTGCTTAGAAAGGCGATTATTGAAAGGTTCCCAGAGGAAGGCTTTGACAGATACATTGAGGTGTTTGGTGGAGCCGGATGGGTGCTGTTTGGCAAGGAAGTGGGAAAAGAACTGGAAGTATTTAATGATGCAGACAGCAACCTTATCAATTTGTACCGCTGCATCAAATACCACTGTGAGGAACTGCAGAAGGAACTTAACTGGCTGGCAATTTCAAGGGAACAGTTCTTTGACAATAAGAGCCAGCTGAATGCCAGAGGGCTTACAGATATCCAGAGGGCAGCACGATACTTTCATATTATAAAGGTGAGTTTCGGAGCTGACAGAAAGACCTTCGGAACGAATAAGAAAAACCTTACAAATTCGATTGAATATCTGGCAGAGGTGCAGGAGCGTTTGAAAAATGTGGTCATTGAGAACAGGGATTTTGAAAGCCTGATCCGGGTGTATGACAGACCGGGAGCATTGTTTTACTTAGATCCGCCATATCATGGCACCGAGAAATATTATGAAGGAGGGTTTTCACATGATGACCATATTCGTTTAAAGACCGTTTTAGATGGGATTAAAGGAAAGTTTATTCTTTCCTATAATGATGATGAATTTATCCGTGATTTATATAAGGATTATCACATCGAGGGAATAAGCAGGAACAGCAATCTAACGAACAAACTGAATGCTGATACATTCGATGAAGTAATCATCAAAAACTTTTAAACATTATTTTTTTTAGGGTATAAATAACGCAATACGTTATATTCTAACAAAACTATATTTAAAATTATGCCTCGTGATAAACTAAATAAAGGGGCATAAAATCATGGTTAAAATTCATCTATCAAGACTGCTTGGCGAGAAAAGATGGACTCAGAAGGATTTGGCTGATGCTACTGGGATTCGTCCGTCAACTATCAACGAATGGTATCATGAGCTTGTTCCTCGTTTGAATGTAGACCACATAGATAAAATCTGCGAGGCTTTAGACTGTACGATAACTGATCTATTGGAATACATACCAAATGAACGGAAGACGACTGGAAAATACTTGATTCTTGAAGAACATGGAAATCGTAAGCAGAAAAAAGAAAAAGACTAAGCCACGAAAGGACGTTTGAAAGGTTATTAAATATCTTTCAAGCGTCCTTTTTTAAATTCCTTTTTAAAAGTGGTTTTTGTATTTTATACGAAAAAATTTTGCGTTTTGTGCGCAAAGCAACAGAGGCTGCTGTAATCAATCAGGATAAACTGGATCAGTTTCAGGAGATTATGAACCACATTATCGGCAATGCCATTGGACAGGCCATGAAGCAGAGCAGCGCTGCGATGAGCAGTGAAATCAGCCGTCAGGTCAGCAATCATATGGTTCAGGAGCTGGAGTATATGATGCGTGTTAATGATGAGCGGGAGGAAGACAGGTTTAAGATGCTGGATGAAACTCTGAGAACCTACCAGCGGGAAAGCAAGGGAAAGGCGGAGGCCGCAGCCACAAGACTTCCGTTTTTCAGAAAGCGGAAATCAGGGAGAAAAAGCGGATAAACAAAGAGACAGGTGAAACGGGCGCGGCCGGAGATGATTCGGAGCGCCCGTTTGGTGTATTTATGTTTCTGACTTGCTGCAGGCTTTTACAAAGGCGGAAAACAGGCGGCTGGCAGCCGGATCCTGCTCCCAGAGATATTCCGGGTGCCACTGAACTCCGATCAGGAAGGGGTAGCCGGGCATTTCCACACATTCGATCAGGCCTTCCGGACCGTGGCCGGAAGCAACAAGTCCCGGTGCGGGGGTGCGGACTGCCTGATGATGCATGCTGTTTACCTTCAGAGTCTCACACCGGGAAATTTCTGCCAGAAGGGTTCCCGGAGTAACCGTTACCGTATGAGAGGGAATCTCATATCCAAAGGGCTGGGTATGGGCTACAGGGAATTGCTGGGGAAACTGACTGGGGATATCCTGGTAAATGTCGCCGCCCAGGCCGATATTTAAAACCTGTGCGCCGCGGCATACGCCAAGAACCGGTTTCCGGGCAGCCATAGCCAGCTTCAAAAGGGAAAACTCCATTTCATCCCGCCGGAGGCAGACATTTCCGCAGTGATACTGGGTCTCTTCTCCAAAGAAAAAGGGGTGAACATCCGGGCCGCCGGTAAACAAAACGCCGTCGGCAGTTTCCAGAAGAAGCGCCAGATCCTCTTCCGCCAGATCCAGAGGGAGGATGACAGGGATGGCGCCGGCATGGCGGACTGCTTTTAAAAATGCCGGACGCATGTAGGGTTCGTCACGTTCCGTATTAAAATAGGGAGTCAGAAGGATAACAGGTTTCTTTGATGTCATTGCAATAATCTCCTAATATTAAATTTCCATATGACAGAAAAACAAATACCCCCTCCGCATATACGGAAGGGGTATCTGGTGTCTTTTAATTATTCCTCGCTGATAGCGCCGGTCGGGCAAACGCCTGCACAGGTTCCGCAGGAAATGCAAGCATCAGCATCGATAACGTACTGGCTGTCACCCTGAGAAATAGCGCCTACCGGGCACTCGCCCTCGCAGGTTCCGCAGCTAACGCAAGAATCAGAAATTACATATGCCATGATTTTATCCTCCTTGAGTATTCTATAACATTTCGTTGTTCTTACATTCTATACTATATCAGCAAAATATTCAAGTGGAAATTCATGTCTCCATGGATAAAATCAGGAACAAAGGCGGGAGTTATTCCCGGGCAGGATTGCCCAAACCGGACATTCTGGTTTCGCGGATGGCCTTTAAAATCAATTGTCTGGCAGCCAGAGCCTGCGTTTTTTCCAGCGGAGGTGTATCCTTTAAAACGTAATCCATGCCCAGTTTTTCGTATTTTGCCTTTCCCATATCGTGGTAGGGAAGCACGTCCAGAGCCTTTACATTGTTCAGGCTGGCAATAAACTGGCCCAGGCGGTACAGCTCCGTCTGATCAAAGGTAATATCCGGCACGACCACATGGCGGATCCAGACAGGAATATGATGCTCATCCAGATAGCGGGCAAATGCAAGAATCGGCTCCAGGGGCTGTCCTGTCAGCTTTTTGTGACCCTCCGGATCGATGTGCTTAATGTCCAGCATGACCAGATCTGTAACAGAAGTCAGCTGTTCAAACAGCTTCATCCGGTTTTCATTTTCCGGCTGAAAGGTAATGCCGGAGGTATCCAGACAGGTATGGATTCCCCGTCTTTTTGCTTCGGAAAACAGCTCTGTTACAAATTCAATCTGAACCAGCGGATCACCGCCGGTTGCTGTGATACCGCCCTTCCGGTAAAAGGAACGATTTTTTTCGTATTGTTCCATAATCTGCGGCACTGTCATTTCTGTGCCGCCGCCTGTTTTCCAGGTGTCCGGATTGTGACAGTACTGACACCGCATGGGACAGCCCTGGAAAAAGACAACGAGACGGACACCTGGTCCGTCTACAGTGCCGAAGCTTTCAATGGAATGGATATGTCCAACCATAGAATTCGCCTCCTGATAAATTGGAATCAAACGGCTTTTATTAAATATTGCCGTGGAAGGTACGGGAAATAACCTCGTCCTGCTGTTCCTTGGTCAGTTTGTTAAAGTTTACTGCGTAACCGGATACACGAACGGTCAGCTGAGGATATTTTTCCGGATGAGCCTGTGCGTCCAGCAGAGTTTCTTTGGTAAATACATTTACATTCAGGTGATGTCCGCCCTTGACTGCGTAGCCGTCTAACAGGGATACCAGGTTATCAATCTGTGCGTCGCTTGCATGTGTCATAAGAATAGTCCTCCTTTTATCTGATTATCTGAAATATTATCAGGCAGTTATGATGGATTGTCAGTAAGAACAGGGATTAGTCTCTGTCGCCGATTCCGTCCATCAGGTTGGGAATGGAGCAGGCAGTATCAATGCCGCATTCCAGATCCACATCAATATCGCCCATAAACAGCTGATCCTCTTTTCCAAGTGCGCCGGGAATAATAGAGAAGGTATTGGAAATACCGTCCTGTGCGTCCTTGAAGGGCAGCTTGGCTACAGAAGCAAGGGAAGCAACTGCGCCGTGGGTATCCCGGTGATGCATGGGATTTGCGCCGGGAGCGAAGGGCTGTCCGCCTTTTCTTCCGTCCGGTGTGGAGCCGGTTGCCTTTCCGTAAACAACGTTGGAAGTAATGGTCAGGATGGAAGTAGTGGGGATACCGCCGCGGTAGCAGTGATTCCGTTTTACATAGTTCATAAAGTCATGGACAATGTCAACGGCAATCTGGTCTACCCGGTCATCATCATTGCCGTATTTGGGGAAGTCTCCCTCTACTTCGTAGTCAACTACGATGCCGTTTTCATCACGAACGGTCTTTACTTTGGCATATTTGATGGCAGACAGGGAATCTGCAACAACAGACAGGCCGGCAATACCGGTTGCAAACCAGCGGGTTACCTTGTGATCGTGAAGAGCCATCTGCAGACGTTCGTAGCAGTATTTGTCATGCATATAGTGGATGATGTTCAGGCTGTTTACATAAACACCTGCCAGCCACTGCATCATATCGTGGTAACGCTCCATAACCTCATCATAATCCAGATACTCAGAGGTAATCGGGCGGTATTTCGGTCCTACCTGCTTTTTGCTGACCTCGTCTACGCCGCCGTTGATTGCATACAGAAGACACTTGGCCAGGTTGGCGCGGGCGCCGAAGAACTGCATTTCTTTTCCGATTCTCATGGAAGATACGCAACAGGCAATGGCGTAGTCATCGCCGTGGGTGACACGCATCAGGTCATCATTTTCATACTGGATGGAAGATGACTCAATGGAGGTCTTGGCGCAGAAACGCTTGAAGTTTTCCGGAAGGCGTACAGACCAGAGTACAGTCAGGTTGGGCTCCGGAGCAGTGCCCAGGTTCTGCAGGGTGTGCAGATAACGGAAGGACATTTTTGTTACCATGTGGCGTCCGTCAATACCTACTCCGCCTACGGATTCGGTTACCCAGGTAGGATCGCCGGAGAACAGCTCGTTGTATTCCGGAGTACGGGCAAATTTTACAAGGCGCAGCTTCATGATAAAATGATCTACAAATTCCTGAATCTGTTCCTCTGTGTAGCGTCCCTCTGCCAGATCGCGCTCTGCATAAATATCAATAAAGGTGGAGGTACGTCCCAGGGACATGGCAGCTCCGTTCTGCTCCTTAACAGCAGCCAGATAGCCGAAATAGGTCCACTGGATAGCTTCTTTTACGTCGGTTGCCGGCTTGGAAATATCAAAGCCGTAAATGCGTCCCAGCTCCTTCAGTTCCTTTAAAGCCCGGATCTGCTCGGACAGCTCCTCGCGGTCGCGGATAATAGCGGAATACATGGTGCTGCGGGTGGTGGATTTCTGTTCCTCTTTATCTTCAATCAGGCGGTCTACACCATACAGGGCAATCCGGCGGTAGTCGCCGATAATCCGTCCGCGTCCGTATGCATCGGGAAGTCCGGTGATAATATGACTGGAACGGCATGCGCGCATTTCGGGAGTGTAGGCATCAAATACGCCTGCGTTATGGGTTTTTCTGTGTTTGGTGAAGAAGTCAACGATCTCCGGATCAACTTCATAGCCGTTGTCAGCGCAGGCCTTTACAGCCATGCGGATACCGCCATAGGGCTGAAGAGAACGTTTGAACGGCTTGTCTGTCTGGAATCCCACAATCGTTTCTTTTTCCTTGTCCAGATATCCGGGACCATGGGAAGTGATGGTGGAAATAATTTTGGTATCCATATCCAGAACGCCGCCGGCTTCCCGCTCTTTCTGGTTCAGCTCCATAACCTGATCCCACAGCTTTTTGGTGTTCTCAGTCGGGCCTGCCAGGAAGGAATCGTCGCCGTCGTAAGGTGTGTAGTTTGCCTGAATAAAGTTGCGGACATTGATCTCGCGCATCCATACACCAGGCTGGAATGTTCTCCACTGCTCTTTCATATCAGTTACCTCCTGCGTAGATTAAAATTATGTGTAACTGTTCAGGACGGCGGAAAATCTCCGGTGCCTCTTATCCGGCAAAGCCGGGCAGGAAGCCGTTCCTCCCTTGCAGTTACAGTTATATGGAATATAAATAGATAAAAACAACTACATGTTGCAGATTTTTCTCTGCACTGGCATTATATCTTGTGGTATAGGCTGCCGTCAAGAATATTAAGGAGAATAATTCTCATGTTTGTAATTTTGTACAGGGAGCATATTCCATTTTCGGAATTCCTGTACAGTTTGGAGAAAAGAAAAAAGAGATATCTTGCCAATTTACAGGAAAAGTATTATAGTAATAATAAGTATGTCCAACAAGGAGGAAAATAATATGCAGATTAGCAAAGATATGTTGATTGGAGAGCTGATTCAGATGGATGAACTGATTGCTCCCATGCTGATGCGCGCAGGAATGCACTGCCTGGGCTGTCCGTCTTCTCAGGGCGAGAGTCTGGAAGAGGCATGCATGGTTCACGGAATTGACTGTGACACCCTGGTTGCAGGAATCAACGAAGTTCTGGCAAGCCGTTAATTGGGAAATATAGAAAGCCGCAGGCAGCTGCAGATTCTGTTTTGAAATCTGCGCAGCCTGCGGCTTTATTTCATTTGTTTCAGCCATCGACCAGAGCCAGTTTCTGAAGAGCCTGGTTTCTGATAATGGTTTCATAATGTTCCTGATAGTATGCCTCCGTGGCAGCTTCCGGCCTAACCTTTTCTCCATACTCGGCAAGAATATTGCAGAGACGGCTGAAAGCCAGGGGATCGCAGCCCTCGCTGGAGAGAACCAGATAATAGCTGGAGGTCTGCGGGCGTTTGTAAAGAGAATTTTTCCCTTCACAGATGCCGTTTACGATTCGCGCAGCATCGGTGACCTGATCCAGGCTGCCGAAACGGTAAATCCGAATCTGTACTGCCGGCGCTTCTGAAGCAGTCTGTCCGTCAGCGGAAGCAGCAGCGCCGCCTTCCTTAGCCGGGGCAGAATCTGTCTGACCGGAGGAAAGGCCAAGAAGGTCATTTTTTAAAAATTCCATCAAACCGTCTGCGCCTTCCAGAAATTCGCTGGTAAGACCACTGTAAAGTCCTTCCTGTTCGTCCTCTGAGAGAGGAGAAAATTTGGAAAAACGGGTATCCAGCTCTTCCGGATCTTCTATTTTTGTGATGACCAGCATCACGCTTTCATTGGAAAGCGGAATTGCCTCGACCATCAGCGGAATATCCTCTGCATCAAAACCAACTTCATTGGAGGCCTTCTGAATCATTTCACGAAACAGACTGCGGGCTTTTTCACTGCCATAGGCCAGCTCTCCCAGATTCATATTGCGGACACTTAAGTCAAAGCTGGTCAGCGTACATCGTATCTGGTTTTCATTAATCCGTTCTATCTTCATAAGACCACTCCTTCCGTATTTTCCTGAGAAGCCGGGAAAAAGTCCTGCTTCCCTAATATAATTATAGTATATGATACAGGGAAAAAGCAATTCCTATGTAACATTTTTTTATAAAATTTTCTCGAGGCCTTTCGACTTTTTGATGTTTTTCCTTCTGCCTGGTTTTTTTCCTGAGTTTTTGTCGCGGGAGTATTGCGGTCCTGATTAATTTCCCGGGAGGGGTGTCGAAATTAGTCGATGGATTTTGCCGGCAGGCTACTTGTAAAACGGAAGAAGATGTATTAGAATATGCCTACAGAGATGAAGGAAAGAAAGGAGGAGTGAAAAGGCGGACGAAACTCTGTTTGGAAAGTATCAGCTGTGCCGGATTTTAGGGCGGGGACGAAGCGGAACCGTATATCTGGCAAGACATATGGAACTGGAGGAGTATCGTGCAATCAAGCAGGTTGCCAAGACCTGTACGGATTACAGTCAGTTCCGAAAGGAAGCATTGATTTTAAAAACCATTCGCCATCCGGGGATACCCATTGTGTATGATCTGGAGGAGGATGAGGATTACAGTTATTTGATTGAAGAATATCTGGAGGGAGACTCTCTGTATGCCCTTATTTCTGAGACAGGGCATTTTTCAAAGGCAATGACGATTCGTTACGGAATTCAGATTTGCCATCTGGTAAATATCTTGCATTCAGCAAGACCAACCCCTATTTTATATCTGGATTTACAGCCAAAGAACCTTATAATTTGCCATGACACGGTAAAACTGATTGATTTTGATCATGCAGTTCACTTAAGTGATGCAAAAAATCTGACACAGCGTTACGGAACTGTGGGCTGCGCGGCACCGGAACAGTATACGGGAGATGTTTTGGATGAAAGGACTGATATCTATGCCATTGGTGCTGTCCTCTATTACATGCTGACCGGACATTATCCCGGGGAAAGTGACGGAAAACCGATGCAGGCGCCTGACAGTACAGACCGGAATCTTATGCGGATTATTCGCAGATGCCTCAGTGAGGACAGGGAAAAGCGGTATGAGACGGCAGACCAGCTCTGCAGAGCCATGGAAAAGGCAGAGGCGCAGTTTCAGAAACAGGAAAAACGAAGACAGGGTATTTGGAGAAGCAATCCTGCATCATCTCTGACCATTGCTGTGGCAGGAAGCCGGCCGGGCGCCGGGACAACACATCTGGCAATGGGACTTGCAGCTTATTTAAGGCGGCAGGGAATTTCTGCTGTATATGAGGAACACAATGAGACAGGTGCCATAAGACAGCTTGCTGACTGGTTTGGCGCCGGACACGACCGCCGGGGAATTTTTGTGATACGGGGATTGCCGGTACGGCCCTGGTATGGGGCCTGTGTTCACCTTGAGAAGTCACCATATCCGGTGAGGATTCTGGATTATGGATGCAGCAGAAAAAAGTTTTTTAACGAACAGGCAGATCTGGAGATTCTTGTCTGTGGAGCAAAGCCCTGGGAGCAGGAATCTGCGTATGAGGCCTACGGAGAATTGAAGGGATGCCCGGGCCTGGTTCTTCTGATGAATCATTTCAGTAGGCAGACTATAGGAGGAAGAACAGGAGAAAGATACAGAAAATCTGTTTGGGCACAGGAGAAACCGATCTGTTTTCTTATGCCGGATTTCTCCGATCCCTTTTCTGGCGACAGAGCGGCCGATCGGGTATATCAGGCAATGATGAACAGAATGACAGCGGAAAGAAGAAAGGAAAGAGCAGGAGGAGTCATACGAAAATTGTACGGAAAAGGAAGAAATCTGTTTTTTCTTATTCTTCGGCAGCTGACTGGAAAACTTTAGGGATTATCAGTGCCGGAGGAAGAACCGGGGCAACGCATCTGGCAGTATGGACTGCCAATTATCTGACCGGAGTTCGGGGAGAAAAAACAGCAGTTCTGGAATGGAACAGTCACGGCGATTTTAAATCCATGGAGAGATTCTGCAGAGGAGAATTTACAGACAGGAAGAATCCGTTTCATAAAATCCGCCTGTGGGGCGGGAATAAGAATGCCGGAAGTGGAAAAAAGGCTGGAAACAGAGGAAATTTATCTTTCTGCCGGATTCTGGATGCAGATTATTATGAGCAGGCAGGTGCTGAAATCATGGCAGCTTGTCTCAATGGAAAATACAGGAGGATTATCGCTGATTACGGGGAACTGACAGGAGAAAGCTTTTGTGAATGTACTCGGTGTGATAAAAAAGTGCTGGTAGGCTCATTCAGTGAGTGGCAGACAGAGGCATTTCTGGAAGCGGTCAGAATGATACCGGAGCGTGATGAGAGCTGGCAGTGTGCGGCTGTTTTTGGCAGCGAAGAGACCAGAAAAGAATGGGAAAAACAGCTTCGGATACCATGTATGCGCATTCCGGTTTCGGAAGATGCCTTTGCGGTGACTGCTTCAGACATGAAGTTTTTTGAGCGGCTGTTGTTTTAACGGCAGCTGAAATAAATACATAGAAAACGGCCGGCAGAGGCGGCGAAGGAGATTTGTGTCACGGCTTATACCTTCCGGAACAGGGCTGCCTCTCCGGCTTTTGCGGAGGAAGAGAGTGGAAAGGAAAAAAAGGCTGAATCCGGAGAGCCGCAGAGCTTATATGGATGGCTTGAGAAAGTACCGGGAAAAGGGTGTGCCGATACTGATAGATGGAAAAGAGGCAGATGAAAGTCAGTGGGATAAAATTTTTGAAATTCATGAAGACGGAAGCTTCTATATGGGAGATTATGTGCTGGAGGAGGTGACAGACTGCCGGGAGCAGACGGCGGCAGATGCAGAAGAACAGGAGCTTTTAGGAGAGTCTTCTGCCGGTTACGGGAAAAGAAAGCGTTTGAAGGAAATCAGATTTGATCTGGTTTACTATCGTTAAGGAGGAAGATTAAGGGGCAGTGCTTTGTGCACAGATACGGGGCGGGGCTTCAGGAGAGAATTCCAATTCAGCCTGGAAACTGAAGTCGGGGAGGGAAAATATCAGAAAAATTTAAGAGAAGACATCAGGGTTTTGTGGTATACTTTTTCCATAGGAAATAAGACGGAAAAGAGAATTTTATTCTCTGGAAGATGAACAGAACTAGGAGGAAGTACCACAGATGAAAAAATTTATGGTCACAAGTTTGACAGTACTGGCGACTGTTTTTCTTATCGGGGCGGCAGCAGCAGGTGTTTTTCTGTATCAGAAATTTTCTCCTTCTAAGGATAGGGCAGATCAGAGCCTGTGGTATGGAGTCAGCGGTGATGAGATCGCGGTGATTCTGGATAATGAGCAGGCAGAAGGAGTTACCGGGCGTGATATTAATGGTCAGGCATATTTTCCGCTGACCTGGGTGAATGATACGCTGAATGAACGGTTTTACTGGGATCAGGAGAATCATCAGCTGATTTATGCCCTGCCGGACTCCATTGTTTACGCAGATGCATCAACTCTGGGCAGCAGCGGAAAACCGCTGCTTGTGGAGCAGGAGAATGAGGTATGGCTGACAGCAGGCCTGGTATCGGCCTATACGGATATCAGAACCTCTTTTTTTGAAGGAGGGGATGCAAAGAGAGTATTTGTGGATACCAGCTGGGAACCGGAGCAGATTGCGGCAGTAAAAAAAGACGGAAGCGTCCGTGTACGCGGCGGAGTGAAAAGTGATATTCTTACGGAAGTGGAAAAGGGCAGTACGGTTGTGGTGCTGGAAACACTGGAAAAGTGGAGCAAAGTACGGACGGAGGACGGTCAGGTCGGGTATATTCAGAACCGGAACTTAGGTGAGCCGGAGACCAGGAATCTGCTCAGTACGTTTCAGGCTCCGGTGTATACATCCATTTCCATGGATGAGCCGGTTGTGATGGTGTGGCATCAGGTAACCCAGCCGGCAGCCAATAAGACGATGGAAGCACTGATTGCGAACACCAAAGGTGTCAACGTGATTGCGCCAACATGGTTTATGCTGACAGAGAATGACGGAACCTATGAATCTCTTGCAAATCAGGACTATGTAAATAAAGCGCACAGCCTTGGAATCCAGGTGTGGGCTGTTCTGGACAATTTTAACAGAGGTGCGAACGTACAGTCAGAGAGTTTATTTGCCAGTACAGCGGCACGGAAAAAGATAATTTCCAATCTGACTGCTGAGGTGGAGAAATACGGCATTGACGGAATCAATCTGGATATTGAGGGGATCAAGCCAGAGGCGGGACCGCATTATGTCCAGTTTATCAGAGAGCTGTCTGTAGAATGCAGAAATAAAGGAATTGTTCTCTCTGTAGATTCCTATGTGCCTTCTGCTTATACTTCATTTTATAACAGGGCAGAGCAGGGACAGGTGGCTGATTATGTAGTAATGATGGGATATGACGAACATTACGCCGGAGGAGATCCTGGATCTGTAGCATCTCTGGGATATGAGAAAAAGGGAATTGAAGATACGCTGAAAGAGGTACCCAAAGAAAAACTGATCAGCGCTGTTCCATTTTACACCAGAATCTGGAAAGAGGAAGGAGAAAAGGTCACCTCCGATGCTATGGGAATTGCCAGAGCACAGCAGTGGATTGCAGATAATAACGTGGAACTTTACTGGCAGGAAGAACTTGGACAGTACTACGGAGAAACTGTACGGGATGGAATCAAATATACATTATGGATGGAAGAGGCACGTTCTCTCGGGCTGAAAATGGATCTGATCCGGGATTACAATCTGGCGGGTGTCGCCTGTTGGAAGCTGGGGTTTGAACCGGCGGAAATCTGGGATGTGATCAAGCTGCCGTAAATAAAGGGGGCGGTTGTATGAAAAGAAAACAGTGGAAGAACTTTTTGATCTTTGCAGGGACGGCAGTTCTTTTGACCTGCGGCGGCTGCAGCCATACAGCAGAAGTCGATTCTTCCGGTACAGGGCCGGAAGAGTCCCGGACAGAAGTTTCGCTGCCGGAGGAAGAAACAGGCACTGGTGAAAGCACAGGAGAAATCTCCGGAGAGAATGATTTTAAGCCGACAGCTCCGGAAGAAAGTCGGGATGATGAACGTCCGGAAAAGCCGGATGGAGAATCCGGCGGGACAGATCAAAAAGAGGAGGTCCCTTATCAGATTATTGAAAATATAATTCTGGCGACAGATATCCATTATTTTGATCCGTCACTTACGGATTATGGCCCCAGATTTCAGGAGATGGTAGAGTACGGAGACGGAAAAGTAGTTACCTATATTGACGAAATTACAGATGCCTTTTTAGAAGAGGTAATTCAGCTGCGCCCCAATGCTTTGATTCTCAGCGGAGATTTGACGCTGGAGGGAGAGAAGAAAAGCCACGAAAGTCTGGCTGAAAAGCTTTATCGTGTAGAGGAGGCAGGGATTCCGGTTCTGGTGATTCCCGGCAATCACGATATTAATAATAAACGGGCGGCGCGGTATGAGGGAGAGCAGAGACTTCCGGCAGAATATACCACGCCGGAGGAATTCCGCAAAATTTATCGTGACTTCGGATACGAGGAGGCGATCAGTGAGGATGTGAGAAGTCTCAGCTATGTGTACCAGCTGGATGAGGAACACCGGATTATGATGCTGGATACCTGCCAGTATCGTCCGGTTGCCAAGGTAGGAGGCGCGATTTTAAGCGAAACCTATTACTGGATCGAGGAACAGCTGGAGGAGGCGTGGGATGAGGCAATGGATGTGATTCCTGTGGCGCATCATAATCTGCTGGAGGAGAGCAAAATCTATGTAGATGACTGTACGATTGAGCATGGAGAGCAGCTGGTGGATATTCTGGACGAATGGGATGTGAAGCTGTTTTTAAGCGGGCACCTTCACGTTCAGCATACGATGCGTTCTGAGGATAACAGAGGTGTCTGGGAGGCGGTTACTGCTTCTCTGGCAACACCTGCCTGTCAGTATGGCGTTTTAACCTGTCGGGATGACGGCTCTTACCAGTATGGAACCTGGTCTGTAGATGTAGAGTCCTGGGCCGGAGAGCATGGAAGAAAGGAGCGGGATCTTCTGGAATTCAGGAAATTTCAGGAGCCATTCCTTCGAAAGGTATTTTATAATCAGTCGATGACAGCATTAAATGCAGTTCCGGATATACCGGAGGACAGGAAAAAACAGATGTCGGATCTATATGCAAAACTGAATTACTATTATTATCAGGGAACTGCATATCAGATTAAGAATGAAGTACTTTCGGATCCGGCTTACCGTATGTGGCTGAATGAGGGGACACTGACAGTACTGGGAGAATATGTGGAATATATTGTGTCGGATGCGGTTCAGGATTATAACCGTCTGGTTGTGGACTGATTCTTTTTTTCATTTCTTCAGGATATATTAGAATATAGTCTGAAGGGATGAGAGGGATTTTTGTGGAGGATCGGAAAGCGGAAATACTGATGGCAGCCATGCTGCTTGTTTTTGTGTTTCTGATATCCAGGCATGCAGGGCTTATGGTGTCCGGTCAGAATGTGACTGCAGGGAAAAAACAGCCTGTGGTGGTTCTTGACAGTGGACATGGAGGCACGGATCCTGGAAAAATCGGAGTTGACGGAAGTCTGGAGAAGGATATTAATCTTCAGATTGCGGAAAAGGTAAAAGTCTTTCTGGAGTCGTCAGATGTGACTGTCGTTATGACCAGAGAGGATGACTGCGGGCTTTACCGGGAAAGCGATGCCAATAAAAAAAGAGCGGATATGAAAAACCGGTGCGATAAAATCAACGAAGCAGCTCCGCTTCTGGCAGTCAGTATTCATCAGAACAGCTATCATGAGGAACCGATATCAGGAGGCCAGGTATTCTATTATAAGGATTCGGCAGAAGGGAAGCGCCTGGCAGAAATTCTTCAGAAGCGTTTTGATTTTGTATTGGGAGAGAAAAACAGGAGACTGGCAAAGCCCAATGGCAATTATTATCTTTTGCTTCATGTAAAGGTACCTGTTGTGATTGTAGAGTGCGGATTCCTTTCAAACTGGGAGGAAGCGGCGCGTCTGAATTCGGAAGAATATCAGCAGCGGCTGGCCTGGACCATATATATGGGAATTATGGAATATATCAATACTTCCGGTTGACAAAATCATAGTAAAATGGTAGACTATAAACGGTTAGACAATACTAATAAGAATAAGGACATTTGAAAAAAGGCTACCGCAATCCCACTGGCTTTAGACGGTGGGTTAAGGTAGCTAAGAGTAGTGGCTTGTGTTATACTTACGCCATGGGAACATGGAAATCAAAAAACAGACACAAATATTTACTCCAATATCATATTATTTTTGTGTGCAAGTATAGAAAGAAATTACTGACATCAAAGCAAATATCAGATGATATAAAACAGTTTTCTTATGAGATATGTCAAAGATATAATGTAATTATTAGGCATATGGAAACTGATAAAGATCACATTCATTACATGATAGAGACAGAACCAACAATGTCTGTCAGTAAAATCGTAAATCTGATGAAAAGTTATACAACATATCACATTTGGGAGAGATATTCCACTTATTTACGAAAACATTTTTGGAAAGAGCATACCTTTTGGACAGATGGATACTTCGCCTGTAGTGTAGGAAATGTTAAAGAAGTATATAGAAAATCAAGGATAGAAGGGCAGGTGGCAGCAAATGTTAAAA